>ENA-ORLQ01000002-ORLQ01000002.1-human-gut-metagenome-genome-assembly--contig:-NODE-2-length-32822-cov-5.07517_pt1 | contig 32822 bp, 33 predicted proteins | sample MGYA00243012_ERZ508839 | MGnify/ENA primary metagenome ERZ508839 (study PRJEB26277, sample SAMN04329783) | human gut metagenome | biome: human-associated habitat | host: Homo sapiens | place: USA...
ACAACAAGAAAGGGGTGAGCCCTTTCTAGGAATCCCACCCCTCCCACCTAAAAATCTTAGTGAAAATAGACTAAGCGTTTTTAATACTTATCTACAGTACCTACTGAGAATTCGATACTTTCGATAGTGTTCTCTGAAGCCATTCTGTCCAGGTCTAAGCCTGTAACCTTACATGGCCATACCTCTTCGAAGAGGTGGGTGTTAAGTACTGAAACTCCATCTTCGGCAAGTTCGTTTACGATTACATTTTCCCAGTATTGGCTTGGTACCAAACCTCCACCAGCAATCATATCTTGGCAAGAATATAGCCAATCATGAAGCCATGTATCTGAACCTGCAGTAGTCAAAAGTTTACCCACTACTAAGTTACCTACTGTAACTCTACCGGCAGTCTTAACGTCCCGGTTAACGTCTCCATGAGCAACCTGGTCAATCTCTACATCTGGCAAAGTACAAGTTTGGAACAGATAAGTATTGATTGGGTGCTTAGGGAATGTGATACTCCAAAGGAATTTCTTTCTTGGATTCTTTACTTTTGCTCCCATTGTTTCTTAATTTTATTCGTTAATATCCTGAATAGATACGGATTTAGATGCTTGGTCAATATAGATGCCCATAGTGATTTCTTGCATCGGAACAATATCCTTGAATTTCAGGATTGCTTTGTATTTACCTTGACGAACATCAGCCTCATTGTTAACTGATAGGTCATTGTACGAGTTAGCATCTTGGTCACCCATCCAGGTGTACTCAGACATGGCATCTTCATCTACCAAGTTATCCAGCATTGGTTTAACTTCTAGATAAATTTTATTCCAAGTGTTCCAGATATTTGGTTCTTCCAAATACTTTTCTAGAATAGGTCTAAGATTCTTTTTAAGATACAGATTCAGTCTCACAATAGCAAGGAATCTTTCTGAATCCTGTTTTACCTGAGAAGAGAAGCAATGCCATAGCAGAGTTTGTTTACCTTGATTAGGAACATCTTTGATACAGATTATGTTTACATAATTCTGTGCCAATTCATTAAGTTCCTTAGTTCTTGAAGGAGAACCATAGTTCGGGCATACAGGACCATTACCATCGTAGATAATACCACGATTCATACCTGCAAATGATTTCCATGGTCCAAATTGAGAAGCAGAAGCATCTCCCAGTCCTGCAATAGTACCAAGAACATCGGAATCTACCAAGTTACCGTCGGCATTGTAGTACTTAATACCACCACCGAAGTAAGCAACATATTTGCTGTTACCTACAGTACCAAAGCAAGTCTGAATCCAAGTGATGATTGATTTCAAATCTCTTGGTTGGTCACCCTGAGTGTAATGAGTAGTATATTTTGGTACTTCAATATAATAGATATACTCTTGCAGTTCTTTAACCATATCTACAGCAGCCTTGTGTACTTTAAGTACATCTGAGGATGTTTCAAGATGTTGGTCAATATGTGAACAGAAGATTTGGTATACATCTACGTAATCTTTAACGAATTCCAGAGAAGCAATCCATTCATCGGCAGTAGGTGCAGTACCGGCATTACCGATAGTACCCTGTAGCTTTACTCCATCAGCAGTAATTGCAGCACCATTGAGTTTGATATCGATAGAGTTTCTTGTTCCATCTACATCATCGGTTAACCATTTGATGAAATTGTTCCAGGATTTGATGTTCTCTGTTTTCTCAGTTAATACCGGAACGATAAATTCTGAGTTCTTTGCAAAAGCACTTAAAGCCAAGTAGTCTACAGAAGTATCATTGTTATCATCTGCAGTTTTGTAAGTTACTACCGGACCTTGTTCAAGTACCTGGCCATTACTGATTATCTGATAATAAACCGTGTTTGCCTGTTTGTAAATATTTACAGAGAAAGTTTCAGCACTACCAATTGGGTCTCCATAACCTTTAGTTACCAAACCAAAACCAACAGCAACTGAACCAGAAGTAAACTTGAAAAGAGTAGAAGCAGTTGGTTCTTCTGGAGTTGCAGAGGCTACTACTGGAGAACCTTCTTCAGCAACCTTAGGAGCAGCAGCTTTAGCTTTTGAAGGAGCAGATACTACACCTTTGGTTGCACCCTTACCAAGTACTCGAATAACACGAAGCTTAGAACCACCATTAAAAGCCTTTTCAATGTTTGATACAGAACCATCTGGTACTATCTCAGAACCAAAGACTCTTTGGAATTGAGAAAAGGATTGGATGAGTTCTGATGGGTCATCATAAGGACCTTTAGTAGTTCTAGCCAATACACATGAAACTCCTAACATAGGAGTAGTTTGAAGAACATTCTCGTTCTTAAACTCGAAATTTACAGATGGTGAATTAGGCATATTTATACTAATTAAGTTAATTACTCATTTATTTAATACCCTCTAGTATTGAGCTATTTTACGTTAAGGTTAAGTAAGTCAGATTCTTGCTTTTCGATTAGTCCCATCAATACCGATATATCTTGAATTGGTACAAGTTCTCCCTCTTCAGCAAGTTTCTCAGGTAATATACCATCCTTGCAAGTGTACTGATATACCTTTTCAAGTAAACCGTGACTCTCATCCGGATGGTCATAATAGTTACCTATCTCTATAAATAGATTTCCTGTAGGTGCTACCCTACCATCTTCCCATTCTTCTAAGTTATTATAATAAGGTCTTACATATCCACGAGAAGGTAAAGCTTCATACATTATATTATGAAGTAACCTCATATCTGCTTGAGTATTAGATACCAGATGAATATCTAGAGTTATATCTTTTGTTTCATAGGGAAATTCAGATGCTTGGTAGTTCCCACTCTCTAGCTTATCACCAATGATATACTTATTTACACCTATATCACCATTATAGAATCCTTGCAATTCAATGGTGATTCTAGGGCATGTCTTTGCACCCTTAACCTGATTGTTACCTATACCATAGATAGGGATGAACTTAGGCATGGCATCCTTATCTGCCTGGAATCTTCTTTCATTCTCTTGTGATAAAGGTAAGTAATCTTCTGGGTTAAGCGTTAAACCTTTTTTCAATGCCGTTTGTAATAGGCAAATATAAAAGGTTCTTTCTACGATTTCTTCTGTATTTACCATAGTTACATAAGTTGAGGTATTAGTATTACATTAAATTGATATGTACCTCCATCACTAAAAACACATTCCCAACCTCCAGAAGAACTAACTAATAAAGCTCCTGCATCTTTTCTACCATGGGCTATAGATGAAGGAGTAGCCTGATAGGAGTTAGCTATATTACCATAATCAGTAATCCAATAGTACAACTTAGTACCACTATTAAATTCGGTAACTTGTTTAGTCTGAGATACGGTGGGTATTTTAAAAGCCATAACCTCTTGAGATACTTGTTCGCCCTCAATCTGTTTACCCCTATACCCAGTAATACTAAAACCAACTGAAGTTTCATAAGCATTTAAGACTTGGTCCTTAGGTATACCCATACTAACACTAGCCGGTTCTACCCAATATCTATAAGTTACTTCTCCTGCAGCCTGAGTTACAGTTACTGTTTTAGTTAGACCACCAACTTGTTTGATAGTTAGAGTTCCACTGATAGCCTGTTCAGTATGATTCTTAGAAGTAATTGATACCTCTAGAGTCTTTTCATCTACATCCGTAAATCTTACTCCGGCAGTAAATGGAGGTTCCTCTAGGAATTCTGCCGTAACTTCTACATTTTCCCAATCTCCTTGGGGTGTACCATTAATCATCTCTCTACGTTGAGAGATGATTACCAAAGTATCAGAGCCACCCTTACCCAATATATTTATGGTTTCCTTATCTACTTCTAATTTGTATTCGTAGTTAAGGCTGCCTTTCTTTTGAATAAGATTTACAGTCTTAGGTACTCCATTAACTGTAATGGTAAGGGTAGCTTTCTTATCTGATTCTGTATCATTCACTTTTAAAGGATGTACCATTACAAGTGCAGGACCAGTACCAGATGTTTTATCTGCTTCAAAATCTGCCATTACTTTGTATATTTTCTAAGTTCTTTTCTTAATTGATTTCGTATTTCTTTCTCTAAAGCCTTATTTCCACCTGCTGCTTCAAAAGCTGGTTGCCATAAAGGACGAGGAGGTAGATTACCATCTCTACTACCATATTCCAACATGATAGCAATTTGGTTAAGTGTCTTTCGAGAAGTTCTACCAGAGTAGGTTATCTTCCTTAATCCTGGAGGAAGACCAACAAAAGTTCTATCTTTCCGAGTTACCATAGTAACTGACCTTGCATATTGACCAGTAAGGTTTAATAAGGTATGTGCTCCATACTTCTTAAGAGTAGCAGTAGCATGAGGAGGCCAAGAAACTTTGGAACCGGGTGGAGGTAGACCAGTATTTAAACTACGCCTTACTATACGAAGAAGTTGATTACCAAATCTTCTAGTACCTAACTCATATCCGAGTTTCATGATACTTGGAGTCTTAGTAATCAACCTCTCTGCCTGACGTTGTTTAACGGGGTCTACATAAATCTGAATATCACATAGATTATTCGAGATGTTTATGTTAACCTTTTTGCTTGGCATCTTTATTCTTATTTAACACCAACTCACTGGCAATCTTCATAAGAATATCTTGTTGTACTGATAACTTCTCTGCTACCTCTGCTTTGAAAGCATCGAATTCTTCTTGCTTATAAGCCGGAGCCGGTTGCTGAGCAGGGGTTATCATACCCTCGATAGTTTTAAAGATATTATCGCATTCAACAACTACTGCCTCATATTTCTCCCGATTTTGAAGGATATTTACGGCATTGGTTCTTTGAATGTTTACCTCATTTACAATATTGCGTAAGTCGGTAGTGTAATAAATATTATTGTGAATACCTTCTGCTGCATCTGTAGGAAGGTATATAGTTAGAGAGGATACAGAATCTTGAATAACAATTTCGGTATTTGCGGCAAAGCTTCCATCTGGGCCAGTGGCTCTGGGTTTACTTTCACCTACTTTTAATACTTTGGCCTTATCAAAGATAGGATACCCAGAACGTCTATCTCTTTCTAGAGTGAATATCGTATCACCCTTTTGCAATTTAGAAAAAATCAAATCTTCCATGTTCATCTTCTATTAATTAAGTTTAAACCAAATGATACTGCACCTGGATTATTTTGCATAAAATCTACCAGGTTTAAGAATTGATAGTATCCAAATTGGTCAATGAGTGACTGTGCTTTGTTTGCTACTTCCTTTGCTATCTCTGCATTGGGAGCAGGCAATGTAAGTTGAATAGTAAAATCTTTTAATTGATTTACATTAGTTGGTTCTTTCTTAATCTCTTCGCTTTCCATATCGTTTTATTTTTAGGTGGGTATAAACGAAAAAAGGAGTACACCTATGTAAGATGCACTCCTTCCTTAATCTGGCTTACGTAATGACGGTTGTCATTAGGCCGGCGTTGTGGATGTAGTCTTAAGAGCTGCAACTACACAGACTGGATAATGTTCTGGTCTCTTTGAGCATCTACTACTCGGTTGAGACGAGCAATTTCCTGGTCTTTCGCAGTGTTTTCGATAAGACACTTAATCTCTTGCTGACCATTCTTGATGTCGCAGCAGCAACGTTCAAGTTGAAGAGCCAGTTCGGATTTTACTTCACGAATCAAACCTTTGGTTTCACAACAGCAATTCTGTTGTTCATGTTCCATCTGGCAAAGACGGTCCATAACACGATTGAATCCTGCTCCCATTTGGTCACGAGAATCCCGGATATCGGAATTGGTTTTGTATCCCAAATCACAAAGTCCTCTTTCCGTTGTGAAACGATTGTTAAGGATTTCTCTACCAACACCGGCAACATCTTTTGCAACTCCACTGATTTCCTGAGTTACTCCTCTGGCTGCATCGGAGATATCTTTATAGATACCTGCCTTTGCTTCCTGAACAGTAGACTCTACTTTTTGGATATCAGCTTTGGTGTCATTGATTTTGTCCCATACGGAAACTGCAGCAGCACCAAAGCCACCACCTACCAATGCACCACCAACGGCTCCCCAACCAGAACCCCATCCGGAGTTACGATTGTTACAGCCAGCCATCATTACAACCACGGTCGGCTACTATTACGCCTTCACCGCCAGATTTAACTTCTACTCCCATAATCTTTGATTTTTAAATTGTTAAACATAAAAGTTAATTTTAAAGTTAGTATTTTGTATAAGGCCTTATACATTAATAAATACCGTAGTATCGTACTTTAAATTTTTCTGTAGATTCCTATGGATTCCCCCAAGCGATGTTAAGATTTAGAGTTGGAAGATTTTAACTCTAATTAAACTGAAGGTTTTACAGAAGGAGATTGATAATATAACCTTACATAAATAGCAGGTAAATTACCTCTTACTGGAGTAAGTACAATCATACCTACATACATACCATTAGTAGGTTTATTATTAGATAATCTGGCTTCCCATCGTAAGGTTAAACTTCCACCATAGGTTGGGTCATAATCTATATTATCTACTGTAACTGTAAAGAGTTCTGATGCCGATGAGCTACCATACTGAAACTCTGATATATTATAATATCTGTCAGTTCCATTCAAGGCTATTGGCAAACCATCATAACTAAATTCCTTTAATGAAGGAGCTGCTAGTAACCACTGCTGACTAGTAGTTATGGGTTGAGCATGGTAAACTACTTGGATATTACTTTTATTGCTACCATGCGCTCCTAAATTTTCTCCTCTACTCAGATTAGGTAAAGAATCACTACCTTCATTAGATCTCCAACCAATACCCATTAACAAGGAGGCAGATAGACTACTGTTATACACATCAAATGCTACTTCTGGTGTATGGGGGGATTCTTGGGATAGGTATAGATGTATCTGACTTCCAGTTACGGGATTAATAAAGGGTATATCCCATTGCCTTTCTATTTCTCACGGGTTATCTGTTACCTTCAAGGCATAATCAAAACTATTGTCTGAGTTCTGACCATTCTTGATACTAGTAACTCCAGTAGGAGCAGTAAAGGTAGGTTCAAGGTATTCCCTTTTAAATTCTACGCCATTTCTAAGATAAGCTCTAAAACTGATAATAGAAAAATACCCAGTACCATCTGATGCTGGAACGGTTACATTATAAATACTACCTGCTCCTGCACCTCCAGCTCCTCGGAATTGATATTCCATTACCTGAGAATAAGATACGGCATCTACGTAAAATAAGAAGGTAGGTACCTTACCAATTTCTACATTGCCATCCATTACCGGCTTATTGAAAGTCATAGAAATTTCTTCTTGAACCAATCCCAAGTTTTGTTCTGAACCAATTACAATATTGTAACAGTTTGAGTAATCTTTAAGTTCTGGGAATAGAGCCGGTAATAAATTCGAACCTCCATCATCATTTATCAGAGCCGAAGGTTCTCCATTTATATCCGTATATACAGGACCAGCTGTTGTAAGATTACTCAATCCAGTTTGTACTGGAGTTCTTGATATTTCTTCTGTACCGATTTTAGAAATCTTATCACAAAGTAAGAAGAGATGTAACCTATCAGCATCGCCTCCCGTACCTAAAGAGTATTCATTAACATGGTCCTCAGGAGTACTACCTCCATCAGATAAAGCCCATCTTAAATCGTATGTAATTGTAGGAATAGCTTCAGCTTGAGTAAAATACCAGGCATTTTCTACTTCTGCTGTACCATTACTAAACATTACATGACCATGTCTTGGGCTAATGGTTTTATTTTCGGATACGCTTACTTCATAATCATACTCATAGTTACTTGGATTACCTCCAATCAAAGCTACTGTTGCCCAGCCTACCGGAGAATCTTGGTCTAGGGTAAAACTTGGTTGAACTGCTACTTTACTAGTTACCGTACCATTGATTATAGTTTCCCGGTATGATTGAACTGTAACCGTGATAGCTTGTTCCATCGAAGAAAAATTACCATCAGGAACTGGTTCTACATAATCAATAAAATCCCTGGTCTCTATCACTGCAGCTGATTGATTAATGTTCAAGGTAAGAGTTTTATTAGAATCATTCTGTTTAATGATAATTGTTCCTCTTCTAATAGAACTCGTTTTATTCTCAGAAACTTCAGCAGTAATATCTAGAGTCTCCTCAGCATTTACATGACTACATATCTTAGCTTCTATATTACCAACCCAATCCGGTTTACTTTGTACAGTAATCTGAGGTATACTATAACTACTCTGTTCTGTACCATTAATTACCTTTTTAGATTTAGATAATACTTTTGCCATAGGTGTTGCACCTGCTGCAGCTACTGAAGGAAAATCACTGACTAAAGAGAAATAATAATTGTAAGATATACTAGCTCCACTCTGAACAATATCTAAACCTAAGCTTTTAGGCTGGTTATTTATAAATATTTTTCCAGACCTACCACTTTCACTACTATTGGAAATACCAGTAGCTTTGATAGTATATGTATCATCATTGTTATATTGTACCGAAGTTAAACTAATCCAACCAGGGTTATTACTCACTTCGGGAGCCTCATTATGCCAAGTGCTTTGAGTACCATTTATAACATCATAATACCCAGATTTAACTATAGCATATACTTGACCACCTACAGCAGGGATAGTACCAAATCCCGAAATTTCACTTAATACCCATTGTTGAGATAAGGTAGCTGCTAACTGAATCACTTTAATGGTTACGGTTTTACCTGAACCATCCTGAGTAAGTGTAATAGTATCTGTCCTTATTGCATCTGGATTAGTATTCTCACATACCGTTACTGAAGTACTACCAGTTATAACCCAATCGGGTTGAGAGGTTGGATTATAGTCTACATTCTCTGGACTACCCGATGGAGTACCATTTATAAGTTTCTGCCTTGTAGATTTAACCGTAAATGGGTTATTAGACCCTATTGCTGGAAGATTATCAAATGTAATAGAAGTACTAGATGGTTCTCCTATACCAATAAGGAACTCATAAGTATATTCTACTAAATATGCACTTTGAGTTACCGTAACTTCCTTATAAACCGAATCCATAGTTGCCCTTACTACTACACTTCTTTCATTAGCAGTAGTATTCTCGGCTACTGTTAAGGTAGTACCTGATAAACTGAATCCAGTTGATGGTGGTATACTCAGGGTAGGAGAACCAGTTGCATCTGCTGCAGCATTTGTTGCCCCTGAAGTCCAATGGTTAGTTCTACTTGCCCTTGCACTTGCAGTTATTTGAGATGTACCACCTAGCTCTGTAAATGTACTGGGATTAGCAGAAATAGAAACTACCCAGGCACCTTGAGTTGTATTCTCAATTCGATTCTGAGCTTGGTAAATATCTACTGAGGCACTACCAGATTTACCATTAAGAGTAACGGTTAGAGTTCTGCTTCCAAGTTTAGTTCTTGCTTTTGCAGTTGTACCAAGATTAGAACCAGATACATTCTCAGACCATACTACAGAAGCTCCAGAATCAATAGTACCACCATCACTGGTTTTACCATTCCATCCCCAAAGCTGAGTATAGGTATAAGTTGGTGTAGCTGCAGTTCCTCCCGATGCAGGTATATCTGCAATAGTTCCTAAATATACTGTAGGTGTACCATAGGTTTTAACACCAGCTGCCTGAGTAAATACTACGGATATCGTTTTATTAGACTCACTCTGTTTATAGGTTACAGTACGACTTCTTGAAGTTTCAGATTTATTCTCATCTGCTTGCCATCCAGAACCCTCTACATTATGTTCCCAATCTTCTCCTTGTTGACGAGTAAAAGCTACTTCTTGGGTATCCACAAGGCTACCATTTATAAACCTTTTCTTATAGGAAGTTATATCAATTGAACCTGGTGTACCTTGACCACCTGCAGCAGGGAAACTAATAGTTGTATTCCGAGCTGTAAAAGTATATTCCCAATTTTCAACGCCTGCTGCCTGAATCATATTAACGGTAATAGTTTTACCGGAAATAACCTGAGTAAATATTATATTAGCAGAACGTTGACTTAATGAAGTATTTTCTGTAGCTCTCCAAGTACCAGCACTCACAGTTAGCCAGTCAGGTTTAGAATCATAATTGTAGCTAACGTTTTCTGAAGAACCAGAAGCAACCCCGTCTAAGTACTTTTGTCTAGTAGACCCTATACTAATAAATTCTGGAGTGGATGTTCCACCCAATGCCGGAAAATTAAGAGTAGTATTTACAGCAGCAAAGGAATACTTATAGGTTACCTTGTGTATATCCTCAAGCTTTACAGTTTCATTATTACCATAGGAACTAGCATTGGAGATTTCCAAGCCTACATAATTTTCTCCCGTTCCTGTAGGAGAGAGTGCTAACAATTCAGCCTTGGTAGGGCATTCATTTGAATCCTTACCAAGGCCTACTTTAGTTTTGACAGCACTCCAAGTTGCTATCTCTCCCATATTAATCCAAGTTTGTGAATAAAAGTTGTTTCTTTAATTCATCTATTTCTTGTTTCAGAAGTTTAATACCTTCGATTGCCAATACTGACATCTTAGAATAATCTACTTCTTTAACCAGGATATAAGTTTCTCCATCCTTCTCAACTTTTTCGAATGCCTCCGGATTAGGAACTGATTCGGGTTTTACCGTATTCTCAGATACTAATTCAGGGAAATGTTTTTCGATTGATTGAGCAATAGTACCAATATCATGAGTACCCCTGATGAGGAATGAATCGGTAGGTATAGAGCATATTTCATCAAGAGTATGTTCCAAAGGTTTGATGAAAGTTTTAAGTCTTTCATCTGATTCTTTCCACAACCCTGATGGAGCAGATACTTTCTTAAATACAATCTCAGATGTAGTTCCCATTCCCAATTGGTCTCGGGTTACATTATGAGGATTACTCTGATTTTGAATATGAGTAGTGAGATTGGTTTGAGCATTAGTACCTGCAGCCTTAGCATCTGCAATAGCAGTAGCTTGAGCAGTAGATACCGGTTTATCTGCATCTGATGTATTGTTAACATTGGCTAATCCTACTTGAGCTTTAGTTACTCCATGAGGATTAGATTTGTTAGCAATATGCAAATCTACCTTTTCATTTACATCAATATCGGCTTGAGCTCTAGTTGCAGCTTCATCGGTAATTAATTTCTCTACTCGAGTAATCTCTCCCTTACGGTCATTGACTTCTTTGGTAATATTACTCTGAAGAGTAGCATCTGCTGTTTCCAGTTCGGTCTTAGCATCCGCAATAGCTTTTTCCAAGGTAGTCTTCAGGGTATTATCTGCATTGGTACGGTCTGTAACTTCCTTAGTGATATTTGCCTGGAGTGCATCCTTAGCAACCTTTATTGCAGCATCTCTATCCAATACCTCTTGAGCAATATCATCAGCCAATTCTCCTCTGATAGCCTCATCGGCAGCAGTTCTCGCAGCAACCTCATCTGAGATTTGTTTTGGTAAGGTAGTATCAAGCTTAACCTTATCAGCAGCAGTCATAACACCAGCTTTAGTAGTAGTAACTGCTGGTATGCTAATAAAAGAAGATGGGTTAGCCTTATAAATATTACCATTACTCTTAGAAGCTGAATCATAATGTAAATTTACATTATTACCATTAGCATCGAATCTAACCAAGGCTGATACAGAATTTATAGGCAAGCCATTAGCTACAGCCTCAAGAGCTTTACCTTTAGCACCATCAAAGGCAGTACCCGTGATTTCACCGATGATTAACCCACCAGAAACAATCTGTACCCAAGTAGTACCTGACCAACGGAATTGATATCCTGGATGGTCAGGGGTAATATCATTGTATGATTTACCAGCTTCACCTACAACTGGAGTAGTATGGCCAGCATCAGTGTACAATTTAATATTAGTTACCTCATTAGTATCTGATACATCATAGGTAGCATATACATCAATTACATCATCTACATAAGAGGGTAGTTGACTGGCAGGTACTTTACCATTTTCATCCAAAGATGCCAAACCATTAGCTTGACCTTTTGTACCCATAAAGGTATTTACTGTACCCTTAAAAGTTTGTAAGTCTGATTGGATATTTGCAGCCGATTCAGTAATTTGTATACCAAGAGCACTGTCTGCAGCTTCTCTTACTTGTGCTTCTCTGGTTAAAGCACCCATTACATTAGCATCACCTGCTTCTAGAGCATTAGTAAGGGCAGTATGTAAGGCATTATCTTGGTCTGCCCTATCCTTAATCTCCTTATCAATTTTAGCTTCTAGAGCAGTAGTATCACCTCCAACTTCGGTTTTCAAATCTTCGATAGCAGCTTCTCTGTTAGAAGTTTCTGTATCGATTAAACCTTTCAATACCTTAGCTTGTTCGGCAGTTGCAACCTTCTTTGCTCCACCGGTAGTTAAATCATTAACCAGGTCGGATTCTGGCAAAATTCTAGAAGCAATATTAGTTTTAATGGTCCATACTCCTCCAGCAGCAGTTCTTGCAAACTCTCTAGCATATTCTGTACCTGCATGGATATACATTGCTCTTAGTGTAACTACTCCATTGTTATTAGAGTATTGAACACTAGTGGGGAACAATTGATAGAATGAATCACCTGAAGCATCATAGATATACATCGGTTTCTTAGCATCCCGATTACTCTGAATCAAATCGAGTACATCATCAGTAAGTACTTCGGCAATCTGTTCTGAAGTAGAATTTGCTGATATATTAAACATTGCTGCAGGTAAGATAATAGGTTCGATTTGTAAATCGAGTTTCTTAACTGCCTCTACCAAATTAGTAGAGCCTCCCATGTAATTGGTATTATCAAGTCCGGGTAATTCCAAACTATCTGTAAGACCAACAGCAGTTTTTACTTTGTTAATCTTAGTATCAGTTTCTGACTTATCTACATTGATACGTTTTTGAACTTTACCGAAAGCCTGAGAGGTAGTATCTGTAGCCTTGATTGCCAAGTCTGCAACTGTAGTACCTCCATTTTCAGAATAACCATCTAATTTAATATCGGTACCATTAAGTACTGGGTTTGAATCCAAACGGTGAGTATTAATAGTATGTGCATTGGTTGCATCGATATTATCTTGTAAGGTTTTATCAGCAGCTTTACGGGCAGTTTCCTCTGCAGTAATATTCGTTTGTAACTGGGTATCAGCAGCTTCTCTTGCATCTTCCTCAGTATCAATACGAGTACCTAAAGCATTATCGGCATTGGTACGGTCTGTAACTTCTTTATCAATACGAGCATTTAAACGAGTATCCTCTTGAGTTCTTGCATATTCTTCTGCATCGATATTGTCCTGCAAGGTTTTATCTGCAGCCTTTCTTTCGGCAATCTCGGTATCAATACGAACTCCAAGGGCAGCATCAGCAGCAGTTCTTGCAGCTTCTTCTGCATCCAGGGCATCTTGAAGAGCCTTATCTGCAGCCTTTCTTTCTTCTGCCTCAGTTGCCAAGTCAGCAGTATTCTTATCAATCTTGGCTTCTAATCGAATATCTTCTGCTTTACGAGCAGCAATTTCAGTTTCAAGTAAAGCCTTAACTTCCAAGTAAGAGCCAGAGATATTATTCTGAATACCTTGGATTAATTCCAAGTTTCTCTGAATGTTAGCCGAGTTCTGGTTAATAAGAGCATCTTGGTTATTTGCCCTTGCCAATAGTTCAGTACGAGTTTCAGTAACATAAGTTCTTAAATCCTCTACTGTCTTAGTTAAGGTAGTACCCAGAGTAGTAAGCTTAGTATCCAAAGCTTCATCACCTTCAACTCGTTTTTCGGTTTCTGTCTCAATCTTCGTAGTTAACTCATTTAATTTCTGAGTCATAGTAGTTGCGAAGTTGGGGTCATCACCAAGAGCTTTGGCAATTTCCTCAAGTGTATCCAATACACCGGGAGCAGAACCAATGATTTTCTGGATTGCAGCTTCTACCTCGGCTTCTGTTTGGAATCCAGAATCATTCAGAAGTTCAGAAACTTTAGTAATATAGTTAGCATGTTCTGCAATGCCATTTAACTTCATCAGAAGGATATCGGTAAAGTCATTCGAAGAAAGTACTTTACCATCTACCTTATCTACCTTTTTAGATTCAATTGCCTGGATAGCCGTTGTACGGTCTGATACTTCCTGAGCAATCTTATTTTCCAATAAGGTATCAGCATTCTTACGGTCAGCTACCTCTTTATCAATATTCACCTGAAGAGCAGTATCTCCAGCTAAACGAGTATTGGCTTCATCGGATATATCCTTAGATAAACCATTTACTTCGTCTTTATGGTTTGCTATTGCAGTGTCCAAATTGGCCTGTATAGCATTCTCTCTAGCGGTTGCTCGGTCTTTCTCAGTATTAATTGCTACGGTATTAGCATCTACCTTTGCTTTGATTTCATTTAAACCTGCAGTAGAACCAGTTTCCAATGAATCAATTCTATCGCTTAAGGTTTTATCGGCAGCTTCCCGGTCTTTAACTTCTTGAGTAACCTTACCTTCTACCCGAGTAATCTCTGAAGAAGTCTGTTGGCTTAAGTTAGATATCTGACCTTCAATTTTAGTTTCAAGAGCAGTATCTGCTGACTTACGGTCTCCAACTTCCTTATCCAGGTTTACTTGAAGGATTTGGTCTGCTGCCTTACGTTCTGCTGTTTCTGTACCCAGAGCAATATTAGTTGTATCAATACGAGAACTCAAATTACTATCGCCATTAGTACGGTCCACAATTTCCTCATTAACCATATCCTTAACTTCTTTGTAGTTATCGGCAATGGTTTTATTCATGGCAGTAATTGCCTCAGAGTTCTTTGTGATATTTGCTTGGTTAGTAGCAATTGCTGTAGTATTAGCATTTACCTGAGCAGTTAACTCATTCTTAACCGTATTGATAGCATCCTGGATTGATAGAGCCAAATCTGATACTCTCTGAGTAAGAGCAGCAATATTATCAGTATGGGTTTTATCAGCATCCTTTCTATCTGAGGCTTCTTTATCAATATTTGCTTGCAGGGTAGCATCGGCATCTTTACGGTCTTGGATTTCTTTTGCCAAGTTATCCTTAACTACCTGAAGAGCAGTGTTTCCGGTTTCAGAAGAATTATCTACATACTCCTTAAGTTCTTCCTTAAGAGCAGCATCAGCTTCCTTACGTTCTACAACCTCTTTATCAATATTGGCTTGTAAGGCAGTATCGGCAGCAGTACGGTCTTCGATTTCCTGATTTACCTTTTCGGTAATTGCCGCCAACTTCTTTGTGATAGTTGAAGCAAAATTAGGGTCATCTCCTAATGCTTTAGCAATCTCTTCCAGAGTATCAAGTACTTCCGGTGCAGAACCAATAATCTTTTCGATTGCTGCCTCTACCTCTGCTTCCGTTTGATAACCTGCATCATTTGCCAATTGAGATACAAGGGTAATGTAATTAGCATGTTCCTCGATTCCATTTAATTTGGCAAGTAATAGGTCAGTAAAATCATTCTTAGTTAAAGAATAACCTTCTCTCTTATCTACTTTCTTGGAATTGAGGTCTGCATCTGCAGCAATACGAGCTTCCTTCTCTGCTTCAATAGCAGCTAATACATCGGTTTTATCCCCATCTACCTTTTCTCCCAAAGCCGATATCTTCTGGTCTAAGATTTGGTCCTGAGCAGTACGAGTTGCAGCTTCAGAATTAATATTAGTCTGAAGAACTTGGTCTGCAGATGTACGAGCTTGAGCTTCCTTATCTATATTTACCTGGAGGGTATTATCTGCATAGGTACGATCAGCTACCTCTTAGGTAATCGAATTTTGAAGAGTTTCATCAGCAGCTTTACGATTCACTACCTCATCAGAAAGTTTACTTTCTAAGGCAGCATCTCCAGTTTGACGATTAGTAGTTTCTTCTGTGAGTTTCAACTGAATGCTTGCATCAGCATTTGCTCTTAACTGAGCCTCTGCAGCAATATCTTGTTTAAGTTCTGCCTTGTCATTGATATGCAAGGTATTCAGTTGATGGATACTTTCGGATAAAGCATCATCGGCTGTTTTACGAAGCTCTGCTTCTTTATCTACCAAATCCTTAGCATAAGCCTTAGCATCAGCCAATGAACCAGTAGTTTCATTCCGAAGGTCTGCAATATCGGCAGTATTCTTATCGACTTTTGCTTCTACCTTGTCTACCTTATTAATAAGGTTAGTAACAGCATTATCAATTTTATCATTGAGTAAATCCACTGCCTTGATAAAATTAGAATTAACCTCGCTAATTTGGGTACTCAGTTTCCCTTCCTCCTCCTTAGCTCGGTTAATCTCGTCGGTCAGTGCATTACGTAAATCCGTTAGTTTGTTGGTAATTGTAGTAGCAAAGTTTGGGTCATTTCCCAATGCTTCTGCCAATTCCTTTAAAGTATCAAGTGCATCATCAGCACCGTCAATCAAATCACTAATTGCTTGTTTTACCTGCTCTTCAGTTTGGAACTTAGTATCATTTTCCAACTGAGAAAGCTTAGTAATGTAATTTGCCTTTTCTTCAATGCCCTCCAGTTTCTCTTTGAGTTTATCTGTGAAGTCATTTTTAGATAAGTCGTATCCCTCTTTCTTATCTACCTTATTGGCAATAGAAAGAACGAATGCCCAGAACTCATTAATAGTTCCAGCAAACCCGGCCTTTACGAAGTCATCAAAATAACCCTGTAAAAGTCTTTGGTCAATTTCTTCATTTGTGTAATACTTACTTACGTACATATCATTATTATTTTAAGGATTGATTACTTGCTTACCACAGAAGAAGTCCGAATTCTTATCCCTGAATGGTTCTCCTTCTTTTCCACAGAAGGCATTCATTGGAATATCCGGATGTTCTGGGTCTGGGTCTCCCCCGTCTTCAATATCACCCCGAATTATAGAATAATCTGGGAGTTGATTGATACGGAACTTAATCACCTGACCAATACCTGGATGAGGTATTATTTTGTCCCAAACTTCTCCAAAGTAATCTTGAAAGCATGTAACGAACTTACCTCCAGTCATAGACTGAAAGGTAGTGATGTCTAAGTTACTTTTTTTACTTTCAATATGTACTCCAGATGTACCGTTCAAGACAATCAGGTTACTATCAAACCAAATACCGTTTCCGGTATTAATTGGTTTCCATCGTAACATTAACATCTTTGCCATATACTTTTCAATTTTGTTCTACGAATTGTATCTTGGTATCTCGGTCCCTTTTTAGGATAACCATGAAAACCAAAGCTTCATCCTTGGCTTGAGCAACCTGTGTATCTCCCGAAGGTTTATAAGTGATACCATTGATTACAAATCTATCCTCAGACCAGTTAAAATCCCAATAGCCTTCTTGAGTTAAATAACCAAGTTGTTCTATATATGATTTAGTAACCAGTATTGATAAATTCTCATCATCGAGTTCTCCAGTTACTGTTGCCTTATTAATAGGCCAGTTTCTGAAGGCATTGTAATAACATAATGCCTCGATTGGTATCTTATAATATTTAGGGATTTCATCTTCTCCATGACTTAGGAGTTGATTTACATTCTTTGCCCAAGTTATAGTTTGCCTACCAGCATCTATATCCAAGAAATCATTTATGATTTTCTTGTATCTATCCCAAGACCGGTTCTTAACCAATCTATGAGGAGTCTTGGTCATCGTTTTCTAATTAAGGTTTTACCATTACGTTTTACTGGAGAGCTGGGATTTGGCCCATCTATTAATCCAGGTCTTCTTCTGTCTACTACTCTTGGAACTACTACATGACTTGATTGTTCACAGAACGGTAAGTAGATTTCCAATCGACTAGCTAACATACAAAGGTTTTTTCTTAATTCGTCTATGATACCGCCAGGTTGCAATGCTTGAGAGAATGTTTTCCATAGGGAAGATGTTGCATCGGCAAGTGTATCATAGTACTGTACTTCAGTAGGCCCAGTTGTGATTTGTTTAATTCTATCACCTCGAGCTTGTTCCGGTTTAGAAGAACCATCCCCAACTTGTTCTTTGGTTGAAGTAAGTTGACTTAGGTATTCTCCTGTACTTGTTAATAAATTGAGAAGCTTAACATTAAGATAATCCCAGGCTGCCAATTCCATAATTAATTGGTTTTCTAGAGCTTCATACATTAACTCATCATTATATTTATCCAAAGGAATAATGTGGTTTACTAGCGGTTGAATATATAACTGCCATTTAGTTATGTACATTGCTTTCTCTTCTGATGACATACCATCTGAGATTTCTGAAGGAATGTAATAATTAATTAGGTTATATATGCTATCGGTTAATGTAGTTTTAGACTCGGTATTTACAATTACGGTTTTAGTTGCCTTTAAGTTAAGTCCCTCGGAGTTCGTTATGTTCAACGCTACTGTATAGAATCCGGACTTTTCATAAGTATAAGTAGGTTGTTTAACATCATACACGGACACCTTATCATCACCAAAGTCCCAGTCAAAAATGGCCTTGGCTGGGACTTTGGTTAATACTCTAAATGAAACTTCCAGACCATTCGCAATAGCTACAAAGTCTAGATTGTCCATGGTATTTATTTTTTAGATTCTTCGAACTCTTCCAACAAAATCTGAATCAGAGTTTCAACTGTATCGTCTTTGTCGGCTACAATTTCATGACGAGCAGCGATGAGAGTGGCCTCTTCAAGAGTATATACTTTGGCAATCTTTTTGATTTCCATACCCTTTTCGAACTGGGCATTCAATTTCTTTTCCAACTTATCGATATCGTCTTTCGAATACTTATCAACAGATTTCTTTTCAAGAACCAAACGAAGGTGTCCTGAGTTCAAAGCCTGCTGAATCTTTTTTGCCCGGTACTGACGAGCACTCAATTCTTTTTCTTCTCCTCTACAAATAGTAATACCTGTAGATTGGTCATGGAAGCTGTAAGCTTTAGCACCTACAGTTACTTTATATGTATCCATAATTTTACTAAGTTTTTAGATGTTTTAAAATAGGGGTAGGTCCTCGCAAAACCTACCCCATTGAGAAATGGAATTATTGTAAAATAAACCAGGTATAGTATTACTCAAGGTTAACCAAGAGATACGGGTCGATGTTCATAAATTCGGGGAATCCGAATTCTGTGAACTTCTTCTCTGCAGACAAAATCAATGCAGCATCCTGATACATCTTAGAGAAGCCTGTAGTCAGAGTAGCATAGATTGCCTGAGTCTGATTTGATACGATTCTTTCTGATTCAAGCATCAACTGTTTTGCAGTCAACTTAATCAATGCAGCAGATGTATCAATCAGCAGCAAGCCTTGGTCAGGAGTTCCCGGGTGAATGTAGAAGTTAGCATTCTTTGGAACCGGAGACTTCACATTCAGAGTAGCTTCAGTTGTACCAGAATGACGGTCTTTGAATTCTGGCAAATTCAGCATTTCGATTGCCTGGTCTTCACCACCAATCATAGTAGTAAAGTTACGTCCCATACGAGCAGCTCTTACCCAGATATGCAGCAAATCTTTGTAAGTGATACCGTTGGTAGTTTCGTATACACCGATAACCGGAGCAGATTCTGAACCATCGGGTTTGTTACCATTGATAACAACATCCATAGCCAAAGTATCCATTGCATAACCCAACTGAACACCGAAGTCACGAAGGTAGATTGCCAATACATCCAAAGAAACGTAATTACGAACTTCATCAGTAAGTTTGAATCCCTTACCAATTTTGAAGAGACTTACTGATTTCTGTCCAAAGCTTACATCTCCCAATGGGATAGTTTCTGCTTCGTTAACCTTTGCAGGAGCAGCATCGGACATATTAATCATCGGCATAGTTGCAGTAAGACCATTAATTGACTGGTCAGATGCAATAATCTCCGGATAGAACGGAGCCTGGCGCATACCCAAAGTGATGGCAGAACGAATGATTTCCGGAACAATCCAACGAACATCTTGCTGAGGCATTGTGAAGATGTTTTCCATTGTGTCGATTTTCGGATTGATACCAACCTTTTCGAACAATTCATCCTGAGTAATACCCCATTTACCAGTGGTGAGTTCACCCAATGTGATGTCCACAGGTTTTCTGTTCTGTGAACCTTGACGGTAAGCATCCAACTGCTGTACCATTTGAGGAAGTTCTTTTACAAAGTCTTCCTTCTTCAATTTTGAAATATCAACTTTTTCCATGTTTCTTTCTTCTCTTATTTAATAAGTACTTGAATTACCTCATTTGCCTCATCAGCAGGAGTGATGGCAATAAAAGGTGTTGAGATTGCCTGGTTTGCTTTTACAAAGCGGTCATTCAGCAAGTCACCAGAGGGGATTACATATCCAGCTTTGATTTCGCCGTTTGATACCCAGTTGCAAATCATGTAACCTTCTACAGCAACAGTTACCTCTACGGGGAATTTGTTCTGTGCCTGGTAAGCAGGATTTACATTGTCAGTTACTGCTACACCGATATACACCTGAGTAGTTTCTTTGTAGGGTTCAATCAAACCATCTTCTCCGATAGCTACCGGCATACCTTGCAAAATAGTTTCACCATCTTTTACACAGAAAGCTTGGTGCAATTTGTGTGATTCACTTTTGTAAATCACCGCTCTTGGAGTCTTTTCCCCAAACAGCGTCATTGGTTGGTCTTTGTTTACGATTTTAGTCATAACAGTGATATTTATCGATTATTATTTGAATTTTGACTTGTACAAGTTTTCGATTACTTCCGAAGTAGACTTACCTTCTGCATTTGAAGTAGTTGCAGTAGCTTTCTGCTTATCTCCAGTTTCATCATCTTCTGCAACAGAAGAAGCACGGCTTACATCATGAGAACCACAGCTTGCACATACCATCGGGAATTTCTCTTCCAAACGAGCTTGGTAATCTTTCTGAAGAGAGATGATTGTAGTCATGCTAGTAGTTTCGGCATTCAACATAGAAACAATAGTTTCGTCAGCTTTATCACCCATCAACTTCTTGTAGGTTCCAGTAGCTTCTTCACGGAGAGCTGCAATGTGATTCTTACCTACCTGAGCCATTTCTTTCAAGTTAGCAACCTCAGTGTTCAGATTAGTAACTTGCTCAGTAAGAGAAGTTTTTTCTGTAGTAAGGTTATTTACCTGAGTTTGAAGAGAATCTCTGGATGATACCAAGTTTTGAATACAGGAGATAACAGCTTCCTGATTCATTTCTTTGCCTTCCTCAAGGGTCAACATATTGTCCCCGAAAAGCTTTTCTAAAAATTCTTGCAATTCTTTGTTCATATTTTCTTTATTAGGATTATGATTTTCTTGGGTACCATTATCATTAAAAGAATCTGGAGTATTGTCCTTTTCTTGGAATGAGTTGAAGTCTGTTTTGTAGTCAGTAAAGAAGTACTGTTTGGACTTGTCATCCCGATATTCCTCATAGGAAGACCAGGTTCTTTTTGCAAAGGTTGGGTTAATGATTTTACCATCTTCACCAATTTTCTGAGCAAATGAATCAGCTCCATGAGATACCAGAGATGTTTCCATATAACGAACTACCTCAGTAACTACTCTACGAATCATTTCACCTTTGGAATCGTAAGTACCCAACTTTTGATAGAATTCACCATCTTCCATTCCTGGATGTGATTTATCCCATTTGAATTGTACAGTTACTGAGTTACTGTGAATCGAAGGTGGTTCCATGAGAATACCTCTAGCAATTCTGGGATTAGCTTTACCATCAATCTTCAGTATACCATTGATACCTGCTGGTATAGTAAAGCTACCATCCTTGTAAGATTCTTGCCACATTACTTGAGATACAGCTCCGATTGCATTACCAATATTAGTTTCATGGTCGCAATTTACTGTTTGCCCAAGTAGCATCTTCATAGAAGCTTTAAGTACTCCATTCTGACCAAAGTCAGTAGGATTCCAATTCTTAGATACAATCGTTTCTGAAAGTAATCTAAACATTGGTTCAATAAACTCCTCATCTTTGGGAGTAAGTTCCGATTTATCGAGGTTTGGATAATAGGTATTATAATCTATATCTCCTCCCCAAAATCCAAATTGAGCAATGGTATCCGGTGTCGGAGTTTTCCATTTGTAATAATTCTCTGAGAAAGCCTGGGCTCCAACTGCTTCTGGGATATACCCAGCCATAATGGTATGACCCTGGCCAATCACCATTGAATCAAGATGCTCCTTGTTTTTCTTTGTAAATTTACTCATCTTGCTTTTGTATTTTGGTCTCCACGAGATGGAGCCGGATTAGTCTTATCTCTTGACCTACGAGCAGATTGATTTTTATCATCCTGCCTTTGTTTCTTCTTAGTTCCCTCTTGAGGGTCTGAGTTACCACCTTTAGCAAATTGTTCTTCAAGTGAAACTCTTGGTTCATCTTCATCAGGAGAATCATAACCCATTGCCCAGGCATATTGGTCTTGGCTAATGATACCTGCTTTGTATAACAAATCCAAGTTTTGGATTTTATACTGGAGTCCTTGTTGAACTTTAACCTCATCAGAAATAGTTGAAGTTCCCCATGATATCTTTATTCCTTTATTATCAAAGCCTGCCAGACGCAGTTCTAGAGAATAAAGAAAATCCAATACATAAGTTACAAGCATTTGGATATTTTTTAACTGGCTGATTAACTTAGACAGCATTATACCCGTTGCTCCCTCTCCTGTTGTTGAATTAACTCCAATAAGATTTCCATTAACTCCTAAACCATTAGCAACTGATTGTTGATTCATATTCCAGGGTTTCTCAATATTACCAAGCTCTTTGGTAGTTGAATTGAGTTTAAACTCATGGTCATCAATGTAACCAGTTACTATACCATCTTTCATACCACTACGAAGATTTCTTTTCAAATCTCTTAGAGTACGTTCAAGACGACTCTGATAAGCTTGTATACTTTCATTAGCATTCTGGTCTGGTTTAGCCATCTTAGCTTCCAAGAATCCTACCATACCTACCATTTCCATTATGTGTTTGAAGTTAACCTTCATATCATGTTGGCCTTTTAATGAATCCAAAGCTGCCATAAAAGGAGGAATCCCGTATGGTTCATCGGTATCATTAAACATACCAGCATACACATAAGTTTCTGGGTTTAGTTTGATATAATCTTGGTGCTTAACGAAGTAATTCTTATTCCTCTGGTAAGGAGAGTATACTCCATTGTTCTCTCTTTTGAAAACAATATTTTCTGGTCTTAGGAATAAGACTGTGGACAATCCTTCAAGTTTATCATTGGGAACTCCCTCATCGGATATAGCTCCTCTAACGAGGCATTGTACAATCATCTTATTAACTAAGCCATCTATACCAGCAGTATATCTAGACCATTTCTTGGTAGCTTCAGTAAGATGTTTTCTCATCTTATCAGCTTCAGCATCTGAATTGTTTGGGAAGGTTACCGTATGACCGGTGTTTGCCAACTTAAACATATCCTGCAAAGCAATGCCCATATCAGGATTTACCTTATATAAATCACGAATCAAGGGTATTACTTCAACACGAAAAGAAGGGTCTACCATTACGGTCATCCCTTTCAAAGTACTGATTAAAGAGTCATCTTCATCCACTGATACTCTACCAGGAGATATAGCAGCAGCTTTTGGTTGCTTGCTTGGCTCCTTGTTTGATTCAGGAGGTGGGTCTTTTTTTCTACCCCAACTCCAATTAAAATTGAGCTTTTTCATTTCGGTTGTACTATTACGTTAGTTTTTCCTTTTCTTATGTGATTACAGATGGCTTTACCGAATATAGAGTCATCGGCATATACATCTCCTTCTAAGTCTACATCTACTGTAGAGTTATTAGCTCTATGCTTACCCATTGCAACTGGCCTACCTAAACCATCATATATGAAGGTATATGCTTCTTGAACAAAGAAAGGGTCTTTAACAGTGATATTATCTTCTCGAATATCCTGTTCAAGTCCCTCTACAATAACAGAACGGTTCTTCTGTGTAGTTAACCATCCTGGAGATTTATCTACCTCAGGTCTAGATTTACCTTTCTTCTTAAGCATTTTCTGATAGTAATACAGTCTTGGGTATCCTTCAGTTTGAAGAGCAGAAGTTACTGCTAATCCAACATCATTGGATTCTGGAGCAATAGTAGCAAAGTTAAATAGATGACCAGTATCACCAAGTAACCTTGCATACTTATCTACTGAAAGTCTACCTTTGAATACTGCTTGTTCTTCTCCCTGCTTATCCATACAGGTAAATGCAGAGTAGTCAGAAGACCTACCAGTTGAAACATCGGCACCAATGAAATATTCTTTATCTGGTTCTGGTTCTAGGAATTGCCTATATTGACCATTGAAACGTTTCTTAATAACTGGATAATCACTAAGACAGTCTTCGATAGCTTTGATATCAGCTAAGTCGAAGACTGTATTTCCAGATGATAAGAAGTCACCATCAATTTCTTGTGCAGTTCTTTTGGCTCCAAGAGCAGAAGACATCTCATTATACCAATTAATGTCTCGTTCTGGGTGCATTTGCCAATACAATCGTAGTGGGTTAAAAGGATTCCCACCTGCAATAGCATCAACCCAAGTAGAGTGGTAAAAGTTACCAACTCCATAAGGAGTGGAATTGATGATAGCAGCTCCACCAGTGGAAAGAGTAGGGAAAGCGGCTGCCCAAATCTGAGCTGCCCATCTAACTACTGCTGCTTCATCAATTACCAGTAAGGATAAGGATTCTGAACGACCAGCTTCTGATGACGTTGGGATAGATTCTATGAATGAGCCATTATCAAACTCTATCATAGATGCAGAACCATATTCTCCAGAACGTCCATTGATAATCGGTGTCTGTAAATACCATGGCAGGTTTTTATACATGAACTTAATCTTCTTAAGTACCTTCTTTGCTGTTGTGTCCTTGATTGAGATAATGTTAATCTTCTTGTTAGGATGATACATTGCCAACCATAGGCAGTACATAGATATAAGTTCCGTAATACCTGCCTGCCTGAACTTAAGCAGAATATTGAAACGTTCTTTTACGAAATTATACAGAACCGATTTTTGATACGGGTAAAGTTCGAATCTTACCTTTCCCCTCATAGGGTGTATCACATAAGTGAAAAGGCTAAAGTAAAAAACATCATTACTAACTTTAGCAAGTGTTGCTAGTTCCTCCCTTGTAAGGGCTGATGTGTTAGTTTCTATGTTAATCTTCTTTGCCATAATCAAAAGTTATATGTTACTGAAAACTCTAAGTCAGCTTTTATTCCCGAAAAGAACTTCGGATAATGAAAAGCATTTATACCGAGTTTATAATTGAAATTAGTAGTCTTGATTGAAAGGCCTGTCCCTATGTCTAACATTTGATTAAAGACCCTATATTTACCATAAACGTATGGACTTAGAGTTAGTTTTCTAATTCTTTTTTGAGTTAATTGACCTTCATACCAATTGTACTTATACTTATCTAAGTCCATGTTAAACATTCTCGTTGAATAAGAATTTGTTTCTTTGTTGAATAAACTTAGATTCAATTGGTTTTTATCCAAGGTAAATTGGACCAGAGAATCTTCTCTACTAATTCTATTCGAAGTAACCGCTGTTGAATCAGAAGCCTGAGGTTTAGTCGAATTGCTACTGTTTCGATAGAAGTCATAGAGAAGAATCCTCTGGGGCTGAACCAATTGTGTATATGGTGATTGGGGCTTGAAGTTCTCTTTCAGTTTGATTGTATCAGGAATGCCAATGACCGATGAATCAGGAAGTTGGCTGATATATGAATTCAGTTTGTAATTCCTGAAGCAAAGGTAAATAGTAAATCCTAGTAGCAAAAGGAACACAAAGTTCTTCCACTTGTTTTTATCTGTTTTCATCGCTTGCGAAAAATTTAAATATTAATTACTATCGGTAATCGCTAAGCGATTACCTTTTATCGAACTTAGTGAGATAAATTTCCTATATCCTAAAACATATATCCAATATCTACTACAAACAATAGCTATATACGTATATAAAAATATAGATATATATACGAAGTATATTATATATCTATATTTTTCAAAGGGTGCTTTGGACTAATATATACTTTAGTATATATTAACATGAAAGTGTACCTAGACATTTTTGATACATTTCTTAAACCAAAGCCCTACTTCATATACCGAACCTTTGGCAATTGTATACCTTGCCTTGTTTAACCAGTAAAGGTAATTCTCTTGGTCAATGTAAATCCTAAACCTTTTGGGAAATCCCATGATTGCCTTGAAATCCTTAATCCCAAGAGGGTATCCATCAGGTCTAAATTGCCTATCTGCGGGTCTTAGAGTTAGAGGTGGTTTATCTAACTCTAATCGATATACTCCTGGAAGAGTACTCATCTTTGCAGTTTTAATGGGCCATTTCTTCTCATTCCTGAAAGCACTATTCCATAATACTTGAATCTTCTCAACGGTTAGATTCTTCTTTTCCGGAAGCTTTCGATAGTCATACATTGCTAAAGTTTTTTCTATCGGGATGTTATAATTACTCCCGTATGGAGATTCAAAGAGCAAATCTCTAGTAAGTTTTGGAGTCTTTACTTGAAATACTTCATTAAAAGCATTCAAGTATTTCTTACCGGTTTTCTTATGCACTCCAATAACTATCAAACGTTTCCTTGATACTTGGGAGTTCCCATAATCAGAAACGGACCTTTCGTGAAAAATAAGTTTATAGTCTTTAAAGGTTACATTAAAGAACTCATAAGGAAGTAGAGATAGTAAACGAGGAAGATTTTCAATAAGAAAAATCTTAGGCTTATATTCTAATATTGCAGCAGTTACTAGATTTAAACTCCTGTTATCCTTTGGGTTACCTAATTCCTTTACCTTTGAAAGCCTCATAATAGATGATGCTCCACAGTCCGGAGATGATATAATGATATCTACTTTCTGGTCAAACTCTTGTAAACAGAAGCCCTTATAGAATGGTATATCTCCAAAATTAGCTTTCCATTGTTCTTCACCGGGAGTATGGAATACTCCTCTTACTTCTATATTCCCAATTAGATGGTCTCTAAAAGGGAAGAGCAGGGCACCTTGCCCTGCACATACTCCCAATACATTCATTTCTTATAACTTCTAAGTTTCACATATCTAACCCAAGAATAATGTTTACGATTTCGGATATATTCCAAGTCGTGGTCATTATTGTGGGCTTCTTCTTCAAAGCTTACATCATGATATCTTTCACTTTGTTTGTTCCACTTAGCAAAGAACATGATGATTAAGTACTCGATTGCATACCACAAGTAGTAGAATACCCATAACATCTCTTGCATTTGTTTGAGATGAATATGCTCATGGTTGTAATCATAGGTATCAAACTTAGCACCTTTTCTTACAAAGACAATTCCGAATAGGTTTATGGCCTTGTATCCCTTAAAAGGGATGAATTTGTTGTAAATTACTTTCATTATATCTTGTCTTTAAAGTTTTCGTAAGCATTTCTTAACTTCTGGTCATAGGCATTTTCAGCATAACCAGGACCATTATACTTCCGAGCAAAGCCTGCCCAGTCGTGTTCCTTCAGATTTTTCAAGCAACTGGTGTTATTCATGTAGTAATACATCAATTTCAGTTGACTTGCATGGGATTCTTGCATCTTTTTCACGAATTCAAAGACATCTTTACAGCCACAATAACCGTGATTGAAGCCCATAATCTGAAACATTCCCCAAGAAGCTGACTTCAAAGCACATTCTTCGTCAATTTTCTTGGCAATTTCGAGTCTTTTGTACTCATTTGCTCCTCCCAAGTACTTTGATTTATCCCATTTTGGGAAACAAATCGTAGGATAACTCTTTTGAGCAGCTACTGATTTGTCTAAACCGAACTTGTTTTTGATTTCTTTGTACATAATGTGACCTTCAAACAGAATTTGAGGTCTACCATCGGGTAAAAATCCATCTCTTCCTGCTCCTTCAACCAGTTGTACTGCCTTGAGAAGAGCTGGCTCTAATCCTAAATCATTGGCTAGAGCCACAATCATTTCATTAGTTAACTTATCCATAACGTTATATTTTAAAGTTCATTAAAGAAATGAAAGTATTGCGTATAACCTTATCTAGATGGTAGTTAGGAGTTCTATTATCCTATATAAATATAATAAAATATGGAAACAAATCAATCAGTTAAGTGCCATCTATGTGATGAGCCTTTAAATCTTGAGGATTATAAATTAAACCTTAAGATACCTCAGTTAATGAAAAAAGATAACTTATGCTTTAGATGTGCTTTTTGGCATTGTTTACTTGAGCAAGATGGGGATTTAAAGAGGGGGGGATATCAAAATGGTATACCTTTAATCACACCTTACTTTCAACATTACATACTCAATGTTAATAAATTATGGTTAGAGGTTAGTACATTTAAGAGAGAACCCTTGGATTCAACTAAGAAATATGTTGCTGTTATGATTAATGACCAAGTGCATATTGGTTATTATAATAATTGGTCATTCCAGGGAATAATTCCGGCACACTTAAGAGAACTTTTTACTCCAAATGGTATAACTCTAACTGATGAACAAATAAATGACTTACTTAACCGGAAATCATTTACCCCAGAGGATTTAAAATTAATGATAGATAATTGCAATAAATAGAAATAATTTCATATATTTGCATAAACATTTTAATATAATAAAGATATGAAAAAGAACAAAGAAACCAAAAAGCTAAAAGAGGGTGAAGAACTCATTTTCTCTGATGGCAAAACTCTCATGGAGAAAGTAACTGTAGAATCCATCGACAAGAAAGGTGGGTTTGCAGTACTAAGTAATAAGGTAAAGATATCAAGAACACTTGGCCCAGACGGATATTATCATAGGTTAGATGGTAAATACGGTCAAATTTTACCTTTAACCGATAAATCCGAATTGGATTACCAAGCATTCAAATCATATTTCTCTATAAAGAGAAACCTGGAACTTATCGAATCCAAGATAAAGGATATGAAAGACAAAGAGTTCAGCGAACTAATCGTAGAGTTAGATAAGAAGATATCCAAAATCGTAACTAAATACTTTGAACAATGATAACTTGGATAATCTTGGGTATTATATATGCTGTATGTTTTATACCTGCATGGTTTATGACTAGAGTAATTACCTCATCCCATCCCATGAAAAGGGTGGGATTCTTTTTCCTAACCATCTGGTTAATCATGCCACTATTCCCGATATATTTACTAATCACATACTTTAAGAACTATGAACAGAGAAATCACAACCAAAAAAGTAGGTAAACAAAAGAAGCTTAACAATGTTTGCCCAGTATTATCTTCTTGCCATAACGAAATTATGGTGGGTAGTATTTCATGTACCAAATGCCCTCATCATGTGAAGGTAGTGATTAAGGATAAGAAGATATACGTTCACTGTAATCACATTTAAGTTATGGAAGATAAGTATAGCCCATACCTAACAGAGGAGGAAAATGAGATTCTGGATTTAACAGCTCAGGTATGGAATAAATACCTGAAGCTGCCAGTAATAAATCAGTCCGAAAGAATCGAACTAATGGGAAAGATTCATGATATACAGAGAATGGTTCTAGCAAGGCCAGGTTTCAGAGTTAATGGATTAAAGGATATAGAGAATGGATAATTTAGAGGTAAAGATAAACTTAGTAAAGCATTACCAAGAGGTAAAGCATACCTTCCAAAGGGTACTGAGGAAAAGAGAACAGGGTAATGGATTCTCCGAATATGGGACATTCATAGGCCATGGGTTATGTGGAGACCTCTGTCTAGAGAATAACCAGTTATGGGTAGAAGTAATTAAACCTTGGTTTAAGCCAGAGAACTTTGATATAAAATATCTATATTTTAATTACCAACCAGAGCCAGGCCAAGTATTAATATCAGAGGATGAAATAGAGGAAAGGGATTGCCTGGGTTATGGGCAATGGTATAAATTCGAAATCGAAGAGGTAAGTCCTGAATGGAGAGGAACTATCTTCTGGTTCCCAGTATTACCAGATTTTAATAAGGATAGGATTTATACTTTGAAGTATGGGTTGAATGAATTAGAGAAGCTAAGGCTTTTCATAGGCAAGGATACTCCAAGTCCTAAGTTACCTGATATTCCAAGTGATGAACCTTTAATAGTTTAAGATATGGAAACAATAGATATTAAGACTGCCATAGAAAGGTTAAACAAGGCAAGGCAATCTATAAAATTGGGTAGGAGTGGAAAAGGCCTATGCTTTTACCTAGAAGAAGTAAAGGTCCTCGATTATCTTAAGAGTATAGGTATATGGAATATGGATACCTTCAATATCGAAAAACTATGGACCTATAACCATAATCTAACGATATGGGGTATAGCAAAGGGTTCAGTAGAACATAAATCGAATCCTTTCTATAAAGAGGGTAGTGATAGCTTTAATGGTAGGTATTCATCCAAAGAGATATTCAATATACCAAGGGAATCTGTTCCTGAGGAATTTAGGAAAAACTTTTATTGGTGGGACCCAAGTGATAAAGAGTCAAGATTAAAGGCAATTGATTTACTGATTAAGACTTTAGTAGATTATGGTAAAGGTTGAAACTTTAAGGGATGACGGATTTAAGAGAATCCTAAGATGTAGGGAAGGCAATAGGATTTGGTATCAGATGTGGCTTACAGAATCTGATTGGTATGAGATTCATAATCATATAAAGATTAACCTCTATAATACCATAGCCATTAAGTATTGGTGGTTACCTAATCTTCAATTCTATTATGTTTTCTTTTATGAAAAGAAAGGTGGGAAGGTTAGAGGAGTATTGGGAAAGGAGAATACCAATTATATACTTAACAGTATTCTGTAAGGAATGCCCAGGATGGTTAATCTGTCTTGGGCTTCTTTGTGTGAGTATGTGTGGATGTGGGGTACCACTTAATACGAGGGGCTAAAAAGTTGTGGTACTAAAAAGGCCGAACGGTTACGTTAAAATTAACATTCAAAAATAAAAAGTAAGGGACAAACATTTTATTGCTTTCCCTTACTTCTTTATCTTATAAGTTCTTTAAAAAATCTTTTGCATCTCTTATAATTTGTATAAGTAAATAGATTACACCAACAAATAAAAATATATTCAATAACATATTACTTTAAAATTAGAAAAGGGAAAGAATAAATATCTTTCCCTTTATTGTTAGTTACTTGAAATTCTTAACAATTTGCAAACCTTTTGTTAGAACTTCTTTTTTTGTGTCCTTTGTATTTTCGCTTGCAATTGAAGAAAATGAAAAATCATGCACTTTATAAACTTGTTTATAAAAGTCTGTAAATGCAGAAACAAGTGTTTTTAATTCATTTTGTTTCTTTTCTTCTTTTGCTTTTACAATTGAATCGAGCAAAGAAAAAGTTGTATTTCTTAACTTTTTTCGATATGCTTTTTTTTGCTTTTCATTTAGTTCTGCAAAAAGAGATTCAACGTAAATCTCTGTCTTTTTCCCTAAAGAAGTTTTTAAAAGTCCGTTAGTTTTTTCATTTAGACTTTTAAAAATTGAATCAACTGAAAGTTTGATAGTGCTATTTGCTTTTGCAGTTGCTTTTGCTTTTTTAGCATCTACTTTGTTTACTTTCACTTCTTTGTTTTCAACTACTACATTTTTTAATTCGTCCATAACAAAATACATTTAGTTTTTAGATTTATTTTATTATATCCTTTTCTCTATAAAACTAAATGATTTATAAGAAAAAGAGAAAAGGAATATTTATTTGTTTCAGTATTTCAAAGAGCGTTGTTTTCTGTATTACAAAGATAAGAATAATATTTTAATCTGCAAAATTTTTAGAGAAATATTTCTTTAAAAATCGTTAATCAAAATTTTAAATATCTCTTAGTTTTTTCAACACTACAAAGATAGATATTATTTTTGAATCTGCAAAATATTTAGAGATTTTTTTTTGAAAATATTTTCAAGAATTATTTTTAATAATTTCGTATGAAAAATTTGCAAGTAGGTTTTAGGGGTTTGAAAGGTAGTGAGGGTTGTGAGTAGGTAATGATGGTATATTGATGGATATAGGGAAGGGGTTGGTATAGGTACCACTTTAGAAAATTGGAGGCTCCATACAGTCCGGTAGTTATTATCTGTATATTATTATACCAATAGGCCATTAGGAGACTAGCAGGCTTTTATACCAATGCCTATAATGCCCGGAGGGCCCTGTATAGAGACATAGAGAACTAAGGCCTAAGGTAAGCCTATGCCAAGTCCAATGATGGCCTACTGAGATAGGACATAAGAAAAGCCCAGTACCTAAGATAGGCTGGGCTTATAAGGTAACATAGTTAGCGATTTAGGATTCTCCTATGATAGTAATATATAAAGAGCCCATGTTATAGGTAGCCATAGGCATAGGTTGGGAATCATCCTGAGCAAGTAGTTCTGCTTCGTTTAGTATAGATTTTATTTGGGTATCTGTAAGAGCTTTGTTAGTTTGGGTATAATAGAAATTATGTATTGCTATGTCTTCGTTAAACTTGGAAGCCGAGTACCCTGATAAGGTAAAGCCTGGTATGAATATATCCAAGCTATTGATAAGATTCGCAAGGTATTCATAGATAGCCTGAGAATTAATTTCTGGGTCAATGTTTAAGGTTGCATTTTGTTTAGTGAACCAGGTTGGGATTAATTTTGCTTTAATTGTTTTCATGTCTTTATATTTTTAATTATTTATAGTGCAAATATAGATATTATATTTTAAATATGCAAATCCCAATCTATTTTTATTAATCTTACTGAGGCCATTAATGGATAATGTCTTATAGCTCTAATACTCTAAATACGTATCTCTCTATCAATACTCTCTCAAAAGAAGTATCTCTTCTAGAGCTTTAAAGTTTCTTTTTAATAAACTACAAGGGCCATTAATGGTATACTTACTAGTTTTAGGTACCTTGAATGGCCTAAATCCTATTGCCTATTTATCTAAAAAGGTACCCCAAAT
>ENA-ORLQ01000007-ORLQ01000007.1-human-gut-metagenome-genome-assembly--contig:-NODE-7-length-23558-cov-5.36961_pt1 | contig 23558 bp, 12 predicted proteins | sample MGYA00243012_ERZ508839 | MGnify/ENA primary metagenome ERZ508839 (study PRJEB26277, sample SAMN04329783) | human gut metagenome | biome: human-associated habitat | host: Homo sapiens | place: USA...
TCTCCAGGTCGAAGATCACCGCCGCGTCGTCCGCAGAGGGGAAGGTGTAGCGGTGGAAGCCCACGCGCGAGGTGGCCGTCATCTCGGCCGTGATGCCGTAGCGCACGAGCGGCACCGAGTAGTAGCCCGGACGCACGACCTCCTTCGTGCGGTCGGCATAGGACCACAGGCCCGAAGCGGGGTCCTCCTCCGTGCCGCGGGCGCAGGTCACCTCGCCCACGACGGGCATGACCGTCACGTCGAACAGGTCGCCGATGCCCGTACCGCTCAAATGCGTGTGCGAGAATCCGATGACCGTGGAGTCCGACTCGTGGTAGCCCGAGGTCCAGTCCCACGCCTGCGGGATGCTCGTGGGTCCGAGCTGCACCAGTCCGAACGGCACGTTCGCGCCTACGAAGACGTGGCCGTGGCCGCCCGTGCCGATCCGCGGATCGACATACCGGGTCAGGTTGTCGTCGGCCGCGGGCTGCGCACAGGAGGCCAGCCCGAGAGCCGCAATGAGGAAAATTCTTGACAGGTTCATCTGTTATTTGTTCGTTTCGTTGTTGAGTTCAAAGGTCAGTGTGCCGCCACGCAGCAGTTCGTCGTGCGTGAGGCGGTATTTCGACAGCGGACGGCCGCCGAGCGTCATCCGCCGGATGTAGCCCTCGCCGTGCTTCTCGATCGTGAGCGTGCCCTGCGGCGTGTCGATCTCCGCCCGGTCGAACGTCGGGGCCGTCAGCGTGTAGGCCGCCTCACCCGGACAGTCGGGATAGAAGCCCAGCATCGTGAAGACCGCCCAGGCCGACATCGTGCCCGTGTCGTCGTTGCCCGGGATGCCGTCGGGCTCGACCGTGAAGTAGCGCTCCAGCAGACGCCGCGTCTCGCGCTGCGTGCGCCACGCCTCACCGGGGAAGCGGCTGAAGAGGTACGCATAGGCGATGTCGGGTTCGTTCGCCGGATCGTAGAGGCCCTCGTCGAAGACCATTTGCAGCTTCTCGACGAAGCGTTTGCGTCCGCCCATGAGCCGGACCAGCCCCTCGACGTCGTGCGGCACGTAGAACGTGTAGTTCCAGGACGACCCTTCGTGGAAGCCGGGCGCCGCCGAGAAGTTCTCGCCGGCCTTCGGATCGAAGGGCGTGAGGAACGACCCGTCGGGCAGGATCGGGCGCAGCGTGCCGTACTCCTTGTCGTAGTAGTGGCGGTACCCGAGCGCGCGTTCGCGGAACAGGCGTGCATCCTCGCGGTGGCCGAGCGAGTCGGCCAGCCGGGCCAGCGCCGCATCGGCGACGTAGTACTCCAGCGCGTGCGAGACGGAAACGTCGCCGGCCAGGTCCTGCGCATAGAAGCCCAGCGGGATGTAGCCCCGCTCGATGTAGGGGTCGATATCGGGTCGCAGGAGGTTCTGCGCGCCGGGCGTCGTCGCCGACTTGCGGAAGGCCTCGTAGGCAGTCCCGATGTCGAAGTCGCGCAGCCCCTTCATCCACGTGTCCGTGATGACCGGGATGGCCGGGTCGCCCTCCATCGTGAAGGTCTCGCGCCCGTAGAGTTCCCAGCGGGGCATCCAGCCCCACTCGCGGTAGATGTCGATCATCGAACGCACCATCTCCACCTGCCGCTCGGGGTAGACCAGCGTCAGCAGCTGGTGCACGTTGCGGTAGGTATCCCACAGCGAGAAGACCGTGTAGCGCTCGCCCTCGGTGACACCCACCTCGCCCGAACGCTCCATGAGCGGATACTCGCCGTTGACGTCGCTGAGCAGATTCGGGTGGATCAGCGTGTGGTAGAGCGCCGTGTAGAAAACGCGGCGCTGCGCCTCCGTGCCGCCCTCGACGCGGATGCGGCCCAGATCGGCATTCCACCGCCCGAGGGCCGCCTCGCGCAGGGCGTCGAACGACTCTCCGTCGGCCTGCTCCGCCTCGAGGTTGCGGCGGGCATTCTCCGCCGAGACATACGAGATGCCCATGCGCACCTCGATCTGCTCGCCCGCCTGCAGGTCGTCGAAGGTGAACCAGTAGCCGATGTCGTCACCCGCCAGCTCGCGCCCGTACTCCGTGTAGAGCTTGTACCTGCCGTTGTCGGGCGTCCATTCGGCCTCGACGCCCGTCATCTCCCGCTGCTTCTTCCAGTAGCCCGCAGCCGACGGAGTCTTCGAGCCGCGCAGCACGAAGTAGCCCGGACAGCCCTTCTGCGGATAGTAACAGCAGGTTCCCAGCGGCTTCATACCCTCGATCTCGGTGGCGCTCACGCGGCGCACCATCGCCCCGGACTCGTTCGTCAGCCCCTCGCCCAGGTTCAGCAGCAGGTGCCCCTCGCCGCCCGGGAAGGTGTAGCGCTCGACCGACGTGCGCGGCGAGGCCGTCGCCTCGGCGCGGATGCCGTACTTCGAGAGCGTCACGGCGTAGTAGCCCGGAGAGGCCTCCTCGTCGCGGTACTCCGAGCCGTAGTTGCGGTAGTCGACCTCCAGCTCGCCGGTCGTGGCCATCGTCAGCAGCGAACCCATGTCGGGGCACCCCACCCCGCTCAAGGCGCCGTGGGCGAATCCCGTGAAGAACCGGTTGTGGTACTCGTAAGGGGTCGACCACCAGCGTGCGTCCTTGTCGTAGCGGTTCTCGGCGGAGCCCATGACATTGAAGGGCACAACGGCCATCATGCCGTTCGGCACAACGGCCCCGGGATTCGTCGTCCCGAAGTTCGTCGTCCCGACGAAGGGGTCCACATACTCGGCGGGAGTCTGCGCAAGGGTGGGCGCCGCACCCAGCAGGAGTGCGAGCGCCGCCGTTCGCAGCATTCGTCGCGCGCCCATCAGAGGATCGAGTTTTTCTTCGTGAACTCGATGATCTCGGGGATGTAGCCGAAGGCCAGCCCCGTCACCGTATCGGCGCAGCCGTAGTAGATCGCCACGCGGCCCGTGGCGGGATCGTGCAGCGAGGCGCACGGGAAGGTCACGTTGGGCACGTCGCCCATGCACTCGTAAGTCTCGCGCGGCGAGATCAGATACGGACCGCTGCGGGCCAGCACCTTCCACGGCTCGTCGCGGGCGAGCGGCGCCGAGCCGAAGGCGTAGACAAGGGCGTTGCCGGAGCGCAGCGCGCCGTGGTAGAACAGCAGCCACCCCTCCGAAGTCTCGATGGGCACCGGACCGGCACCGATCTTCATGCACTGCCAGGCCGAGAGCTCGAACGCGGCGGGCGCCATCACGTGGCGGTGACGGCCCCAGTAGGTCAGATCGGGGCTCTCCGAATAGAAGATGTCGCCGAAGGGCGTATGTCCCGTGTCGCTCGGGCGCGACAGCATCGCGTAGTTGCCGTTGATCTTGCGGGGGAAGAGCACGCCGTTGCGGTTATAGGGCAGGAAGGCGTTCTCCAGCTGGTGGAACGTGACGAAGTCGTCGGTCCACGCCACGCCGATCGTCGGGCCGTGGTAGCCGTTGCACCACGTCACGTAGTAGCGGTCGCCGATCTTCGCCACGCGGGGGTCGTAGCCGTAGACCCACTCCCCCACCTCGGGATCGGCACCCGTCAGGCGGATGTCCTCCTCGTCGATGTCCCACTTCAGACCGTCGACCGAGAAGCCCACGTGCAGCCGCATGCGGCGGTTCGTGTCGTCGCAGCGGAAGACGCCGGCGTAGTTGTACGCGCCCTTGCGGAAGGGCACGACGGCCGAGTTGAAGATCGAGTTCGAGGTCGACAGCGCGTCGCGTCCGATGATCGGGTTCTTCGAGTAGCGCCACACGACGCTCCGGCAGCCGGCGGGACGCTCCTCCCACGGCATGCCGGGCTGGGCTTCGCCCATGATTTCAAGTTTCGATTGCATTGTGATAGATTATTTGGAATTTGTCTGTTCGTTTCAGCGGATAATGATCTCGTCCGTAAAGAGCCAGCCGCCCGCACGGCCGTTCGATACGGCATGGTAACGCACGTAGCGGGCCTCGTCGGAGCCCTTCCAGGCGAAGGTGCGGTATTCGGGGCGTTCCTCCTCCTGCGGGTAGTCGTTCCCGATGACCCCGCGGCGGCGGAAGGTCTCGCCGTACGCCGAGGCCTCAATCTCGACCCGCGCCGGGAGCCATACCCACGCCGAATACCACTGCATGAAGTCGGCTGCCACCTCGCGGATCGGCTTTACGGCGCCGAGGTCCACCGTGACGTCGACGTCACTGTTGAGGAAGCCCTGCCAGCGCTCGCCGTAGCTCCACGGCCCGCGCTGTCCGTCGGTCAGTGTCGCGGCCCCGTCGGCCGGATAGGAACGGTGCCACGGCGTGGCGTAGCTTACCGGACAGCCGACGGCCAGGTGCTCGACAGGCTCCAGCGATTCGGGACGCTCGCCCTCCTCGGATTCGAGGTCGAAGGCGTTGTATCCCGCCTCGCGCGCCCGCTCGGTATAGATCAGCGCCCGGGTGCGAAACTCGTCGTAGTCGCGGCTCTTTTGGGGGCTCCACGCCACCTCGGCCAGGGCGAAGGCCCGCGGATAGAGCATGTATTCGGCCTGCTCCGGGGTCGGGATGTACTCCGTCCAGAGGTTGGCCTGCACGCCCAGCACGCGGTCGCGGCCCGCCATCTGCTCGGGAGCCGGGTCATACGAGTAGACCTTCGAGAGGGGCAGGTAGCCCGTGAAGGCCTGCGGCTGGGTCATCGGGTTGTCCTGATAGCCGTCGAAATAGCAGTAGCTGCCGGGCGTCATGACGACGTCGTGCCCCGCGGCGGCGGCCCGGCGTCCGCCCTCCTCGCCGCGCCACGACATCACAACGGCATCGGCCGGGATGCTGCCGTCGAGGATCTCGTCCCAGCCGACCAGCCGGCGGCCGTGCGCCTCGAGGAAGCGGCCGATGCGGTGCACGGCATAGGCCTGCAGCTCGGCCGGCGTCTTCAGCCCCTCGCGCTTCATCAGGGCGCGGCACTTCGGGCAGGCCATCCACGCGCGCGACGAGGCTTCATCCCCGCCGATGTGGATGAACTCCGAAGGGAAGAGCTCCAGCACCTCGGAGAAGACCCGCTCCAGAAAGACGTAGGTCTGCTCGTTGCCGAGGCAGAACTCCCCGCTCGTGCCGGGCTCGCCCGAGCACGAGAGCTCGGGATAGACGGCCAGCACCTCCTCCGAATGGCCCGGCATCTCGATTTCGGGCACGACGGTGATGTGCAGCGCGTCGGCCAGCGCCAGCACGTCGCGCCCCTGCTCCTTCGTATAGTAGCCGCCCGAAGCCTCGGGATCACCGCGGCGTGCATAGCGGCTGCCGCCGCGGCGCCACTCCTGCCACGTTTTGCCGACGCGCCAGGCGGCCTCCTCCGTCAGCCGCGGGTAGGCATCGATGGCCAGACGCCAGCCGGCGCCGTCGGTCAGGTGCCAGTGCAGGCGATTGAGCTTGAGCGACGCCATCATGCGCAGCTGCTTCTTGACGAACTCCGCATCGAAGAAGTTGCGCGAGACGTCCAGATGCAGACCGCGCCAGGCAAAGCGCGGATAGTCGGTGATCTTCTGCGCCGGGATGCGGTCGCCGTACTGCGCATGCAGCTGGAGCAGCGTCTGCAACCCGTAGAAGAGCCCCGCCTCACCGTGCGAACGGACCGTGATGCCGGCCGGCCGGATGGCCAGCACATAGCCTTCCGCAGATGCGGGCAGCGAATCGCCCTTCGAGAGGACGAGGTGCAGGTAGTTCTTGGCCGCGTGGCGTTTGCGCGCCTCGCGCACACACTCGATCGGCGTCGAGAGCAGGTAGTCGGCCAGCGGCTGCGCCACCGAATCGGGGGCGTCGATCCACAGCGACAGCGGCGCATGGATTTTGAAACTGCCCGGAAATTCGCGCACGGCGACGGGCTCGGGAAGCAGCGCATTCTCCTGCGCGCTGTGTTCGCAGGCGCCGCACAGCAGCAGCGTCGCGACAAGAAACAGAAAGCGATTCGGGAACATGTGGAAAAACCGATTGCGAGGCCGACTGCCCGGCCCGGGGATTGCGGACGGTCCGGGATCGGAGGCCACTCCGCCACGGCTCCGTGCGGCAGGCGTCCGCACGCCGCGCAGCCGGCGGGAAGCATCAGATCGGGGTCCGTTCATTTTGTTCATGCAGTTTTGTCCAAAATTACGAATAAATACGCAAAAACGAGGCTTCGGGAAGTCAAAAAAACGGAGACTTTCCATTTCTGACAGAAAGTCTCCGTTCGCTGTTCCGTCTGACGACTCCTTTACGGTTGTCGCTCAACGGGTTGCGTCATTCGTCGTGTCAGTTCTTGCCGTACACCTCGAACTCGGCAAAGTACCAGTAGTACGCCTCGACTACCTCGAACTTGAGGTAGCGGACATCGGCCGGCAGCACCAGTGCGATGTAAAGCGGCGTGTAGGAGCCCGTCGGAGCATCGTAGCGGTCCATCTCGCCCCACGACGACCAATCCACACCGTCCACCGAGCCCGAGACGCGATAGATGCGCGGCACGTAGCCGACATAGTCCGAGGCACCCTGGAAGCTCAGGCCGTAGACGGTCTTCACCTCCTGCATGTCGATGACGAACGACTCGTCGTCGATGTAGGTCATGGTGTTGTTGTCGAAGAGCTTGTTGCCGATGGAGGCGGGGTCCACCGTCCACGTCGAGTAGTCGAACTCAACCCACGAAGGATCGAGCGCCGAGAGGAAGGTCATGCGGTCGAAGACCTTGAGAACCGAGATTGCGCAGGAGCCCTGCTCCTCCGACATCACGGCTGCGGTCTCGTCGCCGGCCGGAGCGGCGGTCAGCTGGACCATGCACTCGAACGGCTGGTCGTCCACCTCCAGGAAGTCGTCCGTCAGCGACCAGACGGTCGAGGTCGACTCGAGTTTGCCGGCCGTAACGGTCAGCTGCGAGGCCGAGAAGCGTTCGCCGCTGTTCTCGGGAGCACCCGTCGAGGAGACCGTAAAGGTCAGGTCATGCAGCGCGGGCTTGTCCAGTACGACCCGGTACTCGTAGCTGATCGGGTCCGTATTGATGATGCCGCCCTCGATGTAGGCGCGACGGAACTCGGCCGACGTGCTGCCATCGACACCCTGAACCGACGCCACGCTCACGTAGGCCTCCTTCTCGATCTTGAGACGGGCCTCGGACTGCGTCAGATCCAGTCGGGAACCATCGGCTGCGATAAGCCGCACGCCCAGTTCGTAGGTCTTCGCCGCGTACTCGCCGTCCATGAACGACAGGTCCTCGTCGAGCAGGCTCACGGTCACCGAGGCCGAGATGCTGCCGGCCGGGATGTGCAGCTCCGTTTCGCTGATCGACACGCGATCCGTCGGGATGTCCACGATGATCGGCTCGACCTGGAAGGTCGCATCCTTCGGGCTCGGCGTGGCCAAGGTGAAGACATAGGTGCGGCTCAGCGGTGCGTCGGCCTGCAGCTCGCCCGTAACGGGAGCGTAGGTCACGTTGACCGTCGCCTCGTTCGCACTCTCCGTGCCCTCGATCGTGATTCCGACCGGAACCTCGGGATAACCGGCCAGATTCAGCTCCTCCTCCTCGCGGCAGCCCGCAAGCATGCCGCTGCCGAGAACCAGTGCGGAGAGGAGCGTCAGTTTCCAAATATTTTTCATGGTTGTAGTCGTTTTATGTGGTTATTACAGATCGTCGGGGAAGACATACGGCTTCGGATCGTTCTTCTTGTAGAAGGTCGTCGGATAGGCCAGCGGCGAGCCGTAGAGGGTCTCCACACCCGACAGCATGGAATACGAACGGGCGAAGTTCTCCGGTGCGAGCGCGAAGCCCATGAACCAGCCGTAATTGCGGTCAAGGATGTTCTGCGCCGTGCTGGAACTCATGGAGGGCCATCCCTGATTGAACTCGATGGAGATGCCCGAGCACTTCGAGATGCTCATGTTGCCGATCGGAGAGGACGAACCGCCGTAGTTGGCGACCACCACGTCGATCCATTCGTCGGCATCCACACCGTCCACGCTCTCGGCTCCGTACATGGCGCCGTAATCGAAGACCGTCACCAGTTTGTCGGGCATCAGCTGCTTGGTCTCGTAGCACAGGCGTGCGGCGGCTTCCAGCGAACGCGAAGCGAAGTAGGGATTCGACAGATCGGGCGAGGTCGAGTACTCGTCGTCGTAGTTCACGCCGTCAAGGTTGTAGGCGTAGACGTACTCGGCCACTTCGGCGGCGAAGTCACGCGCACCGATATCGGAGAGCTGCGCCAGACCCGACTGGTCGTGGTTGCCCAGCAGACCCAGCAGCACCTTGATACCGCGCTTGCGCAGCGGCTGGAGGTAGGTCTCGTTGTTGTCGAGCAGGAACTGCACGTTCGGGTAGCAGTTGCCGTAGGCGCGTCCGGCAGCGGCATCCCAGCTGACGTTGGCGGCAAAGAGCACCACGGCATCCCAAAGCAGCTTGCCGTTCTCGAGCTTGAAGGTCAGGGCGTTGAGCGGGTTGGTATCGTTCACCTCGAAGAAGAGGAATCCCTTGGGGTGACCTTCGCCCTTGTCGCAGTCGGCAAAGTTCCCGGCCTGCTCCGTATCGCCGTTGATGAGGTAGAGGCAGTGCGAAGCCTCCTCCTTGAGCGTGCTGCCGTCGGCCTCGACGACCACCGGAATGGCGTAGACGACACCGGCAGCGAGTTCCGTGCTCGGCGAAACGGTCATCGTGGCCGTAGCCCGGGTGGCATCGGCCTCGCTCACGGTGAAGGCGCCGTCGTTGGCGAACGAAACCAGCGTCTCGGGATAGAGTTCGTAGGCGGTGCCGTTGGCCGCGTTGTAGCTTTCAAGGTAGGCGGCGTCGACCGAAGCCCGGGCCGAGAGCGTACCCTCGTAGGCACGGGTGAGGCCGAACGACAGCGTGGCGGTGTACTCCTGCCCGGTCGGGGCGATCGTCACGACCGACTGATTGCTGGCCTGATCCGGCAGGTAGCCGTTCGTCTCGTAAATGGTCTCGTAGGGAGTTTCGTCGATCGGCTTTCCGGCCTCGATCTCCTCGGAGCACGCAACTCCCAGCAGCGCACCGGCCACAAGGGCGGCAGCTGCAAACGTGCGGATTCTGAAATATCTGAAGTTCATGACAGATTCAATCTATTGGTTCGACTTGAGATTATTCGGGGAGCTCGACATTCACCCACGTCGGCGTACCCTCGCCGGTCAGATTCGTGCCGTTGCCGGTTGCGTCGTTGATGACATTACCGCTACCCTCGTTGAATTTCCAGTAGGCCAGCAGCCCGTCGGTCGTCGGATCGACCGTGTACATGCTCGAAGCGATCTGCTCCTGCGTGCGCTGCACGGTCCAGATGCGGAGCTCGGAGATCTCGCCGGGCAGCCAGCGGTTGTCGTCGTAGGACTTGCCGACATAGCAGCCGCTATTGAGCGATACGCTGCCGCTTGCGGCGTTGTCGGAGGCCACGACCTCACCGTTCTGGTAGTAGATGCGCTCGCCGGTCGTGGCATCCCATACCACGGCGATGTGAACCCACTCGTTGACGGGAAGACCCGGTGCCGCATTGGGCGACGGCCAGTTGCCGTTGGGGTTCACCAGCTGGAGCTGGTTGCTCGGACGGTCGGCATCGCCGATACGGATCAGGAAGTTGCCCTCGATGCCGAAGACGGAGCTCAGCACGGAGCCCGAACGGCCGTCGTCCCAGTCGGCAACGCGGATGAGCGCCTCGACGGTGATCGTCTTCAGGCCGCTCACGTTGACCGAGCTCGACCAGTTTACCGGGAAATACATCTCCGAGATGTCGGCCACAACGTTGATGAGCGCGGCGCCCTTGAATATGAAGTAGACCGTGCGCGTGCTCTCGAGCAGCGAGATGCCCTGAATGTCGGCCACGGTGACGGGAAGCACGTAGCGCAGGTCACCGTTGAGCTCGTTCGTGTTGGTGAAGTTCACAACGATGTCGTTGCCCGTCACGTTGCCCTTGCCGATCGAGATGACCTTCTCGGGAATCGAGAAGTACTCGGCGGGCAGACCCACGGCGTTGTCGCCGTAGACCATGTTGTAGCGGGCGGCCATGTCGGGACGGCCCTCGAAGGTCACCGTCACGTCCTCGGGTGCGGGCAACGCCAGACGGGCCGAGATCGTGCGCGAGTCGCTGACGATGTCGTCGCGGATGAGCAGGTCATCGGTCAGCTGGGCGGACGAAATATAGAGCTTGTTGTCGAAATGATGCTCGGCGGGATCCTCGTTCTTGCACCCCGTGAAGGCCACGGCGGCAAGCAGGAAGAGCGTCAGCGATATTTTATCGAATTTCATGGCGTAAGTTAGTTTTTAGGTGAAGGATTCATGATGTCGATGGCCTCACGCAGATGGAAGTAGATCGGCGTGTTGTCGTAGTAGTCGTACTGCGCATTGAGGATCAGCATGCCCGCACGCGTGAAGTCGGAGGGCTGCCCTACCCAGAGTGCGCCGCCGCGGATCGACCGCTCGGCATTGCCTTCGGCATCCGTCGTGCCGAGGTATCCGTAGATCTTGTCCTCGTCGTTGTAGCGCGTCGTCTCGGTCGTGACGATGAAACGGTCCGCAGGCACGTCCCCGCTGTCGACGGCGGCGCTCGCGGCGATGGTCATCTCCGAGAGGTTGCTGGCCGACGTGGTCTCCAGAATGATGTAGTTGCAGTCGGCAAGCAGCGGCTTGTTCGCGGCAAGCACATACTGGGCGAGACCGCGGTAGGCGAAGAAGGCCGACTTGTGGCTCTCGCGCCACGTGGCCACCGTATTGAAGTAGGCAGCCTGACGTGCGCCGTACTGTGCCAGCGCCTCCTCGGTCATGCTCGCCGTCGAACGGCCCACATAGGTGAAGACGACACCGTCATAGCCATACTTGTCGCACAGGCCGAGCTGCTCGTTCGTGCGGTCGGCAATGTAGGTCAGGGCCTGCTCCTCGGTCAGCGTGGCATCGGCCTTGACCATCTCGCTCCACTCGGCCTCAATGGTGGCGAAACTGATTGCATATCCGACGCGCGTACCCTTCTCGCGCACCTTCTTCATCTCGCTCACATAGCCGGCATGCAGGTTGTCGGGGTTGTTCAGCAGAATGACGTCCAGGCTGTCGGGCAGTACGGTGAGCCGCTCCGCCTGACGCGTCGGGCCGTTCGCCACGTTCTCGAACGAGGCCATCGCCACCTTGTGGCTGCCGGCCTTGTAGGCCTTCAGGTTCTTGACATAGTCCGCGTAGAGACCCTGATCCATCGAAGGGGTCTTGATGTCGAGACTCTCATATTCCGTCCACTCGCTGCATGCGGCCAGCAGCAGGGCCGATGCGGCAAACAGAGAGGAAAAGCGCAAGCCTTTTTTCACGGTATTTTTCATGGTTTTCGTTTTTCAGTTGGTTAGTTCTTTTTCGCCCACCACAGGTCGGTCGACATCAGGTCGGGACCGCCCAGCAGCGTGGATACGGCATTCTGTACGTTTTGTGCGTTGCTGACGTACTCGTCGAGCGGGTAGCGCATGCGGCGTGCACCGCGGTTGGAATCCACCTCGCCGTTGCTCATGTTGCCGGCCGCGGTGGCGGGAATCAGGTGCGGGTAACCCGTGCGGCGGTAGTCGGCCCAGGCCTCGTTGCCCAGCGGGTAGTTGGCGATCCACTTCTGGATCAGGATGCGCTCCTGCATCTCAGCCACCGAACCGTCAACCCATTTTACCGAAAGCGTCGAGAGCTGCACGTTGTAGTCGTTCGAACCCGACGGATCGTCGTAAAGCTCGGGCAGAGCCGTCTCCTGTGCCAGGTAGGTATCGGCACCCGTTACGCCCCACTGCTCGAACGACAGGCGGACACCCTGCTCGTAGAAGTCCTTGGCCGTGCCGCCCATGTTGAAGCCGTAGACGGCGACACCCTCGGCGCGCAGGAAGGCCACCTCGGCGGCGTTCATCCACTGCAGGGCATCGTTGGCCTTGATGTTCGGGCCCGAGAACTTGTGACCGATGGCACCGTGCTCGGGAATCTCGATGCCGTGGCGAAGACCCACGTAGTCGTAACCCTCCCACTCGCTCTTGGTGAAGTACATCTCGCGGCGCGGATCATCATAGCCGTTCATGTAGCAGATGATGTCGGCTGCGGCGTGCGTATCACCCGTCGAGGTGCAGGCCGTACCGTCGTCGTGCGTGGAGACGCGGTTGTAGTTCACGGCCACGTAGAGCGGGTTCTGCACGCTGCCGAAGTAGTGCCATGCGGCGTTGTCGGCGTTCGACGTGATCAGACCGCCCGGATCGTTGACCGCCTCCTCGGCCTTCTCGCGGGCCACATCGGGCTTCACGTTGGCGATGCGGATGGCCAGACGCAGCTTGAGCGAATTGGCGTAGCGGATCCACTTCTTGATGTCACCGCTGTAGACATAGTCGGCCGTCGCAACGAGCTTGTACTCCGAATTCTCGTTCAGTGTGGCGATCGACGCGTCGAGCTCGTCGAAGAAGGCCATGTAGATCTCCTCGACCGAGTCGTAGGGGGTGTTGATGCTGCCGTCGGCACCGATCTTCGAGTAGGGAATCGGGCCGTAGGTATCCGTGATGCGGTGCATGGCGGCCACCTTGATGATGTTGGCGATGGCCATGGGCACGGGCGAACCGGTCTGCTCCGACACGGTCTCGATGCTGCCGAGGTTGGTGTAGATCACCGGAATCACCTTTTCCGACTTGAGCAGCACGTTGGTCCAGTCGTCCGTCGGGTTGGAGTTGGAGACGGAGGTCTCCCAGCCGGCATTTGCCGGGGCGAAGTAACCGGCCAGCGGACCGCCCATCAGGGCCTCGGTGAACTGTGCCGTGTTGACATCCGACGAGATCACGCCGCTGGCCAGCGAGTTCATGGCCGAGCCGAGCGCATAGTCGTCGGCGGTCAGGTCACCCGGCTGATAGGGGTTCGAGTTGATGTCCAAATAATTCGCCGTACACGACACCGTGCCCAACAGCAGCGCTCCGGCAAATATCTTGCTGATTGTATGTTTCATGGTCGTAAGTCTTTAGAATTTGAGTCGCACGTTGAAGCCGATGTTGCGCATCGAAGGCATCATGAAGTAGTCGATACCCTGATAGAAGTTGCCGGTCGTGGCGATGCGTTCGGGAGCGAACGGAGCCTTGTTGTAGATCATCCACAGGTTGCGGCCCACGAGCGAAACGGTGATCTCGCAGACGCCGCGCAGGGCCTTGCGGGGAATCGTATAGCCGATCGAAGCCTCCTGCAGACGGACGTTCGTGGCCGAGTAGGTGTAGTACTGCGGGATCGAGTTGCCGCTGCCGACGGTCGTGTACCATACCTGCGGATCGATGCGGTCGCCGCCGTTGATCGACACGTAACCCAGGTCGCGGGCTGCGGCCGTAGCCTCCGACACGCCGTAGTTGTCGAGCATGGCCTGCGTGCGCGAGAAGACCACGCCGCCCAGACGGGCCGATACCATGAATCCGAAGTTGAAGTTGCGCCAGCGGAAGTCGTTGCGCCATGCCATGTTGGCATCGGGCAGCACGGAGCCGAGCTTGATGTAGCGGTCCGACGAGAGTTTCTCGGTGGCCAGCTTGCCGTCCGGATCGATGTAGATGTTGTTGTTGCTGTCACGCTTCAGGTCGACGAGCGAGTAGAGGTCGCCCATCGTGCCGCCCTCCTTAAGCAGGAAGCGCGTGTCGCCCAGACCGCCCATGTTCAGCAGCGAGAGGTTCAGCGTCTCGCCCGTCACGGGGTTCACGGCGTTGTCCGACAGCGAGAGGATCTTGTTCTCGTTGGCCGAGAAGGTGTAGCTCGTATTCCACGAGAACTTGCCCCACGTGTTGCGGTAGTTGAGCGCGAGCTCGACACCCTGGTTGCGCACCGAACCGGTCTGCAGGTAGATCTTCGACCAGCCCGAAACAGGCAGCTGCGGGTCGAACGTCTGGTTGGCGGTCTTGGCGATGTAGTAGGACACGTCGCGATCAAAGAGCTTGAGGAAGCGCATGGTCAGACCGACCTCGAACGACTTGGTGCGCTCGGGCTTCAGGTTCTCGATCGGGTACTGCGTCGTGTTGGCCCACTGCTGCAGGTTGCCCGTCCACTCGTAGCGCGGGTTGGCCAGGAAACGCTCGAAGGCCACACCGACCGATGCGTAGGAGCCGCGGATCTTGATGTAGGAGAGGTTCTCGGGCATGTTCGGGATGATCTGCGAGAGAACGACCGAAGCACCGACCGAAGGATAGAAGTACGACGAGGTGTTCGACCGGGGGCCTGCCAGCTTCGAAGGCCAGGCGTTACGGCCCGTCAGCGTCAGGAAGTAGGTGTTCTTGTAACCGACCTCGGCCGAGAGGAAGATCGACTGCGTCTGCTCGCGCCAGCCGTCCTGCATGCGCTCCGTGCGGCTGGGCGAGAGGTTCTGGATGGCAAAGAAGTTTGCCAGACCCACCTTCTCGTCACCGAAGGTATCGCCGCCGTCGGCAATCGGACCGCGCACCTTCATGGCGTCGGACTTCATGTCCGAGATCGAGGCACCGAGGTTGGCCTGCAGCGACCAGTCCTCACCGAAGGTCTTGTTGATGTTCACCAGCACGTCGCCGTAGGTCTGGCGGTCCTTCGTGCGGGTGATGCCGTAGAGACCGTTGTTCGAGCTTTCGGTCAGCTGCGTGTTGGTCGAAGCGTAAAACTTCTCGGTATAGTCGTTCACCGAGTTGTCGATGCGCAGACGGCCCGAAACGTTCAGCCAGTCGAGGATGTCATACGAGAGCTGTGCGCTGAGCATGTAGCGGTCCTTGTCGTTCTCGCGCAGGTTGCGGTAGTTGATCCAGTAGGGGTTCTGCATCGTCATGCCGGCATCGCCCACGGGCCAGTACTGCGTATAGAGCTTGCGGGCGGCGTCGTAGCGCTCGTACATCTGGATGTCGCTCCAGTCGTTGCCGCGCGGGAAGAGGTAGGCGCCGACCAGCGGGTTGTTGTAGAGACCCTGGTTGGGCATGGTGCGGTCCTCCTGCTTGATGTAGCTGGCGCGCACGTCGAGCGTCATCTTGTCCTTGGGGAACGAGGTCGTGTTGCGGAACGTGAAGTTGTAGCGGTCGTAGCTGTTGTTGGGCACGATACCGCGCGAGTTGACCGAAGCGGCCGAGAAGTAGGTCTGGTTCTTCTCCGTACCGGTCGAGAGCGACACGCTCTCCGTGCCGGTCACACCGACCTGGAAGTAGTCGTCATAGGGGTCGTAACCCTGGTAGTTGAACTTGTTCAGACGGGCGCCCCAGCTGCGCGTCGGGGAACCCTCGCTCGACGAGAGGTCGCCCGTGCCGTAGCGGGTCTGGAACTGCGGCATGACGAAGGGAACCGAAACCTCCGTGTTGCTCGATACGGTCACGCTCAACGTGCCGGCCTTGCCCTTCTTCGTGGTGATGATGATGGCACCGTTGGCGGCATCCGAACCGTAAAGGGCGGCTGCGGCGGCACCGTTCAGCACCGACATCGACTCGATGTCCTCGGGGTTGATGTCGGCAATGGGCTCCGACGTACCCTGCGAGTTGAACTCCGTGCCGGCGCTCGACGTGGCGGCGTACATCGGCACACCGTCGATCACGTAGAGGGCGTTCGACGACTGGAGGATGGACTTCTCACCACGCATGACCACCTTCGAGGCACCGCCGATACCCGACGACGAGGCGTTGATCGTCACACCGGCGACCTTGCCGTTGAGCGAGTTGATGAAGTTGACGTCCTTGTTGGCGAGGATGCTCTCCGAGTCGACCTGCTGGACGTTGTACGACAGGGCCTTCTCCGAACGCTTGATACCGAGGGCGGTCACCACGACGGCGTCGACATCGACGGCCGACTCCTTCAGCGTGACGTCGATGCGCGTGCGGCTGCCGACCGGAATCTCAAGCTCCTCGTAGCCCAGGTAGTTGACTACCAGCACGGCCGAGCCGGCGGGAGCGGGCACCTGCAGGGTGTAGCGACCGTCGATATCGGTGCTCACGCCGATCGTCGTACCCTTGATAACAACGGAAGCGCCGATCACCGGGTTGTTCGACGAGTCGATGACCTGGCCTTCGACAACGACCGGACCGTCCGTTGCGGGAGCGGTGCGGTTGGAAATCACGATATGCTTGGCCTCGATCTTGAAATCGATGTTCCGCGAGGCGAAAAGCGTCGAGAGCACTTCGGGAACGGGCATCCGGTTCACGTCAAGGCTCACGGTCTGCTTGACGTCGACATCCTTGTTCAGGAACACATACTTGGTCTGCTGCTCCAACTCCCGCATGACCTGTTCAATAGGTACGTTTTTCAGGTTGATGGTTACCAGTTCCTGCGTCTGCGCGAGTGCCGAGAGACTTCCTGCGCACAGCATCAGGGTTAGTGCGAATCGAAACAGTGTACAGATTCTGTGGAATACTGTTTTATTCATAAATACATAAAATTAAGGTAATAGGTTAGAAATTATCAGCGGCTTCATCATCTATTTTCCCGCGCGGCGTCCGACGTCGGCGGGTCACTTGCGCCGTTCAGAATACAGTTGGCATCATATCATAGGCAGAAACGGTTTTTACGTGTGGTATACTTTTTTATCGATCGGTTCGTATCAGCGGATCGTGATCGTATTGGTCGCCTCGTCCTTCGTGTAGCTGAAGTCGCAGGCCTGCTGCAGGAGGTGCAGGGCGAAATCGACCCCCTCCGAGATGCGGATCTTGCCGCTGGCATAGCCGATGGAGGGCAGCTGCGCGCGGTCGATCACGATATGTACGTCGTAAGCGTTCTCGAAGCGCTCCATGAGCTCCTCGAAGGCGACGTTGCGGATGTTGATGTATCCCTCGGTCCAGCAGAGCGCATCCAGGTCGGCGACGCGCGAGGGAACCAGGTGGCCGTTGATGAGGCGGACCATCTCGTTGGGATTCAGGACAACCTGCTCCTGACGGTTTCCGACGAGGTTCTTCGCGCGGATGCGCCCTTCGGCCAGCGTCGTCGTGAAGCGGCCGTTCTCCTCGTCAGCGTAGACGTTGAACTTCGTACCGAGCACCTTGATCTCCGAAGCGAAGGTCTCCACGACAAACGGATGCTCCTCATCGTGGGCCACGTCGAACAGCGCCTCGCCCGAGAGCTTCACATGCCGCTCGCCGCGGGCGAAGAGCAGCGGATACTCCATGCGCGACCCGCCGTTGAGCCAGACGAGCGTGCCGTCCTCGAGCGTGATCGACATGCGCTGGCCGGCCGGCACCTCGAGCACGTTGAGCCGGTCGGACATCTCGCGGTACATTCCGTCGCGGGCGATCATGCCGCCGGCATACCCTGCTCCGGCAATCAGCACCAGCGCCGCAGCCACGCGCACGGCCGCACGGGCGATCCGGCGCAGCGACCACGTGCGGGTCGTCCGACGGGCCGACTCCTCATAGTGCATGCGCTGGAGCACACTGGCGTTGAACAGCATGTGCGCGGCATCGAATTCGCGCTGACGGGTGGGGTCCTCCGCAAGCCTCGCTTCGATCTGCTCCACCTCCTCGGGAGCAGCCTCGTTATTGAAGTATCGGTACAGAGTCTCTTCTTTCATAGCATTAAATAGACGATCGAAGCGGACCTGTTTACAGCAAAAACGGGCCTTTTTGACATAAAAAACATTTTAATAAATATATGAAATTATTTTAACAACTTATCTTGCTGTCAATAAGCATTTTGACTGCGCATCATCCGGATTCGGGCGGAAAAGACAATTAAAAAAAATTTCGCCGAAGGGAGCGATTCTCGAAAACGGGTGCTTGCAAATGAGCAAACAAACGATTACATTTGTTTAAAATTTTACCATGCCGGAGAAGTTGCCACATAAGAGAGTGCTCGGCGAAGAGGAGTTCGGACGTCTGTTCAACAAGTGCCGCATCCCCTTCACGACGGTGGCAAATTCCTACGTGCACGATGCCGCCGTCGCGGAGGATCTCGTGAACGACAGCTTCGTCCGGCTGTGGGAAAAGCGGAACGAAATCCTCACGGAGAACTTCGAGGCCTACCTCTTCCAAATCGTCATCCGCAAGTGCCTCGACTTTCTCCGCTCGGAGCAGACCCAGACGAAAATCCGCCAGGACATCCACCACGCAAACAGCCGGATGCTGATGCACGAGATCAACTCGCTCGAGAGCTGCGACCCGGGGCGTCTCTACGCCAGCGAGGTCGAGGCCCTCTTCCGCGACTGCATGGACCGCATGCCGGACATCACGCGCGAGGTCTTTCTGGCCAACCGTTTCGGAAACAAGACCTATCAGGAGATCGCCGAAGAGCTAGGGCTCTCCGTGCGGCGCGTGACCACCGAGATGCAGACGGCCCTCCAACTGCAGCGCCGCACGCAGAAGGATTACATGCCGCAGGCACTGATGCTCCTCCTCCACCGCTGAAACGCACCACCCGCGCGCTCCGTCAGAAGGGATAGCCGATGGCCAGGTGAAATCCCAACCCGTCCTTGAAACTCTGAATGTTGTAATAGCCCCGCCTGTCGGGGTTCGGATAGGGCGTGTGGATGCCGATGCCGAGGTCGGCGCGCAGCACCAGGTAGCTGATGTCGTAGCGCAGGCCGAATCCCGTGCCGAGGGCGATCTCGTTCCAGAATCCCCGCCACTTGAGTTCGGCGCCCGGCCGCAGGGGGTCGTTCTTCAGCAGCCAGATGTTGCCCGCATCGAGGAACAGCGCGCCGTGGAGGCGTCCCATGATGCCGAAGCGGAACTCGACGTTGGCCTCGAGCTTGAAGTCGCCCGTCTGATCCAGGTAGCCGTTGCGGTCGCCCGCGGGCGGACGGTAGCTGCCCGGGCCGATCGACCGCACGGTGAAGGCGCGGATGCTGTTGGCGCCGCCGATGTAGAACTGCTCGCTGTAGGGCATCACCTCGGAGTTGCCGTAGGCATACCCCACCCCCACGAGGAAGCGCGTCGCCAGCCAGTTGTCGCGGCGTCCGAGGCGCTGAAAGAACTTCACCTCGCTCACGTTGCGGACGAACTGCGAAAAGCGGTTGCCGAACAGATGCTGCGGCTGCCGCTCGCCGCACAGGCGCAGCACGCCCGCCAGCAGGTTGCCTGCGGCCGAAAAGCTGTTCTGCCAGTAAAACCGGCGGTCGGAGGTGGCGCCGTAGCTCCGGTCGAAGGTATAGGTATACCCGACCGACGGGATGAACTGGTTGCGGAAGCTCAACGCGATGGCCGGATTGGCCTCGAGCGTCTCGTCGAACGACTCGGTCGTATGCAGCAGCCGGTTGTAGACAAGACGGAAGACCGTGAGGGAGTGGCTGCTCGACGGCGAGGTGCGGAAGTCGTACCCGGCCGAGCCACTGAAGGCGATCAGGCGGAAATAGTCGGGACGGTTCATCAGGTTCAATCCCAGCTGGAACGAGGTCTTGCGCGACGCGGGCAGACGTTCCGACAGGCGGCCGAAGGCCAGCAGGCGCGGCACGTCGAGCGTCGCGTTGAGCCCCAGCTCGTAGGAGTTGAGCCGCGAGGAGCGGCCGCCGGAGTTCTTGTTGCCCGTCTGCCTCTCGTAGGAGCCATCGAGCGCGACGGAGAAGACCTCGCCGCCGCGGAAGAGGTTGTTGTCGGAGAGCTTCAGCGAGATGCCCGGTCCGAGAAAACTGTTCGACTTGGAGGTCACGTCGGTTTCGAGCGAGACCGAGACCGGGTAGTCGAACTGCGCGTCGATGCGCACGTCGATCTCCCGGCCGCCGCGCAGCGAATCGAGCGGCGGCACGCTCATGCCCACCGAGCGGAAGACGCCGAGCTTGCCCAGCTCGTTGAGCGTGCGGTTCTGCGCATCGACCGTGAAGAGCTCGCCGCGCCGGAGCGCCAGCGCCCGGGCCAGCACCCGCGGGCGGAGTTTCAGCGGCCGCTGGGCCACGACCTCGGCATCGCGCAGCCGCAGCGTGTCGGCCGGTCCGGGTTCGACGTTGCGCAGGGCGACGGTGATCCCGCCCACGCGGTAGGATTCGAGCGCCGCGGCGGGCACGTCGGGCTTGAGCACGAGCCGCAGATCGACGCGCCGCGGCGCGAGGGTCGTGTCGGCGAGGTATTCGAGGTACTCGGGACGGAAGTAGTAGTAGCCGCGATTGCGCAGCTGCGCGGCGATGCGGCTGCGCTCCTGCGTGAGCGTATCGAGGTTGTACTGCGCCCCGGGACGCAGCAGCGACGTTGCCTGCAGGCTGTCGAAGAGCGGGCGGAGCGTCCCCTCGGGCTGCGGATAGGCGATCCGCGAATAGGTATAGGGCGGCGCGACGTGCAGCGTGTAGTCCACGCGGGCCTTGCGGCCGTGCTTGCGGTAGCGGAGGCTGCATGCGGCCTGCGAGCCGAAATGGCCGTAGTTCTCGAGCGCCTGCACCGCCACGCGGGTCCGCAGGCCGGGCTGCACGGCCGACAGCAGCACGGGCTGCTTGGCCAGCCGCTTGTAGAACCAGTAGCGGAACCCCTTTTCGCGGGGCGTATAGCAGTAGTTGTAGGCCCACAGTCCGATCGGGAAGGGGGTGCGCAGATAGGGGCTGTAGAGGGGGTTGTTCGGCGCCACGGACAAAGGCTCCCGGGCCGCGGACTCGGCCGCCGCGGAGAGCACGACGCCCGAATCCGCCTCGATGCGGATCCGGTGCACGCCCGTATAGAGGACCTCGCCCTCGCCCAGGCGGCGCGTCGTGGAGCAGGCGCCGAGCAGCAGCGTCGCAGCCAGCACAAGGCAGCTAACGGGATGTCGCAGCGGATTCATTGTCTTTCTGTTGTTTTTCGAGCCGGCGTTTCGTCAGCCGGAAGAGGTCCGTAAAGCGGAGCAGCCGCTTGCGGATCACGAAGCCGACGCCCGTCTCGGTGATCTCACCCTCGAGGATGCTCTCGTAGCCCGTATGGCGGAAGAGTTTGATGAACATGTTGTCGCGCTTGTCGAGCATGTACTCGAGCGAGACGTCGCCGATGATGTTCTCGCGCAGGTTCTGCGTCGGGTCGGCATCCGTGCTGAACGCCCCGCCGATCACGGCCCGCACGCGGTTGCCGAAGAGGTTCTTCGACAGCCGGTAGGAGTAGTCCGTATGCTGGCCGCCGGGGTCGCTCTCTCCGTAGGAGTCGATGCCGAAGCTCAGGTCCACCCCCTTGAGGCTGTTCTGCGCCCAGCGGTTGAGCTCCTGCTGGAGGAAGGCGTTGAGCGGATTCCCGGTCGCGACCTTCGCCGTCGTGCCAGGTCCCGAGTAGGTGTTGTAGACGAGCAGCCCCATCGCCTGGTTGGCCCGTTGCTCGGCCGTCAGCGAGTTGAGCTCGTTCTGCATTGCCAGGTCCTCCGGAGCCGCGAGGCCGAAGCTGATCTCGAGGTTGTCGAGCGAGTTGCGGATCGTGATCGAGATGTCGAAGTTCACGGCGCGCGACTGCTGCCCGTCCGTCGAGACGTTTGCCCGCACGCTCTCCACGGCCGTGATGTCGAACGACGGGTCGGCCACGTTGCCGATCCACTCGACATAGCTTCCGGGGCGTATTCGGAAGACCTTGCGCGCGATGATTGGCGGGTTGTAGCTCACCGTGCCGCCCGAGAGCAGGTATTTGCCCGTCAGGCGCACGTCGCCCAGCGGGTTCATCGAGTAGGTCAGCCGGCCGCCGCCCTCGAGGTCGACGCGGTTCTGCCCGTCGGCCGAAAGGTCAACACCGGCGCGCACATCGTCGCTGATGTCGACGTCGAGCTGCAGGTCCATGCCGCCGATGCGCACCGTGCGGGGCGCTTCGGCGGGCGGCTCCTGCGTGTCGAGTTCGTCGAAGGAGACGAACGAGACGACCTGCTGCGGCCGTTCGCGCACGTCCATCGGCGCATCCTGCATCACATAGGTGATGTCCGTACCGCCGAGCAGGGCAACGCGGCCGCGCACCGCCAGCTCGTCGACCGGGCCCCGCACCGTGGCGTCCAGGTCGAGGTAGGCCGTGCCATAGACCGCCGTGCGCTCCGTGCGGGCGACATTGACGGCCTGAAAGTCGGCCGCGTGCAGCGCGATGTCGGCCGACGGCGCCGTCAGGTTCGACAGGTCGAACTCACCGTCGAGGGTGAGGGCGCGTTTGTTGGGCGCCGTGACGGCATAGCGGTCGAAGCGCACGCGGCTGTCACGGATGCGGATCGTGTCGGACGAGAGGGCGAAGGAGGTGCCGATCATCGGCACGCGGAGCTTCGTGCCCGTGAAGTGCAGCCCGCCGTCGATCTGCGGCGCAGCCGTCGTTCCCGTGGCGCAGAGCGAGCCGCCGAGCGTGCCCGACAGGCGCAGCAGGTCGGCCGGCAGGAAGACGTTGGCCCGCTCGAGCGGGAAGCCCGGGATCGTGAGGGCAAAGTCGAGCGGTTGGGGCTGCTGCGGCTCATAGCTGCCGCGGGCTGACAGCACCTCCGCGCTGTCGAGTGTCATGCGGAGCGCACCGCGGTAGCCGCGCCCACCGGCATAGGAGAGGCCGAACCCCACGTCGCCGAAGCGCTGTCCGTCGTAGGAGAGGCCGGCCACCGAGACCTCGCCCCCGACGGCGAGCGAGTCGGCCCGGCGCTCGAGCTGAATGCCCGCCCCAAGCACGCCGTCCAGCGGCGGGGCCACGGGCAGCGCCTCCAGCATCGAGGCGATGCGCAGTCCGGCCATGTCGAGCCGCAGGGCATCGGGGGCATCGGGCGTCTCCGACACGGGAAGCGTACGGAGGGCGAAGCGCTGCCCGTCGTGCGTGAGGTCGAGATCGGCCCGGAGCGTGCCGTCGAATCCGTAAATCACATAGTTGTCGGGGTTCACCGACCAAAGGGCCGAGCCGAAGAGCGGTGCGGCGGGCCCCAGCGTGGCACGGACCAGCGAATCGGACCACACGACATCCCAGCCGAAGCGCGTGACATCCTCCCCGGCACGGTTTTGCAGGGAGAGATCGACCCGGCAGCTGTCCGCCACAAGGTGCCCCGTGAGCGCGGCGCGCGCCGCCTGCTCCAGTCCGCCCGCGGTGGTGTCCAGCACCACGCCGTAAGTCAGCCGCCGCCCCTCCTGTCGGAGCCGAATCCCCGCCGTATCGAGCCGCAGCCCGCCCGACGCGAGGTTTGTCACCCTGGCCCGCACGAGCAGGGGCAGCGTATCGCCGTGCACGGCCTCCGCACGCAGCGAGTCGAACGAAGCCCCGCGCATCTTCAGCAGGTTGTTCACGATGTTGTTGCGCCCGGCCGTCAGGTGCAGCCCGAAGGCCGGAAGCGCAGCCCCCAGCCGCTCCATGTCGAGGTGCTGCGTGCGCAGCTGCCCCAGCAGCGTGTCGGCTCCGGCCGCGAATGCCGCCGTGAGCGAATCGAGCCCTCCGCGTGCGGCGAAGGCGAGCGACAGATCGCCCGAGTGCAGCGCGGCCCGCGTCGCCAGGCTGTTCGTGGAGAAGCTCGCAGCGGTCGGGCGGATGCGGTCCGTGCGGCCGTCGCTGCGGATTTCGATGCTGTCCAGCCCGATCCGGGCCGCAAAGCGCCGCCCAGCAGCGGCCGCGGCCTCGGCATCGAGTGTCAGGGCGCCGCCGAGTGGTTCGGACACCACCCCGAGGGCCGTCAGATCGACCTCCGCCACGCGGCCCGAAAGGGCAAGGCGCTGCGCCTGCGCCGTCAGTTCTCCCTCTATTTGCAGCGCAAGCCGCAACGCCTCGTTGTCGTCGAGCAGGCGCCCCGTGAGGCGGTGCTCCGCCAGATCGGCTTCGAGTTCGAGCCCGCCCAGATCGCGCCCCTGCCAGACCACACGGCCGACCTGCGCCCGCAAGG
>ENA-ORLQ01000022-ORLQ01000022.1-human-gut-metagenome-genome-assembly--contig:-NODE-22-length-16488-cov-4.88687_pt1 | contig 16488 bp, 14 predicted proteins | sample MGYA00243012_ERZ508839 | MGnify/ENA primary metagenome ERZ508839 (study PRJEB26277, sample SAMN04329783) | human gut metagenome | biome: human-associated habitat | host: Homo sapiens | place: USA...
CTGGCCGCGGCACGTGCCGCGCGGCCGATTCCGCACCGCATCCTGCCCGAAAACCTTGCGGCACGCTACCCCTCCACGCGCCTGACGGCCGAGGAGAACGTTACGAACCGCCTGGCCGAGGCCTTCTACCGCGACCACGGGGTCACGGAGATCGAGCGCGGGCTGGACCTCGCCCCCACGACAGCGGGGCACACCGTCATGCGGTCGGCCTACTGCATCCGCCGCGAGATCGGCGAGTGCCTGCGCGAGCGGCCGCGGCTGCGCGGCGAGCTCTACCTCGAGCGGGGTGCGCAGCGCTACCGGCTGGTCTTCGACTGTGCGCGGTGCGAAATGAGCCTGGTGGATTGCAGAAAGAGTACGAAATAGAGCACACAAACGCCTTATGCAGGAGCAACTGACCCCCGATTTTCGGGACTATGAACTCATCGACACGGGAAATTTCGAGAAGCTGGAGCGTTTCGGACGCTACGTGACGCGGCGCCCCGAGCCGCAGGCCATCTGGCGGCCGTCGCTGGCGGAGGAGGAGTGGCGGCGCCTTTCGGATGCGTCGTTCCTGCGCGCTGCGCGCAGCGCCGAGCGAGGCGAATGGCGCCTGCGCGACGGTCTGCCGTCGCGCTGGACGGTCGAATACCGCTACCGCGGGATGCGGCTGCGCATGCGCCTCGGGCTCACCTCGTTCAAGCACGTGGGCATCTTCCCCGAGCAGGCGGCCAACTGGGACTTCATCTACGACAACTGCCTCGCGCTGGGCGGCGACGGGCGGACGGAGGCGCCGCGCGTGCTGAACCTCTTTGCCTATACGGGCGGCGCGACGCTCGCGGCGCGGGCTGCCGGGGCCGGGGTGACGCATGTCGATTCGGTGAAGCAGGTGGTGACGTGGGCCCGCGAGAACATGGAGCAGAGCGGACTGGAAGGGGTGCGCTGGATCGTCGAGGATGCCCTGAAGTTCGTGCAGCGCGAGGTGCGCCGCGGCAACTGCTACGACGGCATCATTCTTGATCCGCCCGCCTACGGACGCGGCGCCAACGGCGAGAAGTGGGTCCTCGAGGAGGGCATCGGCGAGATGCTGGCCTGCTGTGCGCAGCTGCTCGAACCCGAGCGGGCGTTTCTGGTGCTGAACCTCTATTCGATGGGGCTCTCGTCGACGCTCGCCCGCACGGCCGTGCGGCAGGCCATCGGCGGCCCGCGCACGGAGCAGTGGGGCGAGCTGTGCTTCACGGACCGCGGCGGCAAGGAGCTGCCGCTGGGAACCTACTACCGCTTTACGCGCTAACCGCCCCCTTTACTTTTCACTTTTCACCTTTCACCTTCGGTATGACTCCTCTTGTGATTCTTTTCGGACTGTTGGGCGGCTGCTTCCTGTCGGTGCTTGTCGGCATCATCGGCAGCCGTCGCCGCATCGGTTTCGGCTGGGCCTTTCTCGTGAGCGTGATCTTCACGCCCCTCGTGGGGCTGATTGTCGCACTGCTGACCGACCCGCTGCCGGGCGGCGAGCAGCGCTGGGGCTGCATCGGCACCGTCGTGGCCGTGCTGGGCGTCGTGTTCCTGGTGGTATTCGCGGTGCTGCTGTTGTCTGCGCTCGGCGTGGTGGCGGTGACGCTCTGACGGGAGAAAATAAGAATGATTCGGCCCGGCGATCTTCGCCGGGCCGTTTCCGTATGCTTTCCGGTCAGAAGACGTGGTAGATGAGGATGCCCGCCACGGCCGAGAGGACGATCAGCAGGATGGGGTTGACCTTCAGCCACTGCCCGACGAAGACCCCGCCGAAGAGCGCCCAGCTCCAGGGGTCGATGAAGTTCTGCTCGTCGGGGTCGCTGCCGTGGGGGAAAATCAGCAGCAGGGCCGCCGCGGCAATCATGCCGATGACCGTGGGCCGCATGCCCCGCATGGCCCCCTCGACGAGGCGGTTGTTGTGCAGCCGCATGAAGAAGCGCGCCACGAGAATCATGAGCGTGAGCGAGGGCAGGCAGACGGCGAAGGTGGCGATTGCGGAGCCGAGGATGCCCAGTCCGACATGTCCGGTCTGCATGCCCACGGTGTAGCCCACGTAGGTCGCCGAGTTGATGGCGATGGGCCCGGGGGTGATTTGCGAGATGGCGACGATGTCGGCAAATTCACCGGCCGTCATCCAGGCGTGCCGCACGACCACCTCGTGCTGGATGAGCGAGAGCATGGCGTAGCCGCCGCCGAATCCGAAGAATCCGATCTTCAGGTAGCTGACGAAGAGTTGCCAGAGTATCATTTTTCAGCCTTTTTTGCGATGTAGAGTTCCCAGACGATGCCCAGCGCGGCGGCTGCGGCAAGCAGGTAGATCGGCGACCAGCCGAGCCCCCAGATGAGCAGGGCCGTGGCGGCGATGACGAGCAGCATGGCCGGGTGCATGCCGCGCGAGAGCGACAGCACGGGGCCGATGATGAGGGCGACGACGGCCGGACGCATCCCCTTGAATGCGGCGTCGACAAGGGGGTTGTGGCGGATGCCGGCGAAGAAGAGCGCGATGAGGAGGATGATCGTGAACGAAGGCAGCACGGTGCCCAGCACCGCCGCCGCGGCGCCGCGCAGTCCGCGCAGCTTGTAGCCGACGAAGACCGACGTGTTGACGGCAATCGGTCCGGGGACCGACTGCGCGAGCGTGAGCAGATCGAGAAACTCCTTCTGCTCGATCCAGCGGCGGTGTGTGATGACCTCGCGCTCGATGAGCGAGATCATGGCGTAGCCCCCGCCGAAGGTGAAGAGCCCGATCTTGAAGAACGAGAAGAAGATGGTGCGCAGGCGTTGCATGGTCAGTCGCGTTTTTTGTGTCCGAGCAGGGTGCGGATGCCGTCGATGAAGACCATCGGGTGCATCGGGGCGCCCGGCAGCCAGAGGTCGACGTGGTGTTCCTGGAAGACGCGGCGGTCGATGGTGCGGCTCTCGGCGAAGAGCCCGCCCGAGCAGGCCTCCGTGCCGCAGGCGATCAGCAGCTTGGGCTCGGCGACGGCCTCCCAGCAGATCGCCAGCGCCTCGGCCATGGCCGCCGTGACGGGGCCCGAGACGGCCACGCCGTCGGCATGGCGCGGAGAGGCGGTGAAGCCGATGCCGAAGCGCCCGAGGTCGAAGTTGACGTTGCCCGTGGCGTTGAGCTCCATCTCCACCGAGCCGTCGCCTCCGGCGCAGACCTCGCGCAGCTGGAGCGACTGGCGGAAGAAGCGGCGGACGTCGCTGCGCACGGCCCCCTCGTCGAAGGGCACGCGCTCCATGCCCGGGTGCAGGACGAGCCCCCGGCGCGTCGGGGAGCCGAGGCGGTAGTCGTTCGTGAAGCGGATGTTGCGCGGGGCGCGCCGTGCACACTCGCCGCAGAAGAGGCAGCGCCCCAGGTCGAGCGCGAAGGGGGAGGCCGTGAGGGCCCCGGTGGGGCAGAGGGCCGCGGCGCGCTCGAGGGCCGCGTGGTCCTCGGTGTCGGTCAGTTCGGGCCGCCCCCGGAACTCGGAGGTCAGCTCCACGGCGTCCAGATCGGGAATGTACTGCGTCCCGTGGCTGCGCAGCACCCGTATTTTCGGAAGTATCATGATGCTTGTCTCTTGTTGTCCTGTCCGTGTGTCAGAGGTCGTGACCGCAGTAGGAGAGGTTGAAGCTCTTGTTGCAGATCGGGAAGTCCGAGATGCCCTCGCCGCGCACGGCCAGCGCCAGCGCCAGCCAGTTGTGCAGACTCGGGTCCTTGATGCGGCAGGCGGCGATCTCGCCCGCCGCGTCGGTCACCACGACGTGGCACGTCTCGCCGCGCCACCCCTCGACCAGCCCGAAGGCGAGCGACGAGGCCTGCAGCGGCGCTTCGTAGTCGGGGGCCGGGCAGGGGTTCCCGACGGCGGCGTACTTCTGTTCGTAGCTTGCGAGCAGGCGGTCGACGTAGGAGGCCGACTGGAGCACCTCGCGGCAGCGGATCATCAACCGTGCCATGACGTCGCCGTGGCGCTTGAGGATCGGCTCGTGGCGCAGCTGCTTGGCGTAGACGCCCCACGGGTGCGAGGCGCGGATGTCGCGCGCGAAGCCGCTGGCTCGGGCCGCCTGTCCCACACCGCCGATGCGCCGCATCTCGTCGCGCGGCACGACGCCGCACTGCTCGAAGCGGGCCAGCAGCGTGGGCGAGGATTTCAGGTCGCGGCGCACCTCGTCGTAGCGGCGCGCGATCTGGGCGACGTTGCGGCGGATCATCGCGGCCTTTTCGGCCGTGAGCGGATGGTCGGTGCCGTGCGGGCGGATGAGCCCCTTGGCGAAGCGGTTGCCGCACCAGGCCTGCGTCGTGTTGATCGTCATCGTGCGCAGCGCCTCGCAGGCCACCTGCCCCAGCTGGTAGCCCACGTCCGTCGAGAGGGCGCCCGTGTCGGCGATGCCCATGGCCATGCGTTCGAGTTCGAGCGCCACGGCCCGCTCGCGCTCCATCTCGGCCATGCGTTCGCGTCCCGAGAGCTTCTCGACGGCCTCGACGAAGGCCGTGGCGTGCGCCACGGCGCTGTCTCCGGCCACCGCCTCGGCCAGGCACACCTGCCGCAGGCGGTTGTGCGTCGTCTCGAAGGCGTGCTCGACGCCCCGGTGCTGGTATCCCAGCGCGATTTCGAGGTGCAGAACCCGCTCGCCGTTGCAGATGAAGCGGAAGGCGCCCGGTTCGATGATGCCCGCGTGGATCGGCCCGACGTTCACCTCGTGCAGCGACCGGCCCTCCATCGTGTAGAAGGGGTAGTTGTCGATCGAGCTGCTGCGGTCGCGCCGGTCGAAGGGGAAGCGCAGCGGCTTGGGCCACGGCAGGCCGTCGAAGCGCACGCCGTAGCGCTCCATGATGTCGCGCTCGAAGGGGTGCAGCTGCGCATGGCGCGCCGTGAGCGACGGCAGCGCCGTGTCGTCGTAATACTCCATGGCGTGCGAGGTAATGAGCACGCGCCCCTCGGCGTCGTCGAGCAGCAGGCAGTAGAAGCGCAGGCGCCCGCCCTCGGGCAGGGCGAAGTAGTGGGCCACGTGGCAGCGTTCGTCCGCCAGACGCGCCGTCACGTCGTCGTAGAACTCCGCATAGGAGACTTCGGGTATCTCGTCGAGGCGGACGGCCCCCGCGAGGTTGTCGGTTATCCGGTAATTCATAGCGATGCGATTTGATCGAGAAGCTGCCGCAGCAGGTCGGGCTGCCACAACCCGAGCACCATGGCGGCGACGAGCAGCGTGAGGGCCGACCACGAGAGGGCCCGGTCCGCCTTCGATGGGTGGAGTTCGTCCTGGTTGGGCTGGTAGCAGAGGCGGATCATGCGCGAGCAGAACGAGTAGATGACGATGCAGAGCAGCAGCGTGATGCCCGCCACGAGCCACCATTTCCCCGCCGTGACGACCTCGCCGAGGATCGTCAGCTCCGAGAGGAAGAGCGGCGAGGGCGGGAAGGCCACGAGCACGACCATGCCCGCGAGCAGTCCCACGGCCCCGACGGGGTTGATGCGGATGTAGTCGCCGATGCGGTTGATGCGGTAGCCGTTGTAGATCTGCCGCACGACGGCCATCTGCAGGAAGAGGCTGCTCTTGATGAAGGTGTGGCAGACGACGTGGAACACCGCGGCCCAGACGCCTGCGCCGCCGATGCCCAGGCCGATGGCGGCAATGCCCATGTTCTCGACCGTGGAGTAGGAGAGGAAGCGCTTGTAGTTGTTCGTGCGGCGCAGGAAGAGGGCGCCGATGACGAGCGACAGCACGCCGACGATCAGCAGCACGGAGCGCACCCACGGGAAGACCTCCGTGTGGGCGAGCGTGTGGTAGATGCGCAGCAGGGCGACGAAGCCGGCGTTGACCAGCCCCGTGGAGATGAGCGCCGAGGCGGGGGCCGGAGCCGCGAAGTTGGCGTCGACGCCCACGGTATAGAGCGGGAAGAGCTCGACCTTGCAGCTGTAGCCGCAGAGGATCAGCAGAAAGGCCGTCTTCAGGTAGAGCGGCTTGCCGTGGGCCGCGGCCGCGGCCACGGCGTCGTAGGTGAGCGTCACGCACTCGGTGGCGGCGGCCAGCAGCAGGATGCCCAGGTAGGCCATGGCGATGCCCGTCGAGCAGACGAAGACGTATTTCCAGGCCGCTTCGAGCGAGGCGGCCGTGCGGCGGTGGTAGATGATGCCCGCCGAGCAGAGGGTCGTGGCCTCGAGGAAGATCCACGTCACGGCAAGGTTGTTGGCGAAGTAGACGCCCGCAATGGCGGTCGTCAGCAGCAGGAGCAGCGCCGAGTAGATGCGCACCTGCGCGGGGTTCTCGCCCTTGAGGTAGCGCGCGGAGTGGATGAAGGCGAAGCACGAGACGACGGTGAGCAGCACGTAGAAGAGCGTGCCCGTGGCGTCGAAGGTGAAGAGCCCGGCCGAGGTCGTGCCGTAGCCCGCGGCGACGATCCACACGGCGAAGGCGGCCTGCACGGCGTAGAAGAGCATGCCGGCGGCGAAGAGCTGCCGGTCGCTGCGCGAGGCGAAGGCCGCCGCTGCGGCAAGGATGCTGAATGCGAGGTAACAGAGCATGGCGTCAGTCTTTTACGTTGGTCAGGGCGTCGGCGTCGTCGGCGTGGATCTTGCCGTCGATCTTCGTGAAGAAGATCCCGAGCATGAGCACCGAGATGAGGATGTCGAGCAGGATGGCGAAGTTGATCAGCAGCGGCATCTCGACGCCGATGGCCGTCGAGAAGAGGAAGACGCCGTTCTCGATGACCAGGAAGCCGACCATGTGCGAGAAGATGCGGCGGCGCATGACGATCAGGATCAGCCCGCTCAACAGGGCGTAGAGCGCCACGCCGAAGAAGACGAGGTCGATCGTCGTGTCGGCGACGTAGTAGGTGATCGAGGCGCTGACGGCCAGTGCGGCGAGCGAGAGCAGCAGCGACCCGGCCTGCGACGATCCGGAGGTGCGCACGCGGTTGGTCTTCGTGCGGCGGATTACGGCGAAGAGGAGCCACGGCACCAGGATGCCCTTGAAGAGGAGCGTCTCGAGCCCCACGAAGATCACCTCGGCGGGGGCGTTGGCATGCAGGCGCAGCAGCGCGATGGCGAAGAGCAGCCAGCCCTGCACGCCCATGATCGAGGCGAAGTTGCGGAAGCGTTCGGTGATCGCCAGGTAGACGAGCGTCACGGTGTAGAGGATGACCAGCGGGAGTATCATGCGAGTCCGATGTTGAGGCGCAGCAGGTAGCCCGTGAAGAGCACGAGGGCGGCCAGTGCGGCGATGGTGAGTATGAACGTGGTGTTGCGCACGAGCTTGTTGCGGGCCTGCGTCGACTCGACGATGCCGACGGACAACCCCGCGAGCAGGATCGCCGCGGGGGCCGCGGCCCACCAGTGCGCGCAGAAGGGGGCCGTGGCGGCATCGGCCGCCAGCAGGGCGAACGAGGCGCTCTTGATCCAGCCGGCGATCCGGATCGTTGCCAGGTCCACGCCGCAGTAGTCGAGGCACATCACCTCGTGGATCATCGTCAGCTCGAGGTGCGTGCGCGGATCGTCGACCGGGATGCGGCCGCTCTCGGTGAAGAGCAGCTTCAGCAGGATGTAGGCTGCCAGCAGCAGGATGATGGCCACCTGCGCGTCGGCCGCGGCGTCGGCCGCGAAGATCGCGGCGAAGGAGGTGTAGCCCGAGACGAGGGCCAGCGTGCCGGCCGTGAGCAGGAGCGCCGGCTCGGCGAGGGCGCCGTAGAGGGCTTCGCGGCTGGCGCCCATACCCTCGAACGGACTGCCCGTATCCATTGCGGCGAGGATCAGCGCCATGCGGCCCAGCGCCAGCAGGTAGGCGAAGGCCGCCACATCGCCGTCGAACGAGAGCACGGGGGGCAGGTCGCCGACGGGGATCAGCAGCGCGGCGACGAGCGTGGCGCCGAGGTAGACCGACGGTGCGGCGCGGAAGAGCGCCGAGGTGGTCGTCGAGTAGACGGCCCCCTTGCGCAGTTGGAGCCTTATGTCGCGCAGGTGCTGTGTGAAGCGGATGCCGCGGCGTCCGGCCAGCCGGGCGCGCGTGCGGTTGATGAGCCCCGGGATGGCCACGGCCACCAGAAGCAGCAGCAGGGTGTTGAGCAGTGCCATCGTCAGATCAGATTAAGGATCGAAAGCAGGAATACGAGCGCAAGGAAAGCCAGCGCGAAGAGGACGTAGTGGTTGATTTTGCCCGTGCGCAGGCGCATGACGCGCTGGTTGATGAGCCGCAGCAGCTCGACCCACCAGGCGCCGAAGAGACGGCCGATGCGGTCGGTGTGGCGCGAGGCGAAGCCGTGGGCCGAGGGGAAGGTCTCCTCCTTGCCGACGGACGATCCCGTGTCGCTCTCCTGCGTGAGGGGCGAGGCGATGGACTGCAACCCTTCGGTGAAGGATTCGCCCGTGTACTGCATCCTTACGTTCGGGGCGGTGAATCCGCAGCCCCACGTCGCACCGGGCACGACGCGGCGTCCGCGCAGGGCGCGGCGGCGCAGCCAGAGCAGCCCGCCGACCACGGCGACAAGCAGCCAGACGGTGCGGGTGATGCCCGCGAGGGGCGCTGCGAGCAGGTAGTCGGAGGCGTCGGCCGGCACGTGCAGGAAGAACTCCGCCGAGCGCGTCACGACGGCCGCGGCCTGCTGCGGGAAGAGCCCCACGAGGAGGCTGCCCGTGAGCGGCAGGGCCATGGCGGCGATGCGGCCGTTGTCGACCTCGGAGGCTTCGGCCACCTCGTGCGTGCGGGGCGCACCGAGAAAGACCGTGCCGTAGAGTTTGGTGAAGGCCATGACGGCCACCCCGCCGATGAGTGCCAGCGCGGCGACGGCGGCCGCGGCGCAGAGCACGTCGCTGCCCGAGGCGATGCCGTCGAAGAGCCCGAGGTAGAGCAGCATCTCCGAGACGAAGCCGTTCAGGGGCGGCAGGGCGCAGATGGCGGCCGTGGCTGTCAGGAAGAGGATCGCCGTCAGGGGCATGTGGTGCGCTACGCCGCCCAGCGCATCGAGCGACGTGGTGCGGGTCTGCGAGAGGACGTTGCCCGCGCCGAAGAAGAGCAGCGACTTGAAGAGCGAGTGGTTGAAGGTGTGGAGCAGGGCCCCGGCCAGGCCGCAGAGCGCCACGAAGTGGTTGCCCGAGGCCTTGCCCAGCGCCGCGATGCCCACGCCGAGCAGGATGATGCCGACGTTCTCGATCGAGGAGTAGGCCAGCAGCCGCTTGATGTCGTTCTGCAGCGCGGCGAGGATCACGCCCCACACGCCCGTAATGATGCCCAGGGCCAGCAGGAGGTAGCCCGCCGTGCGCAGCACGGGCAGGTCGCCCAGCGCCGCGACGACGCGCAGGATGCCGTAGACGCCCGTCTTGATCATCACGCCCGACATGAGGGCCGAGACGTGCGACGGGGCCGCCGGGTGCGCCTCCGGGAGCCAGACGTGCAGCGGGAACATGCCGGCCTTCATGCCGAAGCCCGCCAGGAAGACGAGCAGCAGCGGCAGGGCCGGCTGCGTGCGGAAATATTCGGCCAGGGCGCCGAACGTCGCGGCGCCGCACGTGCTGTCCAGTGTGACGAAGCCGACGACGAGCAGCACGAAGCCCACGTGCATCATGATGAGGTATGCGAGGGCCGCGCGCCGCACCTCGCGCCGCTCGGCGTCGTAGAGGATCAGCAGGAACGACGCCACGGTCATCAGCTCCCAGAAGAAGAGGAACGAGTAGCCGCCGTCGGAGGTGACGACGCCCAGCATGGCCAGCGACATGACCGTCAGCGCCGTGTAGTGCAGCGAGACGTGGGCCGGGGACTTTTCGCGCAGCGTGTGTTCGAGGTAGCCGCGGGCGTAGAGCACCGAGGCGATGGAGCCGATCGAGACGAGCAGCACGAAGAGGGCCGAGAGGCGGTCCATCGAGCCGCTGTCGCCGCCGAAGAGGGTGCCGGGCACCGACCAGAGCGATAGCCCGGCCTTGCCGGCCAGCACGCCGACGGCTGCGGCCGAGGCCGCACGGGCGCCGAGCCCCACAACGGCTGTCGCCGCCCACGCCTTGGCCCGCAGGGGCACGGCGAAGATCAGCGTCGCCACTGCGGCCAGGGCGAACAAGGTGTAGAGGAAGAACATGTCGTGAAGGTAAAATTCGGGTCTATAGGCGAAATCTGTTTCGTGTTTTTCCGGGTTATGATTCGTGGGGCTCTCCGGCCGTCGCCTGTCCGTTCACCGTGGCGGCCATCACCACCGCCACGAGGGCTGCGGTCTCGGTGCGCAGGCGCTGCGGCCCGAGGGTGATCTCCTCGAATCCGTTGTCGAGCGCAAAGGCGATCTCTTCGGGTGAAAAGTCCCCTTCGGGACCGAGGATGATCTGTGCCGCCTCGCCCGCGCGGAGCGTCGTGGCGAGGTAGGCCTTGCCTTCCGGCGTGCGGGCCGCGTCGCAGTGGGCGATCATCCGCCGCCCGGCAAAGGGCGCCGCCACGGCGTCGCGGAACGACGTGAGGACGTCGAGCTGCGGCCGGTAGGCCTTGAGCGACTGCTTCATCGCCGCGGTGATGACCTTCTCGCCGCGTTCGGGCTTGAAGACCCGCCGTTCGCTGCGGGCCGTCTCGAGAGGGATGATCTGCGTGACGCCCACCTCGGTGGCCTTTTCGAGGAACCACTCGAAGCGGTCGGCGTTCTTGGTCGGGGCCACGGCCATCGTCAGACGGTAGGGGAGCCGCTCGAACTCCTCCTCGGCTGAGACCACGCGCACGACGCACCGCCGCGGGTTGTCGTCGGTGATCTCGCAGCGGTAGAGCGTGCCCCGTCCGTCGGTCAGGTGCACCGTGTCGCCGCACGCAAGGCGCAGCACGCGCACGCAGTGTTTCGACTCCTCCTCCGAGAGGGTGTACTGCGGCGGGCGGATGTCAGGGGCGTAGAAGAGTTGCATGGCTGTCCTTGTTGGGTCCGCATCCGCCCAGAAAAAAACGCGCGGAAGTGCGGCTCTGACCGTAATTTTATTAACTTTGCCGCAAAGGTAAACAAAATAACACGATCCATGAAACGCATAACCGGATTATTCACACTTTTGACGTTTATGACACTCGCATCCTGCGATTCCGCGAAACAGACGGGGGAGAACCCCTTTTTCTCGGAGTGGGAGACGCCCTACGGCGTTCCGCCCTTCGACAAGATCCGCCCCGAGCACTTCATGCCGGCCTTCGAGCGGGGCATGTCGCTGCACGACGCCGAGATCGACGCCATCACGTCGAACAACGACGAACCGACCTTCGAGAACGTCATCCTCGCCTACGACAACTCGGGGCAGATGCTTGCGCAGACCTCGCTGATCTTCGGCATGCTCTGCGCGGCGGAGAACACGCCGCAGATGCAGGCCCTGCAGGAGGAGGTGATGCCCCTGCTGACGGCCCACGCCGACAAGATCCGGCTCAACGAGCAGCTCTTCGACAAGGTGAAGGCGGTCTATGACAACCGGGCAACGCTCGGGCTGGATGCCGAGCAGCTGCGGCTGACGGAGAAGACCTACGACGGTTTCGTGCGCGCCGGAGCGCTGCTCGACGCCGACGGAAAGGCCCGCCTGAAGCAGATCAACGAGGAGCTGGCGCTCACGGCCGTGAAGTTCGGCAACAACCTCCTGGCCGAGAACAACAACTACGCGCTGGTGCTCGACGGCGACCAGTTGGACGGGCTGCCCGCAGGGGTTCGCGACCTGGCGCGCGAGAAGGCCGAGTCGATGGGCAAGAGCGGCAAGTACGTCTTCACGCTCCACAAGCCGAGTATGCTGCCGTTTTTGACCTACTCCTCCGAGCGCGGCCTGCGCGAGGAGCTCTACACGGCCTATCTGAACCGCTGCAACCACGATGACGAGTACGACAACAAGCAGCTCATCAACGACTTCATCCGCCTGCGCACGGAGAAGGCCCACCTGCTGGGCTATCCCTCCTATGCGGCTTACGTCGTGGCCGACGAGATGGCCGGGACGACCGGTGCCGTCTACAACCTGCTGGAGGAGATCTGGACGCCGGCGCTCGAGAGCGCCAAAAAGGAGCTTGCCGGGATGGAGGAGCTCTTCCGCAAGGATTACCCCGACGGCGAGTTCGCCTCGTGGGACTGGTGGTATTATGCCGAGAAGCTCCGCAAGCAGCAGTATGCCCTCGACGAGGAGATGCTGCGCCCCTACTTCTCGCTGCAGAACGTCCAGAACGGCATCTTCTTCCTTGCCAACCGTCTCTACGGTATTACGTTCCGTCCGGTCGCCGTGCCGCTCTACCATCCCGAGGCCGTGGCCTACGAGGTGCTCGACGTCGACGAGTCGCACCTCGGGGTGATCTACTTCGACTTCTTCCCGCGCGACGGCAAGAGCCAGGGAGCCTGGTGCGGCAACTATGTCGAGCAGACCTACCGCGACGGCAAGCGCGTGGCGCCCGTCGTGTCGATCGTCTGCAACTTCACGCGCCCGACGCGCAGCGACCCCGCGCTGCTGACGCTCGACGAAACGGAGACGCTCTTCCACGAGTTCGGCCACGCGCTGCACTTCCTCTTCCACGCCGTGAAGTACCGCGGCCTTACGGAGGTCGAGGGTGACTTCGTCGAGCTGCCCTCGCAGATCATGGAGAACTGGGCCTTCGAGCCGGAGATGCTGCGCCAGTATGCCGTGCACTACCGCTCGGACGAGGTGATTCCGCAGTATCTGATCGACAAGCTGCGCCGCAGCGAGCTCTTCAACCAGGGCTTCATGACCACGGAGCTCATCGCCGCGGCGCTCTCGGACATGGACATCCACTCGATGACCGAGTACGCGCCCTTCGATCCGATGGCCTTCGAGCGGGAGGCGCTCACCGTAAAGCGCGGACTCATCCCGCAGATCGAACCCCGCTACCGCTATCCCTATTTCAGCCACATCTTCGACGGCGGCTACTCGGCCGGCTACTACTTCTATACGTGGGCCGAGGTGCTCGACAAGGATGCCTTCGAGGCCTTCCGCGAGAGCGGCGACCTGTTCAACCGGCGCATCGCCGACGACTTCCGCCACAAGCTCCTCGCACGCGGCGGTTCGGAGGACGGCATGACCCTCTACCGCGCCTTCCGCGGCAAGGACCCCGACAAGCGGGCCATGCTCAAGGGGCGCGGCCTGTGGAACGAGCCCGACCCCGAACCGGCCGACGAGACGGAGCCCCGCCCCGGCGACGACATGCAGGCGGCGCGCTGATTGCCGCCGGTTCTCCCATCGAGAAGAAACCCACAAACGAACGGATATGAAAAAAGCAATTGTAATCATGACATTTTCCGCCCTTGCGGCCGGCTGTGCCGACAATTCGATTCCGAAGGCCCAGCTTCCCGAACTGGACATGACGAATCCGCTGCTGGCGGCGTGGAACACACCCCACGAGACGCCTCCCTTCTCCGAGATCGAACTCTCGGACTACGAACTCGCCTTCGATGCGGCGATCGCCTGCTCGCGCGCCGAGATCGAGGCCATCGTCACCAACCCCGCGAAACCCACGTTCGGCAACACGATCGTGGCGCTCGAGCGCCACGGGGCGCTGCTGAACCGCATTGCAGGCCTCTTCTTCAATCTGCTCGAGGCCGACACGTCGGACGAGATGCAGCAGATCGCCCTGCGCGTGCAGCCCAAGCTCACCGAGCTGTCGAACGACATCATGCTCAACCCCGAGCTCTTCGCCCGTGTGAAGCAGGTTTACGAACATCCGGGCCGCGGTCTGGATGCCGTGGACCGGAAGCTGCTCGAGAATACCTACAAGAGCTTTGCCCGCAACGGCGCGGCGCTGTCGGATGCCGACAAGGAGCTCTACCGCAAGTATACCACCGAACTCTCGGCGCTGACGCTGCAATTCGGGCAGAACGCCCTCTCGGCGACGAACGCCTTTACGATCAACATCACCGATCCGAAGGTCGTGGCCGAGCTGCCGGCCTTCGTGCGCGAGGGCATGGCCGCCGATGCCAGGGCCCGCGGCGAGAAGGGGTGGACGGTGACGCTCCAGGCGCCGAGCTACGCCCCCTTCCTGCGCTACTCGTCGAACCGAGCCCTGAAGGAGCGCCTCTGGAAGGCCTACAACGCGCGGGCGCTGGGCGGTGAGTTCGACAATACGGAGATCGTCAAGCAGATTGCCAACACGCGGCTGAAGATCGCCAACCTGCTCGGCTACAAGTGCTATGCCGACTACGTGCTCGAGGAACGCATGGCCGAGAACACCCCGACGGTGACGGCCTTCCTCGACGAGCTGCTCGACGCGACGAAGGAGTATGCCGATGCCGACTACCGCACCGTGAGCGAGTACGCCGCCTCCAAGGGCTTCCGCGGCGAGCTCATGCCGTGGGACTGGTCCTACTATTCGGAGAAGTACAAGGACGAGAAGTACGCCCTGAACGACGAGGCGGTCAAGCCCTATTTCCAGCTGGAGAATGTCCGCAAGGGGGTCTTCCTGCTCGCGAACAAGCTCTACGGACTGAACTTCACGCCCAATCCGGCGATCGAGGTCTACCATCCCGACGTGACGGCCTACGAGGTGACCGACGAGAAGGGGCGCTTCATGGCGGTGCTCTACCTCGACTTCTTCCCGCGCGAGTCGAAGCGCGGCGGAGCGTGGATGACCGAGTTCCGCGGCACGAAGACCGTCGACGGCGTGGAGACGCGCCCGCTCGTGTCGCTGGTGATGAACTTCACGAAGCCCACGGAGCAGACCCCCTCGCTGCTGACCTTCGACGAGGTGGAGACCTTCCTCCACGAGTTCGGACACTCGCTGCACGGCATGCTCGCCGAGGGCAAGTACGAGTCGCTGAACGGAACGAACGTCTACCGCGACTTCGTGGAGCTGCCGTCGCAGATCATGGAGAACTGGGCTACCGAAAAGGAGTTCCTCGACCTGTGGGCCGTCCATTACGAGACGGGCGAGCCGATTCCCGCCGAGCTCGTCGAGCGGATCGTTGCCGCGAAGAACTACCTGGCGGCCTATGCCAACGTGCGCCAGCTCTCGTTCGGCATGACCGACATGGCCTGGCATACGCTGACCGAACCCTTCGAGGGGGATGTCGAGCAGTTCGAGGTTGCCTCGATGGCCCCGACGCAGGTGCTGCCCGTCGTGCCGGGCACGGCCATGGCACCGGCCTTCGGCCACATCTTCTCGGGCGGCTATGCCGCGGGTTACTACGGCTACAAGTGGGCCGAGGTGCTCGAGGCCGATGCCTTCTCGCTCTTCAAGGAGAAGGGCATCTTCAACCGCGAGGTGGCCGACTCGTTCCGTGAGAACATCCTCTCGAAGGGCGGAACGGAGCACCCGATGAAGCTCTACGTCGCCTTCCGCGGCCACAAGCCCGAGACGCGCGCCCTGATCGAGAAGATGGGTCTCGGCAAGTAACGGATCGGACGGTTTCCGGATTGCACCGTCAAAGAGGCTGCCCCGTCGGGAGCAGCCTTTTTTTCGTGCGGCGGTACGGCGGTGCAGTGAACCAGTTGTTTTGGGACTGTCGCTTGGGCGCGGGAACCGCCTCCTGCCATCCTCCGCCTCTTGAGCGTCGAGCCCCCTCCATCTTGCTGTCGGTTTTGGCGGAACCTTGTTTTATGCGGCCGGGTTCTGGTGAGGGCAGCCGGTGTCTTCTGGATTGCCGTTTTAGAAGGTGATGGTGCACTCGCCGTGTGCATGAAAAAACCGTCTGCGGAGGGCAGACGGTTTTTTCGTATGCGGATTCGGATCTCCCGGATCAGAAGGTCTCCAGTACGAAGCCGGCATCGAGCAGTTCGCTCCAGTTCGAGTCGCTTCGATACTGCTCTGCGAGAGCGGCCGGTACGCGCAGCTTCTTCGTCGTGCCTTCGGCTACGGATGTGCCGACATTCTCCAGGGTGTTGCCGCTGATTTCAACGACCGCGGCGGGGTTGAGCAGCGTGATTTCGGCCAGCGCCGTGCAATTCTGGAAGCACGTCTTGTCGATGGTCGCAACGGATGCGGGTACCGTGACGGTGGGCAGGGCCGTGCAGTCGCGGAAGGTCGAAGCGTCGAGTGTCTTGATGCCGTCCGGGAGCTTCACATAGGTCAGGGCCGTGCAGCTGTCAAAGGCGCTGTCCGAGATGGAGGTGACGCTGTTCGGGATGATGATGCTCTTGCGTGGCGCGCAGCCCTTGAAGGCAGCCCCGTGCAGCCGGTGAATCCCGGGTTGTTGATCTTCGTCATGCCCGAGGGCAGGATGATGCTGCCCAGCGCGGTGTTGCCCTCGAAAATTCCTCCCAGACCGAACTCGCCGTCGAAGCGGATGTTCGAGAGATCGACGTCGATGGGGTCCGTGCTGCCCTGTGCGGCGTACATCCTTTTGACAAGTGCGTCAATGACGGCCAGCTGTCCGCCGTCCCGGTCGAACTGAACGTCCTTGGTTGCGTTGGCCGCGAAGTAGAGGTCACTGCCCATGCTCGTGAGCTGCTCTTCGCTCATGTTGATCGTGATGGTCCCGTCGGCGTTTTTGGTATAGATTGTGTCGAAATTGACCCAGCGGTCACCCAGACGGACGGCGAAGTCGGCGTCGGACGGGAATTCCATCGAATCATAGGACTGTGCCTCGAAGGTCATGGC
>ENA-ORLQ01000027-ORLQ01000027.1-human-gut-metagenome-genome-assembly--contig:-NODE-27-length-15255-cov-5.7077_pt1 | contig 15255 bp, 15 predicted proteins | sample MGYA00243012_ERZ508839 | MGnify/ENA primary metagenome ERZ508839 (study PRJEB26277, sample SAMN04329783) | human gut metagenome | biome: human-associated habitat | host: Homo sapiens | place: USA...
GGGCGCCTTCTGGCAGCAGCTGCGCGACACGTTGCGCGCCGCACACCCCGGCGCCCTGCTCGTCACCGGAGCCGGGACGCGCGTGCTCTACACCGGCGGCGTCTACCCCCGCACGGCCCGCAGCATCCCCTTCAGCGAGGCTCGCTACGACAACTTCAACGCGGCCGTGGGGCTCGACTCCGCCGGACGGATGCAGATCCACCACAAGGGCAAGCTGGTCATCGGCGTGGAGAACACCCCGACGATCGTCTTCGACCTCATGCAGTTCCTCGTCATCGACCTGGGCGGCGTCGTGGGGCAGATCGGCATGGGACAGCACGGCACGGCCTTCGAGCACGGCGGCGTGCGCATGGGCCCGGCAATCTGCTACGAGGGGCTCTACGGCGACTTCTTCGGCGACTTCGTGCGCCGCGGCGCCCAGTTCATGGCCATCGTCTCGAACGACGGCTGGTGGGGTGATACGCCCGGCTACCGCCATCTCTTCTCGATCTCGCGCCTGCGCGCCATCGAGCACCGCCGCGCCATCGCCCGCTCGGCCAACACCGGCCGTTCGGGATTCATCTCCCCGCGCGGCGAGGTGGGCGAGACCCTCGGCTGGGAGGAGCGCGGCGTCCTCACGGCGCGCGTGCCACTCTGCTCCGCACGGACCTTCTACACCCGCTACGGCGACTACCTGGGCCGCATCGCACAGTACGTGACGCTGCTCTCGGTGCTCTACTTCGTCGCCTACCGCGTCAAGCGGCGGAATTACCTCGTACCGTAATACAATCCGCATCCCGATATGAACTACAATCAAACCCTCGAATTCCTCTTCCAGTCGCTCCCGGCATTTGAAACCAAGGGCGCGACGGCCTACAAGCCGGGATTGGAGCGCATCGCCGCGTTCTGCCGCCACCTGGGCAATCCGCAGCGCAACTTCTTCACGATCCACGTCGCCGGCACGAACGGCAAGGGGTCCGTGTCGCACATCATCGCCTCGGTGCTCCAGCAGGCCGGATACCGCACGGGGCTCTTCACCTCGCCCCACCTGCAGGACTTCCGCGAACGCATCCGCGTCGACGGCGAGATGATCCCCAAGCAGAAGGTCGTCAACTTCGTCGACAAGCACCATGACAAGATGGTCGAACTCGACCTCTCGTTCTTCGAGATGACGACGGCCATGGCTTTCGACTACTTTGCGCAGAGCGAGGTCGAGGTGGCCGTCATCGAGACGGGGCTCGGCGGACGGCTCGACGCCACGAACGTCATCGTGCCGATCCTGAGCATCATCACCAACATCGGGCTGGAGCACACGGCCCTGCTGGGCGACACGCTCCAGAAGATCGCCGCCGAGAAGGCCGGCATCATCAAGAAGAGCATTCCGGTGGTCATCGGCGAGAGCGACGTGCGCTACAACAGCGTCATCGAGCAGGCCGCCGCGGCCAACAAGTCGAAGGTCGTCTATGCCGAGCAGGTCTTCACGTGCGAAGAGCACCGCATCGAGGGCGAGAGCCAGCTCTTCCGCCTGCGCCGCACGCGCGACGGACATGAGTTCGACGTCGAACTGGACCTGCAGGGCAACTATCAGGTGCACAACGTCATCACGGCCTCGGCCGCCGTGGACTTCCTGCACGAGGAGACGCCGCTGACCATCTCGCGCCGCGCCTACATCGAAGGAATGCGCTGCGCCGCGGCCAACACCTCGCTCATGGGGCGCTGGCAGACGCTCGGCCGCGAGCCGCTCACCGTCTGCGACACGGGACACAACGCCCACGGCATCGCCTACGTGGCCGAGCAGCTCAAGAGCACGCCGCACCGGGAGCTCTACTGCGTCATGGGCTTCGTGCGCGACAAGGACCTGGCGCACATCCTGCCCCTGCTGCCCCGCGACGCGCACTACATCTTCACGCAGGCCCGCAGCGAACGGGCCCTGCCGGCCGACGAACTGACGGCCAAGGCGGCGATCTACGGCCTGCAGGGCGAGGCGGTCGGCGACGTGAAGGCTGCCGTGGCCCGGGCCCGCGAGCTGGCCGCAGCCGAGGACATGATCTTCATCGGCGGCAGCACCTACGTCGTGGCCGAGGCGGTGTAGCCCCCCGACGCCATCCCAAAACAGAGAGAACCCGTCCGGACCAATCCGGACGGGTTCTTCGTATCTTCGCCCGCAGGCTCACGCCGGGCAGGTGCGTTCCGCCCGGGGACAAACCCGGGCACAGCCGCGGCAGGTCGCTCCGGCAGGTTGCTTCGGCTGGGCCCGTTCGGTATGCACGGGCGCAGGGTCAAGATGCACAGACGCAGGATCGGGAAACCCGGCATGCGTCTCTCCGCACGGCAGCCGCCCTCCGGCACGGAAGCGTCCGTCCCGCAGCCGTCCGCCGCCCGCCGGCCGACCGCCGCACTCCTCCGCACTCCGGCTCTCCGCCTATCCGCCCATCCGGCTCACCGCCCATCCAGACTTCCGGCTCTCCGCCTATCCGGCCTTCCGGTTCTCTGACCCTCCGGCCCTTTGCCCCTTTGGACCTCCGGCCCCCGCGGATCAGGCCTGTCCCATCTTGGGACCGCCGTCCGATGCGGGCTGCGGCTTGGGTATCTCGATCTTGCCCACGTTCGTCTCGTAGCGCACGATGTTCTCCTGCAGCGAACGCAGCAGCCGTTTGGCATGTTCGGGCGTCAGGATGATGCGGCTCTTCACCCGCGCCTTCTGCACGCCCGGCAGCACGGTCGCGAAGTCGAGAATGAACTCCGAAGTCGAATGCGATATGATCGCCAGATTCGAGTAGTGGCCCTGGGCCACGTCGTCGCCGAGCTCCACGTCGAGCCCGAATTGTTTCATCTCCGCCATGTGTTCGATAAGGTGTTGTTTCACAAAAATAACGAATTTCGGGCCGCCGCCGGTATCTCCGCCGCCAAAAGTTTTCGATATTTTATCAACATCCCCCGACGGACGGAACAAACACCTCCCCTTTTTTTGCCCGCCGCTACGCGGAAATCGGAGCTTTTTCGTATCTTTGCCTTCCCAAGAGGAGAGGAGTATTAACCCGCGCTCGACGGAGCACGGCAAAACGTAAAAAATGGCATTCGACATCCTGGCAGTCCTTTTCCGCGGCATCTGCGTGGGGCTCGCGGCTTCGATCACGGTCGGCCCCGTGGCGGTGCTCTGCATCCAGCGCACCCTCTCGAAAAGCCGCCGCTCGGGCATCGTCTCGGGCATCGGCGTCGCCTGCGCCGACACCTTCATGGCCATGGCAGCCCTCTTCTTCTACTCGATGCTCCAGACCCAGATCGAGCAGTACAACACGCTGCTGCGCGTCATCGGCGGCATCTTCGTCGTCATCGTCGGCGTCTACATCTTCTCGCAGAACCCCGTGCCGCAGATCCGCCGCAACCGCGCCGGAAAGAGCTCCCTGTGGCAGGACTTCGCCTCGATCTTCGGGCTGACGATCGCCAACTTCATCATGGTCGTGCCCTACATCCTCGCCTTCTTCGCCGTCTTCAAGATTTCGAGCGTCGACATGACCGACTCGGGATTCGAGGGCTTCATGCGCGCCGTCTTCGTCATCATCGGCTTCTTCGGCGGCGCCGCGGCGTGGTGGACCCTGCTGGCCTGCGTGCTCAACCTCTTCCGCCGCCGCTTCCGTCCCCGCCACATGCTCACGATCAACCACGTCGCGGGGCTCCTGATCGGCATTCTCGGCATCTACACGATACTATCCACCTTTTTTGACATATTCCCCAATGTCGGACACTGAAAAGAAAATCATAATCGCCGTGGACGGCTTCTCGTCCTGCGGCAAGAGCACCTTCGCCAAGGCCATCGCCGCACGCCTGGGCTATATCTTCATCGACACGGGCGCCATGTACCGCGCCGTGACGCTCTACGCCCTCGAGCACGGCGCCATCCGTTCGGGCATGGTCGACGAGGAGGCCGTCGTGCGGCTGCTCGACGACATCACGCTCACCTTCCGCTTCAACCCCGAGCGGGGCGCGAGCGACATCTACGTCAACGGCGACCTGGTCGAGGGCAAGATCCGCACGATCGAGGTCTCGAACTGCGTGAGCCGCGTGAGCGCCATCCCGCAGGTGCGGCGCAAGCTCGTGGCCATGCAGCAGGAGATGGGGCGCCGCCGCGGCGTGGTGATGGACGGCCGCGACATCGGCACGGTGGTCTTCCCCGACGCCGAGCTCAAGCTCTTCATGACGGCCGACCCCGCGGTGCGGGCGCAGCGCCGCTACGACGAACTGAAGGCCAAGGGCGAGCGCGTGACGCTCGAGGAGATCGAGCGCAACGTCCGCGAGCGCGACAAGGCCGACATGAGCCGCGCCGTGTCGCCCCTGCGGCAGGCCGACGACGCCATCGTACTGGACAACAGCCACATGACCGTCGACGAACAGATGGTATGGTTCCTCGATAAATTCAAGGCGGCGTGCGCATCGAGATAGACGACAAATCGGGATTCTGCTTCGGCGTGGTCCGGGCGATCACGGAGGCCGAGAAGGCCCTCGCGGAGGGCGGCACGGTCTATTCGCTCGGTGACATCGTCCACAACCGCATCGAGGTGCAGCGTCTCGAACGCCTCGGGCTGCAGACCGTGACGCACGACGAGATGCCCCGCCTGGCGGGGTGCCGCCTCTTCATCCGGGCGCACGGCGAGCCGCCGACGACCTATGCGCGGGCCCGCGAGCTGGGCATCGACCTGATCGACGCCACCTGTCCGGTGGTGGCGCGGCTTCAGACGCGCGTCGTCCGGGCCCACGAACTCATGCGCCCCATAGGCGGGCAGGTGGTGATCCTCGGCAAGCGGGGGCACGCCGAGGTGGTGGGGCTCACGGGGCAGGTCGACGCCCCGACGATCGTCATCGAGGGGCCGCAGGACCTCGACGCCATCGACTTCGCGCGGCCGGTCTACTTTCTCTCGCAGACGACGCAGAGCATCGCCCTCTTCGAGCGGCTGTGCGACGAGATGCGCCGCCGCGCGGCCGACCCCGCGCAGGTGCGGATCGAGGATACGATCTGCCGGCAGGTGGCCAACCGCGAGGAGCACCTGGAGGCCTTCGCCCGGCGCTTCGACGTCGTGATCTTCGTCTGCGGGCGCAAGTCCTCGAACGGCAAGGTCCTCTTCGAGGTGTGCCGCCGCGCCAACGCGGCGACCTACAACATCGAGGAGGCCGCCGAGCTGGAGCCGCAATGGTTCGCCGGCGCCGCATCGGTGGGCATCTGCGGCGCCACGTCGACCCCCAAGTGGCTCATGCAGCAGGTCGCCGACGCCGTCGGCCGGATCGTCCCGCCGCAGGAGGAGAAGGCATAGGGGCACCCGGGGCTTTCTGCCGCCCGCATCCCCACGATTTGAAATTCAAAGAATCCGACAAAAAAACACAGCCATGAAAAAGTATCTGATCCGTTCCGCAAAATATTTCGTCGCTCTGTGCGTTCTGCTGGTGGCCATCATGGCGCTGAACCGCGCCATGGGCTCGACGCTCACCATCCGGGAGACCTTCTACGTGATGTTCCACACGACACGCGGGCTGCTGCTGCCGGTCGTGGTCGTCGTGCTGGCGCTCTGCTACCCCCGCTTCGGCTTCATCGTGCGCCGCGTCGAGGGCGACACGGAGCTCGACCGCGAGCAGATCGTCAACGCCTTCCGCTCGGCGGGCTTCTCGCTGCGCCGCGAGGAGGAGGGCACGCTCTTCTTCCGCGCCGACGGCTTCGTGCAGAAGCTGCTGCTGTTGTGGGAGGACGAGATCAGGGTTTCGCAGTACGGACAATGGATCGAGCTGGACGGCATCCGCCGCGGCGTGGCCCGCGTGCAGTACCGGCTGGACTCGTACCTGCAAATGAAAAGACGCAATGAAAAGTAAGATCAAGGGAGCCGCCGTCGGCGGCGCGCTCGTTGCGGCGGCCGCCCTCACGCTCTTCGCCGCACGCAACGACTTCGGGCTGGGACGCAACATGGAGATCACGGTCAACATGATGCGGGCCCTCTCGCTGGAGTATGTCGACGAGGTCGACCCCGACCACTTGATGGAGGGGGCCGCCCGCGGCATGGTCGAGGACCTCGACCCCTATACGGAGTACATTCCCGAGGAGGGGATGCAGGATTTCGAGCTCCTCACGACGGGCAAGTACGGCGGCATCGGCTCGCTCATCCGCCAGAAGGAGGACTACGTGCGCATCGCACAGCCCTATCAGCACTCCCCGGCCGACAAGGCCGGGCTCAAGATCGGCGACAAGATCATCGCCATCGACGGCAAGGATGCCCGGGGCTTCACGACCGAACAGGTCTCCGAGCGGCTCAAGGGCGAGCCGGGCTCGACGGTGAAGGTGACGGTCGAACACCTCGACGGCACGCGCCAAAGCGTCGCGATCCGCCGCGAGCGGATCGCCATCCCGGGCGTGCCCTACGCCGGATGGGTGGCCGACGGCATCGGCTACATCCGCCACAGCGACTTCACCGAAGGGTGCTACGAGGAGATGCGTGCGGCCGTCGAGCGGCTGCGCCGCGAGGGTGAACTGAAGGGCCTTGTGCTCGACTACCGCTCGAACGGCGGCGGCATCATGCAGGAGGCGGTGAAGATCCTCTCGATGTTCGTGCCCAAGGGGACCGAGGTCGTGAGCACGAAGGGCCGCACGGCGGATTCGCGGCAGGCCTACCGCACCGAGTCGGAGCCGATCCTGCCCGACCTGCCCCTCGCGGTGCTTGTGAACGGCAATACGGCCTCGGCCGCCGAGATTGTAGCCGGCGCCCTGCAGGACCTCGACCGCGCGGTGCTCGTCGGGCAGCGCAGCTTCGGCAAGGGGCTCGTGCAGTCGACCCGCCCGCTGGGCTACAACACCATGCTCAAGCTCACGACGGCGAAATACTACATCCCCTCGGGCCGCTGCATCCAGGCCATCGACTACTCCCACTCGCAGCAGGGCAGCGTCCGCACGGTGCCCGACTCGCTCATCTCGGAGTTCACGACGCGCGCCGGACGCAAGGTCTATGACGGCGGCGGCATCATGCCCGACCTCGTCACCGAACCCGAGTACGTCTCGCGCTTCGCCGTGACGCTCTACGCCCTGGGATTCATCGAGGATTTCGGCGACGACTACATGCGCCGCCATGCGGGCGACACGATCGACGTGCGCACCTTCACGATCACCGATGCCGACTATGCCGACTTCGCGGAGTTCATGAAAGACAAGAAGGTCCCCTACGCATCCGACACGCGGCGGGCGCTCAAGGCGCTGAAGAAGGCCGCCGAGGAGGACCGCTTCGAGGAGCTGGCCGCGAAGTTCGAGCGCGTGGAGTCGGAGCTGAAGGACGACACGCAGACCAACCTGGAGACCTACCGCCGGGAGGTCGTCGAGGCGATCAACAACGACATCATCCTGCGCCACGCCTATACGGCGGGAGTCATCGAGCACTCGCTTACGGACGACGCCGAATTGCAGCAGGCCGTCGGGGTGTTGCAGTCGCCCGACGAATACCGCCGCATCACCACCGAGCAGGATACGAAGAAAAAGTAGCGACGGGCAGGCGGGCGGCGGGCAGGCGGCGTCCCGCCGTGCGGAGCGGCCGACACTCCTGACTGGCGGCGCTCCGAGACAGGCGGGCGATCCGACGGACAGAGGTTCTGACAGGCGGAGGTTTTTTACAGGCAGGTGTTTTTGAGGTTTTTGACAAGGAAGATTCCGTATGAAACTGCGACGTGACATATTTTCATTCCGCAACCGCGTGGTGGTGATCGTCGTGGGCGTGGTGCTGGGCGGCCTCTCGCTGCTCTACACCAACAACATGGCCCAACGGCTCAAGGAGAAGGAGCAGCACGACGTCGCCCTCTGGGCCCACGCCATGGAGCGCGTGAACCGCGAGGTACTCAGCGGCACGATCCAGACGCAGGACCCGCTCGTCGAGGACCTCATCTCGAACAACAACAACATCCCCTTCATCATCACCAACCAGGACCTCGAGGTGGTCAACTACTCGCACCTGATTCCCGAAGAGGTCATCGACCATCCCGACAGGCTGCGCCGCCAGATCGAGAAGTTCACCGAGGAGAACACCCCGCGCACGGTCCGCTTCTGGTGGACCGACAGCTACTACTACATCATCTTCTACGGCAAGTCGGCGCTGCTCAAGTCGCTCTACTACTTCCCCTACATCCAGCTGCTGGTCATCGCGGCGTTCATCACGCTGGGATTCATCGCCTTCCGCTCGTCGAAGCACGACGAGCAGAACCGCGTGTGGATCGGGCTGGCCAAGGAGACCGCCCACCAGCTCGGCACGCCGACCTCGTCGCTGCTGGGGTGGCTCGAATACCTGCGGGCGCAGGACATCGACCAGTCGGCCGTCGACGAGATGCAGAAGGACCTCGCCCACCTGATGAAGATCGTCGACCGCTTCTCGAAGATCGGCTCCGAGACACCGCTCACTCCGGCCAACATCAACGAGGTGGTCGGCGAGTCGGTCATGTACTTCCGCAAGCGCATCCCGCGCAACGTCACGCTCGACTACAACGGACTGGCCATCGCCCCGGTGCAGGCCAACATCAACTCGGCCCTCTTCGAGTGGGTCGTGGAGAACCTCATGAAGAACTCACTCGACGCCCTGCAGGGGCACGGCACGATCGACGTGAAGATCTCGTCGGATGACCGCAACGTGATGATCGACGTGCGCGACACGGGCAAGGGCATCCCCAAGAGCAACTGGAAACGCATCTTCGAGCCGGGCTTCACGACCAAGACCCGCGGCTGGGGTCTCGGGCTCTCGCTCTCGCGCCGCATCGTCGAGGAGTACCACCAGGGCAAGATCTTCGTCGTCGATTCCGAGATCGGCAAGGGCACGACCATCCGCATCCTCCTCAAACGCACCTTCGCCGGATGACCGATTCACTAACATACCGAAGCGCCGGGCCGATCGGCCGGGTCGGGCCGGGCGAAACGACCGGGACTGCCGGGAGTACCGGAGCTGTCCAGACCGCCGAAACGACCGGGACTGCCGGAACAATCGGAACGGCCGAGACCGCCGGGGCATCCGGGACGTCCGGGGCGTCCGGGACAATCGGGCGGTCGGGGGGCTTCACAGCCGGCACCACGCCGCATCCGGAGGCCACGACCGGCCCTGCGGCAGGAGCCGCAGCGGCCGATACGGCGGACTCCGCCCGGTGGTCTGCCGTGGGTGCACCGTCCGGTGACACCCTGTCGCGCACGCCGGCCGATACGGCGGCAAATCACCGCGACAGCCTCCTCCTTCCGGCGGACATGAGCCTATTCCCGACCGATACGGCCCGCTTGGGCCACGGCGGGCTCCTCTTTCCGGCGGACACCGGCTCCTGCGGGCCGGACGTCGGCTGGCGCGACACGACCGCACAGGCCGTCTTCGGCAGCGAATCCGTTGCGGCGGCGCCCGGCGCCATCGTCCCGCGGCCGAGCGATGCACTCATCGAAAACGCCGTCTTCCAGGGCTTCGTGCTGCTGCTGGCCGCCACCTACGGCACGCTGCTCTACCGCAACCTGAGCGACGTGCGCATGCTGATCGGCCGCATCTCCCGCGACACGGCCTCGGGGCAGCGGCTTGCCGAAGAGCCCGGAAGCAGCGGGTTCTCCCGCTTCCTGAACATCACGGCGGCCATCGGCATGCTCTTCATGGGGGTCATGGTGGTCAAATACGGCGATGCGCTCATCCCGCAGCGGCTCGTCGCCATGCTCCCGCACGGCGCCGTGCTCGCCATGAGCCTGCTCGCCACGGCGGCCTGTACGGCCGTGGCAGCCTTCCAGCTGCTGGCCACGCGCCTGATCGGCGCCCTCACCCTCTCGCAGCCCTTCACCGCGCAGATCGTCCTGCTCAAACGCACCTATTTTGCCCTCGCCGTGATCGTCTCGTCGCCCGCCTTGCTGCTCTTCGCACTCTGCCCGCCGGGCAGGGGCGGAGTCTGGTTCACGGTCATCGTCGCCGAGCTTACGGTGACGGCACTCCTCTACTTCCGGGAGCCGCTGGACCTCTTTCTTTCCAAAAAAGTTTCGATTTTGCATTGGTTTTTGTACCTTTGCACCGTGGAAATATTCCCGATCAGCCTGTTGTGGCTGCTTGCGGTTAGGTAAAAAGAGCATTGTAAAACTAATTCCCGAAAAGTTGAAAATCCAGAAAGTATTGGTTTCGCAACCGAGGCCTGCCATCATCGAAAAGTCCCCGTTCTACGAACTCTCCAAGAAATACGACGTCGAAATCACCTACAAACCCTTCATCCGCGTGGTCGGCGTCTCGCTGAAGGAATTTCGCGCTCAACGGGTCGAGATTCTCTCCCATACGGCCGTGATCTTCACCTCCCGCACGACGGTCGACAGCTTTTTCCACATCTGCGAGGAGGCCCGCATCACCGTTCCCGAGACCATGAAGTACATCTGCCAGACGGAGGCCGTGGCGCTCTATCTCCAGAAGTACATCGTCTACCGCAAGCGCAAGATTTCGTTCGGAGACGGCTCCTTCACGTCGCTCATCGAGCTGATAATCAAGCATAAGGAGGAGAAGTTCATGCTGGCCCTGAGTGAGCCCCACAAGCCCGAGCTGCCCGAGACGCTCGCCAAGCTCAAGCTCTCGTTCGACCCGGTCATCCTGGCCCGCACGGTAGCCTCCGACCTCGACGACCTGAACCTCGCGGAGTACGGTCTGCTGGCACTCTACTCGCCGACGGACGTGGCGACGCTCGTTACGAAGTTCGGCACCGAACAGCTCCCGGCCGTCGCCGTCTTCGGCGAAGGGACGCTCCGCGCGGCCTTCGATGCCGGGATTCCCGTCCTGGCCAACGCCCCGACGCCCGAGGCCCCCTCGATGGCCAAGGCCGTCGACATCTACCTCTCGAAGGTGGAGAAGGGCGAGCCGATCGAGCCCGTCGAACCGACGACCGACACCCGCAAGGAGGAGTTTATCCGCAGCCAGCAGCACAAGCTCGCCAAGAAGAGCCGCACGCGCCGGCCGGCCGCCGAAACCCGCAAATAACACCGCCCCATGCCCGACCGCTCGCTACCCCGCACGGAGCGGCTCCGCTCGCTCGGAGCCGTGCGTCGGTTGTTCGAGAGCGGCGAAAGCGGCTTCATCTACCCGTTCCGCTACGTCTGGTTCGCGGAACCCGACCTCGTGCAGTCGGTCGAGGTGCTCTTTTCGGTGCCCAAGAAGTTCCACAAACGGGCCAACCGACGCAACCTGCTGCGCCGCCGTACGAAGGAGGCCTACCGGCTGCAGAAGAATCTGCTGCGGGCCGACGCCCCGGTCAACCTCGATCTGGCGCTCATCTACTCCTCGAAGGAGGTCGTCTCCTACAAAACCATTGCCCATGCCGTCCGCCGGATTCTGGAATCGGTTGTGGAGCATCTGTAAGCGGCTCTGCGCCCTGCCGCTGATCGTGCTGGTGCGCTTCTATCAGTTGTGCATCTCGCCCTTCACGCCGCCCTCGTGCCGCTTCACGCCCACCTGCTCGCAATATGCGCTGGAGGCGCTGCGCAAATACGGCCCGATCAAGGGGACGTGGCTCGCCCTGCGCCGCCTGGCCCGCTGCCATCCCTGGGGCGGCAGCGGCTACGACCCCGTTCCCTGAAGACGGGGAACGGAACACAAAAGCGGGGACGCTCTTCTGTGAAAGAGCGTCCCCGCTGCGTATTGCGGCCCGCGGCAGGCCGACGACGGGCGGGGATCAGTCCCGCAGGTCGGCGCAATGCTCCGCCGCCGATTCAAATTCGAGCGTCACGTGGCGAATGCCCGCTGCGGCGAGCGTTGCCTTGAGCGCCGCCTTGACCTCGGCGAGGCGCTCGGTCGTCGACAGCACGACATGCGCCGTGAGGGCATTCTCGGTCGTACTGATCGCCCAGACATGGATGTGGTGCACGGCCGCGACCCCCTCGACGCGGCACATGGCCTGCTCGATCTTCGCCAGGTCGATCCCGTCGGGAACGCCGTCGAGCGAGAGGCGCAGGCTGTCGCGCGTAAGCGACCAGACCGACGCGATGATGACGCAGGCGACGGCCAGACCCACGATCGGGTCGATGAGTGTCCAGCCGGTCCACGAAATGACGAGGCCCGAAACGACGACGCCGATCGAGACCAGCGCATCGGCGGCCATGTGCAGGTAGGCGCCCCGGACATTCAGGTCGCGGTCCTTCTCCTTCATGAAGAGCCAGGCGGTGAATCCGTTGACCACGACGCCGATGCCGGCCGTCCAGGCGATGGCGCCGCCCTCGATCGGGGCGGGGTGCAGCAGGCGGCCGACGCTCTCGGCGACGATTACTCCCACGGCCACAAGCAGGATCATCGAGTTGAGCAGCGAGATGAGCACCGTGCTCTTCTTGTATCCGTAGGTGTAGCGCGGTGTGGCGGGGGCCTGTGCCAGGCGGAAGGCCAGCAGGGCCAGAAGCAGGCTTGCCACGTCGGAGAGGTTGTGTCCCGCATCCGACAGAAGCCCCATTGAGCCGTACCAGATGCCTACGGCAAACTCTACGACGACGAAGGCGACGTTGCGCGCGATGCCCGCGCGGAACGAACGGTTGAGCGACGCCACGGCGGGGTCGATCTCATGGTGATGATGTGCGTGTGTCATGACTGCGTATCGGTTATGGTCTCCTTGATTTCGGAGAGTTCGACCAGTTTGTTGACGATGGCGTAGATCGTAAGCCCCGCGGCGGAGTGGATCTGCAGCTTCGCGGCAATGTTGCGGCGGTGGGTGATGACCGTATGGGCCGAGATGCAGAGCGCGTCGGCAATCTGTTTGTTGGTCATGCCCTTCACCACGCAGACGATGATCTCCCGCTCGCGGGCGCTCAACGGCTCGGGCTTCGCCTGACGCGGGGCATCGGCTGCCAGCCGCTCGACGGCCGGGATGAAGATCTCGTCCTCGACGGCGTTGTGCGACGCCAGCTCCTGCTCGCAGGTGAAGATGTCGAACAGCACGCCGTTCAGCTCGTTCGTGCCGCCGGCAGGGTAATATTTGATGATGATATTCTTCAGTTCGCGCAGCCGCGTCTCCACCTGGTCGTGGTGGCGGCGGAAGATGTCGATCGAGTAGGACTCGTTCTTCTCGCCCGAAAGCAGCGACTCGACATAGGGGAAGACGGTCTTCTCCTCGTAGGCCATGTGACGGTCGACCTCGGCGACGTACTCGTCGAAGTAGCGCAGGATGGCGAACGAGACGTCGCTCAGGCTGCAATCGACCGCCTCGATCAGTTTGCGGCGGATGGCCGGCAGGCGGAAGCCGAGGAAGTAGCCGTGCGAATTGTGCAGGTAGTCCGTCAGGGCGCGGACCGAGACCCCCTCGGCGAGCTCGGCGCCATTGCCGAAGTTCATCAGCAGGTTCACCACCGCGAGGAACGTCGCCGTATCGACGCGGTTTTCGTCGCACACCTCGGCGATCGTCCTGTCGCCGAACCCGAGCGAGATGCCGAAGCGGCTCATCACCTGCAGGACCGGGTAGCGGTCGCACACCAGGTCGCACATTCTGTCTTCTCCCGTATAACCTCCCGACTTGTACATAGTTCGTTCTGCCGGCGCATTCCCGGCGCTGCGGTATTCAATCATTTATTGCGGCCGGACCGCCGGCCCATTCCGGCGAACGGCAACCCGCTCCGGCGGACAGTCCTCTCCTTTTCTCCTTATCTTTGCGGCGCAAAGATAAGGAGCGGGGATGCGCGGCGCAATACCTACATGTGGGTATTCTGCGCGATCAGCGGCGCGAGATGTCGACGTAGGTCGTCTGCAGCATCGTGCGGCCGATCTCCAGCAGCTCCGGATCATCGCCCGAGACGGTCTGCTGCGTCGTGGCGTCCCACACGACCGCCCCCGAGGCGTCGACCACGCCGAACCCGTCGTTGAAGGTGTAGTAGGCGAACTTGCGCGGCGGGGCCGGCGCGAAGATGTCCTTGCTGTAGTCGTAGTCGTCGTGCGGAAGGCCCAGCTGGCCGAGCAGCGTGGCGCAGAGGTCGATCTGCGAGGCGTACTCCTCGACGACGCACGGAGCGGCGACGGCGCCGCCCGTCCAGATCATCGGAATGCGGTGGCGCAGCGGCTCGTTGTAGGTCAGCGAGCGCGGGTAGGGGTAGCCGTGGTCCGCCACGAGCACCAGCAGCAGGTTGTCCCACGCCGGCGAAGCCTTCAGCCGCTCGACCATGCGGCCCACACACTCGTCCGAGAAGGCGAAGGCGTTGAGAATCCGGTTCTCGAACTTCTCGAAGGGGACGTCGAAGGGCTTGTGGCTGCTCAGGGTGAGCAGTCCCGCGAGGAAGGGCTCGCCGCGCCGGTCCAGGTCGATCACCCGGTCGGCAAACCAGTCGCACATGACGGCGTCGTCGTAGCCCCAGTCGGACGGCGTCGTGGCAAAGTGCAGGTCCTTCTGCCAGACGAGCTCCTGCCACCCCGTGGCATACATGTAGGAGGCCTGGTCCGTGAAGTTCAGGTCGCCGCCGTAGGAGAAGCTCGTGGCGTAGCCCGCGCTGTCGAGCGACCGCGCCAGCGAGGGGAGCGAGCGGCTCTTGCCCGGGAGTTTCATGATCGAGGTGCGCGTCTGCGCGGGGAAGCCGCTCAAAAGGGCCACCTCGCCGCGGTCCGTGCGGAAGGAGTTGGCAAAGAAGTTCTCGAACCAGATGCCCTCCTCCCGAAGCCGCCGCATGTGGGGCATGACGGGCTCGCCGTCGACCTGCTCATCCATCACCGTGCGGGCGAAGCTCTCGAGGATCACCACCACGACGTTGGGCCGCTCCGTGCGCAGCACGTGCCGCGTCGGAGCCGAGTCCGGACGGTTGCCGCGCAGCGCCTCGAACTTCGCGGCACGTGTCGGCTCGTCGTAGAAGGGGTATTCGGCCGCATAGTCCTTGTGGTCGCCCAGTGAGGAGAGGAACGAGAAGACGGGGTTGGTGGCGGCATGGTTCAGGAAGAGCACCGGGCTGAAGTAGACCTTCGAGACGTTGGCCACCGAGGCGCCCGTACCGCCGCGGATCGCCAGAAAGTCGAAACCCGCAAGCATCATCATGGCCAGCGACCCGAAGAGGGCGCCGAAGCCTCCGACGGGCTCGCCGTCGAAGAGCCGCAGCACGCGGCGGTAGCCCCAGATCATCGCCGCGGCATAGAGCGCAAAGAGCAGCAGCTGCCGCACGCCGAGCCAGAAATCGACGCTCGCCATCGCCTCCTTCGGATCGGCCAGGTAGATCAGGATCGTCGAATCGAGGCGGAAGCCCCAATGTTCATTAAGGGCGCCATCCCCGGCGAAGATCGCCGCCGTGACCAGCGAGATGAGGACGAAGTAGCCCGTCAGGCTACC
>ENA-ORLQ01000028-ORLQ01000028.1-human-gut-metagenome-genome-assembly--contig:-NODE-28-length-15189-cov-5.40941_pt1 | contig 15189 bp, 9 predicted proteins | sample MGYA00243012_ERZ508839 | MGnify/ENA primary metagenome ERZ508839 (study PRJEB26277, sample SAMN04329783) | human gut metagenome | biome: human-associated habitat | host: Homo sapiens | place: USA...
CGATTCGCCGTCCGCCGGGCGCCCGAAGCCGCCCGATGTGCCGTAACCTCCGCGCGCGCCGTATCCGCCCGCAGGAACTCCGCCCGTGCGGGAGGCCGACGCACCCTGCCGCTGCTGCTGGAAACGGTAGTCGAAGCGGCGACGCAGCTCGTCGATGGCCGAGGGGCCGCCGGGCTCCTGCTGTCGCTGCGTGCGCAGCTCCTGCGTGTCGAAATCGGCCTCGACATAGCGCGGGTCGATCTCGCGCAGGAAGCAGCTCGGGCGCGAGAACTCCATGTTGCCCCACTTGAAGCGTGTCTCGGCATAGGAGATCGTCGCCTGCACCTTCGCCCGCGTGAGGGCGACGTAGAAGAGGCGCCGCTCCTCCTCGATGCCGTCGGGCGACTCGGCGGCCCGCTGCGAGGGAAAGAGGTTCTCCTCGAGCCCCACGATATAGACGTATTTGTACTCCAGCCCCTTGGCCGAGTGGACGGTCATGAGCGTCACCTTGTCGTCCTCCTCCGGATCATCCTTGTCCATGTCGGTCATGAGCATCACCTGCTGCAGCCACTCCTCGATCGTGGCCTCCTCGTCCGCCTGCCGCTCGCCGCCGCGGATCTCGGCATCGCGCTGCTCCTTGAAGAGCTGCATCGAGTTGAGCAGCTCCTCGATATTGTCCAGCGCCGACGTCGCCTCGGGCGAGTTCTCCGCGCGGTAGGCCGCCAGGATGCCCGAGCGCGAGGCGATCTCCAGACCGAAATCGTAGAGCCCCTTCTCATTGCGGGCAAGCGACAGCGCGCGGATCATCGCCACAAACTCGGCGACCTTGCGGGCGATGGTCCGCTGGACGGCATCGGCGGCGGGCTCGGCGACCAGCGCGTCGACCGCCTCCCACATCGCGCTGCCCTGCGCGGCAGCCCGCTGCGCGCTGCGCTGCACGGTCGTCTCGCCGATACCGCGCGACGGGTAGTTGACGATGCGCCGGAAGGCCTCGTCGTCGCGCGGATTGATGACCAGCCGGATGTAGGCCAGCAGGTCCTTGATCTCCTTGTGGTCGTAGAACGACGACCCCTTGTAGATGCGGTAGGGAACGCCGCGGCGCCGCAGGTTGTCCTCCAGCACGGCCGACTGGTTGTTCGTGCGGTAGAGGATCACCACGTCCGACCAGCGGTCGCCCGTCTCGCGGATCTTCTCGCGCAGGTCCGAGACGACCATCTCTGCCTCCTCGCGGTCGGTGTAGGCCTTCAGGATGCGGATCTTCTCGCCCACGGCGCCCTCCGAGAAGCAGTGCTTCTCCATGCGCTTGTGGTTGCGGGCGATCACCGAGTTGGCCGCCTCGACGATCGTGCGCGTCGAGCGGTAGTTCTGCTCCAGCTTGAAGACCATTGCCGAGGGGTAGTCCTTCTTGAAGGAGAGGATGTTCTCGATCTTGGCCCCGCGGAACGAGTAGATCGACTGCGCGTCGTCGCCCACGACGCAGACCCGCGAGTGGAGCTGCGAGAGGCGTCGGATGATGATGTACTGCGCGTAGTTCGTGTCCTGGTACTCGTCGACGAGGATGTACTCGAACTGCTCCTGGTAGCGGCGGAGCACGTCGGGGTGGTCGCGCAGCAGGATGTTGGTCTGCAGCAGCAGGTCGTCGAAGTCCATGGCGCCGTTGTGCTTGCAGCGCTGGCAGTAGATGTTGTAGATGTTGCCGAACTCGGGAATCTGCGCCTGCCGGTCCTCGGCGGCGTAATTTGCCGAGGCGAGGTAGGCCCCGGGGGTTACCAGGCAGTTTTTGGCATAAGATATGCGCGAGGCCAAAACATTGGGCTTGTACTTCTCGTCGGCAAGGTTCAGCTCGCGGACGATCGTCTTGAGCAGGTTGCGGCTGTCGGCCGGCTCGTAGATCGTGAACGACTGCGGAAAGCCGATCAGCTCGGCGTTTTCGCGCAGGATGCGCGAGAAGACCGAATGGAACGTGCCCATGCGGATGCGGCGCGCGCGGTTGTCGGGGAGCATCTGCGCGATGCGCGTGCGCATCTGCTCGGCGGCCTTGTTCGTGAAGGTCAGCGCGAGGATGCGCTCCGGCGCCACGCCCTGCTCGATCATGTAGGCGATGCGCGAGGTCAGCACGCGCGTCTTGCCCGAGCCGGCCCCGGCGATGATGAGCGAGGGAACGTCGTAGTGGATGACCGCGTCGCGCTGCGCGGGATTCAGCCCCGCAAGGATGGGTGATTCGTTGGATTCCATGCCCGCAAAGTTAATAAGTTTTGAGGAAGATTTTTTGGCGAATAAATAATATCTTTGCACGTTGAATCGTTAAAGAGAACACATTCGGCGACAAGACAACAACATACGATAAAACAATGAGCGAAGTCATCAACATCAAGGAACTCAACGAGCGTATCGAACGCGAATCGGTCTTCGTGGATACGCTGCGCACCGAAATGGGCAAGGTCATCGTCGGCCAGAGCCACCTGGTCGACACCCTGCTGATCGGCCTGCTGTCGAACGGACACATCCTGCTCGAGGGCGTGCCGGGACTGGCCAAGACGCTGGCCATCACAACGCTGGCCAAGGCCGTCGACGCCGATTTCTCGCGTATCCAGTTCACGCCCGACCTGCTGCCGGCCGACCTGTTGGGTACGCTGATCTACTCGCAGAAGAGCGAGGACTTCATCGTCCGCAAGGGCCCGATCTTCGCCAACTTCGTGCTGGCGGACGAGATCAACCGTTCGCCGGCCAAGGTGCAGTCGGCGCTGCTCGAGGCGATGCAGGAGCGTCAGGTGACCATCGGTGACAACACCTACCCGCTGCCGCAGCCCTTCCTGGTGCTGGCCACGCAGAACCCCCTCGAGCAGGAGGGTACCTACCCGCTGCCCGAGGCGCAGGTCGACCGTTTCATGCTCAAGGTGCGCATCTCCTACCCCAAGAAGCAGGAGGAGCGCGACATCGTGCGCATGAACCTCTCGGGCGCCGGCATGCCGCAGGTGGCCAAGGTCATCACGCCCGAGGACATCGTCAAAGCCCGCAAGGTGGTCGAGGACGTCTACATGGACGAGAAGATCGAGAAGTACATCGTCGACATCATCTTCGCCACGCGCGAGCCGGCCGAATACAACCTCCAGCGGCTCCAGAGCCTGATCGCCTACGGCGGATCGCCGCGTGCGTCGATCTCGCTGGCCAAGGCCGCCCGCACCTACGCCTTCATCCGCCGCCGCGGATACGTCATCCCGGAGGACGTGCGCGCCGTCTGCCACGACGTGCTGCGCCACCGCATCGGGCTCACCTACGAGGCCGAAGCCGAGAATATCTCCACCGAGGAGATCATCACCGACATCCTCAACAACGTAATCGTACCCTAACGATGCAGCAGACCGAAAACGATATTCTGAAACGTGTCCGCAAGATCGAGATCAAGACCCGCGGTCTTTCCAACGAGATTTTCGCCGGAAAGTACCACACGGCCTTCCGCGGCAGGGGCATGTCGTTTTCCGAAGTGAGGGAGTACCGGGCCGGCGACGACGTGCGCGACATCGACTGGAACGTCACGGCCCGTTCGCGCAAACCCCACATCAAGGTCTACGAGGAGGAGCGCGAGCTGACGATGATGCTCGTCGTCGACGTCTCGGCGTCGCGCATGTTCGGCACGACGGAGCGGCTAAAGAAGAACATCATCACCGAGATCGCCGCCGTGCTGGCCTTCACGGCATCGGAGAACAACGACAAGGTGGGCTGCATCTTCTTCTCGGATCGTATCGAGAAGTTCATCCCCCCGAAGAAGGGGCGCAGCCACATCCTGACGATCATCCGCGAGCTGGTGGGCTTCCGGCCTGAATCGCGGGGCACGAAGCTCTCGGAGCCGATCCGCTTCCTGACGAACGTCAACAAAAAGCGCTGCACGCCCTTCATCCTCTCGGCCTTCATGGATTCGTCCGGCGCCCGCGAGGCCCTCGCCGATGCGCTCAAGATCGCGCAGGGCAAGCACGACCTGGTGGGCATCAGCGTCTGCGACCCGCGCGAAGAGGAGCTGCCCGACGTGGGTATCGTCGAGCTGCGCGACGCCGAGACGGGCCGCAAGGTGTGGGTCGACACCTCCTCGCGCGCCGTGCGCGAGCACTACGCCGCGACGTGGCGGCGGCGCAGCGACGAGATCGATGCCACGCTCAAGCACAACCGCATCGACTCGGTCCTCATCCCCACGGACGGCGACTACGTGGCCGAGCTCATCAAACTCTTCAGACAACGATGACACGCATCACTTCCGCAATCGCCGCCGCAGCGCTCACCCTCGCCGCACTTCCCGGTGCGGCGCAGGAGCCGGTCGTGCGCTCGCACGTCGAGCCCGACAGCGTGATGATCGGCGACCGCTTCGACTACATCATCGACGTGGAGAAGGACCTCGTGCAGGTCGTGGAGTTCCCCTCCTTCACCGGCTCGCCGGAAGGCGACTTCGAGCTTGTCGAGGAGTTTCCCGTCGACACGCTCCTGCGCGACGGTCGCCACCTGAAGCTGCGCAAGCGCTACCGCATGGCGGCCTTCGAGGAGGGCAACTTCAACCTCGGCGCGGCCGCCGTGCTTTACGCCGACAAGAACATCCTCGACACGCTGCGCGGCCGCGACTCGGTCTACCTGCGGGTCAACACCTTCCAGATCGACTCGACCTCGCAGTCGATCTACGACCTCAAACCGCAGAAGACCCTGCCGTTCCGCATGGCCGAGATCAGCGGGTATCTCTGGTGGGGCACGCTCGTGCTCATCGTCCTCGTCGTAGGGCTCTGGGGCCTCGTGCGCTACCTGCGCAGCCGCGGCAAGCGGCTCGGCGACCTCTTCCGGCCGACGCCCCCGCTGCCGCCGCACGTCGAGGCAATCCGGGCGCTGGAGGCGCTCCACAACCAGAAACTCTGGCAGAACAACCGCCACAAGCAGTACTACTCGGGGCTGACGGACATCCTGCGCACCTACATCGCCGGACGGTGGGGCATCGGGGCCATGGAGATGACCTCCGACGAGATCATCAACGCGATGCGCGGCATCGAGCTGCCCGACAAGGCCCGCATGGACCTCACGTCGCTGCTGCGCACGGCCGACCTGGCGAAGTTCGCCAAGATGGCGCCCGATGCCGAGCAGAACGAGAACGACTACCTGAAGGCCTACTACTTCGTCGAGGAGACCAAGCCTGCGAGCGAGCAGGCCGAGGAGCCGGAGGGAGAAGAAATCATGAAAAATTAGACGGTCATGTACAAAGCGTTACATATCCTGCTGGTGATGCTCTTCGTGGCGACCGGTGCCGCGGCACAGCGCATGCCCGAGCGCGCGCAGGTGCGCAAGGGCACGCGCGAGTACCACAAGGGTAACTACGAGGAGGCGATCAAGCGCTACGGGACGGCCCTGACGCTCGCCCCGGGACAGTTCGAGGCGACCTACGACCTGGGCAACGCCCTCTACAAGGCCGAGATGTACGACCGCGCCGAGCAGACGATGATACAGGCCGCGGCCGACACGCTGCGTTCGGATGCCGACCGGGCCGAGGCCTGGTACAACCTGTGCAAAGCGCGGTTCAAGCAGCAGAAGTATCAGGAGGCGCTCGAAAGCTACCGACAGTCGCTGCGGCTGAACCCCGACGACATGGAGGCCAAATACAACTACGCCTACACCAAGCAGCTGCTCGACAAGAACAACCAGGGCGGAGGCGGAGACAACCAGCAGAATCAGGATCAGCAGAACCGGCAGAACCAGAATCAGCAGGGACAGCAGGATCAGGACAAGAACCAGGATCAAAATCAAGACCAGAACCAGGACCAGAACCAGGATCAGAACCAGGATCAGAACCAGGACAAGGACGGTCAGCAGGACCCGCAGCAGGGTGAAGGACAGCAGGACCCGCAGCAGGGAGACGGACAGCAGGACCCGCAGCAGGGTGAAGGCGACGGGCAGCCCGTCGAGAGCGGCATCTCGGAGCAGGAGCAGCAGCAGATCCTCGACGCCATCCAGGCGCAGGAGGACCGCACGCAGGAGAAGCTCAAGGAGAAGCAGGGCGTCGTCGTCCGGGGCCGGAAAAACTGGTAAACACATACAACCATGCACTTCGCATCACCATACTACCTGTGGCTGCTCGCGCTCATCGTCCCGATGATCGCCTACTACGTCTGGCGCGTAAGGCAGGGCGGCGCGGCCATTCAGATTTCGACCGTCGAGGGGGTGCTGCGCGCCCCGAAGAGCGTGCGCTACTACCTGCGCCACCTTCCCTTCGTGCTGCGCACGGCGGCCTATGCGCTGCTGGTCGTGGCGCTGGCCCGTCCGCAGGGCATCGAACAGAATGTCCGCACCTCGACCGAGGGCATCGACATCATGCTCTCGATCGACGTCTCCGGCTCGATGCTGGCCCGGGACTTCAAGCCCGACCGCATCACCGCCGCCAAGGAGGTGGCCGCATCGTTCATCAGCGACCGCGTCGGCGACCGGCTCGGACTGGTGGTCTTCGCCGGCGAAGCCTTCACGCAGAGCCCGCTGACCACCGACCAGAGCACCCTGCAGACGCTGCTGGCCCGCATCCGCAGCGGCCTGATCGAGGACGGCACGGCCATCGGCAACGGACTGGCCACGGCGATCAACCGCCTGCGCGAGAGCGAGGCCAAGTCGAAGGTCATCATCCTGCTGACCGACGGCATCAACAATCGCGGCGAGATCGCCCCGATGACGGCCGCCGAGATCGCCCGGGCGCAGGGCATCCGCGTCTACACGATCGGCGTCGGCTCGCGCGGCACGGCCCCCTACCCGGCCGTGGACATGTTCGGCAACATGACCTTCATCAACCAGAAGGTCGAGATCGACGAGAAGACCCTCACCGAGATCGCCCGCCTGACGGGCGGCCGCTACTTCCGCGCCACGGACAAGGAGAAGCTGCAGGCGATCTACGACGAGATCAACCAGCTGGAGAAGAGCCGGGTCGAGGTCACCGAGCGCATCACCTACCACGAACTATTCCTCGGGTGGGTGCTCGCGGCGCTGGCGCTGCTCACGGCCGAGCTGCTGCTCTCGAACCTCGTGCTCAAACGTATTCCCTAAACCCCATCCGACATGTTCCGATTCGCAAATCCGCAATATCTCTGGCTGCTGACGCTCATCCCGCTCTTCGTCGTGCTCTTTGCCGGCGTCGCGGCACAGCGCCGCCGCCGTCTCGCCCGCTTCGGCAACCCCGATACGCTCGCGGAGCTGATGCCCGAGGTGTCGAACGGGCGCGTCGTGCTGAAGTTCATCCTCTTCTGCGGCGCCGTGGCGCTCGTCGTGCTGGCCGCCGCCCGCCCGCAGTTCGGCTCGAAGCTCCGCGAGGAGAAGGCCCGGGGCGTCGAGATGATGCTCGTCGTGGACGTCTCGAACTCGATGCTGGCCGAGGATTTCGAGCCCAACCGGCTCGAACGGACCAAATACGCCATCAACAGGCTCTTTGACGGGCTGAAGCAGGACCGCGTGGGGCTGATCGTCTTCGCCGGCGAACCCCGCGTGCAGCTGCCCATCACCTCAGACTACCGCATGGCCAAGGCCTTCGCGCGGCGCATCGACCCCTCGCAGGTCTCCGTGCAGGGCACGGCCATCGGCAAGGCGCTCGAGCAGGCGCTGCTCTCCTTCTCGGGCGAGACGGACGAGAAGCGCAGCCGGGCGATCATCCTCATCACCGACGGCGAGAACCACGACGACGATGCCGTGGCCGTGGTGAAGCGGGCCGCCGAGCAGGGCATCCGCATCTACACGATCGGCATCGGCACGCCCGAAGGGGCCCCGATCGAGATCGACGGCGAGTTCATCCGCGACGAACAGGGCGAGATGGTCGTCTCGAAGCTCAACGAGGAGATGCTCGCACAGATCGCCGACGAGACGGGCGGCGCCTACGTCCGCGCCACGAAGCAGGACATCGGTCTCGACGAGATCGTGCGCAGCATCAACGAGATGGAGCAGAGCGAGCTCTCGACCGTGCGCTTCGAGGAGTTCAACGAACAGTACCAGTACCTGCTCATCGCCGCCCTCGTGCTGCTCGTCGCCGAGTTCTTCCTGCTCGCACGCCGCAATCCGCTGCTGGCCCACCTGAACATCTTCCGCGAAAAGCGGTAACGCCCCGCGGCGCGCCCCTCCGCACGCCGCACCTGCACGGACGGAAGCGCCGCGCGGGTGCCGGCCCTTCGCCCCGGCGCAGGGTGGAGCGGACGCCGAAGGCCAACCCAATATCCATCCGCCATGACCACAGAAAACACCCCGGCCGCCCGCATCCGCGCCCTCGCGGCGGCCCAACGCGCCTATTTCGCCCGCGGCGAGACCCTCTCCGCCGCCTTCCGCCGCACGATGCTGCAGCGTCTCGCCCAGGCGCTGCGGCAGTGGGAGCAGCCCCTCTGCGAAGCGCTGTGGCAGGACCTGCACAAATCGCCCGAGGAGGCCTATCTCACGGAGTTGAGCATCGTGCGCGGCGAGATCCGCAACCACCTGCGCCACCTCCGGCAGTGGATGCGCCCCGAGCGGCGGCCGACGCCGCTCAAGCTCTGGCCCGCAAGCAGCCGCATCCTGAAGCAGCCGCTCAGCCCGGCGCTCATCATCGCACCGTGGAACTATCCCGTGCAGCTGCTGCTCAACCCCCTGGTCGGAGCCATCTCGGCCGGCTGCACGGCGATGCTGAAACCCTCGCCCGCCACGCCGCACGTCTCGCAGACGCTGGCGCGGATGATCGCCCAGATCTACGACGAGGAGTATGTCGCCGTGGTGGAAGGGCACCGCGAAGTCAACACGCAGCTGCTTGCCGAGCGGTGGGGCGTCATCTTCTTCACGGGCAGCCCGGCCGTGGGGCGCGTCGTCATGGAGGCCGCCGCGCGGCACCTCACGCCCGTCGTGCTGGAGCTGGGCGGCAAGAGCCCCGTCGTCGTGGACCGCGGAGCCGACATCCGCATCGCCGCGCGCCGCATCGCCTGGGGCAAGACCCTCAACGCCGGGCAGACCTGCATCGCACCGGACTACCTGCTGCTGCACCGCTCGCTGCTGGAGCCCTTTGTCGAGGCCTTCACCCGCGCCGTGCGGCAGATGCTGGGCGACGACCCGCGGCAAAGCCCCCACTACGTGCGGATAGTCGACGACCGCGCCTACGCCCGCGTCAGCAGCTACCTCACGCAGGGCACCATCCTGGCGGGCGGGCGGACCGACGCCGCGGAGCGCTACATCGAACCCACGCTGCTGGGCGACGTGGACCCCTCGTCGCCGGTCATGCAGGAGGAGATTTTCGGTCCCGTGCTGCCCGTGCTGCTCTTCGACGAGCGGGACGAGGCCGTGCGCCTGATCAACAGCCGCGAACATCCGCTGGCCCTCTACAGTTTCGGACTCGAAAAAAAGGCCGCCGAAGTGGTCGATGCCACCCTCTCGGGCGGTGCGTGCCTCAACGACACGATCATGCACATCGCCAACGAGGCGCTCCCCTTCGGCGGCGTGGGCAACTCGGGCATGGGGCGCTACCACGGCCGCGAGAGCTTCGACGCCTTCACGCACCGCCGGGCCGTCGTCTCGACCCCGACGTGGGCGGACCCGCCGTTCCGCTACATGCCCTACCGGATGTTCCGCTGGGTGAAAAAGATCCTCTGACCCGCCGCGGGGTTTTGAATTCTGCTTCCGATTGCGTACCTTTGCGGCGCAGGCCCGCCCTGTCGCTGCCGGCCGTCGGCCGGGGGAGGAAAGTCCGGGCAACGCAGAGCGCCACGCAAGCCAACGACTTGATATCCGTGAGGGTATGGGAGCGTAACAGAGAATGACCGCCCGCCGGGTCCCGCGAGGGAACGTCGGCAGGTAAGGGTGAAAAGGCGGGGTAAGAGCCCACCGCGGGGGCAGTGATGTCACCCGGCAGTACGTCCCGTGGGTTGCAAGACCATGTATACCGGCAATCAAGGGTTGCTCGTCCGATGCCGGGGGGTAGGTTGCTGGAGGCGGCAGGTGACTGCCGTCGTAGATAAATGACAGGGGCCCGGAGTCCGCTCCGGGAACAGAACCCGGCGTACAGGGCCTGCACGTGCAAAGGGGTGTCCCGACGGGACACCCCTTTTTTCATGTCGCACCGGACCATGCCTGACGACGCCCGGATGCGTTGCCGCCGGACCCTCCGGGACAGTTTTTCATCTTGCCGCACGCCCGCATCCGACGCGCGCTTCGGGTGCAAAGGCCCGGGGGCTACATCAGCCCCATGCGGCGGCGGGCGAAGGGCACGACCCAGGCCGGGGACTGCTCCCGGGAAAGCAGCTCGCGCATGTAGTCCATGTAGGGTTCGGCGTGGCGGAAGTAGTGCTTCAGCCCCTCGCAGAGCGAGTTCTTGCGGCAGCCGTCCGCACCGGTCTCGAAGCGGTGCTTCGGGCACTCGCCGCGACAGGCGAAGTAGTATTTGCAGCGCAGGCACTCGGCCGGCAGGGCGTTGCGCTTCGCCAGGCCGAAGTCGACGCGCTTCTTCGAGCGGTAGATCTCCGCCAGGGTCGTTTCGCGGATGTTGCCCAGCTTGTATTCGGGATAGACGAAGTGGTCGCACGAGTAGACGTCGCCGTTGTGCTCGACGACCAGCGCATCGCCGCACGTCTCGCCCATCGAGCAGACGCCGGGCTGCACGCCGCACCACTGGGCCAGCGTCGCGTCGAACATCTGGACGAAGTACTGCCCCACGTCGCGCACGACCCACTCGTCGAAGACATCGCAGAGGAAGTTGCCGTACCCTTCGGCCGAGACCGACCACTCGGCCAGCCGCGCCCCCTCGTGCTCGGGCGAGACGATGAGCGGACGGTGGTAGCCCGGCTTGTCGATGACGTGCTCCACGGCGGGCAGGAACTGCATGTAGCGGCTGTGCACCGTATCGCGGAAGAAACGGTAGATCTCCGCGCCGCGCCCTTCGCAGCGCCGGTTTACTACGCTCAACGTGTTGTACTCGACGCCGCCGTGCTGGAACAGCTCGATCGTCCGCATCACGCGCGCGAAGGTCGGCTGCCCGCCCTTCGTCACGCGGAAGGCGTCGTGAATGTCCTCCGGACCGTCGAGCGAGACGCCCACCAGAAAGTTGTTCGAGGCGAAAAGGTCGCACCACGCCTCGTCGACCAGCGTGCCGTTGGTCTGGAGCGTATTCTCGATGCGCTTGCCGTCGGCATACTTCTTCTGGAGCTCCATCGCCCGGCGGTAGAAGTCCAGCCCCAGCAGCAGCGGCTCGCCGCCGTGCCAGCAGAACTGCACCGTCGGCACCTCGTTGGCCGTGATGTACTGTTTGATGTAGCGTTCGAGCAGTTCGTCGCTCATCACGGCCTGGCGGCCGCCATACTGCACCGCCTTGTCGAGATAGTAGCAGTAGTGGCAGTCGAGGTTGCAGGTCGATCCCGCCGGCTTGAGCATCGTCGCGAAGGCCACGGGGCCCGCCTGCTTCTCGGCGTCGCGGAAGGTGAAGATATCCTTGGTTTTCATCGTTCGATCGGGGGCTGCCCGGCAACGGCCGGGAAAAAGCCCGATAAAGATACGAAAAAAATCGGCACCCGCGCTCACCCGTGCGTGTTCTTCCGGTGCGGAGCGGAGGCAGCCGCGGCCTTTTCTGCGGAAAATTCGCTATCTTGCCGGAAAAATCGCCGTCCCATGTCCCGCTTCCGTCTCATCCTGTCCCTCCTGCTTGTCGCGGCAACCGCCGCCGGGGCCGCATCCCGCGGTCAGGGATACGGTCCCGGGGCGCATGCGACGATCGACGTCCGCGACCGGGCGACGCAGGAGCCGCTCGTCGGGGCCACCGTGACGGTCATCTGCGGGGCGGACACGCTGCGCGGCGCGACGGCAAAGAGCCGCAGCGGCCGCTCGGCGGAGTTTGCGTGCGACAGGATCTTCCGCGACTCGGTGACGCTCGAGGTGCGGTACGTCGGCTACCGGACCTTCAGCCGACGCTACGGAGCCGCCGGATTTTCGGGATACATCGACGTCGGCATGGAGACCGACGAGCAGCAGCTCGCCCGGGTGATCGTCCTCGGCGAGCAGGTCGCCATGGTCTTCGTCGGCGACACGACCATCTACAACGCGGCGGCTTTCCGGACGCTGGCCGACGACCGGCTGGAGGAGCTGCTGCGGCAGCTGCCCGGGGTCGAGGTGCGCGACAACCGCATCTATGCCGACGGCAGGGAGGTCCGCCGCATCTATGTCGACGGCCGCAACCTCTTCGGGCGGCAGACCGAGGCGGCGCTCACCGACCTGCGGGCCGACGACGTCCTGCGCGTGCGCATCTACGAGGAGCCGAATCCCGTGGCAAAACATACGGGCAACGACACGGCCCCCAAAGAGAAGGTAATGGACGTGGAGACGCGGTCGAAACGCGCCGTCGTGCGGGGCGGCGAGCTCTCGGCCTTGGCGGGCGCAAGCCTCGAAAAGGACTACTCGGGACGCCACGAAGTGCGCCACGCCGAGGCCATGCGGCTCTACCGCCACAGCGAACAGGGGAGCTGGCAGGCCGAAGCCCGGAACTCGAAGGACGAGAGCGCCCCGGGGCGGAGCGCGCAGTCGGCCCGCATCACCCCTGCGAAGAGGACGTCGGCGGAGCTCTCGCACGAATACCGGCGGGGCGACACGACGTCGGTCTGGAACTACGCCCGCTTCGACCGCGGCCGCAGCAGTTCGGAAGGGCGCTCGCTGACCGAATATTTCCCGACGGACGCCTACATGCTCTTCGACAGCGAGAACCGCTCGGAATCGGCATCGACGGCCCGGAGCTTCAGCTATTCAAACATGACCATGCTCCTGCGGGGGCGCCACACCTTCGAGGTACGGGCGGGCGTCAACCTCGGCTACAGCGACTCGCGGAACCGCTCCCGCACGCAGCAGCGCATCGATCGGACGCAGACCCTAACGCAGATGCACATCACGGACGACCAGCGCAACCTCGGCCTCCTGGCTGCGTTCGACTATTCGCTGCGGCTCTCCGAGCGCTCGCGCATGAGTTTCCGGTGCGGCGTCGGCTACACGGACGGCACGAACGCGGGCCGGCAGGTCGATACGCTCGCCTCGACACCCGGGCTGCGCACCCGGCTGCACGACGACGGGAGATACCGCCACTGCGACATCGACGCCGGCGCCGGCTATCACCTCCGGGCCGGCCGCCACGCCTCCCTCTCGGTACAATACGGCTTCACCTGCCGGCAAGGCCGCACGGAGCGCCTCGCCGTCGACTATCTGGATGATCCGCAGGGGCTGCTCGACACGGTCAACACCTACGACTATGCGACCGACTGCCGCACGCACGGCCTGACCCTCTCGTGGGTCCGCGACAAGGAGCGGCTGCGCTGCCAGGCCGGCCTGACGGCGTCGCTCTACGACATCGCGCGCGAAGAGCACTTTCCGACCGGAGAGCGGGCCCGCCGGCAGTTCTTCACCCTGGCGCCCGACCTTTCGCTGACGTGGAGCGGCACACGCCGGAGCGTGGATGTCGGGCTGTCGGCCTCGCCCGCCTTCCCCTCGGTCGAGGAGCTGCGCCAGACGCTCGACGCGACCGACCCGCTCCGCCTGACAGCCGGGAATCCCGACCTGAAGCTCCCGACGCTGTGCTCGTTCCGCGTGCGGTTTTCCGACACCGACCCCGTCTCGGCCCGCTCGCTCTGGATCGGCCTCCGGGGCGAATACGGCATCAACCACATCGCCACGCGCCGCCGGCTCTTCCTCGAAGAGACCTACCTGCCCCGGTGGGACTATACGGCCCAGGCGGGGGCACAGCTCCTCACGCAGGAGAACGTCGGGGGCCGCTGCGGGATCAGCGCCGATGCCGGCTACTCGCAGCGGGTGACGGCGCTGCGTTCGACGCTCCGCGCCTCGGTCGGCTACTCCTTCCAACAAGTACCCTACTGCTTCGATACGGAGACAGACCGTTCGCGCAGCCACGCGCTCGGCCTCACGGCCGGATTCGAGTCGGGCTTCTCGACGAAGGTGCGCATCGCGTGCAGCTCGCGGACCTCGATGCGCAGCTACACGACGCAGCACACCACGCGGCGCGAGCTGCGCGAGGTGGTCAACGCCCGCCTCGACCTGCGCCTGGGCAGGTACTTCGGGAGCGCCGGGGTCTGCTACGAGTTCTACTGCAACAGCACCGCAAAGGCCCTCACGCAGCACAACACGGTCCTGAACCTCGCCGCCGGACGCAAGTTCGGCCGCGAGAACCGCTTTTCGCTCGCGCTCGGCGTCATCGACCTGCTCAACAGCCCCGACTACGCCTCAACCCGCTTCCATACGGACTACGTGCTGACGACGGTCACCTCCTACCTGGGCCGCTACGCCTACATCGAGGCGGGCTACACCTTCTGATACCCGCAAAAGAAAAAGGCCGCTTCGACAAGCGGCCTTTTTCGGATTGTCGGCGGCGTCCGTCAGAAGCGCACCTTGGCGCCGACCGAGAAACGGATGCCGTAGTATTCGGCCTGGCGCACGCGCTCCTTCGTCCCCTGATAGTAGCGCAGGGGCTGGTTCAGCAGGTTGCCCACCTCGGCAAAGAGCGCAAGGTACTTCGTGGCGCGCACCGAGACATTGGCGTCGAGGTAGTTCACGCTGTCGTAGTAGCGGTCCGTGAAGGCGGTCATACCCATCTCTTCGTTGTCCAGGAACGAGCTGGCGTAGTTGTACGAGAGGGTCGCCGTCAGGCGCTTGTTCTCGAAGTAGAGCGAGGCGTTGACCGTGTGCTCGGGCGTACCGGGCAGCTGGATGCCGTCGGCGCTGCGGCCCGCAAAGATGGGGTCGGTCAGCCGCGTAACCTTCGACCGGTTGTAGGTGTAGTTGGTGTAGATACCGAAGTTCTTGAGCGCCGGGGAGATGAAGCCCAGATCGCGCTGGAAGGCCAGCTCGACACCGAAGAGCGTGGCGTCGCCCGCATTGACCGCCTTGTAGAGCTCCTTGAACTCCGTGCCGCCGATCGTCTGGTCCTCGATCATGGCGTCGACGATGAAGTCGGAAATATCCTTGTAGTAGACGCCGGCCGAAACGAGGCCGATCGAACGGAAGTAGTATTCGAACATCAGGTCGTAGTTGTTCGAGATGGTGTTCCGCAGGTCGGGATTGCCCATCGTATACTCCTCGTCGGCCAGGTTCACGCGGTCGCCCGGAACCAGCTGCCGGAACTTCGGACGGGCGAGCGTCGTGGTGAAGCTGGCACGCAGGACCAGGTTGTCCACCGGTTCGTGCTTGAGCAGCGCGGAGGGGGGCCAGTTGTCGTAGTCG
>ENA-ORLQ01000030-ORLQ01000030.1-human-gut-metagenome-genome-assembly--contig:-NODE-30-length-15005-cov-4.82696_pt1 | contig 15005 bp, 13 predicted proteins | sample MGYA00243012_ERZ508839 | MGnify/ENA primary metagenome ERZ508839 (study PRJEB26277, sample SAMN04329783) | human gut metagenome | biome: human-associated habitat | host: Homo sapiens | place: USA...
CTTCTGTATGAAGTCCTCCTGCTCCGGCGTGGGCGGTATGTGGTGCAGTATCTCATTCTTGTTGGGACGCTCTACGCCCACGTCCTCTGCCGTGCGGTAGTCCGTGATTTCATTATAGAAGGCGGCAAGTTCCGGCACCTTGATGAAGTAGCGGAATCGCTCCTTTTGAACCACGTTGTTCGTCACGTTAAATTCAAAATCCGTCGTCTTCTTGGCGAATATCGCCGCCCAAGCGTCGAAACATCGGATGTCCTGCCGTTCCAGCTCCTTCGGGCGCAGGTACTTGAACAGCAGGTACAATTCAGTCAGTGAGTTGCTGATAGTCGTGCCGGAGAGGAAGGTCGCACCCAAGTCTTTTCCTGTGCGCTCCTGTATGGTGCGTATGGCAAAGAGCATGTTAAGTGCCTTCTGGCTTCCCTCGCTGTTTCCCAATCCCGCCACACGGTCGTGGCGCGTGTTGAAAGTCAGATTCTTGAACTGGTGGCTCTCATCTATGAAGATGTGGTCGATGCCCATCTGCTTGAAATCCACCACGTCGTCCGTGCGTGACTTTATGGCGTGTTCCACCTTCTCCAGCTTCGCTTCAAGGTTGTGCTTGCGCTTCTCCAATCCTTTCAGCATCGCCCGCGACACGTTCTTTCCCTGCTGCCGCAGCACTTCGAGGTTTTCCTCCACCGTGTCAAGCTCCGCTTGCAGGATGCGCTGCTGCAACTCCGGCGACTGCGGTATCTTGCAGAACTGGTCGTGAGACATGATGATGCAATCCCAGTCGTTGTTCTTGATGTCGTTGAAGAAGCGCACCCGGTTGGCTGCCGCAAAGTCCTTCTCCGAGGCGTATAGTATCCTCGCATTGGGGTAAGCCTTTCGGTAGGTCTCGGCAATCTCGCGCACGTTGGCTTTCAGCCCGATAATCATCGGCTTGTGAACCAGCCCCAGACGCTTCATCTCATAGGATGCGACACACATTATCAGCGTCTTGCCGCCGCCAACCTCCTGGTCGGCGATACCGCCGATATTCAATTTCAGCATCCATACGCAGTCCTTCTGCGAAGGATACAAGTCCTTTATCCCCAAGCCTTTCAGGTCCAAATCCGGGAACTTCTGGTGCGAGCCGTCGTACTTCGGGCGCACGAAGCAGTTGAATTTGTTGTTGTACATGTCCGTCAGCCGCTGCTTGAACTCCGGAGACTGTTCCTCCAGCCACTCCGGGAAGCCGCCCCGGATTTCATCAATCTTCGCGTTGGCAAGCTGGATGCCCTCGCTGTCGCGCACCTTGATGTCATTGCCGTGCTCGTCCTTGCCGATGCTTTTCATCATGTCCGGGCAGGTGTTGTGCAGGGCATGCTTCAGCAGGTTCATGCCGTCGTAGTGGCGGTAATAGCCCTTCACCAAGAACTCGTCCGTGATTTTCATCGTCTTATAGGCGCATTTCACCGAATACTCGTCAAGGCTCTCCTTATAGGTAATCCGCACATCCGTGTCGAACAGGAGTAACATGTAGGCCGCATACACGCACGTGTGTATCATCCGCTCACCGAAATTGAAATCCAAATCCTCAAACGGTATTTGTTCGGGTATGCTTTCGCGCAATGCCGCTAATGACTCCTGCGCCTGCGGCAGCATCCCGTGCCCTTCATTTTCCTTTATCCAGTCTTCCACGTCGACGGTCTTCTGCACCACGTTCCCTGCGATGAAGCGGTCGGCTATCTCGTAACCATCCGCCAGCGGATTGTAGAACACCCTGCCTTTCAGGGCTTCGAGTATCTCTGTCTGCGGCAGGTCGCAAAGTGATTCCATGTAGGGCAGGTTCACGCCGCCGTACCGGTTGAGCGAGGCGGACAGGGCTTCTTCGGGCGACTCCACTCCGGCAAGCGTTTCCTGCGAGAAGGAAACGGGATGGTCGAAGATGTCCGCCTTGACGAACTGCCCGTTCTCGCCGCGCTCCAGCGAGAGCATGTTGCGCCCCGAAGCGTCCATCAGGATGAGCTTGGCGTTGTGCTTGGCGTTCAGGTTGCCGTAGCGCATGACAAACTCGTCATAGTAGGTGTTCAGGTTGCGGCGCAGCAAGGCGTTTTCCTCGTGGTTTTCCGCTTCGTGGGTGTAGAGCCGCTCGTAGGTGTTGCGCAGGTCAATGTAGAGCTGTGCCTTCTGCGCCTGCATCCCCTCCATGTCGAGCGGCTGGAAGGTCGCCCCGTACTTGGTGACATCCTTCAGCACCCCGATTTGGAAACGGACGCCGCCGGTATGTTCCCATACCATCGAGCCTTCCTTCAGGTGCGGCTCCATAATGCCCTTGAACGGACGGGGCATCATCGCTTCCTCCTTCCTGCGCTGCCGTTCTTCCGGTGTCTGGGTTGCTTCCTCCTCGCGCATCTCCCTTTCCACACGCTCAATCCGTCTTCTACCCTCTGCCTCAAAGCCGATCTCTACCGGATAGCCCGGATGTATGGATTGCGGTCGGACTGTAACCGCTTGCTGGGCGGGGTCGTTTCCCAGCCCAGACTGCGGTTAACGGCATCCTCTGGGGCAGCGGCTTCGGCTGGGGCGGTAGCGCCTGCGGGCGTTCCGGGCAGGGGTACTGGCTCTTCGTGCCGGCTTTCCGGCATTCCGCTCGCCCCTTGACGGATGATTTCCTCCATCTCCCGTACCTCTTCGGGGCTGATGGCAGGAGCCGTTTCCGCGCTTCTGCCTCTTGCCGCTTCATTTTCTTTTTCCGCCGTTATCCTCTGCCCGTCAGCAGGCATCGGGAACAATGACGGTTGCACCGGCTTCCGGCGTTTGGACTTGGCTCCTTTCTTCCTCTCCGGTTTCAGTCCCCGTTCCACCAATCTGCGCTCTTCCTGCGTGTAGCCGAACAGGTCATACAAATCCATTACAGGAGTTTCCGGCTGTCTGGGCGCAGCCGTCTGTGGTGCGGCTTCTACCGGCTCCGGCACTGGCTGCATCCGGCTTTCCTCTTTTTTCACCTCCGCTTCCACAGGCTGCACGATAACCGCCTGCCGAGTTTCCTGCCTTTCACTCTTGACACCGTTGTAGCGTTCCAAGTCCAGCCGTGCCGACAGGTCTTCCGACAACATCCTGTACAAATCCATCGCGATACCCTCCACGCCGCCGCTGTGCGTATATACCATAGCCGGCTTGCCGTAGGGGTCGGTATCCCTTTTCGCATCGGTGTGGATGATGCGTTCTGGGTGGTTTTTATAGTAATTGTTGATTTCCAGTCCGTTTCCCCCGTTTGACAAACCTGCGATGAAGTGGGTTTCGTCCATTGTTCCCTCGGTCTTGCCTTCATGTTTCTGTAAGACAATCAGGTCACTGCCCACCTCCGTGCCCGCGTTGTCCGTGAATAGGCTGGTCGGCAGGCGGACGGCGGAAAGCAGGTCGGCATTTATCATCATTTCCCCACGTACCGTCATGTTCCGGCTGTCCATGACCCCCTGCGAGGTGATGAACGCCACGATGCCGCCGTCTTTCACCGCATCCAGCGCTTTCAGGAAGAAATAGTTATGGATGGTTCTTGACGATACTTCGCGTATCTTGTCCTTCCCGTCTGTAAACGCGGGGTCGAATACCGCTATATCCCCGAAAGGGATGTTGGAGATGGCAAGGTCAAACCGGTTCAGGAACGGCTTTTCTATCTTCTCGAAGCCTTCCGTGCGTATCTTCTGCTGCGGGTACAGGTGTTCGAGCATCTTGCCCGTCAGCAGGTCTTTCTCGAAAGCCATGACCTCCGCCTGCGGATTGTCCGACAGTACCGGGGCGATGAACGCGCCCATGCCCGCCGACGGCTCCAGCACGAGCTTCGGGCGCACCTTCTTGTCGTGGAGCACGTCCACGATGGTGTCCGTGATGGCTTGCGGCGTGTAGAATGCCGTCAGCACCGAGGCCTTCAGCGAGTCCACATACCGCTTGTACTCCGTTTCGTCCCTGCTGTTCTCCCTGATGATACGGTGCAGCTCCACCGTCGGGGCGAACAGTTCGAGGTCGGACTTCACCCAATGCACGGCATCTGCCAGTTCCTTTGCCGGGTTCAGGATGCACCTCAGCCCTCCGAAGCCACAGTACCGCTCCAGCAGCGCACGTTCCCTTTCCGTCGGGGTGCGCCGTTCCCGGTCAAGCGTGAACGCCGTGCGTACCGCCTCGATGTTGTCCCTCAGCTTCTGTTTTCTATTGAACGCCATAGGACTCCAGATAAAGCATGACGGTTCCTACCAGCTCCGTGTAGAGCAGGTCATGCGCGGGTGACAGGGCGAAGGTGTCATCCGACGTGTCGTAACCGGCAAACAGGTTGTTCAGGTGGGGGTAGAGCCTGCGGCAGAACGGTTCACGCTCCTGTTCCGTCACCTCGTCGGCAAATTCCCTCTCCACGACCTCCGTCAGCAGGGCGTAGGGAGAGAAGTGCAGCCCTTCGAGCAGCACGCGCATGGCTTCCTCGTGGGCGTCCTCCACCGTGCTGCCCGCCAGCCTTTCCTTCTCGAAGGTGGCGGTGGCGGCTTCCTCGCGTCCGGCAATGAAACCGGTATCCGATGCTTTGTCGGGATGGTATTTTCTCAGGTAGTCCAGCAGGTACAGCCCGTAATAGGACAGTTCCGCCGGAACGGTTTTCTTGTTCTGTTTCATCTTTTTATGGATTTAGTGGTGAAAAAATCGGATATTGATATGGATAAAGGAGAAGAAAAAAGGCACCCGGTATCCCTCCGAGTGCCGCCACTAAATCCATGTAAAGAAACAGTATCAACGAATTGAAACAGATTATTACATGAATCAGTGGCAAAATTAATCATTATTTTCTTCTTCCTTTCATGTTTGTACTCTTTCTTGTGCCTTTGGCTTCGGGAAAGATGAATTTCGTGTTGAAATCCGCGTCGAAGGCGACCGCCGCGCTGAACGGCTTGCCCTGTTTGCTCTTGAAGCCGCTGAGGACACCCGTCCTCCCTTTTGCCAGCAGGCCGGTCATTTCCGTGTCGGTGAGCGTCCTGCCCGCTATCTGGCGGAACACCGGCAGGGCGCAGTCCGGGTTGTCGCAGCGCACCACCTTGCCGTAGAACTGCATCGTGCCCGTGCCGCACTTGGGGCAGGCGCAGCCCGATGCCTTGTGACCGAAGATTTTGTCGCAGGCGAGCAGTTCGGTGGTTATCTTGCGGGTGTAGCCCTCGATGTCGCGCAGGAAAGCCTCGTGCGGCGTCCTGCCTTTTTCTATCTCCGCCAGTTCCGACTCCCAGCGCCCGGTCATTTCCACGTCGGCGATGTCCATGCCTTGCACGATGGAATACAGGGCAAGCCCTTTTTCCGTCGGTACGAGCGACTTCTTCACGCGCACCATGTATTCGCGCCGGAGCAGGGTCTCGATGATGGAGGCACGGGTGGCGGGCGTGCCGATGCCGCAGTCCTTCAACGCCTGCCGCGCTTCCTCGTCCTCCACGCCCTCGCGTCCGGCGGTCTCCATTGCCGCCAGCAGGGTGCTTTCCGTGTGCAGCGGCTTCGGACGGGTCATGCCCGAACTCATCGTGCAGCCGTTCATCGACAACGTGTCGCCCTCCTTCCAGTCGGGCAGTACGGTGTCCTCCCTGTCCTCGCCATAGACCGAACGCCAGCCCGCCTTGCGGACGATGCACCCTTTGGTTTCAAACGCCACGCCTTCGCACTCCGCACGGACGGTCGTCGTGTCCTTGACGCACTCCGGGGAGAACGCTTCTATCGTGCGCCCCACAATCATGTCGTAGATGAGCTGCTCGTTCTTGTTGAGTGCCTGCGGACGGTTGGGTGTAAGCAACTGCGCATGGTGGTCGGTCACTTTCGAGGCATCCACGCTGCGGCGGTTCAGTTCACCCATATTTTCGATTTTATCTGCAAACGATGAATGAGAGGAAAGCCTGTCGAACAGCAGGGGTACTTCGGCAAACACGTCCTCCGGGATGTAGCGGCTCGACGTTCTCGGATAGGTGACGAGCTTCGCCTCGTAGAGTTTCTGCACGAGGTCGAGCGTCTGTTCCGCCGTGAAGCCGTGCTTCGTGTTCGCCTCCTTTTGAAGTGTAGTTAAGTCATATAATAATGGAGGGTTCTCCACCTTCTCTTTCTTTTCGACTTTGACAACGGTTGCCGCCATTTGTGCCTTTACCTTATTATATAATGTAGCGGCTTCCTCCTTGTCTCTCCATTTCTCCACCGAGGCGAACTTTACAATCTCATTCACACTCACCGACGGTACGGTAAAATGAAGCTGGTGTACCGGTTCGGGCGTGAAACGCTTGTTTTCCCAGAAACGCTTGCAGACCATCGCCAGCGTGGGTGTCTGCACACGCCCTACGGAATATGTGCCCCGTCCGGCGGCGACGGTTAATGCCTGCGTGCCGTTGATGCCCACCAGCCAGTCGGCTTCGCTACGGGCTTTGGCGGCTTGGTAGAGGCTGTCGTACTCGTGACCGTCCTTCAGTTCCTTCAGTCCCTTGCGGATGGCGGCATCGGTCAGCGAGCTTATCCACAGTCTTTGAAAGGGCAAGGTACAGCCGGTATAGGCATAGAGGTAGCGGAATATCAGTTCCCCTTCACGGGCACAGTCGGTTGCCACGATAATACTGTCGCTCTCGTTCCACAGCTTGGTTATCACTTTAATCTGTTTCACCGCCGCAGCGTCCGCCTTGTAGCCCTTGTCCGTCTTCACCTGACGGGGGACAAGCTCGAACCTTTCGGGAATGACGGGCAGGCTGTCGCGCCGGAAGCCCCTGATGCCGTACCCGTCGGGCAGGACGAGCTGTACCAGATGCCCCAATGCCCATGTCACGTGGTAGCCGTTTCCGGTGAAATACCCTTCTTCTTTCTTCATCGCGCCGACAATCCGTGCTATTTCACGGGCGACGCTCGGTTTTTCTGCCAATATGGTAATCATGTCTTTTTCTGTCTAATCTGTTGATACTTTTGTTTCTTTTCGGGTGGAAATGAAACGGGGCACGGCCTTGTCCGTGGGATATGCGGTACAGGGCGGTGTATGCTCCCCGTTTCAATCCGTTGATTATTGTCGGATGGATTTAGAGGCGGCAATCAGGACACCTTCACACCTTTGGATTTTCTTGTCTGCCGTTTCTGCTGGGTTTCGTCCTTCGGTGCGGTCTGACCCTGCTGCAACGGCTCCTTCACGTGCTTGGTGGCCTCGTTGGTCTTGCCCTCGTTGTTCACGGCAAGCTGCGTCCTGCTCTCGTTCGACGGGGCGACGGTCTGCGCGAGGTCGGGATTCTGCGAGTAGGTCAGCGGACGCCCTTTCTCATGGCTGAATTTCAGGTACTTCGTACAGGGCTGCCCTTGGTCGTCCTTCGCGTTGGCAAGCACCACCGTCTTGCCCGCCACGTAGTCGGCGATTTGCTGTTCGTTGAACAGGTCGTCTTTCCATTTGCTTATCGGGCGGATGCTTCCGTCCTCGTTCGTCCACGAGCGGTTGCGCCGTTGCCTTTCGCCGTTTTCCTGCGTCTGCCCCTGTGCATCGGGATTGTCCTGCTGCTTGCTTTGACGCTGCGACTGTTGCTGACGTCGTTGCCCCGGCACGAACTCCACATCGCGTTTTTCGGCGCTCACCTGAAGTAATGCCTGAAATTTGCGCCCGTTGGATAATGTCACTTCTTTGGGCAGGGCAAGCCCGGCACGCAGGATGTCCATTTCTTCCTTTGTCAAGCCGGTCTGTCCGATTTGATAGGGGATGCGCACCTTGTCGGCAGGCACGTCCACGATTTCATTCGTCAGGCGGTCGATGCTGATATACGACTGGCGCATTTCCCCGGTTCTCGTATCCGCCACATCCACCACCTTGCCTAAATTGCCCGTGCGTTTAAGGTTCTTCTTGTCCTCGTCCGTGAAGGTGTAGCCGTTGTGGGGGATGTCAAGGCGCGGCTCGTTACGGATAAAATGGGGTGTCAGTTTCAGTTTGCCGTCCTCCATTTTCTGAAACGAGAGGCGGGCTTGCAGCTCGTAGCTCTCGTAGCCGAAGGTCGGCTTCACCGTCACCAGCCCCGTCTTGCCATAGTTCATCAGGGCTTTCAAATCCTTTTCTGAAAGCTTTTCCTTGTCGATGCCGCATTTGAGCAGCTCATTCCAGTCCACTTGGTCGTCCGCTATCAGGTTCGGCTTCTCCTGTTTCTGCGGTTGCTGCTCATCTTGCGCTTCAGCCGTTTGAGGCTGTTGCACTTCCTGTTTCTGTTCTTCTTTTTTCTGTTCCATTTCTTCTGTCTTTTTAAGGGGTTCATTGTCGCTTTCTTGTTTTACATTCTCCGTTTCCGCCTGCTTCCGGTATTCCGATGTGTCCACCTTGTGCGCCGCAAGCATTTCTGCGTTTGCCGCAGGGTCTTTCAGCAAATCCTTGATGACCGGCAGCACCGCATCCGCCATGTCCGCCGCCACCCGGTAGAAGCCGAAGCGTGTCGGCTCCTTGCACTGGCGGTAGAAGTTCCTGAAGAAGTTGTCCACCATGTCCCCGTGGCGGTCGAAGCGCAGGAAGTCCTGCGAGTGTTCCGCCTTTGCCGGCGCCGTCTTCGGATAGCCCTTGCCGTCCAGCCCGGCGACTACGCTGATTTCGCCCGTCTTCTCGTCGCGGACGACCAGCACGTCTTTTTCGTTTTTCTTTTTCTGTTCCATTTCAGTTTAATTTTTACGGTTCGTTCTCTTGTCGTTTGATTTTCTTTTGGTATTGTCCGCCTTATCCTGAGCCCTGTCACGGAGTATTTCCCGCATGTGGGTGCTGATGAACAGTTCCACGTCCGCCCTGCGGTAATAGGTCTTGTGGCGGTGCATCCGGTAGGGCAGCAACCCGTCGCTGCGGTAGCGTTGCAGGGTGCGTTTGCTCACGTGGAGCAGCATGCACACGTCTTGGTTGTCCATCGTGTCCTCTTCCAACAAGGCGGTGCCCTGTGGCTTTTCATTCACGTCACCGCGCATGGCGGAGAGCATCTCCTCCTGACGGTCGAGGCGGCTGAGCACCTGCCTCATGCAGTCCTCGAAAGTGCGTCTGTCTAAAAACTCCATAGCCGTTCCTCCTTTCATTTCCTGCCCGCCTTTCCGCCCGTGCGGAGCCGGTAGTTGTGTTTCAGTTCCTCCGGTTTCTCCGGTGAAGTCTTGACCGCATTCTCCCGGATGATGCGTTCCACTTCTTCCGGAGGGTAGCGGCAGTCGCCCCGGATGATTACATACCCGATGCGCTTCTCGTCGCGCAGCCGTTGCAGCGTGCGGCGGCTGACACAGAGCAGGCGCATCACTTCGCGGCTGTCCAGAAGGCAGGCGGTATCGTTCCGCTGTTCCTTCATGCCTTGCTTCCTCACATGGGAGGCGATTTCCTCGATGCGCCCTACGATGTCCTTGTAGGCGGCGCTTTCCATCGTGATGATTTCCATATTCCTCAATCTTTTAATTGTTAGTGAATCAGTTTGTCGGGAGCAAAATTCGGCTATTCCAAAGGGGCGGGCACGGTACTTACCCGTAACTTACGTGAGATTTTTATGGATTTTCCGCCTTGCAGGGGCTTCAACGGGCATTTTTATCATGGAAAACCGCCAAACGGACATTCCAAGCCGTCTGTTTCCCTCATGTCCTGATGTGGCACAATAAAAAGAGCCACAAGCTGCCACTGTTTCCTTGCCCGGTCGGTTCCGGCCCACGGCTGTGTAACATTGCGGCAAACCGATAAAATTTTGAAAGAATGGAAATAGAAATCATTGAGAAGACCGCCTTCTCTATGCTCCTTGCCGGAGTGAAGGCATTGGAGGACAGGGTGAGGACGCTTGCCGAGAAGGGCGGAGACCGCCGCCTTGCCGAATGGATGGACACGGAGGACGTGTGCCGTATGCTGAGCATAACCCCGAAGACCTTGCAGGCCATGCGCGACAGGCACGGCATTGCATATTCCCAAATCGGACGCAAGTTCTATTACAGGCCGGAGGATGTGGAACGGCTGTTGCCCGGTCCCGAAACGGGACAACCGTCCGTCTGACGCTTGAAGTGTGCCACTAAATCCTATGTAAGATGAATGACAATGTATTGACAAAGGACTGCGGCGTACTTGCCGACGCCATGCAGTCCGTCCGGAGAAGCCTGAAAATGGCGGACAGACTCGCCGACGGATACATCCCCCCGATGGGCGGCGAGCGTTACCTCACCGACAGGGACTTGGCGCGAAGACTACACGTGAGCCGGCGCACCTTGCAGCAGTACCGCCACGAGGGGATATTGCCCTATTTCCTGTTCGGCGGCAAGACGCTCTACCGCGAGAGCGACATCCAGAAGGTGCTGGAACGTAACTACCGCAAGGCGTACTGACGCTTGCGGCAAGTAAAAAACATCGGGAGGCGGACACCTTCATGTAGGGTGCCGCCTCCCGATATTCATTTCAGACCGTGCCTGTGCCGTTCAGCAGTATGCCCCATGCGGATGGTGCAGGAACAGCACCGTAGGCTCTTTCTTGGAACGCGCCACCGTCCGGGCGAGCCATTTGCGGAACAATGCCGCCTGCCCCGTGTCGAACCGGAACGACAGGGCTATGACCGTTTCCATGCCGTAAATGTCCGTATAACCTTTTGCTTCCTGTAGCCGTATGCGCCGGCATGAACCGCCGTCCGCGATGCCGTCCTTTCTCAGTTTCCGTATGGCAGCTTCCACCGACACGCCGCGCACATAGAACAGGCTTGCGATTTCTCCGGTCGTCATCCACACTTCGGCGTCGGGCAGGACTACCGCCTTTTCTTCTATTGTTATGATGCCTCTCGTTTCCATGTTTCTTTTCGTTTTCAGATTCAACTTCTAAATGGCTTGGCAGATGAACTGTTCCATCGGGGCGAGCTTTTGCGAGAGCAGCTCCATGTCCCGGCTCATCTTCTCAGCCGTGATTTTCGCATAGATTTGGGTCGAACGGATGCTTGTATGCCCCATCAGTTTCGACAGTGTTTCAATGGGTACGCCGTTGGAAAGACATATTGTCGTGGCATAGCTATGGCGGCTTTGGTGCCACGTCACGTTTTTGTTTATCCCGCATTGTTTGGCTACCTGTTTGATGCCGTATTTACAGATGTTATAGCATGGGACAGGCAGCAGTTTGCCGTCCTTGGAAACGCCTTTGTATTTGTCGATGATGTGCTTCGCCACATCCAGCAGGCGGATGTTCGTTTCCACTCCCGTTTTCTGGCGGCTCGTCTTTATCCACAGGTGACCGTCGAAAGAGACTTGCAGGTTCTCTTCCGTGAGGTTCGCCATGTCACGCCAGCTCAAACCGGTGAAGCAGCAGAAGATGAAGAGGTCGCGTATCAGTTCATAGTTCTTCCTCTTGAACGTGCAGTTTATCATCTGCGTGATTTCCTCTTTCGTCAAGTAGCCGCGTTTCGTTTCCTCCTTCGTGATGTGGTAGGCATAGAACGGGTCGCGCTGCAACCAGCCGTTGTTGATGGCGGTGAAGATGATGCTCCGGAAAGGCATCATGTACGACCACACGGTGTTGGTGCAATGCCCTTTCTCCACGCGGAGGAACAGCTCGAAGTCCGTGATGAAGGCGGGCGCAAGCTCTTTCAGGGCGATGTCTTCCACCTTGTACCGGGTTTTGATAAACTCCGACAGGTGCTTGTAAACCACGCAGTATTTCCAATAGCTGCGTTGGCTCTTCATCTTGCCCACTAATTTGGCATAGTCCTCGTTGTGCTGCCGGAATACGGCAAGCAGCGTCTTGTGGTTCATGCCCATGCCGAGGTATTCGTTGCGTACCTTCTCCGCCGTGACATAAGTGTCACGGTCGAACACGTCCTGATAGGCCTTGTTCACACCCACGCGGATTTTGTCCAGCATACGGTTGCCTTCCAGAGCCACGTTGCTCCTTCCGGTCAGCCGTCCGGTTTCCACGCTCCACATCTTTTCCTCCACGTCCAGCTTGCAACTGAACTGTGCGATTTTCCCGTTCACCGTGATACGGCACATGACCGGTATCAGCCCGTTCTTCTTCGGCGCGTTGCGCTTCAAGTAGAATAAAATCTTGAATGTTGCTCTACTCATAATCCTAATTTTTTATTGGTTGCAAAATTACCTTGTGTAGAGCTGTTTGCCTGTATGTAAACCGCAGCAGACCGAAGCAATCGAACCTGCCGCAAGACTTTTTCATCCCCAAAGCGTACAAACGCCTGTGTGAGTGGCGTTTTTATCTCGTTTTGCCGTTCTGTTCCGTGTCGTTACCATATTCGGTTTTCGGTAACGGGATAGTAACGCAATTCCGGTTCAAGTTGGCTTTTTCCCGGTTTCAGTTGGCACTCACTCTAATCGCCAAAACCTCATAAATCATTAACTTTCAATCGTATTTCCGTGATTTGCTCAGTATCTCACTTTTTTGTATTATCTTTGCAGCCGTATGGAACAGATCGCAGAAAAACAGCCTTACGACGTGATTGTCGTCGGGGCGGGTGCCGCGGGCATGATGGCCGCGGGCACGGCGGCGCGCAACGGCCGGCGGGTGCTGCTCATCGAGAAGATGGAGAAGTCGGGCCGCAAGGTCCGCATCACGGGCAAGGGACGCTGCAACGTGACGAACGCCCGGCCGCCCGAGGAGTTTGCCGCGCAGGTGCGCACGAATGCCGCCTTCTTCGCCCCGGCCTTCGCCGAGTTCAACAACCGGGCGACGATCCGCTTCTTCGAGCGGCAGGGCGTGAAGCTCGACATCGAGCGCGGCGAGCGGGTCTTCCCGCGCAGCGGCAAGGCCTGGGACATCGCCAACGCGCTGCTGGACTACTGCGTTGACAACGGCGTGAAGATTCTCTACGACACGCGCGTGGTGCGCATCTTGACGCTCGGCGACCGCGTCTACGGCGTGGAGTACGTCAACAAGCGCGGCTTTGAACGCCGGGAGGAGGCCCCGCAGGTGATCCTTGCGACGGGCGGCGTCTCCTATCCGGCCACCGGCTCGACCGGCGACGGATATGCCTTTGCGGCCGACCTGGGCCATACGATCGAGCCGCTGCGCCCCTCGCTCACGCCGCTGGTCACGTCGCACCCGCAGGCACGCCATCTCAACGGACTGCTGCTGCGCAACGTGCGGGCCGTGCTCCACATCGACGGCGAGCCCGTGCGCGAGGAGTTCGGCGAGATCGGCTTCTCGGAGCGCGGCAGCGAGGGGGCCGTGGCGCTGCGCATGAGCCGCGACGCCGTGGATGCGCTCATCGACGGGCGGCGCGTGAAGATCGTCCTCGACCTCAAGCCGGCGCTCGACGAGGAGACCCTGCGCGCACGCATCGCGCGCGAACTGGCCGACATGCAGCCCACGGAGTTCTTCGCCGAGCTGCTGCGCAAGCTGGTGCCCAAGCAGCTGGTTTTCCCGCTGGCCCACGAGCTGGACATCCACTCGAAGAGCTACGTCTCGAAGCTCACCGAGGAGCAGATCACGCGCCTGATCCACACGTTGAAGGGGCTGACGTTCCCCATTGCGGACTACGCCCCCTTCGAGTACGCCGTGACGACGGCCGGCGGCGTGCGCTGCGACGAGGTGAACCCCCATACGATGGAGTCGCTCAAGGTCCGCGGCCTCTACTTTGCCGGCGAGGTGCTCGACCTGGACGCCAACACGGGCGGTTACAACCTCCAGATCGCCTTCTCCACGGGCCGGCTGGCCGGCATGCTCAAAAAGTAGGCGGCGATGCGTATCGGCGGTCATCATATCGGTTTTCGCCTCTCAGGCCGGCTCTTCGAGCTGCGCAACCGCCTCGCGCGTGCCCGCTACTTCCGCGGCCACGGCGTCCATTCGCCCTTCGTCTACGACATCGTGCGCGAGGTCTTCATGCGGCGGGAGCTGCTGCCCGGCGACCGTTCGCTCTACCGGGCGCTGTGCGGTGCGGGCGTCGCGCCGCGCCGTGCCGTGCAGCTGCAGAACCTGGCGATCCATTGCGGCTATGCGACCTTCGGCATGAATCGTGCGGAGGGGGAGCTCTGCATCGCCCTGCCCGACCTGCCGCGTGCCGCAACCCTTGCGCTGGTGGCCGGAGCCGCCGTGGCGCACCGCACCGTGGTGCTCATCGCCCCCTATGCCGGGCGCGAGCGGCAGGCGCTCTGCCGGCAGATCATTGCGGCACACCGTTCGACGACGGTGGACAACCGCGGTTATCTGCTTGTCTTCAACAACCATTTGCCGAAACAACATTTTCAGTTATGAAAGTATACACAAAAACCGGAGACAAGGGTATGACGTCGCTCATCGGCGGCGAGCGGGTATTCAAGAGCGACGAGCGGGTCGAGGCCTACGGCTCGGTCGACGAACTGTCGGCCTTCGTGGCGCTACTGACTGACCGGCTGCGTCCCGATGCGGCGCTGGCGTCGCACGTGGAGGAGCTCAACCGCATCCTCTCGCGGCTGATGACCGTCGAGGCGCTGCTGGCCACGGGTGAGGGGGGGCGCGACAAGATGGCGCCGCTGGCTCCCGAGTGCGTGGCGTGGCTCGAGGCGTGCATCGACACGATGCAGGCCGCGCTGCCGCCGATCGACAAGTTCACGATCCCGGGCGGACACGAGGCCGTGTCGCTGTGCCACGTCTGCCGCACGGTCTGCCGCCGGGCCGAACGGGCGGCGCTGCGTTCCGATCAGCGCTACGGAGTAGAAGCAACGGCGCTCCTCTGGCAGACACGCCTGTCGGACTAATACTACCTGCTGGGAAGCACGCTGACGGCGCACTATCGGGTGGAAGAGACGTTGTGGATACCCTAAAAGGTTCTTTTTCAGCGACGAAAAGATGTAACGGCGATGTTTTGACGTTTTTTCTTTGTATTTCTTGTTTTTTTTATACTTTTGCAATCCGGTCATGGCTACTGTCGTAGCCCGCGAGGACTGTAAGACGTTGATTGTAAGTAACTAAAAAAAACTACTATTATGTATTGGACGCTTGAACTGGCCTCGAAACTCGAGGATGCACCCTGGCCCGCGACGAAAGATGAACTGATCGACTATGCGATTCGTTCGGGCGCGCCGCTCGAAGTGCTTGAGAACCTGCAGGAAATAGAGGTTGAGGGAGAAAT
>ENA-ORLQ01000032-ORLQ01000032.1-human-gut-metagenome-genome-assembly--contig:-NODE-32-length-14781-cov-5.25567_pt1 | contig 14781 bp, 5 predicted proteins | sample MGYA00243012_ERZ508839 | MGnify/ENA primary metagenome ERZ508839 (study PRJEB26277, sample SAMN04329783) | human gut metagenome | biome: human-associated habitat | host: Homo sapiens | place: USA...
GATTCGATATGATGGCCTAATTCATAGCCGTCACTTTGTTCGGAGTACCGGCCGTTCGTCCTCCAGTTTTTCTGCCTTTCATAAGTAAATACATAAAATCCCCGGCCGAAGATAATACCTTAAATTGGCAGGAGAATTTTAAGTTTTGAACCATGATAGGAAGTATCGTAGGTGGCGCCCTGAAGATTGGCAGTTCGATTTTCGGCGGCATCAAGCAAGCCAGGGCGGCGAAGAACGTCCAAGAGAACCTTCGTAATCAGATGAAGGAGAATCAGGAATGGTATGATCGCAGATATAATGAAGATGCGACGCAGCGCGCGGATGCCCAGCGCCTTATCACCATGACCGAAGAGAGTATTCGGAATCGGAATCGCCAGGCGGCCGGGACGCAGGCCGTAATGGGTGGTACCAGCGAAAGTGTGGCTGCGGCCAAGCAAGCCAACAATGCGGCCCTGTCCGACACGATGAGCCAGATTTCTGCGGCTGCCGGACAGCGCAAGGATGCAATCGAGCAGCAGTACCAACAGCGGAAGGATTCCCTGAACCAGCAACTCGCGAAGGTCGAAATGCAAAAGGCCAAGAATATCAGTGATGCAGTTGCCGGAGCAGCATCAGCAGCAAGCGATATTACAGGATTGAAAGAATTGGACGCAACTCCCTCCGATTCGGAGATCAAGAAACAGGAGCCAATCGGTATGGCGCTACCTGCTGTTACGGACATCAGGATGAACTGAACACGTTGTAGACTATGGCAACAAAGGACGAGATATTGGCTGCGACACGAGCCGAATCGAAGGATGACACTACCGCGTCTTCTGCCACCTCCGGTTCGGAGATCAAGAAGGCCCCAATCGGGATTAAACCGCCTGCGGTTGCTGGTGTCAGGACACCGAAGTCCACAGAGACCGTGTCAACTGTGGCCACACAACCCAAAGACCAGGCCGGTGCATCCGATGGAGAGGGCTTTTTTACTCGCTTTTACACGGCCCACAACCCCTATAAAGAACCTTCGCCCGAGGAGCTGGAGAAGGAACGACGCCGGCGAAAACGCGAAGCGATCTTTTCAGCAATCGGTGATGGAATTTCGGCCATGGCCAACCTCTACTTCACGTCAAAAGGGGCTCCGAGTTCCTACGATCCCCGGGCCAGTCTGTCGGGCCAGGCCCGACGGCGCTGGGACATGATTGATGCAGAGAGGGCAAAGCGTAAAAGCGAGTGGACGGAAGGCTATATGCGCGCAAAGAAGGCAGACGAAGAGAGCGAACGTGATTTGCGGAATTGGAGGCGGATGTTGAGCCGTGATGCTGAATCGGATCGACGTTACAAGGCAGAGCAGGCCTTCAAGGAGCAGCAGCAACAGGCGGAAGAGAAATATCGGGAAGATAAATTGAAAGCAGAGGCAAAAGCAGCCGAAGAAGCCAAAAGAAGATTCAATGTCCAGCAGGCAGGCCTGAACGAACGGGCGAAACTGGCCGCAGAGACACGTGAGAAGGCCGCAAAAGCATCTGCCGCCCGGGCTGTCCGAGGTAGACAACTCGGTTTCGCCGACGATAACGGGAACCAGGTCAGCATCTATGAGAACGTATGGAAGGGTTCCATGCAGTTGGTATACGATGAACTTTTCAAGGATATGCGAAAGGCATACGAAGCCGATCCAAAGAATAATCCGTATGTACCTCGTCATCGTACAGAACGAGAAAAGGAAGACTTTGTAAAACAGAATTGGACGAAGTCTCCACGGGCAAGGCAACGCATGCTGTTCCTGTCAACGATTGATCCGGCGACGATGACAAGTGATGTTTCCGAAGAGGAGGTCATCGACTACAACCCCGAAGAAGAGGAGGAAATAATTGATTATGTACCTGGGAAATAACTGAACCATGCCGATATTCGAGTACGAAGGGAAGAAATACAATGTGCGTGATGAGCACATGGATCAATTCATCAATGAATTTCCGGATGCCACGTCCGTAATGGAGCGCGACGGAAAGAAATATCGCGTCAAGTCGTCCGATTACAAAACATTCCTGTCGGAAAAGCCGCAGGAATCTGTCAAATCGGATGTGGATGCTTCGGCGCCGCAACAGAAAAAAAAGGCCGTCTTTGCCGAGCAGACAGCGCAGATGTTGGAGGGCGGCAAGGAACAGGCGCGGCAAGTGGCACGAAACAGCGATTGGAATTTCCGAGATTCGGAGGGAGCTGCACAGCCGCAAAAGACGGAGGTGTGGCGCGCCCCGCTGCAACCGGCGAAGGATGCAACCGAAGAGTTGCGCTTTCCGTATGCACCCTACTCTGTTCCGCCGGATGATCCTGAATCATCAAGCAAGCAGACGGATAGAGCGCAGGTAAAAAGCATGCAAGATGCGAATCGGCTGCAGGTAGCCAATCTGACCGCATTTATCGACAAGGAGATGGAGCGACGTGGCCGGGAGCTCGACGCCGAAGCGCAAGCTCGGCAAAAATATTGGTGGAACGCAATGCCCCTTGTTCCGAGAGCCGGCATGACCTATGATCGAATCACTCAAAACGATCGGACTACGGACAGTGAATATCGGAATCTTTCGGCCGCCCGAAACGCATTGCTCGATGCGCAACGGATGATCGACGAGGCAGATGCCGCGCAACGTGATAACAGGTATCACGAATGGGCCCTCACTCGCTTTGGCAAAGGAGCAGCACGCGGGTTTGGAGACAAACTGTTCGATGCCAGAACCTGGGACATGGGGCTGCGTGATGCATCGGATGCTCTCGCATTGAATAAAGCATTGACCGCGTTCGATAATGGCGAGACTCTCACTCCGAGTCAGCAGGCAATGCTCGATGCCAAAGCCGTAGAGCTGGCGACTGTTGCCTATTCTGGCTCTTATGTCAGTCGAGGGTACAATGCCGGTGCTGTTACAGCCAACAGTATCCCGTTCATGCTTGAATTCGCGCTGAACCCGTTGTCCACGACCGGCAAGACGGCAGTCAGCAAACTGTCGAGATATGCCCTCAAACGCTTCGGTAAAAAGGCTCTCAAGCAGAATGCAAAAAAATATGCAGCCGCCCGTATGGCCGCCCGCGTAGCCGGAGATATAGCCGGAGCTGCCGCCATGACTTCGACGACCGGCTCGGTTCGCACCGTTGCGGATGCTGCCAACCGGATGAACGGGCAGATCTATTTTGACACAGACGAAAATCTGAACGCCGTATTCGACGGACACGCCGAAGGAGATACGCCCGGAGCAGCCATTGCCAAGGCATTCGCATCGACGACCATTGAGAACTATTCCGAGATGGTCGGCGCATATTTTGCGCCTGTGCTTGGCGCAGTCGGCAAACAGGTCCGCTCCGGAATGGGAAAGATAGGTCTCGGAAAAGTCATGCAGTTTGTCGATGATGTCTCCATGTCCGATGTTGGTCGCCTCATATCCGATTTTGAGCGTAATGCACAGTGGAACGGTTTATTCGGCGAATATGCCGAGGAGGTTGCCGGAGGTATCATGAATGCTCTTGTCGTCGGCGATCAGACGCTCGATACGGACGAAGATACCGGTGTGTTTAATCTCGACAACAACATTGATACATTCCTCGGCGTCTCGCTCATGGGTGGGTTCTTCAGTTCTGTGAAGACAGTCGGCTATCGAACGCCCAAATACCGGGCTCGACGCAGCATGAAACGTGCGGACCATCGTGCTGCCGCCGTATTCGATGATCCCGAAAAGTGGAATGATCTCCGCAGCGCCATGGAGTCCGATGAAGGTATGGAGCAGGCGCTCGCGCAGGTAACAACCGATCCGGACCTGACAAAGAAGCAGAAGGCCGCCGTCCTCGAGTATGCAAAAGCCAAAATGTTCTATGACGGCATGTTGATGGGAGAATCCAAGCGACGCACCGACGAAAGCTCCGATCCGGAACAGATTGATTCCGAACTTTCATTCGACAACGGCTATTCGCTTGAAACGCCGCAGGAGATGAATGATGCCCGGAACATGCTCGATTATCGAAGGGAGGAGGTTGCGCGGTATTTCGGACTTACCGATTCGCAGGAGACGGACCAGTTCGTCGGCGATGATCCTCTTGTAAAGATCAGACAGATGCGCGAGTTGGGTGATGAAGAAGGTGCGCAACATCTCATGGACTATGTGAATGCCAGAGCTACTTATGACGGCATGATGCAGCGCATCCAGGATGACATTAACGGGCGTGTCGATGCCAGCCAGGCATTGATCGACAGCCATATCAATTCGGAAGACGGCATGGTGCATCCGGCGACGCTGAACGTCGACGATCGTAAGGTGTACATCGTATCGGGAACTGTCTCCATGACGGACGACGGCACCATGATAGACCGTGAGGCTTCGGATGAGAGTGTGGTGATCCGGGATGCGGAGACCGGGAAGCTGGAGTTTGCCGCGCCCTCGGCATTCAGTCACGTCGGGATGCCGGAAGACCCGGCCGGGGAAATGCAGGCATTGCAGGTTCAGATTGAAGAGGAACAGGCGCAGCAGGCTGCCGACAAGATTGATGGCGTCTTGCCGTTCCGTCCGGGAGATCAATATACCCTTACGGATGAACAGGGCATGCAGCATTCTGCATATCTGGTGGCGGACAATGGCGATGGAAGTTTTCAGGTCACAATTGACGAGGACCCGATGCCCGCCGATTTGACTAAAGAGCAGATACAACAAATGGCGGATGCCACGAATATGGCCCGTCTGCAACAACACATCCAGCAACAGGCGAGCGAAAGAGCCGAACTTGCTATGGATGAACAGCCGGACATCCCGTCATCGGCTCTTGATCGCATACCGAAAGATGAGCAGGGAGAGCCGCTCTATGAACAGGTGGACAGCGACACGGCATGGGATGCCATTGTCGAGAAGACGGAGGGCGACGAGGCTATGGCGCAGAATGTCGCCGAATCCATGCTTGCCGACAAGAAATCCGAGTTGAAGCGAATCGAGAAAACGAAGCCGAAAGGCGGTATATCCGTTGCTGAAAAGATTGCGGCGGAGAGGGAAAGAAAGGCGGCCATAGAGCAGGCAAAACAGCAGGTAGAGATATGGGAGCGTATCTCAACTACAGCCAGTCGCAGAAAGGCAGAGGAGGAAGCACAGCGCAGACGACAGGCCGAGGAAGCTGCTGCACTCAAGAAGGTTGAAGATGAAAAGCTCCGGGCGGAGCGTGAGGAAGAGGAGCGCATCAGACGTGAAGCGCTCAATGGTGTTCCCGACATCGTGGACGACACCCCGCAAGACGCACGGGCGCGAGGCTATCGCCGGGTAAACGGCTATAAGGTTGACCGACAAGAGCCGGTACCGGCTCTGCGTGGCAGGACGGTAGAAGTGAAATTCAGCAACAACATCATCCCGGGTGGTCGTGTCGCAGTCATTGAAGTTGACCAGCTGCAGCCAAGTCATTTGAGAGGTATCCGCAACCCGATGCACTTCATAGACGAGGCTCAACCCAAAGAGCGAAACGACGCTGCCAGCGTTTTCTCTGCCGACGAAATAGCAAGAAATATCAGACCCGAAGAAATCACGTCGTCCGTAACTGCCTATACGGGTGCGCCGACAGTGAATGTGCGCGGAGAAGTGATACAAGGCAACAACCGCAGTTCCGCCCTGCGTCAGATGTGGAATAGCCATCCGGAGCAGGCAGAACAATACAAGCAGTACATTAAAGAGCATGCCGATAAGTTTGGATTGAAAGCCGAGGAGATCGACGCAATGGAGCGTCCCGTGCTGGTGAATATGCTCGATGTGGAAGATGCGGATGCAATTACGCTTGGGCAGTTCGTTGCACAAGACATTGAAAGCGGTGGTATCGAGCGGATCAAGCCCAAGAACGCAGTCAGGAAAATGGGTGCGGAAATGCGCTCGTTCGCCAACCTGCTGCTCCGTTCCGTGGACGATGAGACTTCTTTTGCCGGCTTGGTGGATGCAAACGGAGCAGAGACTCTGCGTTGGATGCATCAGCGCGGCTACATTACTCCTACACAGTACAAGAGTGCGTTTGACAGCAAAGGCGCAATTACTGCCGAAGCCAAGAACGATTTGAAGGGCATCATGTACCAGAGCATATTCAAGGGCGGCAACACCCGGCTGGAAGAGATGTTCAACACCATGCCGTCGAAGGCACAACGTGCCATCCTTGCAACAGCATTCAGGGATTATGAAAGCCCGAATACGGAACGAATGCTGGATGAGATACAGAACTCGATCAGAGCTTACAACGCGATGTCGCATGATGCGGCATTTGCTGCGGCCGGGAACTGGAAGGAGGCACGAATGGCTGTTGAAGGCTGGAAAAAACAATATGTAATGGATGATGTTACCGGTGAAAGTTTCCTGCCTGCCGAGAAATTCAGTAACTTCGCACTGCATCTGGCCACGATGTACAAAGGCGAGAGCCAAGGTATTATTCAGAACACATTTAACCGTCTGTATGACCTTATTCAGGGCACGCAGGAAGAAAATCTGTTCGAGCAGCCGGACAACACGCCAAGGACACTCGTGCAGGCAATCAAAGAAGTATTAAACATCGACTATAATGGACAACCTCGAAGTAATGTATTGGCTGGCGATAGTACAGCAAGCCAAAGAGGGCGACAAGGAGGCACAGGAACTCTTGCGCCAGGAAGACGAGTTCAGAACGGAGGCGGGTCAGCCGACCGTACAAGAAGCCTTGAGGCAGAAAGCGGAACAGGCGGCGCATCCCTACATCAACCCGAATCCGGACGAGCGGGATTTGAACAAAATCCTGATGGAGGACGGTCGGGAGACGGCGGCGGAATGGTTGAAAACGCAGCCGGAGCGATGGCACAGCTTGGCAACCGAGGCGATATACGAGTGTTTGAAGAAGGGCTGGCCGCTTCACGATGGGAACATTCAGAGTACAGCGAGAGAGATCGACGCGAAGCGGAATCCGAAAGGCTGGTAAGCATTGCCAGGCAGCACAATCTGTATGTGCCCATAGAAACTACCCGAAGATGGACGGGTAAAGTTTCAAAGCATACAGGAGAGAGTGCTGTTTATATTGATCGAGCCAAAGGTCTTGTATTAAAGGTTAAAAACCCATATGCAAAGGCAGCTCTTAAAAGTGGAGTCCAACCCGAAGATGCCGCCTTTGAACACCTTGTGCACAACCTTCTGTTCCCCGAAACCGCATATACATTTGTGGGTATTAGCGAGGAATAGGGGGATGTACGCATCATTCTCTCGCACAAATTCATCAAAGACTACCAGCAACCCTCCAAGGAACAGATTGCTGAAGCGCTTGCCGCAAAAGGTTTATTCCCGGAAGATAACTACTCTTTCGGTAATGAGTTTGTGTCTGTGACCGATGTAGAGGGCGATAATGTCCTTTTGGGCGAAGATGGTACAGTTTACTTCATTGACCCTATTATCCGTTTCAAAAAGCCCTTGAGAGAGGTTGTCGTCGCGCTCGGCGGAGTCGAAAAACAAGCTCCGACTATCGGCGAGCAGGTGCGGGCAGCTGAAACGGAGGTAGACACCCACCCTACTGACAAGCAAAAAGAGGCAGGCAACTACAAGAAAGGACACGTACAAGTAGGGACCTTTAATGTCACGATCGAGAATCCGAAGGGTTCGATCCGCAGCGGTATTGATGCCAACGGGAACAGGTGGGAAACCGCCATGCAGAACACCTACGGCTATATTCGTGGTACGAAGGGCGTGGACGGAGACCACATAGATGTTTTCCTGGCTGATGATATTGACGGCTGGGACGGTCGTCGGGTGTTTGTCATCGATCAATACAATGAGGACGGTACGTTTGACGAGCATAAGGTGATGCTTGGGTTCAACGATGAAGCCGACGCACAGCGTGCATATCTTTCCAATTATGAAGCCGGATGGGCCGACAGTCGCAAGATTGTATGCACGTCGGTGAACATGGAAGACTTTGAGAAGTGGATCGACAGCAGCCATCGCAAGACCAAACCGTTTTCGGAGTATAAGGGCATTCAAAAAGAACCGGTTGCGACAGAGCATCCGCAACAGCAGAAAGAAGCCGGGCAGCAGCCGGCAGACGGTTATACCGTAGAGCGTCGTTTCCACAAAAAGAACGGCACGTACATTCATGCAGTGAAGTTTACCGAGCAGATGCCCCGGGAGCGTTTCATGGAGTTGAAAAAGCGTGTCAAGGACTTCGGCGGATATTATTCCTCGTTCGGAAAGGGGGGATTTATCTTCGACAACGAAGCAGATGCCCGCAAATTTGCCGATGCTGTGCTTGATCCGACCGGAGAACTGCTTGAGGATGCTGCGCCGGTTTCCATTGCAGATTTGCGAGAAGTTAAGACTTCCAATACTTACATTCAGCCAATCGGGCATGGCGCATTCGGGGATATATACGACCAATTCAAGGGGAAAGCACAGGAAGCTATAGCATTTCTGACCGAGAAACAAGGCGGAGAAGCCATAGGTGCGCTGCATCATAAAGATGTCGGTGATATTGACCTTGTATGGGGAAATGAGAAAATGGGATTACTACATATCATTGACAAACATTCAGGAGTATTGGATAACCTGCAAGGCAAATTAAACGATATGCATATTGTGTCATCGTCAGACAATCGTATTGTTCTTGAAAGTGACACGAATAAAGCTGTCGTAAGCAATGATTGGTACGGTGAAAAAACAGATAATTGGCTTCTTACCGCTTATGAGAAGAAAAAAGGTGTTTCTGGCGGTAGTATTGACATCGATCCAGAACCCGTAGGCAAGCAGAATGGCACAGCTCCTCTGCAAAACACCTTATCTACTGACAAAGATAATAATAATCTGTCAAACAATCAAAATCCGAGCGGGAATAAACTTGTCACGGATGAACGGTACGAGGAGCTGAAAAGACGGATGCGGGCCAAGCTGGAACAGCTCAACATGGGGATAGACCCCGAAATGCTTGCAATAGGCACCGAGATGGCCGTATACCATCTCGAGAAGGGCGCCCGCAAGTTCGCAGAATATGCGAAGGCAATGATTGCCGACCTCGGTGATGCGGTGCGCCCCTATCTCAAATCGTTCTACAACGGTGCACGAGATCTCCCTGAAGTTGTCGGCAGCGGCATGGCAGGCGATATGACCGCTTATGATGAGGTGCGGACATTCGACGTTGCCAACTTTGACAAGGAGGCTGTCGATTCAATGGCTACCGCCGAGGCGATCGTCGCAGAACAGAAGATAGGCCGACAGGCCGCGGCGGCAAAACAGGAAATCATAGCAGTACGCAATACAGAAAGAAGAAAAAGAGATGAACAGACAACAGCAGATACGGAAGTTGTTGCAGGCGAAGCAGAGACTTTTGCAAGCCAAGCGCAAAGCGACATCGAAACTGCAACAGATGAGCGACAAATCAACTCAACAGTCGCAGGCATAGACACTCAAGTCGAGAAAGTAAACAAGCAGCTTGCCCTGCTCGGATATTACGAGGCGGAGTTTGATGACAAGGATTTTAATGAGGCATACGGCTACATGCGTAATGCCGAGAAGAAAGCCGTCAAGGACGCCAATTCTCTCGCCAAACGGCTTATCCGGGATTTGGGTATTGATCCGGATGCGATCGTCGATCGAAGAGGTAAAAAACGCAGAAGCTACGCAGATGCCAACATTGCGCCTGCCGGTGGAGAGGTGTCCATCCGTTTGCCTTTGGTCCAAAATAGAGAATTATACATCTGCATAAGTCTCGATCCGGACTATCGCGGCGGAGCGGAAAAGAGAAACAACCTGTTCGTCGAACACTCCTACTTCCGCATAGAGGACCCTACCGGAAGCGGATATGCCGGTCGGTATATCGGCAGGAACAACTGGGTGAATCCTGATAAGACTTATGCGGACCTGCTTGATGCCATTCGGGCTGAGATTATTTTGGTGGCACCGGAATATGATCTTCCGTCCCGCAGCAATTCCATAGCGGAAGAAACTCCCAAAGCGACGAGGGAATCCCGAAAAAAAGATGTATCTTCGTCAACGGGTGATGTCTCTGTTGCCGATCTGTTTTCGGGTCTGGATGACAATGGAGCGACCAAATCGAGCGATAATGATGCGCCCGTTGATACTGAAACCAAAAAAGATTCGGGAAATGGATTACAGAGAGATGATGCAGGCAGCTCCGAAGGGCTGCGAGCCGACGGTGGTAGACACGAAGAGCGATTATCAGGAGGCGCTCGAGAGAGTGGCGAAAGCCAATCGGAAGAAGGTCGAGAACCTGACTCCGGAGGAGCGAGAGCAGGCACGGAGGTCGATCGGGCTGTGCGACCTCGACATGCAGGTGCCGTAGCCGCGCCGAAAAACACCCGGAACAATCACTCCGAGCGAGGGGCAAGCCATGCCCCTACCTCGGCAGATGCAAGAATTGCGGCCAACTTCAAGGCTGTTGAACTGGCCAAGCAGCTCGTCGAGAACGGAGAGGAGGCAACCCCCGAACAGATGCAGGTGCTGCGCAGGTACAGCGGTTGGGGCGGCCTGGGCAAGGTGTTCAACGAGAGCGCCAACTATACGCAGAACGGCGTTCAGCATTGGAATGAGCCGACACCCGAAAACAAACGTCTGCGAGAACTCATTGGCGAGCAGGCCTATCAGCAGGCTGCAATGAGTGGTAACAGCGCCTATTACACTCCCACCTACATCATTGATACCCTATGGGACATTGCACGGCAAATGGGCTTCGAGGGCGGCAACATCCTTGAAGGTTCAGCAGGCATCGGCAGTATTCTCCAGCAGATGCCGGCCGACATCAGTGAACGCAGCGACATACATGCCATAGAGATAGACGAAACATCGGGCACGATCCTTTCGTTGTTGTACCCCGATGCGAAGGTGGACATACAAGGCTTTGAGAAGACCCGCATCCCGAACGGCAGCGTAGACCTGGCCATCACCAACGTACCGTTTGTCACGGGACTGAATGTGGAGGATACGACAGGCGACAAAGACCTTTCCAGAAAATTCCGAAACATACATGATTTCTGTATCGCCAAGAACGTGCGCAAGTTGCGTGAGGGCGGTATCGGAATCTTCATAACCTCCAACGGAACACTCGACAACAGCAGAAAGCTGCGGGAGTGGGTTGTCGGTGCCGGAGGCGCTGATTTTGTCGGGGCCTTCCGAATGAACAATCAAACATTCGGAGGTACGTCCGTAACGTCAGACATCATCGTCATCAGAAAGAGGGTGAACGGTCGTAAGGCTCCATACGCCATTGATGTGAGCACCGTTACGGGTGAACGCACGGTGCAATACGAAACAGGCGAGACCCGCAAGATAAAGGGGCAGGACGTTCCGGTTGTCAAGCAGCTGGCCATGGATTACAACCGCTATTTCATCGAACACCCCGAGAATATGGCCGGTGTGATGCGTTTCGGCTTCGAGGAAGGCGACACATTCAGACCGACCTCCAAAGGACTTTTCCCGACAAGAGGCAAAAACCAGGAGCAGATGTTGACGGATTTTGTCAACAGTTTCTCCGGCAAGCAGTTGACGGAAGATGCGGACCAGCCCGTTACCGGACCAGCAGACAGCCGTTTTGTAGAGGACAAGTCGTCGGTCGGCAGGAAGATAGGTGAAATGTATGTCAATGACGGCAAGCTCGTCATTGCCAACATCGGAGGCTATTATCCTCTCGAGGTGAACGGCAACAAGGTCAAGGGACATACGAAAGTCGAGTGTTTCAATGCTTATGCGGCCATCAAGAAAGCTCTTGCCGATCTTCTCGACTATCAGATCAACAACGAGGGTGACGGTGGCCTGCGGCCTTTGCTTGAACGGCTCAATCAAGCATACGATGATTTTGTAGCCACATACGGACATTTCAACAAGAATACCGCCATTGCATTCCTCCGCAATGACGTGGACTACCCTAACGTATTTGCTCTTGAGATGAACGTTGAAACCTCCGAGGTTTCCGGTCGGGAAGAACGGCATTTCGGCATGACAGACATCTTCAGCAAGAGAGTTGTCGAGAAGGAGAAGGAGCCTACCCCAACCAATGTCAAGGACGGCATCATTGCAAGCGTATTCAAATTCGGGCGCATTGATATTCCTTACATTGCCGGACAACTCGGAGAACCGGCGGAAGAAATAAGGCGTGACATCATCGACAACGGCTATGGATTTGAGGACCCTTTGACGAAGCAGCTGGAGTTGTCGTATCAGTATTTGAGCGGCAATGTGCGTGAGAAGCTCCGCCAGGCGCAGGAAAACAACGAGAACGGCCTCTATGACGGCAATATCAAGGCGCTGCAGGAGGTGTTGCCGATGGACATCCCGGCCCACCTGATAGACTTCACGCTTGGCTCGTCGTGGATCGACCCGAAGCTCTATGAGGAATATGTGCAGGAGCGCACCGACATTCCCGTGCGCTTCACCTCCGTCGGTGGCACGTGGGTCATGACGCCGCCCGCTTATGGCCTGGCCAAGGAGAAAAATCGCTCTATGAGTATTGTTAGCCAGATGTTGCACAAAACCATCATGGGACATACCCTCATTGAAGCAGCCATTCAGAACAGAACGATCACCGTATCGGAGACAAAACGCAGATGGGACGGGACGACAGAAACTGTCACAGACAAAGAGGCAACACAGGCCTGTGCGGCCAAAATTGACGACATACGTCAAGACTTCAGGGACTGGGCAAGGCAGAAGATGCAGGAAGATGCGGAAATGTCGGCGCGGATCGAGCGTGTCTACAATGACACGTTCAACAACTATGTGCCCATGAGCATCCCCGATGAATTTGTGCCGGAGTATTTCGGCGGAGCATCGCATGTGTTCAAGATGCGCCCGCATCAGGGCCGGGCCATTGTCCGCGGAACCATGCAGCCGCTGATGCTTGCCCATGAAGTAGGAACGGGCAAGACATTCACGCTCATTTCCACAGCCATGGAGATGCGAAGGCTTGGAACAGCCCGTAAGCCTATGATAGTCGTGCAAAACGCCACTGTCGGGCAGTTTGTGGCAAGCGCGAAAGAGCTTTACCCCAACGCCAAGATACTGACACTCGAAGAAGCAGACCGCAGCGCGGAGGGCAGAAAGAATTTCTATGCCAAGATACGGTACAACGATTGGGACATGATCGTCGTCCCTCACTCGACGTACGAGTTTATTCCCGACAGCGAAGAGCGGCAAATGGCATAAGTACTAGACAGGATCGATGAGAAGATGCTCGTTCTTGAACAGATGAAAGGTGCCGACCCGCGGGGAAACAATGCAATCACCCGACAGGCAAAGCGAGAGATCGAGCAGTTGCGCGAGCAGCTTGCGGGAATTACGGAGGAGGCATCCAGGAAGCGAACCGCAAAAGACCTGAAAAAAGAAGCCATTGACCGGCAGAACGCCGAGGTGAGAGCCCGGGAAATGCTCGACCGTCGCACTGACGACGTGGAGAACTTCGATGATATGGGTATTGACGCCCTGCTTGTGGATGAGGCTCACGAATACAAGCACCTCGGATTTGCCACGGCCATGCAGCGAGGAGTAAAAGGTGTGGACCCCTCATACAGCAAGAAGTCGCAAGGAGTTTATCTGAAGACACAGGCCGTATTGGAGAAAAACAACGGCCGGAATGTCATATTTGCAACCGGCACGCCTATCAGCAACACCGCCGCCGAAATATGGACGTTCATGCGTTACCTTATGCCGTCCGACACCATGAAGGAATATGGCATCTATTACTTCGATGATTTTGTGCGGAACTTCGGAAACATCCAACAGATGCTGGAGTTCACCACGAGCGGCAAGTTTAAGGAAAACAACCGGTTTGCGGGATATGTCAACCTGCCCGAACTTGTCCGTATATGGTCGGGAGTATGCGATACCGTGCTGACGAGAGAAGCAGAGGATGTGAGCAACAAAATACCCGAATTAGAGGGTGGAAGGGCGCAGGACATCTACCTGCCTCAGACCAAGGCTCTGCGAAGCATCATGAAGTATGTCAAGGCGCAACTCGAGGAATACGAGAAAATGAGCGGCAAGGAGAAGAAAGAGAACAGCCACATACCGCTCACGATGTACGGTATCGCCAAAGCTGCCGCCGTTGATGCGCGGCTTGTACAACACGATGCGGAGGACGATCCCAACAGCAAGACCAACGAGACTGTGCGGCAGACCTTGCGTTCGCTGAAGGAGACGGAAAGCTATAAGGGGACTGTTGCCCTATTTGCCGATAACTATCAAAACAAGCAAAGCGGCTTCAACCTCTATGACGACATCAGAGACAAATTGATAGCGGCAGGCGTCCCGGCCGGGCAGATAGTGGTAATGCGATCAGGCATGGCCGTCAAGAAGAAACTTGAAATCTTCGACAAGGTAAACAAGGGTGAGATACGTGTAATCCTCGGATCGACATTTACCCTCGGAACAGGAGTGAACATCCAGGAGCGGCTGCACACTCTTATCCACCTTGATGCCCCGAACCGGCCGATGGACTACACGCAACGAAACGGTCGTATCCTGCGGCAAGGGAACAGACATAAATCCATGGGAATACCCGTGCGCATTCTTCGCTTCGGCGTGGAAGACAGTCTTGATGTGACTGCTTATCAGCGGTTGAATACGAAAGGTGCCATCGCCGACAGTATTATGAATGGCAAAGAGTTGACGATGAACAGCATGTCCAATCGCGTGCTGGAGGAGGAGGAAGATGTGTTCGGCGACACCGTAGCGCAACTTTCCGGCAGCGAATATGCCATGTTGAAAAACAATGCCGAGAAGAATGTGCGCAAGTATGAGAGCCGCAAAAAGCAATGGTAAGCGGACCAAACCTATATCCACAATGCCA
>ENA-ORLQ01000033-ORLQ01000033.1-human-gut-metagenome-genome-assembly--contig:-NODE-33-length-14766-cov-5.39413_pt1 | contig 14766 bp, 14 predicted proteins | sample MGYA00243012_ERZ508839 | MGnify/ENA primary metagenome ERZ508839 (study PRJEB26277, sample SAMN04329783) | human gut metagenome | biome: human-associated habitat | host: Homo sapiens | place: USA...
CGTCCGCGTAGAGCTCTCCTTGAACTCGTCCGGAGCGGCCCTGGAGTGGTAGCCGCCGAGGTGGCCCGCCACGGAGGCCGTCAGCCGCAGGGGCCGGTCGCGGCGGTCGCGGAACGTATTGCTGTAGGTCAGGGTCAGGTTGTTGCGGTCGTAGGCCGTATGGGGCGAGGCCAGGTTGCTGACCGAGCGGGCCCGTTCGATGTTGACGTTGAGAATCCCGGTGCGTTCCGAGCCGTCGCGGCCGAGCAGGAATCCCTTGCTGAGGGCCATCTGCCGGGTCCGGGGCTCCACGGTCATCTCGACGAGAAACGGCGTCTTACCCCGGCGTGTGCGGATCTTCACGATGCCGTTCGACAGGTCGCCGTACTCGACCGACGGAATGCCCGTGATGACCTCGACCGACTCGATGTTCGAGACCCCGATGTTGCGCAGGTCCGTACCCGCCGTCTCGGCTGTCGAGGCGTTGTTGCCGATCCGCATGCCGTCCAGCTCGACGGCCGTGCCGAACGAGGCGTTGCCCATCTCACTCCCGCCGCCCGCATGCAGGGCGATGCGGCTGCTGCCCGAGGTGAGGTTCTGGTCGCCGGCCGTCTTGCCGCCGGGCAGCAGCGAGCCGATCTCGTTGATGTTGATGAGCTGGGCGTGCTCGATCGTGCGGCGGTCGATGACCTGCGAACTGCCCGACGTCTCGGTCCGTGTCTGCGCCGTGACGACCACTTCGTCGATCGAGAGGTTCGCCTCGCGCAGCGTCAGGTCGAGGGTGTTCTCCCCGTCGCGGAGCGTGAGCGGAATCGTGCATGCGACATACCCCAGGCAGGTCACGTGCAGTTCGATCTGCCGGTCAGCGATCCCCGGAATGAGGTAGCGCCCTTCGTGGTCCGAAATGGCCCACAGGCGCGACTCTCCCACGACGATCGCCGCACCGCACACCGCCTCGCCCGTGCGGGCGTCCGTCACGCGCCCCGTCAGCCGACAGGCCGTTTCGTGAGCACGCACGCACGGCGTTGTCAGAAGCGCTGCGGCCAACAGGATCAGCAGGAGGTACCGGGACATTCCGTTGTTGTTTTTCATGGAGTTTTCTGTGGTGGCGGCCACCCGGAAGGAGGATAGCCCCGTCTCGTTTTCACCGTCGCAAAATTAGGCCGCCCGACCGGGCGCGGCAATCCCCAAATCTCGGTAAATTGGATGGGAAGCTGTGTTTGCTGCCGGTAAATCATTGCAGGATAGTATGTTGCGTTTTGTGTTGTCTACGGTTGCCTCCCCTCGGTCCGGAATTTCGGTACGGCAGATATCCTCAATTTTAGGTATGGACGGCCGTAGGACTTTTCCATACCTTTGCGGCGTCAAACCCAAAAAATTCTGATGAAAATGAAAAGAATCGTACTCTCTATGTCCCGTGCGCTGCTGCTGTGCGGCGTGCTGGCGGGCGTCGCCTGCGGCGGCAATACCACGAAAAAATCCGCTGCGCAGACGGCGGCTGCGGAGCAGTCGTCCGTGCTGGAGATCGACGACCTGCTGGCGGCGGCCGATTCGCTCGTTGGTCGAAGCGTCACCATCGAAGGGGTCTGCACGCACACGTGCAGGCACGGGGCGCGCAAAATCTTCCTCATGGGCAGCGACGATACGCAGACCATCCGTGTCGAGAGCGGCGAGCTGGGACGCTTCGACCCGCAGTGCGTGAACCGCATCGTGCGCGTCACGGGCACGCTCGACGAGCAGCGCGTCGACGAAGCCTACCTCACGCGCTGGGAGGCGCAGCTTGCCGGCGCCGCGGGCGAGCAGCACGGTACGACCGAGGCGGGCTGCGACGCCGAGAAGGCTGCCCGGCAGGAGACCGGAAACAGCGTCCAGGAGCGTATCGCAGACTTCCGCGCCCGAATTGCCGCCCGCAAGGCCGCCGAAGGCAAGGCATATCTTTCGTTCTACTACGTGACGGCCTCATCGTATGAAATTCAGCAGTAACGACCTGCGGCGCTGGTGCCGGCTGCTGCACCGCGACCTGTCGTACTTCTTCGCCGGCATGGTGCTCATCTACGCCCTGTCGGGCATCGCGATGAACCACCGTGACACGTTCAACCCCGACTATGCGGTCTCGCGCACGCGCCTCACACTCGACCTCCCGGCTGCCGCCGGCAGCGAGTACACCCGCGCCGAGGTCGAGGCGCTGCTCGCCGCGGCGGGGGTCGGCGAGGCTTACGTGAAGCACTACCGGCCCGATGCGGCCACGCGCAAGGTCTTCCTGCAGGGCGGCTCGTCGCTTACGGTCGACCTCGCCCGCGGCGACGCGCTCTACGAGCGTCTCACGCGCCGCTACGTGTGGAGCGCCCTGACCCGTCTGCACTGCAGTCCGGGCAGGTTGTGGGACCGCTTCGCCGACGCCTTGGCCGGGGGGCCACTACAACCCGGGCAGGTTGTGGACCCTCTTCGCCGACGCATTCGCCGGCGGGCTCATCCTCATCACCCTCACGGGGCTGCTGCTGGTCAAGGGCCCCTAGGGGCTCCGTGGCCGCGGCGGCAGCGAGCTGGCCGCAGGTATCCTCGTCCCGCTGCTGTTTCTGCTGATCTGAACACGACACGCATATGGAATCCGTTATCGAATGCCGTCACCTGACACACCGTTACGGACGGCGCACCATCTATGAAGACCTTTCGTTCGACGTCCCGCAGGGCCGGATCCTCGGGCTGCTGGGCAAGAACGGCACGGGCAAGACCACGACGATCAATATCTTGAGCGGCTACCTCGAACCGCAGGCGGGCGAATGCCGCATCTTCGGCGAGAACATCCGCACGATGTCGCCCCTGACGCGGCGGCGGATCGGCCTGCTCATCGAAGGGCACGTGCAGTACCAGTTCATGACGATCCGGCAGATCGAGCGCTTCTATGCCGCCTTCTATCCCGCCTGGAACCGCGACGCCTACTATGCGCTGATGGAAAAGCTGCAGGTGGCGCCCGGGCAGCGCATCGCCCGCATGTCGTGCGGGCAGCGTTCGCAGGTGGCCCTCGGGCTGATCCTCGCGCAGAATGCCGACCTGCTGGTGCTCGACGACTTCTCGATGGGGCTCGACCCGGGCTACCGGCGCCTCTTCGTCGACTACCTGCGCGATTTCGCCCGGGCCGAGGGCAAGACCGTCTTCCTCACCTCGCACATCATCCAGGACATGGAGCGGCTCATCGACGACTGCATCATCATGGACTACGGGCGCATCCTCGTACAGATGCCCGTCGATGAACTGCTGCGTACCTTCCGCCGCTACACGTTCCGCTGCGCGGACGACGCGGTGCTGCCGTCGGACGGCGACCTGCGCCACCCCTCCGTGCTGCGCGGGCGCGGCGAGCTCTGCTCCTTCCTGCCGCCCGAGGAGGTCCGCCTGCGTCTGGCTCGGGCCGGAATCCCGGGCGACGACTTCACCGTAGAAACACTCAATCTCGAAGATGCCTTCATCGGGCTGACCGGAAAATACTGATCGAACCATGTGGAAAGCCATGTTGTACAAGGAGTGGATCAAGACCCGCTGGTACCTGCTCGCGGCCTTTGCCGTGCTGGGCGGATTCGCGGGCTATGCCCTCGTGAAACTCCACCGGGCCGCCGCCCTGATGGGTGCCGGCCATATCTGGGAGGTGATGGTGACGCGCAATGCCGTCTTCATCGACCAGATGGAATACCTCCCGCTGCTCGTCGGCCTGCTGCTTGCCGCCGTGCAGTTTGTCCCCGAGATGCAGCGCAAGTGCCTCAAGCTGACGCTGCACCTCCCCGTCCCGGCGTTGGCCACGCTGACGGCCATGGCGGGATGCGGCACGGCGGCGCTGCTGCTCCTCTTCGGGCTGTGCATCCTGCTGCTTGCGGCGGGGGCCTCGCCCGTGCTGCCGCACGAGTTGGTGTGGAATATCCTCTCGACGGCGCTGCCGTGGTGCCTGGCCGGTGTGGCGGCCTACCTGTTCGGCGCCTGGACGATCCTCGAACCGACGTGGAAACGGCGTCTGGTGAACATCCTGATGAGCGTCCTGCTGCTGCGTATCTACTTCCTCGCGCCCGGGCCGCGGGCCTATGGCGGTTTTCTGCCCGTGCTGGCGCTGCTGACCCTCGCCTCGGCCGCGTTGAGCTGGCTCTCGGTCGTGCGCTTCATGGCCGGACGTCAGGACTGAACCTCTAAAACACGATGAAAATGACACGTTTCGCAAAACTTTTCTTCTGGTTTCTCGCGGCCGTACTGCTGCTCTGGCAGCTGCCGTGGGCAATCGGCTACCTCACCGCAAAACCGGCGAACACCCCCTTCACCCTCTACAGCGAGGTGCTCGGTGACTTCGTCATGATCCGCTACCACGACAAGGAGGCCGAATACCTCGACCGCCGCGGCATGAGCTACTCGCGCCGCGAGTTCGACTCGCTGCTGCCGCTCTTCTATGCCCGGCAGCTGGTCGCCGACAACCGCTTCCCCGATTCGGTGGCGGGGCGTCCCGTCACGCTGCGCGAGGTGCAGCAGGCCTCGTTCATCTTCCGCTCGACGCCCAAAGACCTCAATCGGCCCTCGCCGGGAATCCACTTCCTGCTCGAGTCGATGTCCGGACGCGTCGATCTGACGATGCCGTCGGATGCCTTCCGCCTGACGGAGCGCGGCATCGAGTTCATCGACATGGCGTCGAACCGCATCGACAGCGCGAAGAGTGCGCGCTTCACGGCGACGATGCGCCGCAAGGGGATGCGGTTCCCCGTCCGGGAGATTGCCGGCAACCCCACGGCCCGCAAGGAGTACGACGAGGGCTACGTGCTGCTCGATGCCGACGGACGGCTGTTCCACCTCAAGATGGTGCAGGAGCGTCCCTACGTGCGGGCCGTTGAGCTGCCCGAGGGGGTGCGGCTGCGCCACCTCTTCATCACCGAATTCCGCAGCCGCCGGATGCTGGCCCTCATGACCGACGACGAGAACCGGCTCCATGCCCTGCTGATGCCGGGCTATGCCGTGCGGCCGGTCGAGGGGGTCACGTTCGATCCGACGCGCGAGTCGATGACGATCGTCGGATCGCTGCTCGACTGGACGCTCTGCGTGGCGGATGACGATACGGAGCGTTACTATGCCGTCTCGGCCGACGACCTTTCGCTGCTCGACACGATGCGCCGCACCATCCCGCTGCGCCACATCCCGGGACTCTCCTTCACCTCCCCCGCCGACCGCTACGTCCGTCCGCGGCTACGGTAAGGCCGGACAGGTCCAGCAGCTTGTCTGTTGTCTGACGGGATTATCCCCGTCTGATTGCACTTCGACACGTCGTCCCAACGGATAATTAGTCCCGATACCGGAGAATCTTGCCCTCGGGCCCTGCTCTGTCTCATCTGACGAGCAGGGCTTTCGCTTGGTATGGAGCATGAAAACATTGTCAAGGAGAAAAGTTTTTACCGCGCTGCGTGCTATTATCGACAGGATATTCCGTTATTTTAATCGGGACCAAAACTAAAATAAGACAATGGCATCAGTCAAGCTGAAATTCAGATTAATACGGCAAAACGACAAGGAAGGAGTCATATACTACCAGATTGCCCATCAGCGGAAAATCCGCCGAATATACACCGATTACAAAATACGTCCGTGCGAATGGAACGATGAAAAAGAATGCATTACAAGGCCTCTGCCCCGATATTCCCGTTACCGGGAGCTTCTGTCAATCATCGAAAAAGTTACCCGGGACATGCACTTGCTGCAAAATATCATCATGCAATATGACATGCAATCCAAAACATATTCTGTCGACGAAATAGCACAGAAGTTTCATCTACGACCGACAGACGGAAAGTCCTTTCTGGAATATGCACGAAAGAATATCGACAGAATAAGGAAATCGGGCAGTCAGGGGACCGCCAGCAACCGGATGGCGATGTTGAACAGCTTCATGAATTATCGGAAGTGGGAAGATGTGTCTCTGCCCAAAATGACAGCCGAGATGATGGAAGAGTACGAGGGCTACCTGAAAGCCCGCGGAAACTGCAGAAATACAACCTCTTTCTACATGCGGGCATTGCGCTCGATCTACAATCAGGCTGTGGAGGAGGGTGTAACCGAGCAACACGATATTTTCAGACATGTTTATACCGGAGTGGACAAGACCATAAAACGGGCACTGCCCATACAGTCCATCAAACGGATCAAGGGACTCGATCTGTCGCAACACCACACCCTGGAAACAACGCGCGACCTGTTTTTATTCAGTTTTTACACCCGCGGCATGTCGTTTATCGACATGGCGTATCTGAAAAAGAAGAATCTGACAGGAGAGCTTCTCGTCTACCGTCGCCACAAAACCGGACAACAGCTGCAAATCAGATGGGAAAAAGAGATGCAGGAGATTATCGACAAACATCCGAACCACACGCAATATCTGCTGCCGATCATCCTGGATGAAAACGGGCAGGAGTATCGTCAATACCGAAATGCCATGATGCTGGCAAACAGAAAGCTGAAAAAGATAGGCAGGCTCGCCGGCATATCACATAACCTTTCCATGTATACGGCCAGACACAGCTGGGCCACGATAGCAAGGGACAAGAATATTCCGCTGCATATAATAAGCAAAGGATTAGGGCATGATAATGAGGTAAATACACAAATTTACCTCGCCTCCATACGAACGGAAGAGATCGACAGGGCAAATCGAAAGATCATTCACGAACTGCTATAGCAAGGCCACGGATTCCGGATGCTTTCTATGGTAGAGAGCAATTCTTTTACAAAAATAGCTATTTATTTTAATTTTTACACAAATTCGGCCAACATTTTTGTCCATATGAGGCGTGTTTTTTGTCGCCTTGTTTGACGGATTCATCTCGATTTTACAATACTGGATTCAATATCTGATTATTATATGCCAGTTGCTCTCTACCATAGAGTACTTTCGATGAAAGAATCTCTCGTATAGGCGATAAGATGAATGAACCGGTAACGGAAACCGAAACAGAAACGACAGTTCCGAAGACTGACGACGCCGGAGGCGTATGCATAAATAAAAGAAAATCTTGGTATGTAGCGATTGTCGGTAATCGCACAGAAAAGAAATACGCCAAACTAATCCGCAGCCTGGGACATGAGGTATTCGTCCCCGTACAAAACGAGACGCGGGTCGACCGGAACGGCTCGGTCAGGACGATCAGCAGGACATTGATCGCGGCGACCATCTTCGTGAAATGCTCCGAAGACGAGCGCATTGATATTCTGAAACACCAATTGGCCAGACGGTTCATGGTAGACCATACGGGAATCAAGTGCAACGGGAAATATCCCATAGCCACTATTCCCGATATCCAGATGGAGTCGTTCCGGCAATTCGTCGCGCGCACCGACAGTCCCCTTATGCTTACGCCCACGCCCTGCCAACAAGACGCTCCGACGATCCCATTGTGCTTACGCCCACACCCTACCAACTCGGTGAAACGGTCAAAATCACGGACGGAAAATTCAAAGGGCTGATCGGGAAAATACTTCAATATGCCGAAGGAGAGGCCCATGTGGTCATTGGCATAGGACTTCTGGGTTGTGCCCGACTGAAAATCGACGCTAAGTTGTTAACGAGAATATAATGGATAAATACGTTGATCTGTTGAGCGATCTTCCGTTCGACATTCTGCACGTGGCCCAATCGTATGCAGTGGATAATGGAGCAGCTCAAATCGAGCCGGCTCACCTGTTGCGCGCGCTCCTGCACAAACAGGCGGGATTGGTCGATTTCATAGAGGACTCGCTGAACTCCGATTATTATTATCTCGTGGACTGGAGCGACGTGCGCATGCAGCAATGCGAAAAGTCGCCATACAAAATGAAGGGTATCCAGCTCTCGCAGGAATCCAGGGCTGTCATCAAGGAGGCCGTTCGTCTGGGCGACGGACAGATCAGTCTCCAGAATCTGCTTGCCGCCATTGTCACTCCGGGAGTAGCCTTCTCCGTCGAACAGCTCAAGACCATGCCGTTGACCGCCGAATGCATCTTGAAGACGGCATCTGCATCGGAAACATCGAAAAAAAGAGACAACCGGAATGCCCCGGCCTACACCGCAACCATTCACGATTACTGCGAGCCCCCGATTACTGCGTGCCGCTGCTACCGACCGGCAGCGAAACTCGGATTGTCGGCTTTGACCGCGAGATTCGGACTCTGCTGGAGGTGCTGGCTCGCAAGGACAGGGCCAACATGCTGATCGTCGGAGATCCCGGCGTCGGAAAATCGAGTCTCATCGAGGCGCTGATTCAGAGAATAGCCTCCGGGAATGTCCCGGACTCGCTTGCCGACCTGAAACCATACGAACTGGATCTCATCACATTGGGACTGGGTGTCAGCTACAAGGGCGAGATGGAGGACCGGTTCAAGGATGTTGTTGCGCGCCTGCAAGAGACAGAACGTCCCGTGCTCGTCATCAAAAACTTCCATCGCATCGAGGATCAGCAATCCATTTTGAACGGGATCTTGCCCGTTCTGAAGAAGACACTGTCAGGAAACAGTCTCCAAATGATCTGTACGGCCACGACGGATGGCTACACCAAGGACATCGAAAGAGATCAGGAACTGCTGACATTCTTCGACAGGATGACGATAGAGGAGCCGTCGACGGTTGCAACGATCGAGATACTGAACAGCAAAAAGGAGGCCTACGAGCAATTTCACCACATATCCATGGATGCCGAAGTCCCGGCGGAGATCGTTCGACTGGCTAAGAGATACATGCCCGAGCGCAGGTTGCCGTCGTCGGCCCTGGACCTTCTCGACAGAGCCATGGCTGCGGTGAGGATCGACAACGAGCTGCAGGGGCAGCATGGCGCAGAAAAAGAGCCGGAAACACAGCTGCGGAAAGAGGCCATACGGGATGTGGTTTCCAAGATGACGGGAATCCCGATGGGGAACATCCAGTCCGAAGAGCGCGAGAAACTGACCAGCGCGGAAAGCATCCTTCACAAACGGGTTGTAGGACAGAATCACGCGATAAAAAGCGTATTGGACGCCATCTACGAGTCCCGCTCCGGACTGAACAAGAAAGGACAGCCCATCGGCTCCTTTTTCTTCCTCGGTCCGACCGGAACTGGCAAAACGGAACTGGCCAAATCGCTGGCCGAATTTCTCTTCGATGACGAAGCCTCCATGTTGCGTTTCGACATGTCCGAATACAAGGAAGAGCACTCCGTTGCACTGCTGTACGGTGCCCCTCCAGGATATGTCGGATATGAGGAAGGAGGTCTGCTGGTCAATCAGATACGGCAGCATCCCTATTCGGTCGTACTGTTCGACGAGATCGAGAAAGCGCACAAATCGGTTTTCGACCTGTTCCTGCAGATTCTCGACGAGGGAAAGCTGCACGACCGGCTTGGCCGAACCGGCGATTTTTCCAATGCGCTTATCATTTTCACGTCAAATATCGGAAGCGAATACATATTCCGATCGTTTGAAGACAACAGAATCCCCACGCACGATCAGTTGCTGGAGGTGATGCAGGGACAGTTCCGTCCGGAAATTCTGGCCCGACTGACCGAAATCATTCCATTTTCACCCATCACGGCCTCAATGATCGACCGGATATTCGACATCCATATCCACATTTTCACCCATCACGGCCTCAATGATCGACCGGATATTCGACATCCATATCCGGAACCTGCTGAAGACACTCGAAGAACAGCATATCGGGCTCGAAGTGGATGAATCGGCCCGACGCTACATCACCAGAGTCGGATTCAACGCACACTACGGAGCCCGGCCCATTCTCGGCATTATTCGCAAGGAGATACGCCGTCCGTTATCGAAACTGATCATCGCGGGCGACATACAGGCGGGAGACCGGGTGGTCATGAAATTTGACGAAGAAAAGAATGCGATTTGTTGGGAGATTGGCGATGATTCCACGCTGGAGCAATAAGTTGATTCGCCTGATAAGGAATCTGATTCCCAAAAGGGCAAATGAAAATTCAAACATAAATATCAAGACAATGGCAAAAAAAACCGTTATCACCAAAGTGCTGGATAATGGCAAAAAAAACCGTTATCACCAAAGTGCTGGATACGGATGCACAGGACGGCATCATCGAATTTCCTCAGAACAGAACTCTTTACGTGGATCAGTTCACCAGCAAAGCCCCCAACACGGACGACGACCGGGAGGGATTCATGCCCAGGAACATGAAGGAGGTATTTGAACACTACCAACCGTCGGTGGAGGGCATCGCCCTGGAGACCGAAGAGGGCGGTTCCGTATATGAAGACTTCGAGTTTCGACAGATAAAGGATTTTGAAGACGAGCAGTTGATCGCGCACAGCGAGTTGCTGAGCGACAAGAAGGCCCAGATCGACGCCTACAACTCCGTCATCCGGCAACTGGAGAAAAACAAGACTCTCAGAAACGCACTGAAAGACGAGACATCCAAGCAGGATCTGAAAAACGCCCTGAAGGCGTTGCTGACCGAGCTGGAAAATGCCGAATAGTAGATAGTAATACATTAAATTCAGTTACATACCATGGCTACGGAAGAACAGAAAAAAGTAGTGACACATGCCGAATCGGCCGAATTTTCGGACAAGGCCCAAGCGAAGAAACCGGCGGAACTCCTGCAGGAGAGCATCGCCGGATTGGACAAGTTCGGCGGATTTCAGCTGCTGAAGGGACTCGTCAAAGGGGTGGAAAACATGGATCCGCGGCGCAAGGCGGTGAAAAACATATTCATGTCCGACTCCGTATATGCCGAAGCCCGGAAAAAGCTGAAAAACGAGTTGTCTCTATGGGTAAAAATACTTGAAGCGGGAGGTACGGACCCGATGGCAATCATCGAATCGTGCCGGACGGAATGCGACAGAGCCGAACGCAATCTGAAGGACAATCTTTTCACGCTCCACGATGAAATCAGGAACCTGGAGATCACCTATCGTGCCCTGGATTCCTTCTTCGCAAACGCCGGACAGGAGAAGATCGACTGCCTCACGCTGATGAATGTCAACAGGGACGAGCTGCAGGACCACGATTCGGACGATACGGCCGCCGTTCGGAACGAACTCGAGCAGTACTATGACCGGCTGAGCCTCAAAAACAATTACAGCATGCTGGTCGTCCCGGGCTATCTGGGCGACGCCGACAACGTGCGGATGTGGGCCCAAACCGCCTATCGGAACAAGGTACTGGTGGTTACGGACTTCAAGGACAGTCAAAATTTCCAGATGCTGAAGGAAGAACTCGACGATGCCAGCCTGCAGGGACAGGACGCATGCCTGGCCAATGTCATCATGACCTGCAACTACATACTGGGCCGTCGGAAATCCGAACTCGCCGGCGAGGACGACGATGTCTACATACCCGCCTCCGCTGCGCTTGCCGGCAAGATGTCCAACACCGAAGAGATCGTCATCGCGCAGGGCGCGGCAGGCAAGAAATACGGCACGCTGAACAACGTGAAAGGTGCAAGGATGGATCTGCGGAAATCGGAAATCGCCGCCCTTATCGACGAAGGAGTCATCCCGATGGTGGAAGAGGATGGCCGTACAATGGCCTTCTCCAACCGGTCCCTCTACAACGGGGCCACGATGGGTTTGCAGGAATACCCCATCGTGAGGGTGTTCGACTGGATCGGAAAGGTATTTCAGAATTTCTTCAACGACGAAGCCTTCATCAACTGGAATTCCCAGGTCAAGGGTGAACTGCAGCAGGCCATCCACGACTTTCTGAGCGATTACAAGGGTCCGGGCAAGTTGATAGAAAACTACAACCTGAAGGGCATCAACCAGGATCCCAAACCCAAGGACATCTCCATTCAGGTCGAGATGAAGCCATTCTTTGCAGCCAAGAACTTCCTGATCGAGCTGACGGGACACCATTCTTTGCAGCCAAGAACTTCCTGATCGAGCTGACGGGACACAACGGAACGGCCGGAATCGACTGGGAACAGAATGTCCAGTAACAGAAACAGGAGTGTCTGACACTCAAACCATATCATTTCACAACTCTTAAAAAACCTAACAACATGGCAACAAGAACAGCTACCATCAATGCGGACGGCATCAAGGAACGGGAAGTCCTGTATGTCCGTTATGAACTCAATCAGCAGACGGACGTGGAAGGCCAGCCGACCGGGACGACCCGCGGTGGCAAGATCTATGTCAAGGTCAAGTCCAACGATGACGGCAACACCGATATTCTCGAATGGATGATCGACACCTACATGAGCAAGCCCGGCACGATCTCATTTCCCAATCGCCAGGGCGGAGAGATGAAACACCTCTCCTTCAAGGAGGGATACGTCGTCGAATATGCTGAGACCTATGACTCGACGAACGATCTTCTCCAGTATGAGGAGTTCACCATCTCGGCCAAAGAGATCCAGATCGGGAACGCCCGGCACAACAACCGCTGGACGATTGACAACTGATGTAAACTCAAATCAATGTCCGATGGAGTGCCGTCGGGGCTCCATCGGGCATTGATTAAAAACAAGCACATATGGCACTGCAGGGTTGTCTGAAGATCGGAGGCAGAATCTACGGTATCGTAGAGTGCGAGTACGAATTCCGGCAGGAGATCGACAGCACGGGTAAACCGACGTCTCGTCCCATGGGCGGAACAATACGATTCGTCACGCCGGCAACAAGCGACGACGACGTTTTCTTCTACAAATGGATGATGCACAAAACCGAAGTGAAATCCGGCATATTCCGTTTTTGCGTCTATTCGAGCATCATCAAACGACGCTACATGACCGTCGAGGTAATCACAACAAACGCAGCTACAAGAGCGTCGAGTTCATCAACGCCTACTGCATCGGATTGAAAGACTATTTCAACGACCAGGACAGCAAACTGATGTATACGACCGTGACCATCAGCGCCGAGGCGATACGCATCGGGGCCTTGGACAGTGCCATGCTGATTAATGAATGGGGCGGCATGCTCGAAGAGATCAGGAACCGGTTTGAAGGAGAGATGGACAATCTCGGCACTTCGGGACTGTTCTGATCCTGCAACGGACGACTCCCGCCATCACGCTTCCACACAACGCCACCATGTCAATATCCGTCAAAAACATCTCCGTCTCCATTGCCGGCACGAAGTCGGCCGAGTTCGACATCGAACTCGGAGGCATCCTGTATCCCCAGGACAACTTTACCCTATCGCAAGGGTCCTGGACAACTTTACCCTATCGCAAGGGTTGCTGGCGCCGAATTCGCTGACCTTTACGATTCACAAGGGGCCGGAAGAGGATATCGACGAGGCGTTGTTTTCCTTGTGCGGAGAGATCATCGGGAAGGAGATCGAAGTCTATCTGCAAACGGAAATCATATCTCCGACAGCATCGGAAGAGAAGAGCGCCGATGTCCGTTTTCGGGGTATTATTCTGTCTGCATCGGGGAACAGAGTCCGCAGCGAATACTATATCGACGTCGAAGCGATGAGCGCGGACGCCCTGCTCGATGACAATCCCAACTGCAAGTCCTACGAGCGCTCTACGCTGAACGACATCGTAAGGGATGTATTTGCCGATTATGCGGACCGGATCGATCTGGAGACAGATGCCCGCCATTCGGCTGCAATCCCCTATTGCGTCCAGTACAACGAGACGGATTATCAATTCATCGTTCGCCTGGCTCGCCGATACGGAGAGTGGGCCTATTTCGACGGGGAGCGGTTTGTGTTTGGCAAGCTTCCTCAGGGCGAAACCGTAAAACTGGCCTATCCGAGCCAGGATGTTCCCTCCTACAACGTGACCCTGCACATGAAACACACGGCTTTCAGGCACGTCGCGTCATCCTACAATGCCTTTGACGCCAGCATGAAAGGCGGAGAGGAGGAGATGCAACGGGAATACAACGAATTGAGCGAACGTGTTTTTCAGGCGTCACAGGAGAGCTATACAAAAAGCACCATCCAGAATCTTCACTCGGGAGGATACGCCGATGAAGACGGACGGGACACGATTCTGAACATATCGACAAAGACACAAGCCCGGGGTGAAAAGGCCGGCATGCTTACCTACTCGGGCAATACGTTCTGTTCAAGGCTCAAGATCGGCGGCAAACTGATTATCGAAGACAATTACATCACGAACGACACGACGGGAGAGAAGAGCCCCGTCCTGCAAAACGAAATTCTGATCGTCGGGCTGACACACACCTTTTACAAGGACAAGACATACAGCAACCGCTTCACCGGAATACCGTCGGGCTGCGATTACCCACCCTATATGGACAGCGACATCTATCCTGCCGCCACATCCTGCCGCGCAAGGGTCCGGGATAACGAAGACCCAAGCAACCTCGGCCGGGTCCGCGTACAGTTTGACTGGCAGGCCCAGCAGGATGAAACGATGATGACTCCGTGGTTGCGACTGGCTCAGCCTTATGCCGGAGGAGGTAAGGGATTCAGCTTTATCCCCGAAATAGGTGAAGAGGTCATGATCGATTTCGAGGGGGGCAATGCGGAACGGCCATACGTCAAAGGCACACTGTACAATGGAATCGGGTATCCGGATGGTCAATGGCTGCCCGACAAGAATGCAAGCAACAAGGTCAAGGCGATCCGCACGCGCAATGGCCACACCATCGAAATCCATGACGAGGGCGAGAATGGGTACATTCGGATATACGACTACCGAAAAGAGAACTACATCCTGACATTCTCGACGGACGAGAAACTCATCAAACTGGAATCGACCGGCAATATCGAACTATATGCAAAAAACGATATCATCCTGCATGCGGGACACGACATCGCGGCCCGGGCCGACAATGACATCTATAGCGCCGCCGCACACGACATGCA
>ENA-ORLQ01000036-ORLQ01000036.1-human-gut-metagenome-genome-assembly--contig:-NODE-36-length-14500-cov-4.48799_pt1 | contig 14500 bp, 14 predicted proteins | sample MGYA00243012_ERZ508839 | MGnify/ENA primary metagenome ERZ508839 (study PRJEB26277, sample SAMN04329783) | human gut metagenome | biome: human-associated habitat | host: Homo sapiens | place: USA...
CATACTTATGACCTTAACAATATTCTGGATGTGGGATCAGAATTCAGAGTTAAGGCATGACTTGGAAAATATCAACCATCAACCAGATACAGTTTGGGTTAATAAACCTTTTGTTCCAAAGGTAGAGTTTCCAAAAATGCAATTGCCCAACATGGTATTTTTCTATCAGATAGATTCAGTACCAATTGAACGAATAGAGTATGTTGATAGAGTAGTTACCATCATACAGAAAGATTCAGTGAAGGTTGAATACAATGAGTTGTTCTTAACTAACTATCCACAAGCTCCAAAACTACTGCAGATACTTTCCAGTAGAGATAAACTGTCAATCACTACCTTCAATACAGACTGCAAACTATTTACTGAAGAGTATCAGGTAAATTATGATCGTTATCAGTACAACTATTCGGATGGGAAGTTAACCAATAAGAAAACGTCACTCATAAAAAGGTTTGATCCAGTCGTACAATATACCATCAGACCGGTACATAACATGCATGATCTGGATTTAGGCTTGAAGTACAATACCAGTAAATTTAATTATGAGGCCGGGTTGAATATCAACTATTATCCCAAACTCAGGGACAATTTATCACTCGATCCTTACATAAGAGTTTCATACAGTTTTTGATATGGCAAGAAAGAAGACATTACTAGAAGGAGATACAAATATTACACCGGAACAACTTAAGACCTTGGTCCGTGTGATGAAGGATCCATTCTTCTTTTCTACTTTCTGCTATGTTATCAACCCTGTGTTGGGTATGGTTAAGTTCTTGCTATATCCATTCCAGAAAGCAGTACTATACCAATTCATGCTGAACAGGTTCAATATCATCCTTAAATTCCGTCAGGCTGGTATTACAGAGTTGATATCCATGTATTGCCTATGGTTAGCAATGTATCACCCAAACAAGAAGATAAACATCATCTCGATCAAAGATACTGTAGCAAAGAAGGTACTGAAGAAGATCAAGTTTATGTACAAGAATCTTCCTTCATATCTACAAGAACCCATTATAAACGGTCGTACTGGAGAATTTGGTTCTGTATCAACAATAGAATTTGCAAATGGCTCCATAATTGAGTCTATACCAACATCAGATCAAGCAGGTCGTTCTGAATCTTTGTCGTTGTTGGTAATTGATGAGGCAGCAATTGTAAGATGGGCTTCAACTATTTGGGCATCCGCCTTTCCAACACTATCAACTGGTGGTGCTGCAATTGTAAATTCAACCCCTTATGGTGTAGGTAATTTCTTCCACGGTGCTTGGGTAGATGCTATAGCTGGTGGTAACCCGCTTAATCCCATCAGACTCTATTGGCAGATGCACCCTGATAGAGATCAGAAGTGGTATGAGGAGATGTCTACTGCTCTTGGTCCAAAGAGAACTGCTCAGGAGATTGATGGTGACTTCCTATCATCTGGTAATACAGTATTTGATTTAGTTGATATTAAGGCTATAGAAGAGTGCTTATCTGACTATCCCATTATCAATACACGTTTGAAAGGTCAGTATAAGGAATTCAATGAGCCTGATCCAAACAAAGAGTATTTCATTGGTGGTGACTGTGCAACTGGTAGAGGTACTGACTACTCAGCTTTTACTTGTATGGATAGAGATGGAGAAGAGTCTGCAGTATACAAGGGTAGAATACCTTTGAACAAATATGCTCGTTTACTTGGTGATATCGGAGAAAAGTATAACTTTGCTAAGCTAGCTCCAGAGACTAATGATGTTGGTATGGCTGTAACAACTATACTCCAAGATGAAGGTTATCCAAACCTATACTTCTATACTAAATTGTTAAGGAAGAAACGTCACAGTCGTCCAGAAGAAGAGAAGTTCCCGGGTTGGTTAACAACCGCAAAGAATAGGTCAGTAATTGTAGAGAATCTTGAAAAGGATATAAGGGAAAACAATGTGGTAATTAAAGATCCGTTCTTTGTTCAAGAGGCTTATACCTTCATATATGATGGTGCAGGAAGACCTATTGCCCGAGGTAAACATAGAATGAGTACCTCATCTATGGATATTGACTTAGAGGGTGAAACATATTCCGATGACTCCATATTCGGTAAAGCCATAACAAATCACATCAGATGTCATAGTGCATCATCAACTGTGGTTATTCCTCAGTAGAACATAAACAAATTTACATAACATGAAACTTAATCCTATCAGTTGGTTCACAAGGTCAAAGCCCAAAGAATCAAAGAACAAAGATGAAGGAAAGGGTTCTATAAGTCCAGGAAGAGTTTCCCAACCAGATGATGGTGTGGGAAATTCTGAGTTAATTACAACTCTAAATGGTATTACTAACTTAGTTACTCCAACCTTCAGAACAGAACTAATACCAATTATTCGGGATTTATACAAAGTAAACCCAGATGTCAGTATTGCACTGCAAGACATGTTCAAGCTGTCAAATACTGGCCATACTATAGACTTCCCAAACAATACCGCAGAAGAATCAACTAAGATGAGAAATCATCTTAGAGAGGTATCTAAGAAGTGGTCAAGATATACAGCTGGTATAGACGGATTGGTAAACAAGTTCATTGTTCAACTTTTAGTTGGTGGTGCAATATCAGTAGAGGGTGTACCAAACAAAGAGTTGACTGGATTAGAGACAATACTATTCATTAAACCAGAAACTATAAGGTTTAAGAGAGAGAACAATGGAGTATATCATCCATATCAGAGGAATCCAAGGATAGTAGATGGAGTAAAGGATACATTCATCAGACTTAATACAGAAACATATTGTTATGTTGGGATGTACAATGATACTGATGAACCGTATGGAGTACCTCCATTTATGTCTGCATTAGACTCTATAGCTGGTCAGCATACTATGAGAAAGAATTTCAAACATATCATGGAGATCATGGGTATGGTTGGATTCTTAGAGGCAAAGATGGCTAAACCTCCTCGTACTGCTGGTGAAAGTGAAAAAGCTTATCAAGGTCGTCTAAACAGTACACTCCGTAAGATGAAGACTAACATAGTTAGTGGTATGTCAGATGGAGTTGTAGTTGGTTATATTGATGATCATGAATTCGACCTGAAGTCAACATCAGCTTCTATGCAGAACATAAATCTCCCGTGGAATATGAACCAGCAGTCTGTTGCTTATGGGATGGGGGTAAATGGTTCTGTCATAGGAGTATCAGCATCTCAAGCTGGAACTGAAGGAGGGGCTGGTATACAGCTGTCAAAGATGATATCCCAGTTAAAGAATATCCAAACACTTGTAATATTTGTATTGGAATTCTTTTATTCTCTAGAACTGCGTCTGGCTGGATTTAATAACAAGGGAATAACAATTCAATTTGGAACTTCAACAGTTTCTGATGACATTAAGTTACAGCAAGCAAGGGAATATAGGGCTCGTGTAAATATAACACTTTACAATCAGGGTATCATAAGCCAGGATCAATTTGCACGTGATATGGGGTATGAAGCTCCTGATCTACCAGAACCCCGTACACCAGTAGATTCAGATGATTCATCCGGTACTGGTGATACAGATACTGGTAAGAAGAAAAAGGATAGAAAAGACGATAAAGAAAGGTCAGATCGTAAGGGCAGGGACAAAAATAACCCAAACCCAAGAAGAGGTGATCAAGATAGTAAACCGAGATAAATTATGCCACCTATTGAAAAACAAAACACCGATGTAATGGTGTTAAGAGCAGCTCAAAGCTTAATGATTTCAGATGTACCAAAAGTAGTTATTGATGCTCACTCTCTTTCTGAAAACTTCTACAAGGGAACAGGTAATTTCAGTGATGATCCAAAGAAGTCATTAGAGAGGTTCGGTATGTGGGGAGGTACTTTGAATGTGAATCAATTTATGCCAAATGTAACTCCAGACATGCTGAAACCAAAGGACACAGACTTTATTGAGCCAATGTTCAGAATGCTTTCGGCTGCTGTTGTAGCAAAGAAGTATAATCCTACTGAATTTCCAGAACAGATCCTCAAAGAGTCAATGCCATTACTGGTTGGTCAGTCTGTAAACCTTGATCATGAAACTGATGTGGCTAATGCTATCGGATCAGTTAAATCTGTTGAATGGCAAGACGCATACAAAGATGAAAAGACTGGAGTAGTAATACCTGCTGGTATAAACGGTATACTGAAGATAGATGGATTATCAAATCCACGTATAGCTCGTGGTATACAAATGGATCCACCTTCTATACATTCTAATTCTGTAACTGTAGAGTTTGCATGGGAACCATCCCACCAATTTGAGGATATATGGGAGTTCTATTCTAAACTTGGTACATATACAGATAAGGGAGAACTTATACGTAGGGTTGCTACAAAGATAATCTCTTATAAAGAGACATCTCTGGTATGGCATGGAGCTGATCCATTTGCTCAATTGATTAAGAGTGGTAGGTTAAATAGCCCTGCTTATGCTGGAAGTCAGTATTATTCTTTTTCCGAAGAGAAAGCAGCCGAGGCTAATGATCCGATAAAGAGGGTATCTCTATTCGACTTCAAGGTTCTTTCAGAAAAAGATATAAAGTACAATACCAGTAAATCTAATAATGAAAAGGGTGCCGGAAAGGGTAACCATAATAACCAAAATAATAAAACAAACATGGACAAAGAATTGCAGCAGATGCTTGCGAGCCTCTTTGGTGAAAATCTTTTGACCCTTTCTGAAGGTCAGGAAGTTTCGACAGAGCTGGCTCTCACCCAGATTAAAACTCTGGTACAGCAGAACAAGGACTTCGCTGATGCTGCGAAGGCGAAGGATGAGGAAATTGAAAAACTCACTGAGGAAAAGACTAATCTTGAAAAAGACCTCAATTCTTACAAGGAGGCTAAAGAGAATTGGGATTGCCACATTAAATCGTATCGTGAGGAAACGGTGGCAGCATATAAGAAAGTTTCTGGTGAGGATAAGGTAGACCAGAATATCCTGGCTTTACTGGAGAATGAAGGAACAACTCTGGAGACTCTCAAAGCTCTGCGTAAGACTTATGATGCACAGCTGGAAGAGAAATTCCCCATGCACTGCAATAATTGCGGTTCTCATGATGTTGGCCGAGCATCATCTATTAATCCCGAAGATGATGAGGAAAAGAATAAGGCACCGAAATCTACTCGTGATATAGCTTTAACTTTGGCAGATCGTAAACTTCGGGGAGAAAAGAAATAACAAACAACTAAAATATCAAGTTAAATTATGGCAGACTTACACAAAGTGGGTGGACGGACCCCGCAGGCTGTGATTTACAAAAGTGAATCGCACAAGCTTCATCAGGCATTTCCGGTAAAGAGTGGCGATACCATCGTTCAGGGTCAACCGGTAAAACTTAATGACGATGGAACTATCTCTCCGTATACTGGGGCAGCTGGTGATATGTATCTCGGTATTGCTGTTAACTACAGTAAGTATCCTGCGTATCCTGCAAATGCAGCTGGTGTAGAAGTAACTGTAATGGTAGAAGCCTTTGCAATTATACACGGTATAGCTAAGGCAGAGCTTACCACCACTGGTTATGTTAAGACCGATGGAACTTTGGATGAAAGCGGAACGTATACAAACTTCCAGCCCTCCGATGCAAATGCAGAGACTAAGTTCATAGCTATCAACGTAGCTGAGGTTGGTGATCTGATTCAAATCCTGGTAAAATAACAGAAAATAACATTACTAAATATGGCAGAAAAAACCTTAACTCGGGAGCAGTACTTAAAGGAGCTTCCCGAAATTGTAAAGAACATGGATGGCTTCCGTCAGGGAAGCAACAAGAGTCTCCCAGTGGATATTCATCTGGGTGATATGCTCCAGGAGAAATACGGTCTCACTCAGGGGGATTATTTCAAGGCTATCGGTTTCAACCCGAAAGTTGATACGATGGAGAATATTTACTCCATGCCTAATCCTGAGCTGCGTTGGCTTGTTCCTGAGATTGTACGTGAGGCAATCTATCTTGGAATGCGTGAGGCACCTTTCTATCCGAACATCATTGCATCTGATCAGCCTATTAATGGGCTAACGGCTATCATGCCTCTGGTAAATATGTCGGATGCTAATCCTGCACGAGTTAACGAGGCAGAGACAATTCCTCTGGGTACTGTATCCTTCGGACAGAAGTCGGTAAACCTTTTCAAGATCGGTAAGGGATTCAAGGTAACCGATGAGGTACGTAGCTATGTATCCATGGATGTAATGGCCATCTTCCTTCGTGACTTCGGTGTTCAGCTTGGTTATGCAATGGATGCTCTGGCAATGGATGTACTCGTAAAGGGTAACAAACTTGATGGTTCTGAATCGGCTCCTGTTATCGGTGTAGGTGATACTCAGAATGGTATACGGTATCGTGACCTTCTCCGGGTATGGATTCGTGCATCTCGCCTTGGTCGTCAGTTCCGTACTATTATCGGTGGTGAAGAGCAGGCACTTGATCTGCTTGATCTGCCTGAATTCAAGTTACGTTCGTCGGGTACTACTGATGCTCGCTTGAACCTGAAGACTCCAGTTCCAAATTCGGCAGACTTCTATATTCACGGTGGAACTCCAGAAAATGAGGTAATGCTTGTAGATCCATCGGCTGCCATGATTAAGTTGACTGCTAAGCAGCTTATGCTTGAGTCTGAACGTATAGTATCGAACCAGACAGAGGCTATTTATGCTTCGTTAACTACTGGTTTCTCGAAGATGTATCAGGATGCTTCTATCCTCATAGATGCAACTAAGGAATTCTCTACCAATGGATTCCCTGATTACATGGATGTAGATAATTACCTGAAAGGCATCCTCGAATAATTAAACCCCTTAACAATATAAGGAGGGAGTATATACTCCCTCCTTTAATCCATTTAACTATGGCAAAATACATAAAACTTAATCCAAAGGCAAGTATCTTCTATGATCAGGCTTCTAAGATTAAGGTACTTCGCAAGGATGTTGTTGAGATAACCGAGAATCAGTTTAATTCCCGGGTAATCCGAGCAGCTATTGCAAATGGTTACCTTATAGAAGCTAAGGCAGAAGAAGTTAAAGTCAAGACAGAAGAAGTTAATCCTAAGAAGAAAGCTGATTCAAAGAAAGAAGTGGACACAGAAGCTCTTAAAGATAAGTTCATTGGTCTTATAGAGGCAGGCGAAGCTCCAGAAAAAATAAAGGATCAGTTCAATGGAGAAGAGCTGAAAGCTTTGGCTATCTCTTTAGATATTGAACCAGAAGATGGTGATACTAAGCTTGACTTGGTAAATGCCATTTTAGATGAGTTTAACAGCGGAGAAGACGAGTAATATATGGAAACGGTGGATTTTTTATCTACCGTAGTTGGACTAAATGCAAGGTTCAGGGCATTCGCTGATGAGCTACCTCATGATTTCACGGTAACATGGGTATTTGGTGATGGGAAGACAGAATCACATGTAGGTGTGGTAACTGCTTCCCATCTTTATGAAAATCCTGGCGACTATGTTGTCAAGGTAACAATAACAAATAACTATGGTGGAGAGAATCTTTCCAAAACCAATGTAATCAGAGTTAGTGATCAAGTAAATACCCAGTTGCCTGGCAGTATCTATGAGCTGATAGACACTTATATTCCTGAGGATATCTTCGGTAAGGTTTCTCTTAAAGAGAAGCAGCAATTCATTGAAAAATGGCAGCTGTATATTCAGCCGCTAGTAAATCATGAGATTCCAATAGAGGAATTTAATAATGAGTTGTATTATGAAGCTCTAGAAAACCAGCTAATTATGGAATTGGCAGCCTATGATTATATGGTTGTACAAATCTCATTAATGGTTGGTGCTACTGCAGAATCGGTTAAAGATAGTAACTCAACCTCTAGTTCTGAATCAGAATCTTCTGAATCAAGTGGAGGTTCAGGTGAGGTTAAACGAATACAAACAGGTCCAACTGAGGTAGAATTCTTCAACGATACAGACTCAGAATCTAAAACCTCATCCAATGTTATAAAAGCAATGCAACCAGGTGGAGTTATTGATATACTCAAACAAAACCTGTGTATGCTTGCTGATAGACTTTCCATATATCTACCTATTTGCAGAACAGTGAAGAAGGTAGTAGTTCCAAAAGTAGTCAATCACCGGAGGCCAGGTCCATTAGATGGCCCAGACCCCGGCTTCCCAGTAAAGAAGTAGGGTATGGCACGAAGGAAAAGGATTACTAATGGAGTATGGGATAGATACAAAGCCATAGTAAATGACTTTGTTGAAGTGGATGCAGGGAAGCAACCTCTAATCTGGTTGAAGAGATTTGACCAGATGTTATCTTACGGTGAAGATACTGGAAACAACTATGAACCGTATCTATTGGATGGCTTAATCCAATATAACTACATAAGAACTTGGCCTTCATTAAAAGAAACCGTATCAGGTGAATTAGACGGTATCAATATTGTGCTATACGTAACCAAGAGGTCATTAGCAGAGAATGGACATTTAACCAAAGATGGTTACTGGGACTTTGACTGGGCACAGGATAAGTTTGTAATCAATGGTAAAGTATATTCTCCATCTGGTGATACTCAAGTTGCTCAAGCACACGATGAGGCTTTGTTATTCTTTGTAGTATTGAAGAGAGAGACTCCTGAAGAGACGAAAAAGATACTTAATTACATGGAAAATGTAGGCAAGTACCTTGAGTTGACCAAGTACATCCTTGAACTAAACGAAATGAATAATTACGAGGATGAAACTACCGTAAAGACGAATACTACATTTATAGTTAGACCCAAATAAATAAAAAAAATGTCTGGAGTAAAACAAGTAAAACAGAACGGTGTAGTTGTTAGTCCTTCTACTGGGTTCTGGTGATACCATTTTACAGGTAAAGGCAGAAGTTGCTAATCGTGGTAACCGTTTAGCTCAGACTGCCACTTTTGAAGTAGAGGGTTCCGGTGTAGCTGAGAAGAAGCAATTTGTTGCTAACCATCTCCCAGCTGCAGAGTTCATTGAGTTTGATAATGCTAGCCCAGCAGTTGATAAGGGTGGTGGTAGTGTAACATTAACTGGTAAATCCAATACTACCAAGATTACCTTTTCAAAAGGTGCTGGTGATGTCATAGGTGCAGATATTTCTGCAATCAAATTTACTGCAAACGGAGCTTCTGCAACTAGTGGTATTGCAATAACTGGTGACCCCGGTGCTAAAGCTAAGTACACTTTTAGTGTTACTTTGACTGCAGCAGAAAACGAAACAATTGAAGCCAGAACTCAGCAGATTATTGCTACTGCTGCTGGTGGACAGAAGGCTACGGTTACACTGCATCAGACTGCTGGTGATCCATTTATCGAAGTTACACCGACAGAGATCGATGTACCTCAGGATGGTTCTGCAGTTCAGGTTACGGTGGATACCAACACCACATTCACTGTTACTCCCAAATCGTAAAGATACGGAGTTTTGGTATAGTAGGGTGGGATATCTCTACTATACCCCAAATTTAATACTTAAAGTATGGCAAAAGTTACTATACCATGGGGTGATGGCTCGGGTGATAATTTTTACATAGATTATACCGGAGTTGAAGGGAGTTCAGAATCATTCATAATTTCTGATATTAACCAAACAGGAGTAGAAAGAAGAAAAACTTTAGTATTCAGAACTACAACTTCAAATGTAGTAACTGCATTACAATCCGAGGCTTATTTAACAGTAATCCAAAAAACAGACAGTTTAGTAGTAGCTATGTTTAATAACACAGTTGCTACGTTCGGTACTTCAGAAGTTAAAGCTGGTTGGAGAGATACTAAAAACAATCAATAGATATGGCAAAGTTCGTAGATATAAATTCTCTCACTGAGAAGGTAAACCCTGACGGTAACGAACAGATTCAGGTATCTGACACACAGAAATTTGTGTGGAAGAATGCCCTTATGAATTCAGGGGGATTCATAGAAGCTATATTATCGTATGCTACTCAGTATGCAAAGGGGGATACAACTAATAGAAAAACATTAATCTCATTAATAGGACAACTATTTTACAATACAGGTTCTAGAGCAGACAGCTTCTTTCGTTTTGTCTGTGGATCAGTAACTATTTCGAGTAGCACAGATAAGAAAGAATATTTCGGAATAGTATTCTATGATGCGTACTATACCAGGACGTATGCTGTTTTTTTCGGATTCGAGAATAATAGCGTTCCGATTAACTTCTTTCAGAGACAAAGAAACTACGTTACCGACTCTCCGATAGATGACAATTTTGTTACGAATATAATAAAGGGTACAAGGTGGACTAAATTAGGGACGGTAGATTTTGACGCTCTTCTGAAACAGACATACGGAACAAACACACAGTTCTTGGCTCCGGTACAGGGGAGTGAAGTACTGTTGACAACAACCATAGAACGTATTCTGTACGCACTGGGTTTCCGCGGGACTAATACCAATTTCCGTTTCCTGACAGGAGTGAACAGTACGTCGGAAACTTACTGGGGGGTTGCTTTCTACAACTCCAGCCAGAGCAAGACGTTTACGGTGTTGTTCGGTATCGGAGGGAGTTCTATTCCAGTCGGTATGTACCAAAAAGCCGGTAATGTGACCGCGCAAAAATCGGTGGACAGCGAGTTCATTCAGGATGTGCTGTCGACGTGGACTAAATCGTGGTCGCTGAATAGTCAGGGGACTATCTATACGTCTGACGTAATAGCAGCTACTTCCAACAAACCGATAACGCTGCCGGGTCAATTCGCGTTTCCGAGTTTAACGAACTTGAAGACGGACGCCTTCGTAAAGCAGATGATCTACAACTCGGGGTACCACAAGTCTAACGCTTGTTTCAGACAACTTCTCGCCCCCTATGTTATCGGAGGCACCGGTTCGAAGGCTCAGTGCTACTACGGAGTCACGTGGTACGACAGCTACTACGGGAGAACGTACACGATGCTGGTGAACATGGAGCTTGCCAACGGGGAGTTTATTACGCTGTCCCAGCAACAGGAGCGTCTCATTGAAAGCAACACCACGGATGCTGCGTTAGAACAGGATGTGCTGACAGGGGACTGGTTGAAAGTAGCCGGTATAGGTACCGGTGGCTCGGAGCCTACGCCGATCGAATCTCTTGCGGCCGAGAAGGTTAACGTAGCCGCTCCTACGCTGTATGATGAAACCACGGCGAGTACGTGGGACCCAAATTCCGCGAACAATTTGCAGGAGCTTCTCAACGGACTTCTTTACAGAACCGGTCTGAGAAGTACCTCTGACGGTCTGAACTTAGGATTCCGCGTTGCGTGCGCCGACGGTAAAATAGCGATCATAGCGAATGATTCGTTGTCGTCGGACTACTCGGTGTTCCTGTTCAGCGGAGGTTCCACGATACATACCTACCTTATTGACCAAACTTACGTCATGGATTGGGTGGGTAACTATTCGTCCGACCACGAGATAATATCGAGCATAGAGAGAGACGGTAATGAAACGGGTATGCTTGATATGGCAGGTATATCGAATTTCGCTACGAAGGCATACGTCAAGCCGAACGATGCTGTACTGACGATGTTCCCCTCGGGTTACAGGACTGTTATCCCGGGAGAAAACCTTACGACTAATCTAACCTCTGGAACCCTGAAAGTACAAGTTCAAGGTTTGCTTACTGCACAAATAAAGAATGGTCCATTCCGTGATGCTGTAATAGACGTTCCATATGGTGTTACTGTACAGTTTGCTGATCAAGTAGGTATAGTATATAAAGCAGAGGGTGTTGATGGATTTACTGCTACATCTGGTAGAAAGGTATATACTATTCACTTTGTGCCTACAACGTCGTCGACTACTAATATAACCTTTAGAGCATTTGTAAACGTGACAAACTATAAGTAGGATGCTTACTGCTTTTTTTGCTTCACAGAATGGTACAAGTAAAACAGTGCCAAAAACTCTGACATATCAGTTTGAGAATCATTCTGGTATGGGATTATCCATAGTACAAGGTAACCCAGAAAACCCATTAACTCCAAGAACTGTAAATGTACCATTTAGTAATGATCCTTATGTAATTACTAGCAGGTTATTATCAGAGGGGAATATAACTCCTATGATATCTGTTAAGTCAGAAAATAACTGGGTATTAAACATCAGAGTTTACTTAAGAAAGTACGGTACTGCTACGGATACTTTCTTAGGAGGATTAAATATAGATAAAGATCACTATGGTACTAACACTATAAGTGGTACTACCAAGGTTAACTTTGGTGATACTTTAATTTATAGGATAAATTTACTTGATGGTGTACTAACTTCTAAATCCATAGCTAATACCTTCCCAACTGACAGCATTCAAGATCCAGCTTGGGGATTGAGTTTGGAGAATTTATACACAACAAGTTTCATAGGTATGGGATTAAGGAAAGGTGAACCATATCCTTATGACTTGGTGGTAGATTTAGGACCCAGTACAAAAGGTACTTTCGAAGATTGTAATGCAGTAGTAGAGTTCTACGAGAAATACAGGGGTAAGATTGATGAAGTAACATTCTATGCTAATACAGCAGAAGATGTTGGTAATATAGTAGTTGGTATGGATACCAATAAAAAGGTGGTTATGTATTTGAAATATGTGACCAGTGCTAAGGTAGACCCACCAACTCCATCAAAAGTTGCCATTGATTTTACTGTGGGTATTTCTCCTCATTCACCCGGTACAGAAACTACGATATTCATTTATAATAAGGCAAGAACCAGATTATTAAAGCATGTGACTTATGAAGATGGAGATGTAAGAGTTGGTTGTTCTACAAAGTTTACTAACGTACCTAATAGTGATAACAATGTATATTACTTAGTTATTACTGGGTCAGTGAATAGGTCAGAGTTATTTAACTTCTACGATGGAGGAGTATACATTTTCTAAAATAAAATACATTTTCTAAAATAAAAGCCTTATGAAAATATCAAAACTTGGATGGCTGTATGTAGCATTGCTAATAGCCTCAGTAATAATCTTCTCTTGTATTTGGAGATGGCTGGACAACGGACTGGTAGCATTCTTGCTCATTTTATATCCGATAGTGTATTTCATTGTCGGATATTTTGCTCATTATCTCAAAATAAAGGCAGCCATTAAGAAAGAATAGGCAATGTCCAGTATCTTAAAAGAACATCAACATAAAACTAAGTTTGGTAAGTTCTTGCATACTCTGGTGCATATCCTTTTGTATATTTGGCAACTACCCCAAAACCTGGCCGGACTTATTTATAGAATAATTCTGAAAGGAGAGAAAAGGATTCTTAAACAAAGAAGCACTGCTTTCTATGTAGCTCCTACAATGAATGGCGGTGTAAGTTTGGGAAACTACATCTTTCTTTCAGAAAGGTCAGGATTAAAAGAACCTGCTTATGATCACGAGTTTGGTCATTGCATACAGTCCAGAATACTTGGGCCATTATATTTACCTATAGTTGGATTATGTAGTGGTATTCATTGCCTATTCCATAATAGAAAGAATAATTACTACGAATTCTGGACAGAGAAATGGGCAAACAAACTTGGTGGAATAGACGGTTATGCTGGAGAGTACCATTATCATAAGGACGGTGTAATTAGAACTGTTTACTCAAAGTTAAAGGACTTTTACGATAAACATTTTTAACAATGGCAAGAACGGTTAATATCACTCTACCTAAAATATCAGACCTGGTTCTTCAAGTAAAGCTAAACGGTGAATGGCAAACGGTTGAAGCTTTAGTAAGTAACCTTGGTCCAAGTATGCAGATAGGGTATGACAGAGCCGTTGATAAGTTCTCAAGAAACTTACTTGCAATAGTAAAGAAGTCATTAACTTTGGGTATACCACCTGTTGGTGGTGGAGTAACATGGCAACCGCTATCCCCAGCTACTATCCAAAGGTGGGGACAACATCCTATTTATAACCTGACTGGCCTTTATTCAAGGTCAGTTGGGTTATATAGGTATAAATCTAGAGTTCTGATAGGATTACCAATTGGAACAAGAAGATCATCTCAGAAAGGTTTAACATTAAATCAGTTAGCCAGAATATTAGAATTTGGATCCAACGATGGTAGGATTCCATCAAGACCAGTGTGGTCACCGTCTCTTAAAGCTGTTGGTGGTAAGAATAGGTTAAAACAACTTATACTAACAGAGATACGTAGAGAACTTCAAAAATATGGTGTAAGACCCAATCAAGTAAAATGGTAAATTCTCAGGAAATTATAGAGAGGTCCATATACATGGCTCTATTGAATATGTCCATTGAATTGGGCTACACTATAAACCCAGAAGACTATCTTCCAACAAGTGCAGAAAATGCTGAAAGGTTTAAGGAAGATCTTAAAAAGATAATAGATGATAAGGGTTTCTATATAGGTATCTTTGGAGTAGGCAATAATCATTCCCGAGGTATAAAAGAAACCCCGAGAATAGTAGTTGATTCAGAAGGATTTTATCCTGGTGATGTAGGACTACCAAGACAAATAATACAGAAAGAAGAGGGTATAGGTTATACTGCAACCGAAGTACCTTATGA
>ENA-ORLQ01000038-ORLQ01000038.1-human-gut-metagenome-genome-assembly--contig:-NODE-38-length-14390-cov-5.04262_pt1 | contig 14390 bp, 9 predicted proteins | sample MGYA00243012_ERZ508839 | MGnify/ENA primary metagenome ERZ508839 (study PRJEB26277, sample SAMN04329783) | human gut metagenome | biome: human-associated habitat | host: Homo sapiens | place: USA...
GGGGGCCTCCGTGAGGGGCAGGTCGTAGCGCAGGGTGACGGCGTCGGGCATCACGCTGCGCAGCGCATAGCCGTCGTAGAGCGAGACGCCGGCCGCGGTGAGCCGCTCGTCGCCCTCCGGCGTGAGCTCGATGCGCACGAAGCCCGAGACGCTGCCCGGGTAGTGCTCCGCCGCGGCAACGGCGGCGAGCCGCTCCGCCAGGCGCGGCAGGTCGGGCGTATAGCCGCGCCCGAAGAGACAGCGCGAGGCAGCGTCGAGCAGGGCGGCGTGGGCCGCAAGGTTGCGTGCCCGGCCCCGTGCCAGGTGCACAATCTGGTATGGCACCGGAAGGCTCACAGCAGGAAGATTTTCAGCAGCAGCTCGCGCAGCAGCTCGCCGTCGGGCGCGCCGCCCGCATTGAGCCCCTTGCTCTTGGCGTCGTATTCGCGCAGCAGCCCCAGCACCTGGAAGACCTTGCGGTTGTCCCACAGCGCGGCCTGCTGCTTGATCTCGTTCAGCACGTAGGTGTTGTTCTTGCGCAGGATGCCCATGAGCTCCGCATCCTGCGGGAAAGGCTTGCCCTTGTGGCGCGCGAGCCAGCGCAGGTAGTTGACCACGAACAGGTCGCGGAACTGGCCGAAGAGCGCCATGATCGTCAGCAGCAAGGGGTTCTCCCGGGGGTTGCGGGCGAAGTGGTCGGCGATCAGCAGCGCGCGCTGCATGTCGCGCGTGACGACGGCGCGGCACAGCTCGAAGTTGTTGTACTCCTTGGAGATGCCGATGTTGGCCTCGATGTCGGCATCGGTGATGCGCTTCGTCCCCTCGGGCAGCGAGACGGTGAGCTTGTGCAGTTCGTTGTCGATGCGCGCGATATCGGTGCCGAGGTGGTCCGTCAGCATCGACAGCGCCTTCTGGTCGATCGTGAAGCCCTGTTGCCGGACGAACTGCTGGAGCCATGCGGCGATCTCGTAGTCGCGCGGCCGCACCGACTCGAAGACCGTGCCGTTGGCCGCGCACCCCTTGTAGAGGGCCGAGCGCTTGTCGACGTTCTTCTCCTTGTGGCAGATGACGAGGATGGTCGTCGGCGAGGGCTTCTGCGTGTAGAGCGAGAGCTTCTCGATGTTGCGCAGCTGCTGCGCCTCCTTGAGGATGACCACTTCGTAGCGGCCCATCATCGGCAGCTGGCGGCAGAGGTTGATGACCTGCCCGACGTCGGAGTCCTTGCCGTAGACGACAATCTGGTTGAAGGCGCGCTCGGCCTCGTCGAGAATCGAGGCGGCGAGCTGCTCCGCGAGGCGGTCGATGAAGTAGCTCTCCTCGCCCATGAGCAGGTAGACCGGGGCGAAGCGCCCCGCGCGGATCTCGCCCGCGATGCGGTCGTATGCGGCGACCGTGTCCCTGAATTTGACAGCGCTTTTAGCCATAATCAGACGATCTCGCGCGTGATGCGCAGTACGTTTTCGGTCTCGGCCGTGAGGCGGAAGCGGTCGTCGATTCTCCGTCCGACGAGCCAGACGATGTCGTCGCCCGACAGTAGCACGAACTGCCGCTGCTTCTCGGGCAGCGGAACCTTGACGTCGATCAGAAAGTCGCTGACCTTCTTGCGGCCCGTCATGCCGAAGGGGATGAACCAGTCGCCCTCGCGCCAGCGGCGCAGCGTGAGCGGGAAGCGGAGTTTGTCGGCATCGATCTGCGCGACCTGCTCGGGGGTGCCGAAGGTCTGGATGTCGTCGATGTCGCAGTATTCGTAGTAGAGTACCGCATTGCCGCAGTAGCTGCGCACGGCGCCGCGCTCGACCGTCGTGCGGCATTCGTCGTCGGGGGCGATCGGCGTGACGATGATCGCCCCGCGGTCGATTGTGGCCATGCGGTCGCGGGCGTAGAAGCGGCGTCCCGTGGCGTCGTGGTTCAGGGCGTGGCACAGCGCGTCGATGACGTCGCCCTTGAATCCGTAGGCGGAGTTGAGCAGTTCGTAGATGACGAACTCCCGCGGGAAGGCCGGGTCGATGCGGTCGACGCGGATCGTGTCCGTATCACCCTGTGAGGTCACGGCTTCGCGGCGGATGCGCTCGATGCCGTGGTCGATGAAGAGCTGGGCGTCGGTCAGGCGGCCGATGTTCTTGCGCATGAGCTCCGTGAACTTGGGGTTGATCTCGCGGATGCGGGGGATGAGTCCCAGGCGGATCTTGTTGCGCAGGTACTTCGTCGAGCGGTTCGAGGAGTCCTCGCGGAAGGGGATGCGGTTCTGTACGGCGTATTCGAGAATCTCCTTGCGCGAGGCGAACATCAGCGGGCGGATGACCTTGCCGACCTGCGTCGAGATGCCGGTCAGTCCGCGCAGCCCGGTGCCGCGCAGCAGGTTGATGAAGAAGGTCTCGATCGAGTCGTCGATGTGGTGGGCGATGGCGATGACCGTATATCCCTCTTCGCGGCTCAATGCGTCGAACCAGGCGTAGCGCAGCCGCCGGGCCGCCATCTCCATCGACTCGCCCGTGCGCTCCATCTCGCCCGCGGTGTCGAAACGGCGGTTGTAGCAGGGCACGCCGCAGCGGGCCGCCTCCCGGGCAACGAGCTCTTCGTCCTCGTCGCTCTCGGCGCCGCGCAGCTGAAAGTTGCAGTGGGCCACGCCCACCCGGTAGCCGCTGCGCGTGAAGAGCGAGAGCATGACCATCGAGTCGACGCCGCCCGAGACGGTCAGCAGGATGCGGTCGTCGTGCGTCGCCAGGTCGTTTTCGGCGATGTAGCGTTGGAAGGATTCGAGTAGGGGCATATCTTGACAGGTATCATTGTTTGCTGTGTCGTCTGCGGTGCGGGCCGCTGTCCGGGAACTCTCCGGATTGTTGCCCGGAGGTCGTCCCGATTGCCGCCCGGGTCTCCGGCGCAGGGGCTCCGGCAGGGGCTGTCCGGGTGCCGCGGGGCATGCCGGGCGGTCGTCAGAGGATGTTGACCTCGGTGTCGATCTCCACGCCGAAGCGCTCGCGGACGCGCTGCTGTACCTTGCGGGCCAGGGCCAGCACCTCGCCGCCCGTGGCGCCGCCGAAGTTCACCAGCACGAGGGCCTGCCGCTCGTGCACGCCGACGCAGCCCTCGCGGTAGCCCTTCATCCCGGCGCGGTCGATAAGCCACCCGGCGGCGAGCTTCGCCCTGTCGGCCTGTCCGGCGGCGGGGTAGAGCGGCATGTCGGGGAACTCGGCCCGCAGGCGGTCGGCCACGGCCTGCTCCGCGACGGGGTTCTTGCAGAAGCTGCCGGCGTTGCCCAGCACCTTCGGATCGGGGAGCTTCGCGCGGCGGATGGCGCAGATCGCCTCGCGGATGTTGCGCAGCGTGGCGCCGCCGCGTGCCTCGACCTCGCGTTCGACGTCTCCGTAGCCCAGCCGCGGGCGCGGCGTGCGGTGCAGGGCGATCTCGATGGCCGTGATGACGACCTTCCCGCGCAGCTCGTGCTTGAAGACGCTCTCGCGGTAGCCGAAGGCGCAGTGCGCGGCATCGAGCGTGAGCCGGTTGCCCGTCCCGACGCAGAACATCTCCACGCGGCGGATCGCATCGCTGGCCTCGCAGCCGTAGGCGCCGATGTTCTGCACGGGAGCGGCGCCCGCCTTGCCGGGAATGAGCGAGAGATTCTCGATGCCCCACAGACCGCGTTCGACGGCCCAGGCGACCAGATCGTCCCACTCGACCCCCGCCTCGACGCGCAGGCGCACCTCGTCGCCCTCGTCGGCCAGCAGCTCGATGCCGCGGGCCACGGGCGTGAGCAGCACGCCGTCGTAGTCCTGTGTGAAGAGGATGTTGTTGCCGCCGGAGAGGACCGTCCAGCGGTCGGGCACCCCTGCGGCGAAGATCGCACGCAGGTCGTCGGCCGTTTCAAACTCGACGAGCCGCCGGGCGTGCTGCGCGACGCCGAAACTGTTGCGGCCGCGCAGGTCGATGTGGTGAAATTCTCGGATCATGATGTGCAAAGTTACGAATTTATTTACTAACTTTGATAAGATAATCGCCCGAACGACAGAAACCCTAAAATACCACAAACCTATGTTTACCGAAAAAGACTTGCATCAAATCGAGCAACACGGCCTGACGCGCGAGGCCGTGGAGCGCCAGATCGAAAATTTCCGCCGCGGCTTTCCCTTCCTGAAGGTGGTGCGCGCCGCCTCGCCCGGCGACGGGGTCGTCGTCGTGGACGACGCGGCGGCCGATGCGGCGCAGGCCCGTTACGAGCAGGCTGCGCACGGCCTCTCGGTCGTGAAGTTCGTTCCGGCGTCGGGTGCCGCCACGCGCATGTTCAAGGAGTTGTTCGAGTTCGTCAACGAGGGCAAGCGCGGCAAGGGCATCGACACGCTGCTCGAAAACATCGAGCGCTTCGCCTTCTGGCCCGAACTGAAGGCCGTGCTGCCGGAGGGTGCCGACGATCGGACCGTCGTGAGCTGCATCGTCAAGCAAGGGCTTGGCTATGGACAGAAGCCCAAGGGGCTGGTGACCTTCCACGCCTATCCGGACGGCGCCCGTAAGGCCGTCGAGGAGCACCTGGTCGAAGGGGCGGCCTACGCCTCGACCGACGGCGTGGCCCGCATCCACTTCACCGTCTCGCCCGAGCACCGTGCCGGCTTCGAGAGCCTGCTCGCCGAGAAGGTCCCCCTCTACGAAAAGCGCTTCGGCATCCGTTACGAGATCTCGTTCTCCGTGCAGAAGCCCTCGACCGACACGATCGCCGTGAATCCCGACAACACACCCTTCCGTCAGGAGGACGGCAGCCTGCTGTTCCGTCCCGCGGGCCACGGCGCGCTGATCGAGAACCTGAACGAGATCGACGCCGACATCATCTTCATCAAGAACATCGACAACGTGACGACCGACGCGCGCCGCGGCGACACGATCCGCTACAAGAAGGTGCTGGCCGGGCTGCTGCTCGAACTGCAGGAGCAGGCCTTCGCCCACCTGCGGGCGCTGGAGGCGGGCACTGCCGACCTGGCCGAGGTGGCCGCATTCGTCGAGCAGCGGCTCTGCGTGAAGCTGCCCGCGGCGTATGATGCTGCGCTGCTGCGTGCGGTGCTCGACCGCCCGCTCCGCGTCTGCGGCATGGTCCGCAACGAGGGCGAGCCGGGCGGCGGCCCCTTCTGGGTGGCCAACCCCGACGGCACGGAGTCGCTGCAGATCGCCGAGTCGAGCCAGATCTCGCCCGACGACATGCCGCTGATGAAGTCGGCCACGCACTTCAACCCCGTCGACCTCGTCTGCGGCGTGCGCACGTCGCAGGGCGGCAAGTTCGACCTGCGCCGCTATACCGACCCCTCGACGGGCTTCATCTCGTCGAAGTCGTCGGGCGGCCGCGAGCTGCGCGCCCAGGAGCTGCCCGGACTGTGGAACGGCGCGATGGCCCGCTGGAACACGGTCTTCGTCGATGTGCCCATCACGACCTTCTCGCCCGTCAAGGTCGTCCAGGACCTGCTGCGCCCCCAGCACCAGCAGTGATCCGTCCCGGGAGGGAGTTTTCCCCGTGCGGCCTTCGGAGTTTTGGCTCCGGAGGCTGCTTTTTTGTGTCTGAAGCTGTCGCTTGATCGTAAATTTTCTTATTTTGCTGCGGTGTGAAAATAATTTTGCTTAAATTTGCGGTAGGTGACAGAAAATTGATTTACGAACCCGAAAACTGCTTTCCGAATGAAAGAGCGAGCCTTGGCCGTGGACCTGCTGCGGGGTCTGGCCATCGTGGGGATGGTCCTCTCCGGATACATCTCGCGCAATCCCGATCTGCCCGCGTGGCTTTTTCATGCCCAGCTGCCGCCCCCGTCGTTCGCCTTCGACCCCTCGGTCCCGGGCATCACGTGGGTCGATCTGGTCTTCCCGTTCTTCCTCTTCTCGATGGGGGCTGCCTTCCCCTTCTCGATCGGACGGCGCCTTGACCGGGGCGCAGCGGCCGTGCAGGTCGCCTGGACGATCCTCCGGCGGGGCCTGCTGCTGGCCTTCTTCGCCATCGTGCTGGGGAACACGAACCTCTGGACGCTTCATGAGGCGCTGCAGTGCCCCGTGGCGGTCTCGCTGCTGACGCTGGTCGTCTGGGGGGCCTTCTTCGCCATGTTCATCCGCCTGCGGAACCGGAGCGAGCGGTTCAACACGCTGCTTACCGGCTGCGGCATCGCGGCGCTGCTGCTCCTGCTCGTGCTCTACCGGGCATTGGGGGTCGACGTGAACCTGCACCGCTCGGACATCATCATCCTGATCCTCGCCAATGTCGTCGTGGCCGGGTCGTTCCTCTGGTGGCTGACGCGCCGCAAGCCGGGATTGCGCATGGGCCTCGTGGCGCTGCTCGTGGCGCTGAAGCTCTCGGCCACCGTGCCCGGATCGTGGACCGCAGAGGTGTGGAATGCCACGTTCGCCCCCTGGCTCTACCATACGGAGTTCCTGCAATACCTCTGCATCGTGCTGCCGGGCAGCGTGGCCGGCGAACTGATCGCTCGGTGGCTTGCGCATACGGGCGCCGCGACGCCGGCAGCTGCGGCCCAACCCTCCGTCACGGCCGCAGTCCCGCCGCACTTCGTCTGCTCCGTCACCAGCACGCCGGCAGCCGCGATGCCGCTTCCGGACGGACAGGCTGCCCCGGCCGAGACGTCCGTTTCGGCAGATTCGGCCGTTCGGATTGCCCGGGCCGGTTCGGCGGCTGCCGCTTCTGCCGCCTCGCTTTCCGCCCCGGAGGCAGCAGCCGTGCCGTCCCCGGCCGATGGCAAGGGCACACGGCCGGCAGCCGCTCCGCACGATGCGGAGCCGCTGCCCGTGCGTTTCCGTCTTGCCGGAGTGTTGGTCCTCCTGCTCCTTGCGGTGAACCTCTGGGGGCTGTATGTCCGGGCGCTGACGGCGAACCTGCTGCTGACGCTGCTTGCGGGCGGAGCGGCCGCCTGGCTGCTGCGCCGCCCTCGCACCGCGCTGCAGGAGCTCCTCTCGGCGCTCTTCGCGACGGGGCTTTTCTGGCTGCTGCTCGGGCTGGTCTTCGAGCCGCTCGAAGGGGGCATCAAGAAGGACCCCGCCACCGTAAGCTACTTCTTTGTGACGGCGGGCATGGCTTCGCACGTGCTGCTGCTGGCCACGCTTCTCTTCGAGTCGCTGCACGGCCGGGCGGGGCTGCTGGTCCGCTGCGGCGAGAATCCGATGATCGCCTATACGGCGGCGGGCTATGTCGTCGTGCCGTTGCTCTTCATCGAGGAGCAGTGGGGCTTCTCGATGCCCTGGATCTGGGGTGCGGGCGGCTGCGGTGCGGGTATCGCCCGGGGCGTCGTCATCACCCTGCTGGCCATGCTGCTGACCTCGGCCTTCACGCGCCGCCGGCTCTTCTGGCGCACCTGACCCCGGCGCGCCCGCTTGTCGGGGCTACGGCCTTTTTGCCTCCTGCTCCGGCCAGTCAGGCCACAAAAAAACGGGACCCGTCGGGTCCCGTTTTTCGTCTCTGCCGGCCATCGGCGCCGCAGCGCCTGCCGGGGTGTCTCTCCTGTTATTCCGCCCGGGCTGCGGCGCGGTCGATCTCCGCCTCGAGCCGGTCGACTACGGGCGGCAGAATCCGCTCCATGACCTCGTAGCCCGCCTCGTTCGGGTGCACGCCGTCGTTGGTGTAGGCGGCGATCATCGAGCCGTCCTCGGCTGCCATCGGGGTGTGGTAATCGACGTAGGGAATGCCCTCCTGCTCGGCGTAGGCGCGGATCGCGGCGTTGAGCCGGATGATCTTCTGCGCCGGTTCGATCCCCGGACGCCACGGATAGTCGCCCGTGGGGTGGATCGAGCAGAGGATCGGCCGGATGCCGTTGGCGCGGGCCAGGTCGACCATCGACTGGATGTTGTCCAGAATGTGCTCCGGCGAGATGTAGCCCGTATTCCGGGCCAGGTCGTTCGTGCCGCCGCAGATCACCACGATCTTCGGGTGCAGCTCGATGACGTCGGCGCGGAAGCGCACGAGCATCTGCGAGGTGGTCTGCCCGCTGATGGCGCGGCTCACGAAGCCGTTGCGGGCGAAGAAGTCGGGATGCTTGCCGATCCACCCTTCGGTGATCGAGTTGCCCATCAGCACGGCCCGCGGTGCGGTGGTCTGCGCGGCGTTCTCCTGCTCGAAGCGGGCGAAGTTGGCCCAGTCGTCGGGTGCCTGGGCGGCGGCCGTCGTCGCAAGGCAGAGTGCGGCGGCCAGCATGCGGAGTTTTCCTTTCAGTGAGGTGTTCATGGTATGAGGGATTGGTGATTTAATCGTTGAGAAGCTCCTTGTCCACGGCCTCCTCGTCCGCACGTTCCTCCTCGGTGTCGGGATAGGAGAAGGGGATGCGCCAGGCGATCAGGAAGATCGGCAGCGTGGCCAGCAGCGACCAGAGGAAGAAGTAGTGGTATCCGCCGACGCGCTCGCACAGCCAGCCGCTCACCATGCCCGGGAGCATCACGCCGAGGTTGGCCAGCGACGAGCCGAAGGCGTAGTGGGCCATCTTGTGGCGTCCGGGTGCCACCTGCTGCATGATGAAGAGCGTCAGGCCGACGAATCCGAATCCGTAGCTGAAGTATTCAAAGACGATGCCGCCGCAGATCAGCACGCTCGAGGCGGGCTGGAACCCCGCCAGCAGGGCGTAGCCGACGAACGGGATGTTGAAGATGAAGATCAGCGGCAGCAGCGCGCGGCGCAGCTTGATCCAGGCGATGAAGTAGCCGCCGAGGATCGACCCCACGACGAAGGCGATGACGCCGAACGTGCCGTAGTAGAGACCGATCTGCTGCTCGGTGAGGCCCAGGCCCTGGTCGGCGACCGGGGCGTTGAGGAACAGCGGCACGATCTTGATGACGAGGCCCTCGGCGAAGCGGTAGAAGACGATGAAGGCGATGTAGATCCAGATGTACTTCTTGACGAAGAAGCTGCGGAAGACCTCGGCCGTCTCGCGCATGGCCTCGCCGACGCTTCCGGCGTGGGCCGTGGCATCGCCGCCCGAGGGGAGCATGCGCAGGTGGTAGAGCCCCAGCAGGAAGAGCAGCGCGCCGCACAGCGCCATGACGATCATCCAGGCCTCGACGACGCCCACGCGCTCCTTCAGCGCGCCGGCCACGTAGACCAGACCGCCCATGGCGAAGACCTTGGCGATGTTGTAGAAGGCGCCCTGCCAGCCGATGAACTGGGCCTGCTGGGTCTTCGACAGCTCGGTGATGTAGACGCCGTCGGTGGCGATGTCGTGCGTCGAGCCGCTGAAGGCGACGACGGCCATCAGCGCGATGGCGTAGGGGAAGAAGTTGGGCAGCGAGAGCGAGAGCGCCACCATGGCCAGCGCCAGGCCGGAGACGAGCTGCGTCGTGACGACCCAGAACTTCTTGGTGCGGAACATCTCCATCAGGGGGCTCCAGATGGGCTTGAGCGACCACGGGAGGATGATGAGCGAGGTCCACAGGGCGATGCGCGCGTCGTCGATGCCCAGACCGCGGAACATCAGCGTCGAGACCATGTTGACGATGATGAACGGCAGTCCCATGGCGAAATAGACGGTCGGGACCCACGTGAGCGGCGAGCGGCGCACGGACGGTTCGGTTTTCGTGTGGTTCATTTCGGGTTCTGTAAGTAGGTTGCGTGGTTATGATTCACGCAAAGATACGCAAAATCCCCGAGATTATTCGACACTCGTGTCGGGTAATTCCCATCCGGTGATCGTCGCGATATAGGGAATCACCGACATGGCCAGCTTGCGGTGCCCGTGGTGGTTGGGGTGGTAGTTGGCGCCCATGTCGCTGTCCCAGTTGGTGACGCCCGGCAGGATGGCCGTGAAGTGCAGGTTGGCGTCCTGCCGTTCGGCGATCAGCTGCTCGAGGTAGCGCAGCACGATGGTGTTGTCGCTCGGTGCCACGCAGAGGATCGGCACCTGGCCCCAGATCGAGCGCAGGTAGTCGATCGCCCGGGCGTAGGAGTCGTTGAAGGGCTTCTCGGCGGGGGCGATGCCCGTGCTGAAGTCGTTGGACCCGAGTTTGATGACGACGATGTCGGGCCGGTAGGCGCTGCCGTCCCAGGCGGGCGACTCCTCCATGTCGAGCGTGCGGCGCATGCGCTCGCGCATCGTGCAGTCGGAGACCTCCTTCTCGTCGCCCCAGTTGCGGACGATGCCCTGCCCCGAGTGGGCGATGAGCGTGTATTCGGCGCCGAAGTAGCGGGCGACGATGCAGCCCCAGGCCAGGTCGCAGTTCTCGGTCTGCGGCGTGAACTGCTCCTCGGCCGAAAGGCCTTCGGTGCCGTAGCCGCAGGTGTGCGAGTCGCCGATGAATTCGATGTGGCGGGCCGGGGCCTCCGGTGCCGCGAGCAGCGGGGCGTCGCTCTCGATGCCGTAGAGCGTCGTGCGTCCCTGCTCGCCCTCGGTGCGTTTCTGCACGAGGAGCGTGTGTATGCCCTTCGGCAGGCTGTCGGCGAGCACGATGGTCGTGTCGGCGCCCGTTGCCGTCACCACGGCCGTCTGCCGGCCGTCGACGAAGACGTTGTAGTAGTCGCACCCCGTGTCGGAGAGGCGCATGGCGCAGCGGCACCCCTCGAAGCGGAAGGTGAAGTGGCTGCCGCTCCAGTCGAAGGTGAGCGATCCGTCCTCGCCCGTGACGGCGCGGCCCGTGAAGCGGATTTCGGGTGAGACGGCCGGGGTGAAGTGCGTGCCGCCGGTGCGGTCGCAGGCTGTGGTCGCGGCGCAGAGCAGCGCCAGCAGGGCGATCGTTGTCTTTTTCATGTCGTTTATCGTTTGATGTGTTTTTCCGCGCGGTAGACGTTGCCGAAGCGGTCGCGGGCCGTCACCTCGACACGGCGGGCCGTGGCGGGTAACGGTGCGGCGTAGAGATGGTCGGTCTCGGAAACGGTGATCCACTTGTGGTCGAGCTGTTCGGGATGGCCGTAGAGGCGGCGTGCGAGCGGATCGACGCCCCGCATCGGCTCCATGCGCAGGGGCTCTCCGCTGTCGATGCGCACCTCGATCCGCCAGGCGGGGTCGCTGTCCCAGACGTTGGCCACGATCCGCCCGGCATAGGCCGGATCGTCCGCCGCGTCGTAGAGGCGCAGCTGGTATTCGCGCCGCTCGCCCGTGGCCTTGTAGTACCACGTGACGCTGTCGCCGTCGACCTCGAAGAGGGCGTACCCGGCCGGCGTGCCGTCCGTGCAGACGGGGCCCTGCCACCAGGCGCCGCTCAACGCCGCGATGTTGTGCTCGTAGAGGTTCGGGCGGATTTCGCAGTTCATCGCCGTGTGCATGTGGCCCGAGAGGATGTGGGCGTTGTAGGGAGCCAGCAGTTCGTGCAACGCCCGGAAGTTGCAGAGCGACGTCTCGGCCTGCGGGTAGAGGAACGGCTGCTGCTCCTTGCCGGGGAACGACGTCGGGATGTGCAGCGCCACGAAGAGCGTGCTGCCGGCCGGCACGTGGGCCAGGTCCTCTTCGAGCCAGGCCAGCTGCCGTTCGTCGAGGTAGCCGATGTAGTACCAGTCGCGCCCGATGTAGAAGTTGTCGTTGAGCACGACGTAGTGGGCGCGCCCGACGTTGTAGGAGTAGTACGAGGGTCCGTAGACGGCCTCGTAGGCGGCCGTCGAACGCTCGAACGAGCGGCCCCAGAGCTTCATGTCGTGGTTACCCGGGGCGTTGCGGAAGCCGATGCCCGTCGTGGCGAGGATGCGGTTGTAGTCGCCGTAGAAGCCGTGGTCGCCCGAGGTGATGTCGCCCACGCAGATGCCGTGCATCGGCCGGCCCTGTTTCTCTGCGGCACGGACCGTGCGGCGGATGTCGGCGGCCGCGCCTTCGAGCAGCCGGAGCTCCTTGCGGGCGAAGAGCTGCGGGTCGGCGATCACCGCGAAGCCGTGGCGCGTGTCGTCCGCGGTGTTGCGCACGAGCGTGAAGTCGTAGCCGTCGTTGCGTGGCGTGACGGGGCGGAAGAAGCGCACGACCCCCTGCTCGACGGGCGAGGTGTAGCCCGCGGGCGTCGAGACGAAGAGGAAGCGGGCGCGGTCGTTGGCTGGGAGGACGAAGCGCCCCGCGGCGTCGGGCACCGCGCAGCGGTCGCCGTCGCTCACGACGACCCCCTCCACACCGCGGCCCTCGCAGCGCACCGTGCCCGTGCGGGCCCCGGCGGGCGTGACGTAGGGCGTGAGCGCCTCGATCCAGCGGGCATAGCCCGCGGCGTTGAGATGGATGCCGTCGACGGTCAGCTCCGAAGGCATGCTGCCCTCGTGCGCCATGCGGCTCCAGATTTCGATGTAGACCAGCCCGCGGCGGGCAGCCATCTCGCGCAGCAGCCGGTTGAAGGCCTCGATGCGGGCATTCTTGCCGGTGAAGTACTGCGTGTTGCGGGGCTCGTCGAGCGGCAGCAGGCTCTCGATGAAAAGCTCCGTTTCGGGCGATTCGGCCTCGATGCGGTCGAGCAGCCGCTCGTACTGGGCGAGCAGCGCCTCGGGGGTGATCTTCGAGAAGATCAGGTCGTTGACGCCCGCCATGAGGAAGATCGCCCGCGGCCGTCCCTGCAGGATCGGGTCGATGCGTGCCGCCATGCCGGCGACGCAGTCGCCGCCGATGCCGCGGTTGAGAATGCGCGCATCCTGGAAATACTCCGCCCAGGAGCCCCGTTCGGTGAGGCTGTTCCCGAGCATGACGATGTTCTCCGGGCCGACCGGCACCCCTTCGTGGATGTCGCGCTTGGAGAAGTAGTAGTCGTTGCGGTAGTCGAGCGAGTCGGGCTGTGCGGCGAGCGGGAGCACCGTCGCGGCAAGCAGCAGCGTCAGCAGCAGTCGTTTCATGGCGTCAGGGTTTGATGAATGCTCCGGTGTGGTCGACGGGGCGGGAGAAGGGATCGAGGCTCCGCTCCACGAGGCGGGCCGTTTCGCGGCGCGTGAGGGGACGCTCCGCATCGGAGGGGGCGATCTGCACGGTCGTGCCGCCCGCTGCGCGCAGCAGCTCCGCGGCGCGTCCGGCAGTGAGCAGCGTGCTGTCGGCCGAGAGGGCCACGGCGGGGGCGTAGTCGTGCAGCCCCTGCGTGAACTCCGCGACGGTGATCTCCCGTTCGGGGTAGAACCACGAGCGGTTCGCCCAGAAGTAGGGCTCGCCCGTCATGCGCAGGATACCCGTGGCGGCGATGCGCTGGAGCAGTGCGAAGTCGGAGTCGTCGGGCGTCACGTCGTAGAGCGGCGCGATGTAGGCCTTCTGCTCCAGTAGGGCGCGCTGCACGTCGCGCACGGCGACTTCGCGCGGCGTGCATCCCCCGGTAACGGAGAGTGCGGCCAGCGTGCCGGCAGCCTGCCCGGTGAGCATCACGACGGGCTGCAGGCGCGTCGCGCCGTTCGCCAGGTTCGAGACCGAGCTGGCCTTGTCCGCGACGACGAGGTTTTCGATCCGCTCGGGAATGAGCGCCCCGAGCGGGATGCTGAACGACGGCACGGGCGGGAAGTGGATCTTCTCGACGTCGGTCCGGCAGTTGCGGTGGTGGTCGACGGGGTAATCGCCCACGGAGATGCCCGTGCGGTAGAGCTGCGTCGGGCGGTCGTAGCGCTGCGTGATGTCGTCGAGCGTCATCAGCACCACGCCCTTCGCGCGGCGTCCCTCGCGGTGGTAGGGGAGGTAGGCCAGCCGGTCCGGCGTGTCGAACTCGTCGTCGGCCGGGCCGAGGTGGCGGTATCCGAGCGTATGCTGGATGTGGTAGACGAAGCGCAGGGTCTTCTGCCGCGCGGCCTCGCGCGCCGACTCGCGTTCGGCGAAGGGCAGCTCCACGACGTTGAGGTTGATGTCGTTGCCCGCTTTGGGCCAGTTGATCATGTACTTATGGTTCGGCATGCGGCCGTATTCGAGCATGCGTTCGGCGCTCTCCACGCCGGGCAGGTCGTAGCACCCCTCGAACTCTGCGGGGTCGTACCCCTCCGGACACGGGATCGTGCGGTCGCTGCCCGGGCCGTAGTCCTTGAGAATCGCCACGACGGTGAGGTCCTGCACGACGTCGTTCGCTGCGTCGGGTGCCAGCTCCTCGCCCGTATCCCGGCGGGCGTCCATGCCCAGCCGGTAGGCGCTGCCGCTCAGGGGCAGTGCGTCGCCCAGGTCCGTGGCGTCGATCGTGACGCGGGCCCGCACGCGGAGCCGGAGTCCGGTGGAGTCGGTGAACTCGGCCCCCGTGACACGGTCACTGCGGCGCAGTATGCCGGGCAGCCGGTAGCCGTAGCGGACTTCGAGCTGCGGCTCGGCCGCGGCCATCGCCTTGAAGATGCTGTCGGCGACGTGCGGCTCGAAGAGCGGCGTGCTGACCCACCCGGTCCAGAGGGCCCCGATGCCGCCGTAGCGCTGGCGGAGCCGCTCGCGAAATTCGTTCCAGAGCCCCGACGGGAGGTTGAAGTTGCCGTCCGTGGCGCAGACGCCCTGCGCCGTGAGCATGCCGCCCAGCATGGGGGTCTGCTCGACGATGAGCGTGCGCACGCCCATGCG
>ENA-ORLQ01000040-ORLQ01000040.1-human-gut-metagenome-genome-assembly--contig:-NODE-40-length-14237-cov-6.13961_pt1 | contig 14237 bp, 10 predicted proteins | sample MGYA00243012_ERZ508839 | MGnify/ENA primary metagenome ERZ508839 (study PRJEB26277, sample SAMN04329783) | human gut metagenome | biome: human-associated habitat | host: Homo sapiens | place: USA...
CTCTTGGAACCATATAAACAACTGTACTACAATATTTTAATTTATAGAACTCCTCATATGTGTTTCGCCCGCAAATTGTCAACATTTTTTCAACTATGCGTAAGAAAGCCTGCTTGCGGAATCTGTAGGTATTGTCTTGTAAATCATCGGGATGTCGCTTCGACGCCACTCGGGACGGTCATTCCTCTCGCGGGTCGAATTATTCCGATAAAGACTAATTATGTAGTGTTTTTGAACTGTCTGAAATTCCTCTTCATTCTGATACTCTTGTCTTTGCGTCTGCGGTCGGCGTCGTCGCTGCGATAAAGCGCCGGACCGGGCAACGGGCGGGATTCGCTGCGCGGTCCAGCCGCTTTTGTCGCGCCGTGCTGCCGCGGCCGTGCGGCTTTTGATAAAATGTTGATAAAAAAAACGATCACCGGGACGGTTTGTTGGGCTGTTTGGGAAAAAATCACTACATTTGCGAGCAACAAAATCCACGTTCATTATGTCTTTTATCAATGAAAGGGTTCAGCCCGAAGGACTTACGTTCGACGATGTGCTGCTCGTACCCGCCTATTCGGAAGTGTTGCCGCGAGAGGTCGATGTCAAGACCCGTTTCTCGCGTAATATCGCGCTCAACATCCCCATCGTGTCCGCCGCCATGGACACCGTGACCGAAGCGCCGCTGGCCATTGCCCTGGCCCGCGAAGGGGGCATCGGCGTCATCCACAAGAACATGTCCATTGCCGAGCAGGCCGCGCAGGTGCGCCGTGTGAAGCGTGCCGAGAACGGCATGATCTACGATCCGATCACCATCTCGAAGGACAATACCGTCGGCGACGCCCTCAATCTGATGAAGGAGAACAAGATCGGCGGCATCCCGGTTGTGGATGCGGACCGGAAGCTCATCGGCATCGTCACGAACCGCGACCTGCGCTTCCAGCCCGACATGTCGCGCCGCATCGGGGAGGTGATGACGCCGGGCGCCCGCCTGATCACCGCCCACAGAACCGAACTCGCGCACGCCTCCGCGGTGCTGCTCGCCAACACGCTCGAAAAGCTCCCCGTCGTCGACGACGAAGGCCGACTGGTGGGGCTCATCACCTACAAGGACATTACCAAGGTGCAGGACCATCCGAATGCCTGCAAGGACGCCAAGGGGCGTCTGCGCGTGGCGGCGGGTGTCGGCATCACGGCCGACGCGCTGGAGCGCGTGGCGGCGCTTGTCGCCGAGGATGTCGATGCCGTGGTGCTCGACTCGGCGCACGGCCACTCGCGCAACATCGTCCGCACGCTCCGGCAGATCAAGGAGGCCTACCCGTCGCTGGACGTTGTCGTGGGCAACATCGCCACGGGCGAGGCGGCGAAGTTCCTGATCGACGCCGGCGCCGACGGCATCAAGGTCGGCATCGGTCCCGGTTCGATCTGTACGACGCGCATCATCGCCGGTGTGGGCGTGCCGCAGCTCTCGGCCATCTATGCCGCCGCCTCGGCCGCCAAGGGTTCGGGCGTGCCGGTTATCGCCGATGGCGGTCTGCGCTACTCGGGCGACATCGTCAAGGCGCTGGCTGCGGGCGGTGACTCGGTGATGATCGGCTCGATGTTCGCCGGTACGGAGGAGGCGCCGGGCGAGACGATCATCTACAACGGCCGCAAGTTCAAGGCTTACCGCGGCATGGGCTCGATCGACGCCATGAAGGCCGGATCGGCCGACCGCTACTTCCAGAAGGGCTGCGAGGGCAACATCAACAAACTGGTGCCCGAGGGCATCGTGGCGCGCGTACCCTTCAAGGGGGCGTTGAGCGAGACGGTCTACCAGCTCATCGGCGGCCTGCGTTCGGGCATGGGCTACTGCGGCGCGAAGGACATCCCGACGCTCCAGACCGCAAAGTTCATCCGCATCACGGCGTCGGGCATGCACGAGAGCCATCCGCACGATGTGACGATCACGAGCGAGGCCCCGAACTATTCGAGCGAACGGTAGTTTCCGAGCGAGAATGAATCCCGAAATTGCTGCGTGCGGTCTCTTCTGCGGGGCCTGCCGCAAGTACCGTAAGGGCGCGTGCCCGGGCTGCCATCCCAATGTGCGGGCGACGTGGTGTGCGGTGCGGAGCTGCTGCATCGGCCACGGCTGGCAGAGTTGTGCCGAGTGTACGCTTCAGCCCCTTTCGGAGTGCCGGAAGTTCAACAGTTTCATCGGGAAGGTCTTCGGCTTCGTCTTCCGTTCCGACCGCAGCGGCTGTATCGCGCGGATCCGGGAGGTGGGGGCCGACGCTTTTGCCGGGGAGATGCGCCGGGCCGGCTCCTACAACAGACCGGTGAAAAAGTAACAAACAACCTACGATCATGCAGGAAAAAATATTGATTCTCGACTTCGGATCGCAGTACACGCAGCTCATTGCGCGGCGTGTGCGCGAACTGAACGTCTATTGCGAGATTCACCCCTTCAACAAAATCCCGGCGATCGATGCGTCGGTGCGGGGCGTGATTCTCTCGGGCAGCCCCTCGTCGGTGCGCGACGCACAGGCCCCGATCCCCGATCTGTCGGCGATCAAGGGGCGGCTGCCGCTGCTGGGCGTCTGCTACGGAGCCCAGTACCTGGCCCATGCCTACGGCGGCGAGGTGGAGCCTGCGCCGAGCCGCGAGTACGGCCGTGCGATGCTGACGGTGGCCGATGCGCAGGACCCGCTGATGGCGGGCCTTCCGTCGCCCACGCAGGTGTGGATGTCGCACGGCGATACCATCACGCGCGTGCCCGACAGCTACCGCATCGTCGCCAGCACGGAGGATGTGCGCGTAGCGGCCTTCCGCATCGATGGCGAGCAGACGTGGGGCATCCAGTTCCACCCCGAGGTCTACCACTCGACCGACGGTACGCAGCTGCTCCGCAACTTCGTCGCGGGCATCTGCGGCTGCTCGCAGTCGTGGACCTCGGAGAGCTTCGTCGAGACGACCGTGCGCGAGTTGCGCGAGAAGCTCGGCAACGACAAGGTGGTGCTGGGCCTTTCGGGCGGTGTCGACTCGTCGGTGGCTGCCGTGCTGCTGCACCGCGCCATCGGGCAGAACCTCTACTGCATCTTCGTCGACTCGGGCCTGCTGCGCAAGGATGAGTTCGAGGAGGTGCTCGCCTCCTACAAGGATATGGGTCTGAACGTCAAGGGCGTGAAGGCCGGCGACCGCTTCCTGGGCGACCTGGCCGGCGTCACGGACCCCGAGACCAAGCGCAAGATCATCGGCCGCGACTTCGTCGAGGTCTTCAACGACGAGGCACAGCGCATCCGCGACGTGCGGTGGCTGGCGCAGGGAACGATCTATCCCGACGTCATCGAGTCCTGCTCGGTGAATGGCCCTTCGGCGACGATCAAGTCGCACCACAACGTGGGCGGCCTGCCCGAGAAGATGAACCTGCGCATCGTCGAGCCGCTGCGTCTGCTCTTCAAGGACGAGGTGCGGCGCGTGGGCCGTTCGCTCGGCATTTCGGAACGTCTCATCGGCCGTCATCCCTTCCCGGGACCCGGCCTGGCGATCCGCATCCTCGGCGACATCACCCCGGAAAAGGTCGATATTCTGCAGCAGGTCGACAAGATTTTCATCGACGCGCTGCATGCTGCCGACTTGTATAATAAGGTATGGCAGGCCGGTGCCATCCTGCTGCCGGTGAAGAGTGTCGGCGTGATGGGCGACGAGCGCACCTACGAGAGCTGCGTCGCCCTGCGGGCCGTGACCTCGACCGACGGCATGACGGCCGACTGGGTGCACCTGCCTTACGAGTTCCTGGCCGACGTCTCGAACGAGATCATCAACAAGGTGCGCGGGGTCAACCGCGTAGTCTACGACATCTCCTCCAAACCGCCCGCAACGATCGAGTGGGAGTAGGGGAGCCGGTGTCGGCATCCCGGTATGCCGCGTCCCGTTGGGGACGCGGCGTTTTTTTGTGTGGAGAGCGGTCGAGCGTCGGCAGGACGGGCGGGACATGCCGTATTTTTTGCAGGCGTGGAATCTTGTTGCGTGCCGGGGCCTGTCTGCCGTGGCGGGGTCCATTTGCCGTGCCGGGTGCGGTAGGCGGTGTGCCGGCGGGTGCCGGACGGCGCAGGCGTATCCGGCGGTCGGTCCCGGAAGCCGCGATGACTCGGGAGCTTTGTCCGTTTGTCATGATTTTGTCACGCGGACGTAACGGGCGACCCCTATTTTTGCGGCGTCGACGGTCGGCTGTCGCCGGACGTCGGAAAGCGGATGCGGGTTTTTAAGAATTTTAGAAATTGTCGAATTCTCCGTTTGGCCTCGCTGCGAGCGGTTTCCGTCCGCCGGAATCCATCCGGAGGACCGGTGCCCGCCCCTTGCGGGGCGCGGGCGGCCCTCCGCGAGCAGGTGGATATCGGAATTTTTCTCCGATCCGTTGCATTTGGGTGTGAAATATGTCGCTGAAACTTTTTTATTTCCGAAAAATCGACTTATCTTTGTCGAAGTTTCCCTTTTGAAAAACGGAATATTTGTAAAATTTTTTTAATACTATTAGTTCAAAACTCTAATTAAAACTTTTATGAACAAACATCTTTTCAGATTGCTGTTCGGAGCTCTGTTTCTCGTGGCCGCCACGGTATTCACGGGTTGCAAGGAGGATGACAGCAAGTCCGCTACGCCGACATTGAGCGTTTCGACCGAATCGCTTGTGTTCACCGATGCAACGGAGAAGACGCAGACCGTGGATATCAAGGCCAACTGCGAATGGAAAGTCGTTGCCTCCGATTTGAGCTGGGCAACGGTAGAACCGATGAACGGCCGCGGTAACGGAACGATTTCCGTAACGGTGCAGGAGCTGCCCGCAGGTACGAACCTGCGTGAGGGCAAGATCTCCTTTACGCTGATCCATGCCGAGTTCGGCAACTGGGGTACGGCCGAGCAGTCGATCGCCGTATCGCAGGTCGCAGGCAGCGATGTCCCCACGGGTGAGATCGCCTATGCCAACAACTTCGACAAGGAGGCTGCCACGCAGACCTACGGTAGCGGCAACTCGTGGCCCTATACCGATCAGTTCGACGGCTGGAAGAACGAGAGCGGCTACGGCATTGCCGACGTGACCTACACGACGTCGGGCATCAGCGTGCGCAACAACTCCAACTCGAACAACAACTATTCGGACTATGCCGGTTCGGGCGTGAACAATCTGCTCTTCAGCTCGAACTCGAACTTCACGATCGAGAAGATCGCCGTGAACAGCGTCAACCTGCGCCTTACGTTCGGTACGGAGCGCTACGCCTACGGCGAGGACGACAACACGTTCAACCACGACGAGTTCAAGGTGCAGCTGAGCAACGACGGCACGAACTGGTCGGCCCCGCTGACCTACACCTTCGCTATGGGTGTTGATCCGAACGGCCGCTGGGACCTCGCTTCGTCCGACTTCTCGCTGCCCGAGGGTACCACGTCGCTCTATATCCGCTTCCGTTCGACGTTGAGCGGCGCACACCGTCTCGACGACGTGACGCTGCTCGAGGGTGCGGGCGGCCAGGCCATCACCTTCGACTACGTGGAGCCCGAGGACCCGGGTATGGACACCTCGGATGCCATCTATTTCAACGACATGGACAAGGAGGTCGCTTCGCAGACCGACAACAAGTGGCCTTATGCCGACGAGTTCGACGGCTGGAAGAACCAGACCGGCAGCGGCGCCGCCAACGTGACCTACACGACGTCGGGCGTCAGCGTGCGCAGCAACTCGCCTTCGGATGCCGGCTATTCGGACTATGCCGGTTCGGGCAACAACAACCTGCTCTTCGGCACGAACGGTGTGGTAACGATCGAGAAGATCGCCGTTTCGGAGAAGAACCTCGCCCTCTCGTTCGGTACGGAGCGCTACCTCTACGGCGCCAGCGACAACACGTTCAACCACGACGAGTTCAAGGTCGAGCTGAGCAACGACGGTACGAACTGGTCGTCGCCGCTGACCTACACCTTCGCCAAGGGTGTCGATCCGAATGGTCGCTGGGACCTCGCCACGGCCGACTTCACGCTGCCCGACGGCGTCTCGACGCTCTATGTCCGCTTCTCGTCGACGCTGAGCGGTGCACACCGCCTCGATGACGTGCTGCTCAAGGCCGGCAACGGCGGACAGCAGGTATCGTTCGACGGTGGTGGTGAGGATCCCGATCCGGAGACTACGACGATCGGCGACATTACGACTGCCGGCAATTACAAGACCGAAGGTACGGTGGTTGCCCGCGGCAAGATGGCCTATATCATCGCCGACAACACGGGTGCCATGATGGTTTACCACAAGGACAACGAGCGCACCGTAGGTGAGAAGATTTCGATCTCGGGCGAGGTGACCATTTACAATGCACAGTCCACGCCGCAGTTCTCGGATTCGGCCGAGGTGGAGGTCCTTTCGACCGGCAACAACTGGACCTACAACCCCGCCAAGAAGGACGGCGCAGCCATGGACGCCCTGCTGTCGGGCACGCCCGTCTGCACGGAGATTGAGTTCCAGGGCAACCTCGCCATCAGCGGCAACTATGTCAACGTGACGATCCCCGGTGCTTCGACGGCCATCGGTTCGATCAAGTACATCGACAATTCGACGGTCGCCGCCTACGACGGCCGGGATGTCCTCGTCAAAGGCTACTTCGTGGGCACGTCGAGCAACAAGTACGTGAACGTACTGCCGTACAGCGTCGAGGAGACCAATCCGTCGACCGATCCCGAGATGACGGTGGATCCCGCGTCGCTGTCGTTCCCGGCAGCTGGCGGTGAGAAGAGCGTGACGGTCACGACGCGCAATGCCGACGGCTGCACGATCGAGGCTTCGTCCGACAACGCCAAGTTCTCGGTATCGGTAAGCGGTACGACGGTGACGGTCGCAGCCGGAGAGAATACCTCCGAGTCGAAGATCGAGGGTACGCTGACCGTCAAGCTGATGAAGTCCGGTTCGGCTGTCGTGACCCGCACCGTGGCGCTGACGCAGAGCGGCGTATCGTCGGGCAACGACACGATGGGCGTATACAGCTCGATGGATAACTTGACCAGCGCGGAGGAAGACACGCCGTCGGCATCCTACTCGCTGAAGGACTCGACCTTCAATGGCGAGCAGGCTTCGGGTGTGAAGCTCGGAACCAGCAGCAAGAGCGGCTACTTCACCTCGCAGGCCGTAGGTGTCACCGGATCGAAGAAGCTCTCGTTCTACGCCGTGGCCTGGAAGGGCAAGTCCGCCACGCTCTACGTTCGCGTGAACGGCGGCGGTTCGGTAACGTCGAACGGTACGGCGCTGACGGCCAACGACGGTGCTACGGGTAATCCTCCCTTCACCATCACGGTGTCGGATTCGGATTACTACACGCTCGACGTGACGGGCCTCACGGCTTCGTCGACGATCACGTTCTCGACCAGCCCCAATTTCACTAACGAATCGAGCTCGGCTTCCCGCGCCGTTGTTGCCGGTATCCAGCTCTATTGATTAACCGTTAATCCAGAATCAACCCTCGACGGGGCACCCGTCTCGTCGGGGGTTGATTTTTTCTCTCCATTTTTTGCAGATGACATTGAAGAACCGGATGCTGAAGCCCTGGGGTCGTTCGCTCCTTGTGGCGATCCTCGTATTTGCCCTCGGCGCATGCAGCTCTTCGGGTGACGGAGGCGGCGAGCGGCCGTTTTCCGCCCTGTTCCTCGACTCGGAGTCGTCGTCACTCGAGGCGCGCGGCTACGAGAACGAACCCCGTCTCGTGCTGACCGGAAAGACCGGCGCAGCCTATACGGTGACCGTGACCGAGGGCGGCACGTGGTGTGTGACCTCCCGCCGCACCCATGCGACCACCGCCTCGGGAACGCTCGTCAACGGCCGGCAGATCGTCTACCTCTACCTCGACGAGAATGACTCGGGCAAGCCGCGCCATGCGGAGATCTCCGTGGCGTTCGACGGCGGCGGCACCTTCCTGCTGACGCTCGAGCAGGAGAGCTACTCCATTCCCGCGAGCCTGGACCATGCGTGGGCCGAACTGCCCGCCTATGTCGACGACGACGATTTCCTCTATGTGACGCATTTTGCGCCGATCTCCTCCTCGGTGACGGCCCGCAACTATACGATCTGCTTCGACAAGACCAAGCGCATCGCCAACTGGGTGGCCTACCCGCTGCACGACTGCTACATGTCGGGCACCTACGTGCGCTCCGACGCCTGGGCCTACGATCCCGAGGTGCCGGCTTCGTACCAGGCCGACCTCACGCGCGGATCGTATCAGAACTGGCAGACGAACGGCATCCGCGGCCACCAGTGCATGTCCAACCACCGCTACGTTCCCTACAGCGACGAACTGAACCGCCAGACCTTCTATTCGACGAACATCATGCCCCAGAACTCCGACTTCAACAGCGGCTCGTGGGGCAACATGGAGTCGGTGGCCTCGGCGCAGCGGTGTGCCGACACGCTCTACATCGTCACGGGAACCTACGGCAGGCAGGGCTGGAGCCGCGACAAGGCCGGGACGAAGGTCGCCATGCCCGAGTACTGCTGGAAGGTGCTCCTGCGCACGCGCACGGGACGCACCGGCAAGCGCATCGACCAGGTGACCGACGCGTCGGAGCTCAAGTCGATCGGTTACTGGGCCGAGAACTCCTCGGCCAGCAAGAGCGGGCTGCGGGAATATATCGTATCGGTCGCCTACATCGAACAGAAGACGGGCTACAAGTTCTTCACGATGCTCGACGAGGCGATCGCCGACGAGGTGAAATCGCAGAACAACCCCTCGGAGTGGGGAATAAACTAAATCGAACCTGAAACATGAAGAAAATTCTCTTAACCGGGCTCTTTGCGGCGCTGATCGTGGCCGCGTTCGCCCAGAAACCCTACAAGGTGGTCTTCTACAACTTCGAGAACCTCTTCGACACGATCCGCAATCCGGAGATCTACGACGAGGAGTTCACGCCCGAAGGACCCAAGAGGTGGAATTCGACGAAGTACAACAAGAAGCTCAACAACCTATCGCTCGTATTGTACGACATCGAGGCCATGGACAAGGACTATCCGGTGGTGATCGGCTGCTCGTAGATCGAGACCCGCAACGTCATGGAGGATGTCGCCTCGATGCCCAAGCTCGCGCCGGCGCAGTACCGCATCGTGCACTACGATTCGCCCGATGCCCGCGGCGTGGATGTGGGCTTCTTCTACCGCTCCGACGTCTTCAAGCTCGAAGGCAGCGCTCCGATCCGTTTCACGATGGAGGATATGCCCGACTTCCGCACGCGCGACATCGTGACGATGTGGGGCACGATCGAGGGCGAGCCCTTCTACTTCATGGTGGCGCACTGGCCGTCGCGTCTGGGCGGCAAGGAGGCCTCGTCGCCCAAGCGTGAGCGGGCCGCCGAGATCATGCGCCATGCCGCCGACTCGGTGCTGGCGATCAACCCCGCCACGAAGGTCGTGATGATGGGCGACTTCAACGACGACGCCACCGACAAGAGCATCGTCGAGGTGCTCGGCGCACGCGACGAGATCAAGAAGCTCCAGCCGGGCGACTACTACAATCCCTACATCAAGGTGCTGAAGGCCGGAATCGGCACGCTGGCCTACCGCGACCAGTGGAATCTCTTTGACAACATCGTCGTCTCGGCGAACCTCGCCACGGGATCGACCGGCGAGCTGAAGCTGCAGCGCGTGCCCGGCACGAAGTTCTACGGCTCGGTTTTCCGTGCTCCGTACCTTCTCCAGAAGGAGGGCCAGTACAAGGGCTATCCGCTGCGCACGTTCGTGGGCAACAACTTCCAGGGCGGCTTCAGCGACCACTTCCCCGTATTCATCTACATCGGCAAATAATCCAACAACGCAATTTATGAAGATCAGAAATCTACTTGTCAGCCTGCTCGCGCTTGTGTGCGTCGGGGCGTATGCCCAGGAAGGCGGTGTCAAGGGCAAGGTCGTCTCGCGTGACGGCCGCGCCGCCTTGAGCAACGTGAAGGTGATCGTCGAACCGCTCGGAGTCTCCGTCATGACCGACGACGAGGGCCATTTCGATATCGGCCAGCTGCCCGAGGGCGACTACCGCCTCCAGTTCGAGGCTCCCGAGTTTGAAAACCTCGACATCATGGTCCGCGTCGGCGAGACGGTCAAGGAGATGCACTCCGTCGTGATGATTCCCGACGTGCAGGCCGTCATCGACGACTCGGTCTTCGCCGAGTTCGATTCCGACACGGCGACCGACATGCAGGCGCTTCCCTCGTCGCTCTCCGCGTCGCGGGACGTCTTCAACAACATCGCCTCGTACCGCTTCAGCGAGATGCGCTTCAACGTCCGCGGCTACGATTCGCAGTATTCCAACATCTACCTGAACGGCATCCGTTTCAACGACGCCATGACGGGCTACGGCCCCTGGTCGCTGTGGAGCGGCCTGAACGACGCGACGCGCAACCAGGAGAGCACCACCGGCCTGAAGTCTTCGGGCTTCGGCATCGACGGCATCGGCGGTACGACGAACGTCAACGCCCGGGCTTCGCAGATGCGGCAGGGATTCCGCGCCAGCGTCGTCAACGCCAACACGATGTACCGCTTCCGTGCGATGGTCTCCTACGGATCGGGTCTGCTGGACAACGGCTGGTCGTATGCGCTGTCGTTCTCGACGCGCCAGGGCGGCAACGGCTATGTGGACGGCATCTACTATAACGCCTACGGTTACTTCGGATCGGTCGAGAAGCGTTTCGGCGACGACCGCCACTCGCTGGCCCTGACCGTGATGGGCGCTCCCACCGAGCGCGGTGCACAGCAGGCCTCGACGCAGGAGGCCTACGACCTGCTGGGCAACAACTACTACAACCCCAACGTGGGCCGTCAGAACGGCAAGCTGCGCAATACGCGCGTGCGCACCTACCACGAGCCGATCGTGATGCTCAACTACGGTTTCGACATCTCGTCGCGCACGAAGCTGCTGGCCGCCGCGTCGTTCCGCTTCGGAAAGAACGGCTATTCGGCGCTGACGTGGACCGACGGTCCCGACCCGCGTCCGGACTACTACCGCTACCTGCCGAGCTACTACGAGAACCGCATCTACCAGACGGCCGACGGCAATTTCGATCCCGTGGGTGCCGGCACCTACAACGATCTGGCGCTCCAGACCAAGAAGGAGTGGATGACGAATCCCGACAAGAGCATGATCGACTTCGACAAGATGTTCCAGCGCAACTACCTGCGCAATCAGGCGGGCGAGGGCGGTATCTACATGATCGAGGAGCGTCACACGGACCAGCGTGACTTCAACTTCATGGCCAACATCTCGCACACGTTCAAGAACCAGTCGGTGCTGCGCGGCGGACTGTCGGCCCGCATCAACCGCACGGAGTACTACGATCAGGTGAAGGACCTGCTGGGTGCCGACTACTGGCTCGACGTCGACAAGTTCGCCCTGCGCGACAACGGCAACGTCGATCCGGCGATCTACCAGAACGACCTGCTCTACTACATGAAGCACGGTGACGCCCGCCACGTGAAGGAGGGCGACAAGTTCGGCTACGACTACTACGCCAACGTGCGTCAGGGTCAGGTGTGGGCCCAGTACAGCGGCACGTTCGGCGGCTTCTCGATGAGCCTCGGCGGCGAGGTGGGTTACACGTCGATGTGGCGCGAGGGTCTGTGGATGAAGGGCCTCTTCGCCGACAATTCGCTCGGTGACTCGGAGAAGCTCGAGTACCTCACCTACAAGCTCAAGGGCGAGTTCTCGTACCGCTTCTCGGGTGCGCACGCCGTGTCGGCCAACGTGGCCTACCTGGTCAACCCGCCGCAGTTCCGCGACGCCTTCGTCTCGGCCCGTACCCGCAACACGACGACCCCGGGTCTCGATACCGAAAAGGTCTTCGGCGCCGACCTGACCTACAGCGTCTACCTGCCGTGGATCACGGCCCGCGTCTCGGGTTACTACACGACGATCTCCGACCAGTCGAAGGTCATCTCGTTCTACGACGATACGCAGTCCTCGTTCACGAACTTCGCCATGAGCGGCATCGACAAGCGCTACTACGGCCTGGAGGTGGGTGTTCAGGTTCCCATCTGGGGCGGCATCTCGTTCAACGGCGCCCTGAGTCTGGGCGACTACCGCTACACGTCGAACGCCGACTTCACGCAGACGCGCGACAACAGCGAGGAGGTGCTGCGCGGCGACAAGGTGCTGTGGAAGGACCTGCGCGTCGAGAGCACACCGCAGACGGCCCTGAACCTGGGTCTGGGCTACCGCGGACCGAACAACTGGTTCATCTCGCTCGACTGGAACTACTACGACAACATCTACCTCTCGATGAACCCCGCGCGCCGTACCAGCTCGGCCTACGCCACGGTGCTGCGTCCGTCGGCCAGCAACCAGCTTCCCGGTGCGGTGAAGGCCGAGGCGCTCTATGCGCTGCGTGACCAGGAGAAGTTCGATTCGGCCAACACGCTCAGCATGAGCATCGGCAAGACGTGGTACATCCGCCGCAGCTACCAGCTGGGCTTCAGCCTCGAGGTGAAGAACATCCTCAACAACCAGGATATCCGCACGGGCGGTTACGAGCAGATGCGTCTTTCGCGCCGCACCTACGTCAATGCGGACAATGCGTCGATCCAGTACTATTCGCCGTTCGATTCGAAGTATTTCTACCTGCTCGGTACGACCTATTACCTGAATGTATATTTCCGCTTCTAATACGATATGACGACTATGAAACAGATATTTCGGATTTTCGCCGCAGTGGCCGTGATGGCGGCCGTTGCGGGGTGCTACAACGACTTCGACACGCCGCAGCCCGCGAAGGTCGTCACCGACGAGGATTTCAAGGAGATGACCCGGATGACCATCCAGCAGGTCAAGGAGCTCTTCTATGCCGAGCACGGTGACGTGAGCGATACCGGCGGCAATACGAGCTGGAACGATACGAAGTACGTGCAGGTTCCCGAAGACAAGGAGTACTACATCAAGGGCAAGATCCAGTCGAGCGACGAGGAGGGCAACATCTACAAGTCGCTGCATCTGGTCGACGAGACGGCCGCCATCGAGGTGAAGCTCGGTACGGGTCTCTACATCGACTTAAAGATTGGGCTCTTCAACCGAGAGAACGGCACGATCGATAAGCACTATGTCTACGAGAAGATTTCGGGCCTCTATGTGGGCAACTACCGCATGATGCTCTCGATCGGCAAGGGTCCGACGGACTCCTACAACAAGGTGGGCGAGCACAAGTTCTACGCCAACTCCAACATGGAGAATCCGGCCGAGATCAAGGAGCGCGTCTTCCTCGGCGAGGCCACGCAGCTGAAGCTGGGCGAGGAGATTCTGGAGGTCACCGCGTCGAACTACAACGAGTTCTTCGGGCAGGCGAACCGCGACAAGCTGGGCCGCATGGTGCTCATCCGTGACATCACGTGCCGCTATGGCGATGTGGACGGCAACCTCTATCCTTCGTGGATGTGTACGGACCTGCGTCCCGTCGAGAGCAAGTACTGGTACAAGTGGGGCGCCAACGAGAACTTCTTCTCGTCGACGTCGCAGCGCAACATCCACTGCAACTTCTATGGCTCGGTGCTCTTCACCTACGGTGCTGCGCTGCCCACGCAGATGATGACCGCCGGCGTCTTCACGGTCCGCACGAGCGGCTACTCGCGCTTTGCGCGCCAGCCGATCGTCCGCGACGGAGAGACGGGCGACATCCTGGCCATCATGGGCATCTACGCCAAGTATTGGGGCCAGAGCTACGGAGCCTACCAGTGCTCGGTCAACCGCTTCGAGGACATCATGTTCGACAAGGAGGCTTTCCTGACCGAGGCCGAGGTCAAGGCCCAGAGCGAGGGCGGCATGACGCCCGACGATTCGTTCGTGACGGCTCTTTCCAACAGCGACTACGAGGAGTAATCCCCTCCGTGTACGGTATTGTGGCGGCTGCATCCCCGAGGGGTGCGGCCGCCTTTTTGTTCGGGGCGGGGGAACCGAATCCGGCGGAATTCCCTATCTTTGCCTCCGTAAAAAAGGCTTTTCTTACATGAAGGATTTTGCAGCCATCGATTTTGAAACGGCCAACGCCCATCGGGCGAGTGTCTGCTCGGTCGGAGTGGTGGTCGTGCGTGACGGCGAGATCGTCGACTCGCTCTACCGGCTGATCCGTCCCCGGCCGAACTTTTACAGCCGCTTCACGACGGCGATCCACGGCCTGACCTATGCCGATACGGCCGATGCTCCCGACTTTGAAGAGGTGTAGCTCTCGGTGGACGCCCTAAAATAAAAAAAAAAACTCGTGGACCACAAAGAACCTTAAGC
>ENA-ORLQ01000044-ORLQ01000044.1-human-gut-metagenome-genome-assembly--contig:-NODE-44-length-13755-cov-5.86686_pt1 | contig 13755 bp, 9 predicted proteins | sample MGYA00243012_ERZ508839 | MGnify/ENA primary metagenome ERZ508839 (study PRJEB26277, sample SAMN04329783) | human gut metagenome | biome: human-associated habitat | host: Homo sapiens | place: USA...
CGTGCTTTTTTGAATAAAATATCTTATATTCGTGCTTGAAATTGTGCACGTACAACATCACCTAAAACAACCATTCATGAGATTACTTATGTGTCTTGCTCTATCACTCGCCGCCGCGATGCCGGCAGCGGCACAGGAGGCGGCTCCGGCCCGTCCCCGAATCACCGGCGTGGCCCACGCGGCATTCTTCACGAAGAACCTCGACAACACCCGCCGCTTCTTCAAGGAGCTGATGGGCTACGACGAGCCGATCGTCATACCGGGCAAGGAGGAGGGGACGACCGCCTTTACGGTCATCAAGATCAACGACCGCCAGTTCGTCGAGCTCTTCCCCGAACGCGAAGCCGCCACCAACCGCATGTACCACTTCGCCATCGAGACCGACGACGCCGAGGCGATGCGCCGCTACCTCGAATCGAAGGGGTGCGAGGTGCCCGCCACGACCCCCAGGGGCCGCACCGGCAACTCGAACTACTTTGTCCGTGATCCCAACGGCACGATCTGTGAGATCGTCCAGTACGAACCCGACGGCATGACCTGCAAGGATGCCGGAGAGCACCTGCCCGCGACGCGGATCTCGGCCCGCATGAGCCACGTGGGCTTCATGACACCGGACCTCGACGCGGCCGTCCGATTCTACGTGGACATCCTCGGATTCCGCGAGACGTGGCGCGGCGGTCCCGATCCGAAAAAGGTCAAGTGGGTGCACCTGCAGGTCCCCGAAGGCACCGAGACGATCGAGCTGATGCTCTACGAGGAGAAGCCCACGTGGGAGCGCATGGGCAGCATGAACCACATCTGCCTGGAGGTCAACGACGTGGCGGCCGCACGGGCCGTGCTTGACGGCCGGCAGCTGCCCGAGGGGTGCCCCGAGCCGTCGCCCATTTCGACGGTCATCAACCGCAAGCGGCAGGTCAACTACTACAACATCGACGGCACGCGCGCGGAGATCATGGAGGATCACACGATCGACGGAAAGCCGGCCCCCTCGTCGACCGGCGTCCCGATGAAATACACGCCCCGGGAGGACGAATAGCCCCGACAGAAGCCGTCCGGGGCAGCGAAGGCTCCTCTCCGCCCCGGGTCAAGCCGAAAAAAGGCCGCGTTGCAACGCGGCCTTTTTCATTGCGGGCGCTCCCGACCGGCAGCCCGGTGCCGGCAGGCTCCATCACTTCATGTCGATGTAGGCGATCTCGCTGAATTCGTTGTACAGGTCGAGGTTCTCGCGCGTGATGATGTCCAGCGGCATGATGTTCTCGACCCGGACCTTCTTGCCGTAGATCAGGTACTGGATCAGCGTCTTCACGGCCATGTACCCCTGCTGTTCGGGGCGCTGCCCGAGCACGAAGTCGATGACGCCGTTGCGGATTTCGCGGATGTTGTTCTCCGTCAGGTCAATGCTGATGAGCTTCACGCCGTCGATGCGGTGCTTGCGCAGGTACGACGCGATCACGCTGCCGCGCGAACTCAACACGACCGCTCCGCGCACCTGGGGGTGCTGCTCGAAGAAGTCGCCGATCAGCTCGTCGTTGCGCTCGGGTGCGAGCACCGAGAAGGAGAGGCGGTGCAGCGCCCGCACCTTGTCGTGCTCCGAGAGGTAGGTCATGAAACCCTGCTTGCGCAGGATCGTCGTGTTGGCGCTGGCATCGCCCACGCGGATGGCCTGAAAGAGGACGAACTCAGCGTCGTCGGGCGTTATCATGTCGAGCAGCTTGCCGATCAGGTAGCCGCACTTGAACGGGTCGGCGATGAAGTAGGCCAGCGGGAAGGTGCAGTCGATGGCCGAATCGACGTAGACGTAGGGGATGTTGCGCTCCTCGAAGATCGTCGTGAGATAGATCGTCTCGTCGCGGAACGTGGGGCTCACGATGACGCCGTCGGGTTCGAGCGTGGTGATCTGTTCAAACGTACTGCGGCAGGCATACAGATCGAACTGGTTGTAGTACATGAACTTGCACTCGATATTGATATTCTCGAACACGCGGATCGCCCGCATGATTCCCTTGTAGGTGCTCTCCCAGTATTCACCCTTCTTGAACTCGGGAAAGGTGACGACGATGCGGTAATGCCGGCGCAGCGAGATGCCTGAAAGGTGCATGTTGGGCTGATAGCCCACCTGCTCGAGCACGGCGTCGATCGCCTTGCGGGCCGAGGGGGAGACATTGCCGCGGTTGTGCAATACACGGTCCACCGTACCAGGCGACACGCCCGCCAGCCGTGCAATGTCCTTGATCCTTATCTTCTGAGACATAGATGACGTATTAAATGATAACAAAGAAAGTTTTTTTGTCGTTTCGATGCAAACCCGGCGGTACAAAAAACACAAAAATCCGCATAAAAAAGACACAAAAGCACGGCGGCCGCGCGGATTCACGCCGCCGGCACGGGCCGGGCGGCGGATGCGGTCCGCTTCGTGCGACAAAAAAGCGGGACGCACACCCGAATCGTGCGTCCCGCATCGCGAAAATCCCCGGCCGCGCTATTCGGCGTTGCCGTAGATGGCCAGGCGGCTGCCCTTCTTGATGCCCCACTTGGTCGATGCATTCGTGGCGATGGGCACCAGACGGATTGTCACCGTCGTCCCTTCGGCCAGCGACTTGAGGGCCGGCACCTTGCCGAGGTTCACCGTGAAGGGCTCGCTCGACGAGGTCAGCAGGATCGCCTCGATCTCGGTGTAGGCGCCGCCGTTGAGCGCATACTGCACGCTCAGCGTGACGTCCCCGCCGTCGATGCGCTGCTCGATATCCATGCCGCTCAAGGCGAGCAACTTGCCGGCACCGACGGTCAGATAGTACTGCACGGGCGACGAGAGCTTGTTGGCCGCCGTATTGACGTCCCAGCCCACGGCGGCGAAGTCGGCCCACTTCGTTCCGGAGATGTTCTCGGCCGAAGCCGTCAGCACGAAGTCCGTCACCGTGATCGAGGAGTTGGTGCTCGTTCCGGCAATCTGCGTGTCGCCCTTCGAGGTGGCGGTATCCCAGACGGCCTCGAAGTTGCCCACCTCGGGCACCTCGGGCACGATCACTTCGGCCGTGCAGCTGTTCGCCGTACCGAGGGCGTCGAGCCCGTATACCGTGAAGGTCACCGTACCGGCGGCTCCGGGCGTGCCGCTCACGGCCAAGCGGATGTCACCCGTGCCGGTGCCGATCTGCACATCGCTGACCGACGCAACCGACAGATCGCCGACAACGGCCGGATCGCCCGTTACCTCGGCCCGGATGGTGCCCTGGATCACGGAGTTGTCCCCGTTGCGGTAGGGGATGACCAGATCGCCCGTCGCGGCTTCACCCACGGAGAGCGTCCCCTGATATTCGGGAGCGAGGAACTTCAGTTCGAGCATCGACTCGAAGCGCGCGCCGGTCAGCCCGGCCACATCGGAGGGCTCGTCGCAGCGGACGACATAGTCGTTCGCGTCGCCGCCGATGACAATGCCGCGGAGCGTGCCGCTGCCCGACGAGGGGGTCTGTGCGGCGAGTTCGCTCTCCGCAGGCACGTAGAGCGAGTAGGATACTTCGCTCTCTTCGACCTCCATGTTCCACAGCGTTGCGGAACCCCACGTCGGATAGACCTCCGTATCGGTGAACAGGCGCGTGAGCTGCGTATGCTCGATGCACACGGCCATCGACTCGTAGTCGGCGAGCTTCGTATGGTCGATCACGACGGGCTCGACGCTTTGGCCGCTTCCGACGACGCGGATGCCGATCGTCAGCGGACGGAGGTCAACCAGCCCCGAGGCGGCGTGACGGATCACACCGTCCTTCGTCCGGACGTTCAGGCGGTCGCCCACCGCGTAGATGTTCTCCTCGGGCGTGTCGAAGTAGAGCGTGATGCCCGAATCGGAGGCCGTATCATCGACGATCATCACATAGGCCTCCGTGGAGACGAGCGCCCGCGTGGCGGCCTCGGGCTCCGGTTCGGGTGTCGGCTCCGGTTCGGGCTCGGGGATGAAGGAGGCGATGACCACGCCCTCGACATACTGGCTCTCGGTCAGCGTCTGCTGTCCGCCCTCGGCAACGAGGCGGCCCGCGGCCTTCAGCTCGGCGATGGATATCCGCACGGGCGGCATGTCGGTCGTGAACTCCTTCTCCTCGCCCGTATAGCGCACGCCGTCGGCCGTCAGCACATAGACTGCAAAGAGATAGGTTGTCTGACTCTCCAGCTCATCGATGCGCGCGGAGAACGATCCGTCCTCGGCCCGCTCGGCCACGGCATGGTAGGTATATTCGGCTTCGGTCTGCCTGCGGATGCCCACGCCGAATTCGGCAACGTCCAGCTCGCCGGAGTAGATCCAGCTGCCGCCGAGCGTCGCCGCCGACTCGTCGACAGCGACGGCGTCGGCCGTCGTGAGGACGGGCTGGCCGCTCTGCATGACCGTGATCTCGCCGCCGGCGGCCGAGGCATTGAGGATCAGAATCGCCTCGCGGTAGTCGCCCTCGAGCGGCTGCGCCTCGATGGTGATGCGGTGGCTGCCCGCACCGCCCGACTCGACCGACAGCGTGCACCAGGGCTGCTGCGCGGCGTCGAGGTTGTTGATGAGCTGCGCCGTCCATGCGCGGTTCGTCGTAAAGGAGACGCTCCGCTCGCCGCCCTCCTCCGAGAAGAGAATCGGCTTGCCCGAAAAGGACATTTCGGGCTTCTCGGGCAGCTCCGACGAAGCGTCGCTGCACGACCACGCCGTGCAGGCGAGCGTCAGCACGAGGCAAAGGGCGCCCCATGCGCGTATCGGAGTATGAAACAAGGTTCTCATGGTAGTTTTTGGGTTTTAGGGGTTGCTTATTCGTATTCGAGGCCGCAGCGTTCGCAGAAGCCGCGCACGCGGGCCAGCGCCGCGTCGAACTGTGCAGGCGAGGTCTCGCCGCCGAACTGCCCGCCGGAAGACATGTGCGGTTCGAGCGTCACGAACCCGTCGTAACGCCGCCGCGCAAGCTCCTCGAAGAGCCGCCCGATCTGGGCGTCACCGTCACCGGGCAGCGACCCGAGGTCCCGGCTGCCGAGCTTCCAGTCCTTGATGAGCACGTGCTCCACGCTGAAGGCCATCAGCGGCCAGCAGCTCTCGACGTTGTCCGCTATTGCCTCGCCCCAGACGAAATTGGCCGGGTCGTAGGCCAGTGTCATGCGGTCGGAAGCCACGCCCTCGGCCAGCGCCACGCAGTTCGCCGCGCTGTGGCCGAAGCTGCGGGCCTCGTTCTCGTGGGCCGTGCGGATGTCGGTTCCCTCGAGCTCGGCGGCCAGCCGTCCGAGCCGCTCCACGACCGCGTCGCGGCAGTCGTCGATGCGCCCGCCCTCCGGGGCGTAGAAACTGAAGACGCGGATGAGCCGCGTGCCGAGAATCCCGGCCAGGCGGACCGTATGGCGGAACAGTTCGAGATGGGGCCCGAACGGCGCATCGACAGGGTATTTGCCTATGGGCGAGGCCACGGCGCTCACGCCGATGCCGGCCTCGTCGAGGCGGCGCCGCAGCGCGCGGGCCTCCTCCTCGGAGAGGGTCGTAATGTTGCGTCCGTCGACGAACCGCACCTCCATCCACTTCACGCCCGCACGGCGCAGATAGGCGATCTGCTCCTCCACGACGGGCGACACTTCATCGGAAAATGCACTGATACGGATCATGGTCTGGTCAATCGAAATAGGTCGGAACAACGGTTACGAGGTAGTAGACAACGCTGACGAGCGTGATCGAGATGGCCACGATCATGGCCGTGTTCCACCAGAAGCGCACGCGGCCGCGCGGCATGTCGTCGCCCAGGTAGCGCTTGCTGTTGTTCAGCAGCAGGAAGCCGATGTAGGCCACGGGCAGCATGATGAGGGCCATGGCCGAGGTCGGAATGGCGATCCAGGTGCCGATCTTGCTCCACAGCACGGCGCCCAGCACGCCCGGCACGGGCAGCAGCGTGGCGAGTTTGTACTTCCAGCCCGTCGCCTCGATGCCGAGAATCTCGCACACGGCGAATCCGCAGACGAGCATGTGGAGGATGATCGCGTTCAGGCACATGCCGATGATTCCCAGTCCGAAGACGAGCCGCGAGACCACGGGCGGCAGGCCGGCAGCCTCCAACATCGACGAGGCCGCGATGGGGGAGATGTTCGTCACGCCCGAGGCGACGAATTCGGGAGAGTGGATCGTCGTGCCGGCGGCGATGATCATCAGCGACGTGGCGATCGTATAGGGGATGAGCATGCCGGTCAGCATGTCGAAACGGGCCAGTCCGCGGTACTCGCGCGTCCAGCCCTTGGCCAGGAACGAGTAGCCGAACAGGAAGGTCATGTTGATGCCCACGGCGGCGCTGAGCGACGCGATGAAGATCGAGATGCCGGTCGTGCTTTGGGGAATGTTCAGATGGAAGCCCCCGTCGAACGAGAAGGGCAGGAAGCCGCGACCCACGGCACCCCAGTCGATGCCGTTGCCCGAGAAGCTGCACACGATGACCACGGCGGCGAAGGCGAAGATGATGAACCAGACGATCGCCTTGACGATGTTCTCGAAGACCTTGACGCCACGGCTGCCCTTGCCGTAGTTCCAGACGATGCGGCAGGCCAGGCAGAGGATCACGACGGCGATGGCCAGCAGCGCCGCGGTCTGGCCCCACGACCCCGACTCGAGCTCGAAGCCGCCGAAGACCTGCACGAGGTCCAGCGTCATGCCCGCCGCGAGCGAATACTGCGCGAAGTGCCAGATGATGGTCGCCACGATGGTGCAGATCGCCCAGGCCCACGCGACGGAGGGGCTGACGAACTGCTTCATCGCCTGGAAGGGACGCACGCCCTTGCAGAGGGTCTGATGCGCCAGGGCCGAGAGCATGACGATGCCGATGAGCATCGCCACGGGCTGCACCCAGAGGAGTTCGTACTGAAGGAAGGCTCCGGAGAAGAGCGACGCCATGGCGCTGCCGCCGCCGAGGGTCATGGCACTCTGCATCCAGCCGGGTCCCGACTTGGAGAAGTACCACTTGATCCGCGCCCAGCGGCCCTTGGTCTCGAGAGCCCGCAGTTCGGCCACTTCGCGCCGCACCACTTCGGGGTCCCCGGCCTTGTACATCGGCATGGCCTGCGCGCCGCGTCCTTCGATCGGCGCCGTATCGGTTTTGCTTTGCTTCATGACGTCAGAGGTTTTCCACTTTCACTTCCTCGCCGTGACGCGCGGCCGACACGTAGGCGGCGTAGATCGTGGCGACGGTGTCCGACGCCAGACGGCTGTTGCTCTCGATGTGGCAGCCCGTGGCCGCAGCCCGGTAGAAGGCATCCAGCTCGTGCTGATAGCCGAGGAACCACCCCTCGTCGGGCGAAATCTCCGACCAGCCCTCCTTCGTCTCGGTCTTCTCGACGACGTAGACCTCCTTGTAGATCTCGCCGTCGGGCGTATAGGTCTGCATCGTATCGTTGTGGCTCATGTTGCAGAGCGTGCGGTGGTTGTTGGCGTTGACGCGGATCCAGTTGTTCGTGCCGCCGAGGCTCAGCTCGTTGGCGATCAGGTCGGCGAGCGTGCCGTCCTCGAAGACAACGTGCACGATGGCGAAATCCTCGACATCCTTGTAATGGGTCTTCAGGAAGCCCTTGTCCTCGAAGCCCGGCATGCGCGTCAGGGCATGCGTGCGGGCCGAGACGCTGACCGGACGGATCGGCTTGCCCGAGCGCACGCGGCCCTCGACATGCTTGAAGTAGATGGCCGCCGACAGCGGGTGGCACCCCTTGCCGATGAGCGAACCGCCGCCCGACAGGCGCCACTGGCCGTAGGCGAGCGAGTGCGAACCCGAGTGCGACTGCTCGCCGTTGATCCAGAGCACCTGCGCACGGGTCTTTTCGATGATCTCGCGCTCCTTCTGCACGGCCGGAGCGTAGATCCAGTTCTCGGCATACATGATGCGGCCCTTGCTGCGGGCCTCGGCGTCGAGCATGCGGCGGCAGCTCTCGAGCGTCACCTCGAGTCCCCGTTCACGGAGGAAGGTCTCGCCGTTGAACTCCGGCGTTCCGTCGCCGAAGTAACCCGTGAAGGGCTTCTCGACGATCACGTTCTTGTCCCGGGACAGCACGGCCGTCACGATCGGTTCGTGCGTGACGGGCGGCGTGCAGACGTGCAGGATGTCGGCATCCTCGATAAGTTCCTCCATCGTGTCGTAGACCTTCATGCCGCGCTCGGCAGCGAAGGCCACGGCCTCGTCGTGGGCCACCGAATAGACGCCCGCCACCTCGACCTTCGTGCTGAAGACGTGCTGCAGCGCCTCGTAATGGAACCGGGCCGCAAAGCCCGAGCCGATGAATCCGGCCTTGAGTGTTTTCTTTTCCATAGCTGCTCCTCCCATCAAGCGTTACTTCCGTTCCGTTTTCTTGCCGGCGGGCTTACGCTCCGCCTTCGCCTTCCGTGCGGTGTCGGACTTGCCCGACGTCCGGGCGGCCTTGACCTCGGCGGAAGCCGCATCCTGCTGCTTCTGCTGTTTTTTGGCGCGGTTGGCGGGTTTGCGCTGATCGCGCGGCTTGCGCTCGCTCTGCTCCTTGCGGGCGGGCTCCTGATCGCCGGCCGCAGCCGTCACGGGAACGACCGACAGCAGCAACAGCGATGAGAGAAGGGTTACAATCGTCTTTTTCATGGCTATTTGATCGTTATTTGTTTTGAAATCGGGTTTGTCGTATTGTCATTTTTCCAGAATCCAGATGTTGCGGAACTGGTAGGCCGTGCCGTGCTCCTGCAGGTAGACCGGGCCCTCCTCGGCCACGCCGAGGCGTCCGGCGGCACCCTTTACGGTGTCGATCTCGGCATTCTCGTAGAGCAGCTCGCCGTTCAGACGCGCCGTTACGCGGGCATTCTCGACCTTGGCACCCGAGGCGTCGAGCCGCGGAGCCCGGAAGTCGATGTCGAGCGTCTGCCAGACCATCGGCGGCAGGGCGTAGTTGAATGCCGGCTCGGGGTAGGCGGGCGAGGAGACGTTGCCGAAGGCACCGGTTGAGGCGCCCTGTCCGATGCCCCACGAATCCTTGATGTTGAGCTCGTAGCGGCTCTGGAGGTAGACGCCGCCGTTGGTCACGGGACCCAGCAGGCGGAACTCCAGGTGCAGGTGGTAGTCGCGGAACGTGCGACGGGTGAGGATCGAACCCTTGCCGGGGATCATCTCGATGACGCCGCCCGGAGCGATCCGCACGGCCTCCGACGCTTCGCCCGTGGCGTGGAGCCACTCCTTGTGGGCGACGGCACCCCAGGCGTCGAGATTCGAGCCGTCGAAGAGCACGAGCGCCCCCTCGGGAGCCTCGGCTCCAAGCGTCGGGGAGACGCGGTGAATCTGCTGTCCGTTGAAGTGCAGGCCATCCCCCTCGATGAGGAGGCGCTTGCGGACGATGCGGCCCGTGCAGCCCGCCTCGTTCTCAAAGAGAAGCCCCTCGTCGGTCATCCGGCCCGTCAGCACGGCGACGGGCTGCTTGTTGGCATAGGGCGCTTCCGAAAGGTTGACCTTGTAGGCACCGCTCTCGCGGTCCTTATAGACCTGGGCCAGCCACTCCGTCGAGGCATCCTTCCATTCGCTCAAATTCGGGTCGATCACGTCGCCCTCGTCGGGATTGAGGCCCAGGTCGCAAAGACGGATGTTGCGCCAGGCAATCCGCATCTTCCGGTATTCGGGCACGGCATGCACCTGCAGGGCGATGAAGCCGTTGGGGGTCATGTAGTCGATGACCGTCGCCGCGGGCACGCCGTTGATCCAGGTTTTCAGGCAGTCGTTGCGCGCCTCGACGCGGAGGAGGTTCCACTCGCCCGGGCGGAAAGCCTCGCGGGCCGCAGGGTTGTGCGTCAGGTCGCCGATCCAGCCGCGGCGCTTCTCGTCGTAGATGCCGCCCGTCCAGCTGCGGGGTGCCGTGCCGGGTGCAACCTCGTGCCCCTCGGCATCGAGGTTCGCAGGCAGCGCACTGTACATCGTCGTGCGGTCGGGATCGATCTCGTACTGATAGCCGCGCACCAGTCCGTCGACGAAGCGGCTGCGGAACTGCACGCCGCTGTTGAGACCTTCGTCGACCTTGAACTCCATCTCGAGGATGAAGTTGCCGTACTCGCGTTCGGTGCAGAGGAACGAATTGGGCGTATCGGGCGCCGTCGTGCCGACGATCGCGCTGTCGACAACCTCGAACGAGGCGTTGCCGCCCATGCGGGTCCACCCCTCGAGTGTCTTGCCGTCGAAGAGCTCCACCCAATTCTCCTGCGCCGGTGCGGCGACGCAGAACGCCGCACCGACGAGGGCCAAAACCAGTTTTTTCATATCGTATTGTTGTTGGATTTCGGATTGTACGATCAGTTGCTGCCGCTGCCCGAACCGGTGAATCCGGGATTCTGCTCCATGGGGCGCGAGACGTTGGCGTCGATGACGCTCTGCGGGATGGGGAAGAGGTAGTCACGCTCCGAAAGTCCCGCATCCTTGCCGTTGCGGGCCGTGATCCACTCGACGAAGGCCGGAGCATCCAGCGTGCGGCGCAGCGTGTAGCGGCGCTGCTCCTCGCCGAGCAGCTCGCGCGAACGCTCCTCGAGAATCAGATCCAGCGTCACGTCGCTCTCGCTGACCGTCAGGGCATGCGCCCGGGTGCGCAGCTCGTTGATGTCGTTGGCCGCATCGCCCGCAAGGCCGCGCTTGTAGGCCGCCTCGGCACGCAGCAGGTAGGTCTCGGCCAGCCGCATGTAGACCTGGTCGTTGTGCGATTCGTTGTTCTTCGGGTAACCCGAGTCGCAGAAGCTGTACTTGAGCGTGTAGGGCCAGTTACTGTTGTCGCCCTCCTTGCTGCCGGACTTGAGCCCCGCAAAACCGTAGAGCGTGCTCACTTCGGGATTGCCCGCATCGGCATCCTTCGACGCCCCGATGAAGACCCGGTCGCCGATCTTCCACGGCTCGCCCGTGTAGGCGTTCACGCCGGAGAAGGTGTCCTTGTCGGTCAGGACGTAATACTTCGCGATGGCGTACTCCGACCCACGGTCGTCAATAATACCGGCGGCATAGTCGCTCGACTTGTCGTAGAGCTCGAGCGCCCACTTCGTGATGGCGGCGCGGGCGAATCCGCGGCCGCCTCGGCTTTCGTCCTCATAGGAGATCGTGATGCCCGAAGCGAGCTTGTCGGCCGTGTCGAACTTCGGACGCAGCGAAAAGCGCATGAGGTTGTTGCCGCCGCCCACGACGTTCTTCTCCCACTGCATGACCCACAGCGCCTCGGTGTTGCCCGACTCGATGTTGACGTTCGACGGGGAGAACATGTCCATGAAGGCGCACCCCTGGCTGTTGTCCATGCGCTCGCGGATCAGGCGGTAGGGGCCCTCCGTGATACATTTGTTCGCAGCTTCCCAGGCCAGGCGCAGCAGCTCCTCATCGAACGGGCCGCTGCCCGTGCCGGCCTCGGCCAGATACATCTCGGCCAGGTAGGTCAGCGCGACGCCCTTCGTGGCACGGCCCACCTGCGAGGGCATCCAGCCCATGTGGTCGGCCGCGAACTTGAGGTCCTCGATGATCTGCGCCCGCACGACCGACACCTCCTCACGCACCCAGTCCGTGCGGAAGTTCTCGCCGGTCGTCTCGACGAGCGACAGGGGCACCTTGCCCCACAGGTAGGTGAGGTGACGGTAGGCCCAGGCGCGAATGAGGCGCGCTTCGGCCTCGACGCGCAGCGGCGTCTCATCCGACGACCAGGCAATGTCGGGATTGCCCACGCGGCCGATGATCGTATTGGCCGCCAGCACCGTCTTGTAGAGCCACGAGAAGGCCGCCTTGAGGCTCTTGTCCGTCGGGACGTTGGCCGTCGCCCAGTTCTTGTAGATGGCCGAGAACTCGCCCGACGCGCCGGCGCCGCAATTGTAGTTGTCCGTACCGCCGATATTCATCAGGGCGTAGAGGCCCGTGGCACCGAACGAATCGGTGTATCCGTACCCTTCGCGCTCCTGGCGCGCAAGGCTGTAGAGGCCGTTCAGACCCAGCTCGAAGCCCTCCTCGGTCGAATAGACCTGATCGGCCGTGAGCTGCGTCTCGGGATGCTCGGTCAGCAGCTCGCCGCTGCATCCCGCCGTGAAAAGGAGACTCGCGACGAAGGCCGCCGCCGCGAAAATCCGGTATTTGAGGTATGCGATGGTTTTCATGATTCGATGCACGGTTTAGAATGAGAGATTGAGACCGAAGAGGAACTCCCGCTGCACGGGTTTCGCGCGCTGCTCGTCCAGCTCGGGGTCCATGCCCGTATACTGGGTGAAGGTCCAGGGGTTCTTGCACGAGAAGTAGACCTTGGCCTGCGAGATGCCCACCTTCGAGAGGAAGGTCTCGGGCAGCGTGTAGGAGAGCGTGATGTCCTTGATGCGCCAGAAGCTCGCCTTCTCGTATTTGCCCGGCGTGACGCTCTTGCTGGCGATGTACTGGTTGGCGTAGCCGTCCTCGACCGACCAGTAGTCGTTGGTCGGATTGTCGGGCGTCCAGTAGTTGTGCTTCACGAGAATGTTCTTGGCGTAGAAGGGGTTGTACTTGACCATGCCGCCCGCGCCGTAGAGGTAGACGATCAAGTCCACGGGACCGTAGGTGAACTGGTTGTTGAGACTCCACGTGACGTTGGGCTCGGGCGAGCCGATCACCTGCCGGTCGTCGGCGTCGTAGGTGCCGTTGCCGTTGCGGTCGTCGTACTTGGCGTATCCGGGCTGCGCGCCGTACTGCGCGGCGAGGTTGGCCTCGTTGAGCTGCCAGACACCCGTGATGTAGTAGTCGTAGTTGACCTTGATGGGGTAGCCGATGAACCACTTGTTGTCGATGTCGTCCCGGCCGTCGCCGTAGATCTCGCGGATCTGCGTGCGGATGAAGGCGATGTTGAACGAGGTTTTCCACGCGAACTTCTTGGTGCGGAGGTTCGTCGAGGTGAGCGACACCTCGATACCCTCGTTGCGGGTCTTGCCGATGTTCTGGTAGATCTTGTCCAGACCGTTGACATCCGAGATGCTGCGCTCGAGCAGCAGGTCGTAGGTGTTGTTGCGGTAGACGTTGAACTCACCCGTGATGCGCGAGTTGAGGAAGGCGAAGTCCAGACCGAGGTTCACGGCGTCGGTCGTCTCCCACGTCAGGTCGGGCGTACCGAGCTTGTCGGGCATGTAGCCCGGCGCGAGGTTGCTGCCGTTGACGTAGTCGCTGCTGCCGAGCGTCGAGATCGTCTGGAAGGCCGAGATGGCCTGGTTGCCGTTGCGGCCCCACGAGAAGCGCAGCTTGAGGACGTTCATCACGTCGGTCGCACGACCGAAGAACGCCTCGTTGGCGATGTTCCAGCCCACGGCCACCGACGGGAAAACGCCCCACTTGTTGTTGGCGCCGAAGCCCGAGTAGCCGTCGCGGCGCACCGTGAAGGTGAACAGGTAGCGGTTGTCGAACTCGTAGTTGGCGCGGAACATCTGCGAGATGAGCTTCGTGTTGGTCTTCTCGATGTAGGGGGTGAGCTGCTTGGCCTGCGCCAGACCGTTGTAGGAGAGCAGGTCGTTGGGGAAGTCGTAGCCTTCGAGTTCGTTGGTGCGGTTGGTGTTCTCCTCGAACGAGTAGACGAAGGTGAAGAAGAGTCCGTGGCGGCCGAACTTGCGCTCGTAGTTGAGGATGTTCTCGAGCGAGTAGGCAAAGCGCTTCTTGTCCGAGATCTTGCCCCAGCCGTTGTAGCTCTTCATGGCGCCGGTGTTCGTACCCTGATATTCGTTGTGCTCCGTGTCGTAGAACTGGATGCCCGTATTGAGCGTGTAGGTCAGCCCCTTGGTGAGCGTCGCCTTGAAGGAGTTGTTCGTGGCGA
>ENA-ORLQ01000047-ORLQ01000047.1-human-gut-metagenome-genome-assembly--contig:-NODE-47-length-13386-cov-5.26135_pt1 | contig 13386 bp, 12 predicted proteins | sample MGYA00243012_ERZ508839 | MGnify/ENA primary metagenome ERZ508839 (study PRJEB26277, sample SAMN04329783) | human gut metagenome | biome: human-associated habitat | host: Homo sapiens | place: USA...
CGCGCTGGCGCGGACGCGGGTTCTCCTCGCCTAGACGCGAACGGTAATTGCGGGCGTTGTTGCCGAACAGGGGCCGGCCCGTGTCGCTGTAACGAAGGTCGGTGCTGATCGTCCTGCCGCCGACTTTCATGCCGGGGATGAAGACGACCTCGTGGTTGGCCAGTTTCGCCTGGATGTCTGCACTTACCTTGACTCCGAAAACCGTATCGTGGATGCGCAGATGCGGATTATTGTCGTTGCGGAACACCACGTCTCCGCGGTTGGCGTCCACGCGGGCATGGCCCGAGATGACCCGGCCGTCCTTGAGGTGGATGTCTTCGACGAAGATCTCCTTGCCGGAGCGCAGTGCCTTGATGTCGTCGCCGATCTCTTTGCCGTAGATTCGGGTGGGGAGCGTCAGCGCATCGACCGGAAGCGTCGTCAGGCGGTTCGTAGCCTCATGGACGCTGACATAACACTCGCACTCGCGGCCCGAGGTAAAATCTTTTATTTTCTTGATGGAACCCAGATGTCCGTCGGTTTCGAGGCGCTCGATTTCCTTGTCCGTGAAGAGCTCCTTATACGGCGATATTTTGTACTGCGGCTCGTCCAGACGTGTAAAGATACGGAGTTGGACATTGCCCGCATCGTCGCGGATCGGCGAAATCGTGCCGAGTCCCAGATCGACCCAGCGGCCGTCCATCTTATGTTTGAGCGGCACCAGCTTGTTGGGAATACGTCCCTTGAGGATGTCGCCCATGCTTTGATTCTCCAGCAGGATTTCTTTGTTCAGACCCAACGCCTGAATCTGATCCCACGGAAGTTCCCGTTCCTCGAACTTATAACGGTCAGCGAACTTGGCGATACGCCCCTCGTTGTTGAGTTCGTAGTCGGAGATCTCTTTGGCCAAAGAGCCGTCCTGATCTTTGCCTTCGCGGACTTGGATGATGGAGTCGAGGGCTCGGTCGAGTTTTTCGGTACCGATCCGAAAGAAACTTCAGCCCAGGTCGGACGGGCGTCCGTATTGGTTGCGAAGGTTCTCGAAAAAAGTGCCCAAAACCGTTCGGCTGTCGAACGAAAGGGCTCTGCGCCGGTCACCCGGAGCAGTGCTCACGGTGTTGAACTCTCCCGTCTGCTCGTTCATCTCGCTGACCAGACGCAGATCGTTCGTCTTTTTGTCGAGGACGGCCAGCACGTCCTTCGATAGCTTTTCCTGTTCTCTTGCCATAATGCAGATAATTAAATGAGTAAATTGAATGGTGAAAATCCGGCGGAAAGATAAGACCTTTTTCCAGTTCATAACACCAAATGCGCCCCTTCTGGCGGGAAGAGGCGCGAGATGGCGGGAAATGGCAAGTATAATTTTGATATTACATTGAATTAATGTATTTTTATGCATAAATTTAATATTGCCATGAAATTTGAAGAAGCCATACAAAAAATTCAATATGGTAAATGTTTATTACTTACAGGTGCAGGATTTTCTCTTGGTGCAAAAAATTACAAGCAAGATAAATCTGCATTTCGTATTGCAAAATATATTGCACATGAACTATACAACGAATGTGATGTTCCTAAAGAAAATCAAGATGACGATTTACGTCGAGCGTCACAATGGTATATTCGACAGTATGGAGAAGATAAAATCATAGCCTTTCTCCAACGGGAATTTATAATCAAGGAAATTTCTCCGACTCAAAAAGAACTCGGAAATTTTCCTTGGCGACGATGTTATACGCTAAACTATGATGAAATTTTAGAACGAGCTTACCTCGAAAACAATAAACTATTGTCATCAGTCACTCTTTCCGACGAGAGTGAACAATACCGCACTTCATCAGTTTGTGTTCATTTAAATGGAGTAATTAGTCAATTATCAAGAGCAACAATTGATAATTCTTTCAAATTGACATATAAGAGTTATAATAAAGATTACATCAAAAATACAGGTTGGTGGGAGATATTTGAAGATGATTTATTGTTATGTGATGCAATATTTTTTGTAGGTTGTTCTCTTCAATCTGATACTGACCTTATTCATTTATTGGATCGAACAAAAAATATCAAAGAAAAGACATTTTTTATCGTTGGCCCCGATGAAAATGATATTGATTTGATGCAATTAGAAGATTTAGGTACACCTCTTAAATTGGGGACAGAAGGATTCGTGAGAGAATTGCAGAATGTACCTATTATAAATGTGGATATACCATATACATTTCATCATTTTGTTACTCCTCGAATAACTAATCAAAAGCCTGAACGTAAACGCATTAGCTTTATTGATTTGTTAGTCTAAGGAAATGTCGATGAAAATTTGCTTGCATATTCAATAAAAAATGCAGATTCATTTCCTTATTTTGTTTTCCGAGATAAATTAGAGGTAGTTCTACAAAAAATACAATCAGGATGTCCTTTTATAGTTGTCCTCTCTGATTTAGGAAATGGTAAAACGCTATTTTTGAAAGCATTATCTATATGTTTATTAGAGAAAGGTAAAAAAGTATTTTATCTTGAAAGAGACGCACTATCTGCAATTGATGAATTAGATTACATTTGTAATCAAACAGATGATCCAACTGTTATAATTATTGAAAATTATGCAGATACAGTCAATCTGCTGAAAAAAATTGGACGTTATAAGCATAATCACATTTCATTAGTATTGTCAGAAAGGACTCCTGCCCATGAAACAGCACATCTATTTTTGCGTGACATAATGCTTGATGATCCTTTTGAAATAGATCTTAATGAGTTGACTGACAAGGAAGTTGAGTCATTAATTCAAGTGGTCGAAAAGAATGGATTATGGCAAAAACGCTCCCACTTTACAGTCGATGAGAAGATACAATTTATTAAAACACGATGCAAACGTCATCTAAGTCAATTTATAATTCAGTTAGTTAAATCAGATGATTTAGGAAATCGCTATAATGAGATCGTAACAGCGATCAAACACAGAAGTGATTATTATCAAGCATTATTATACTTACTAATTGGAGCTGTTTTAGATTTCAGATTAAGATTGGTAGATATTGTAGATGATTTAGGATTAGATTCATTAAATAACATATCTTTTAGGAAAAATAAATTTTTAAGAGAATTTATTGATTTTGATACAGAAGAAATAGTTTTCAAATCTTCTGTACTCTCAAATTATATATTGAAAAATCTTTTGAATTATTCAGATATTGATACTCCTTTAATTCAAATTTATGAACGATTACATGAAAAACGTTCTCATAAACGAATTCGTAAATATCTGAAAGAAATTATGTTATATCAGAATCTAAATAGAATATTAAAAAAGGATTCTGATCAGAGAGGACTTAATAGAGCTATTTTTAATATTTATGAAAAAGTCGCATATTTAGAATATAATAGAGAGAATCCTTTATTTTGGTTACAGTTTGCTATTGCTCGTTTAGCTGATGGTGAGTATTCTGATGCAGCAAGATGTTTTGACAATGCATACTCATATGCAAAAAATACAAATTTTGATACCTTCCAAATAGATAATCATTTTGCCCGCTATCTTTTGGAAGATGCAAACGAAAAGAAAAATGTAATTGAGCCAATTGAAGTTTTTAAACGCGCTCATAGAATGCTCATGGCATCGCAAAAGGGAAATCAATACAAACATTATAGTTTCCGTGTAGCAAGACATTATTCTACTTTTTATTCTATATATCACAAAGATTTTTCATTCCATGAACGCTATGATTTTTTTATAGCTTGTCACGAAATGTTAGATGCCGTAGAGAAATATCTTGCATTGCCGGGAGCTTCAAAAAAAGACATGGTCGAAGAAACAAGAAAACAATTAGAAGAACTTCTTATAAATGAAAATTAATCGAGAAGGGAGACTGAATTTTTCAGTCTCCCTTTATTTTACAATAATTTCTCCGCCAATTTTTCATCCTTCTCTATGCGTTTCATCTCGGCTTCGATAATGTCGAGTGCATCCTGCTTGATGCGGCGGTAATTCTCCTTGATCTTTTCCTGCATGATGTTTCGCCCGCTGGCGTCGAGGAACGACGATATTGTGGGTATGGGTTTGTACTCCGCCATTTCTTGTTTCACGGCGTCGTTGTCCACGACGATCCGGGCATGGAAAATCTTCTGCTCGATCTCCTCTCCGAAGTTGTCGCTCACGGCTCCGACAAACACGCCCTGCGAGAGCGTCGAGATTTTCGACGCAGGAATAAGACTGTCGAGCTGGGTATTTATCGACGTCGAGGTATCGCTGCGGTTGATGCTTACGGATTGTCGCTTCTGCACGATCTTTCCGAATCGTTCGGAGAGTGTCCGGGCCGTTTCTCCTACGACCTGTCCGCTGAAGATATTGCCTACGGTATTCTGAATCACGGCGGCTTCCTTGTCTCCGTAGTCGCGCTTTAGCTGGCTGAAATCCTGAAACCCCAGACATACGGCGACCTTGTTGGAACGCGCCGTTGCGATCAGGTTATCCAGCCCCCGAAAATAGATCGTCGGCAGCTCGTCGATCACCACGCAGCTTTTGAGCTGCTTCTTGCGGTTTATCAGCTTGACGATGCGCGAATTATACAATCCGAGCGCCGCACCGTATATGTTCTGCCTGTCGGGATTGTTTCCCACGCAAAGAATCTTCGGTTCCTCGGGGTTGTTGATGTCGAGTGTAAAATCGTCTCCCGACATGACCCAGTAGAGCTGCGGGGAGATCATGCGCGAGAGGGGAATCTTCGCAGAGGCGATCTGTCCCATCAACTGCTCTGCGGCTCCACCTTTCCATGCATCCACGAAGGGCGAAAGATAGTTCTCCAACTCCTCGTGAGCCATCAATACGGTGAACAACTCCTCGTAGGGTTTGTTCAGCAATTCGATGGCATGGGGAAAGGTACAGTATTTTCCTCCGTCGTAAATCTTCAGGAACCAGATGATTGCCGCGAGTAGCACGATCGGCGATTCGACGAAAAAATCTCCCTGCTTCTGTATCCACGAGCGGTTGAGATTGAGCATGATGACATAGCTGGCCTCGTATGCGTCGGTGATGTCGGACATGAGATTCGGCGCGAGCGGATTGCATCGGTGCGAACGGCGCGGGTCGTCGAAATTTATGACATAGAATTTCGGCGGCGTCGCTCCGTAAGCCTTGAGGTTCTTGCGCAAATGGTTGTAAGCGATAACCGACAGGTCGTCGAACTTGAAGTCGTAGACGTAGAGCGCATATCCCTTTTCGATGGCCTGCTTGATGTAGTTGTTGATGAGAGCATAGGATTTTCCCGAGCCGGGCGTCCCTAAAACGATACTCGCCCGGAAAGGATTCACGACGTTGATCCATCCGCTGTGCCTGCGTCTCCGGAAGACGAACTCGGTCGGGAAGTTGAACGAATCGTCGTTTTTCAGCAGGCGTGTTTCCTGCATGAAACTCTCGTTTTCGGCATTGAACGGATCATCCGTCATACGGTTTTTCAGCAGACGGCTGCTCCATAACCCGGCCGCCAGCATTCCGAGGAATCCCGCCAACAGCGTCGCCGTATAAAGCGCCGCCCGCAGGGTCGTAGCGACATTCATCCCGAGCAGCCAGTTGTTACCATAGAATAGCAGTATGCCGATGCCGCCTGCCGCGGCGATATGTTTCCATGTAATTTTCTCGTCTTTCACCCCGCGATTCCCCAGACACGACAGAGCGAGAAATACCGTACAGAAGAGTTTGGTGCAGAGCGGCGATGAAAACAAGGATGCTACCCGCTGAAAGTTGTGCAGGATGCGGTCTAAGACGGAGATCGTTCATCCCGCCTGCGCAAACCACTCGTAACAAAACCAATAGATGTGAACAGCGAGGAACAGAAAACTGATCGCCCGCATGAAATCCGCGACTTTGGCCAAGCCGCGCAGATCGTCTTCTTCTTGCATGATCGTAACGTATTGAGGTTGTTAAATTCTTTTCCGTATTTTCCGCTGTCGTTTCTTTCGGCGCGGGAAGAGCTGGTATTCCGGGGCTGTTTCCCACTCCTTTTCGGGCGTGTATTCCATGAGGGAGCCCAGGATGTCGGGTATCGAAACATACTGCGTTTCGATGTACTCCTCGAACTCTTCGACCGTAGCGTACCCCGGCTCCGGCGGTTCGAGAGGCTGCAACGGCTGCAACACTTCCGGCGACGGGTCTTGCTCCCGGCGGTCGAACCACGCCTCGAAAGCATTGGTCGCATACTCCTTTCCGAGCCGGGAGCCGTTGAGCACCTGGTGCGTTGCATGGTCAATGAAGGTAACGCCGTAAATCCGTCCGTCGTCGTTCCGGCGATATACCGCGTCGATGCCCTCCGCACGGAGCTTGTCCGCGAACTCTTCACGACTGCCGCTGACGTTTCGCGCGCGGTCTATCGCCCGGCGCGTGCGGTCGAGCGTTTCGGGGTCTTGCCGAAGCCGTTGTTTCGAGGCGTCGAATTTTTCTTCCAGCGACTTCCATCCGAAAAAGTCACCCAAGCGGGATGCTTTGACCGCCGCTCCCGTGCGCTGCCCGTCGTCATCGAGCACGTGGTAAACGAGCCCCCGATACGGTCTGCCTTGCACGTCGCCTCGAATCTCTTCGGCTGCTATGCCGTAGCCTTCGAGCAGGGTATTGAACTCCGCGAGGGACTGGAAGCCGTATTGCTGCTTGAGCGTCATCACGACGTTGCGTAAGCGGTGCTTCAAGTCGCTCTGACGGTAATCTACACGGTGTAATTCATCCAGCTCCGCCTGCACGCCTCCGTCGCCGGGTACACGCAGGCCGTACTCACGCTCCAGCTCCCTGCAAACCGCCATGGCGCGCCGCAGTTCGTTGTTGTGGTCGATCTTCTGGCCCTGCTCGTCCACCCTCACCGAGACGATGTGCATGTGTCGCCGTGCGATGTCTTCGTGCAGAAAGACGACATAGGGCTGGCGACCGTATCCCATGCGTTCCATGAACTCGGCGGCAAGTCGCGTGAGCTGCGCTTCCGAAAGCCGGTCTTCGGGCGAGGGGTTGAGCGAGAAATGCACGACCGGTTTTCGGACACGGGGATTGAGCGCCGTGTAGTACCCGAAAGCTTCCGCACACTCCTCGATACTGAACCTGCCGTCGCTGCGTTCGGGTATTCCCTGCATGTATAATATCCGGCCTTCGCCGGCTTCGACCTTAATGCGGTTATACTGGAGTACGCCGTAGACGTTGGCCCCGGAGGTTACTTTCGGCACCATTGCAGCAACTCCTTCGTAAGTTCGACGACCGCCTTCACGAGTTGTTCCAACCGCTGCGTTTCGAGCGTCAGACGGTAGAGATAGGCCAACGCTTTCTTATCGCCGAAGGTCGTGTGTATGGCTTTGACGCACTGGTTGTAGTTCACCCCGATAGCCCGGAACTGGGCGTAAAATCCCGTCAGCCGGACATAGAAATCGTAGGTGTTCTTGTCTCGGACAACGACCGTAAAAGGTCATCCGAAGATGCGGTGGCAGATGAAATCGGCTTTATTCTTCATCCCGGACTGTTCGTACATGTGCAGGAAACGCTCGTTCTGCTCGCTGGTCAGGCGAACGTAATAGCGGTGTATGCGCGGGTCGTCGAGGGCTTTGCGGCCCGCGGCGGAGGTCGGTTTATCGGTAGCATCCATAGGGCATCCGTGTTTTGAGGTTACGACTCGGGAGTAACCGTCCGCCGCGCCGCAGGTTGCGGCAGCACTTTCGGCGGCTCGGAATATTCCGAGCGGCTGAAGGTACCCCTTGCTATATGCGGGCGCATATAGAAATCCGGCCAGGGGCCGGATGAAGGTGCGCGCCTTCGGCGTCGCAGCGGGATTACTCCTTTCGGAGGCAAAGGTAGAGCGTTTTATTTTATGTTGTATCAGATATATACCTGCCAACGGACGCCGATACGCGCCTTTGGGCGCCACCCGTTTTCGGAGCCGTCGAACGAGGGCGTTTTCTCATTTTCTTTGTGCGCGGATCACTACTTACGAATCTACCTGCCCGCGTAGCCTCTTACTCCCGTACATCCGTCATTGTGCGGCTATGCGGATACGGATATAGATGTCTGCATAGATGCCGAAGTTTGTATGTGACAGCTTACATCCGTATCTGCCGACAAAAGTATGTGAATCCGCAAAGGCGTATGAATCGCCGAAGATACGTGAATACGCAAGTACGTATCCGCGTATCGGAACGAGTTAAATATTAATCGCTTAATTATTTTCGTATGGAACAGAACCCTTTGTGCATCGCTTTCGCCTCCCAGAAAGGGGGCGTCGGCAAATCGACCCTCACGGTGCTGGCCGCCTCGTGGCTGCACTACCTGCACGGCATCCGCGTCGCGGTGGTGGACTGCGACTACCCGCAGCACTCCATCCTCAAACTCTCGAACCGCGACAAGGCCGTCGTGCAATCTTCGGCGATCTACGGCAGACTCCTCGTTTCGCTCGCCGAGAACAAAGGGGTGAAACCTTATCGTATTCTCTGCTGTAAACCTTCCGAGGCGATGTCGGAATGGCGGAAATGGGCCGCCGTCGCCGAAGAACGATACGATGTCGTGCTGTTCGACCTTCCGGGAACGGTGGGCAACGAAGGCGTCCTCTCTACGATCGTCGAGTTGGACTACCTCTTCATCCCGATGAAAGCCGACCGCATTGTACTGGAAAGCACGCTCAATTTTGCCTCTGTTCTCAACGACCGTCTGATCAAGACGGGACGGGCGCATCTTCGGGAGCTGTTCCTGTTCTGGAACTTGGTGGATCGCCGCGAGCGGACGCCGCTCTATGAACAGTACGAGAAAGTCCTCGATCAGTTGGGGCTGCGGCATCTGCGCACGCATATTCCCGTGCGGAGCAACTTCAACAAGGATATTCAGGAAGCAGGCGGCCCGGTGTACCGGTGTACGCTGCTGCCGCCCGACCGGGCTTTCGTCGCCGAGTGCGGTTTCGACCGCCTGATGATGGAGATCTGCGCCGTACTGAAACTTCCGAGCCATGAGTAGCAGGAAGGCTCCTGCCCAACAGGAGATCGACGAAGAGTACCTGCGCAGCCTGATGGCGGCCCCGGAGCCAGCAGCTTCTTCGTCGGATACCGAAGTGTCGGAACAGGCGGAAACCCCGGCTTCGGAGCCGCGCGTCAGGCGTTCGGATGCGGAAGACTATGCGTCGCGGTTTCTGAAGAATACTCCTTCCGAAGCCCGGCAATGCGTCTATATCGACCGGCGGCTGCACCGTAAGATCACGACCCTCGTGGGCGTTGCGGGCAACCGGCGTTTTACGGTCGGGAACTTCATCGACAACGTATTGGAACAGCACTTCGAGCGGCACCGGACGGAAATACGGTCGCTCTGCTCCAAAGGACTCAATAAAATCCTGTAAGAATGACACCCGTTATGAAAATCACGGAAGCTCTCGTCGTGCTGTTCCTCGTGCTGTTCTGCTACCTGTTTCTGGATAAATTCCTCTTCCGGGGCGAGTTGGGCGAGATTTGCTTCGGGCCGACGTGCCGGGCGCTGGCGCGTTGGCATCGACGGCAAGCCGACCGTCTCGACCCGCCGCGCCGCCGCAGGCGTCGGACGGCAGCCGTTACACCTAAAGACGCTGCGCTGGTCGTTACCCGGGCCTACGGCGCCGGACAGCGGACGCCAGCACGCGCCGCGTCACGCCACTCCCGGCGCAAGGGGAACAATTCAGACAAAAGCGACCATACATTTGTACCGGCAAGCGACGGCGATAAGGAACATCGCGCTGTGCAAGCGACCGTTCAGGGATGGATACATAAGGAACCTACGGTGCTCACCGCGGAGGAAGAGAACACCCTGACGCGCGAAGCTGCGACCGAAGAGGTGATGGACATAGGATGCGAAACGACGGCCCCGCCTGCCGGGACGCAGAGTTTCTCTCCGCAGCAGTTGGATTGCATCCTCGCCTTGTGCAAGGGGCAGGCCGTGCCTGAAGAGCAGCGGCAAACCCTGGCCGGAGTGCTGCGTGACATCCGCCATACGGAAGTGCAGCGTACACTCATGGACGCCATCTCCGGCGCCAGCCCGAGCTTCGCCCGTTATCTGGACGATGCCGAGAAGGAAGCGGCGCCGCGTATGGCCGCCGCTCCGAAATAGATTGTTCAACTTAAAAAATGCGAAGCTATGAAAGCTCCCGGATACTACGATTCAGGCTGACGGCAGGATGAGCAGCACGCATGAATCACGGGCCCAGCGCCCGGAGAGAAAATCTGAAGTCGAATCAAAAAACACAATCATCCATGAAAAGAAAACTCATTTTCAGTTCGGCATGAATCGCCGTATGACTGCTCGCCACGGTGCAGCACGCCGCAGCGCAGCAAGGCAACGGCATGGCCGGCATTCAGGAGGCTACGCAGATGGTCACGTCGTATTTCGACCCGGCGACCAAGCTGATCTACGCCATCGGCGCCGTCATCGGCCTGATCGGCGGAGTGCGGGTCTATCAGAAGTTCAGTTCGGGCGATCCGGATACGTCTAAAACCGCTGCGAGCTGGTTCGGAGCCTGTATCTTCCTGATCGTCGCCGCCACGATTCTGCGTTCGTTTTTCCTTTAGACGATGGCCGAATATCCGATCAATAAAGGCGTGGGCCGCCAGGTGGAGTTCAAGGGGCTGCGGGCGCAGTACCTCTTCCTCTTCGCCGGCGGCCTGCTCGCCGTTTTCATTCTCGTAGTCGTACTTTATATGGGCGGGGTCGATCAGGTGGCATGCCTTGTCGCGGGCGTGGGGCTGGGCGGTGCGCTTGTGGCGCTGACCTTCCGTCTGAACCGCAAGTACGGGGCTTACGGACTGATGAAGCTCCTCGCCGCACGGCGGCATCCGCGACGTATCGTCTCCCGAAAAAGTGTGGCAAGAATTCTAAACCGACATTAGAAACATGAATAACACCCTGAAAACCGAAACCCTCGAACGGAAGTTCCCGATCTGAAAGGTCGAACACGATTGTATCCTCTCCACAGACGCCAACATCACGGTGGCGTTCGAGGTTACGCTTCCGGAGTTGTTTACCGTCTCTTCGCAGGAATATGAAGCGCTGCACGGCGTATGGCTCAAAGCGGTGAAGGTGCTTCCGGACTATACCGTGGTGCACAAGCAGGATATTTTCGTTCAGGAGCAATATCGTTCCGACATCGGGAAAGATGATTTGAGTTTCTTGAGCCGGTCGTTCGAGCGGCATTTCAACGAACGACCTTTTCTGCATCATACCTGCTACCTGTTCATTACGAAGACAACCCGTGCGCAAAGCCGTCGTCAGAGCGATTGCAGTGTGCTGTGCCGGGGTACGCTCGTCCCGAAGGAGTTGCAGGACAAAGATGCGACGACGCGCTTTCTGGAAGCTGTGGAGCAGTTCGCCAGCATCGTCCGCGAGAGCGGCCATATCCGGCTGCGGCGTCTCGGAGCGGACGAAATTGCCGGGACTCCCGAATCTTCGGGAATCCTCGAACGTTATCTCACGCTGTCACCGTCCGGGAAGACTCCGTTACAGGACATGCGTCTCGATCCCGACCGGATGTGGATCGGCGACAAGGCGTTGTGCCTGCATACGCTTTCCGATCTGGACGACCTCCCCGGCAGCGTTCGTACGGATGACCGCTACGAACGCCTCTCGACGGAGCGTTCCGATTGTCGGCTTTCATTCGCCGCTCCCGTAGGATTGCTGCTCTCGTGCAACCACATCTACAATCAATATCTGTTTTTGGATAACAGCGACGAGAACCTCAGGCAGTTCGAGCGTACGGCCCGTAACATGCAGTCGCTCGCGCAGTATAGTCGTTCGAACCAAATCAACAAGGAATGGATCGACGATTACCTCAATGAGGCGCACTCCTTCTCTCTGACCTCGATACGCGCCCATTTCAATGTCATGGCATGGGGCGAAGGGAGCGAGGAATTGAAGCAGATCCGTAACGATGTCGGGGCGCAGCTGGCACTTATGGGGTGCACGCCGCGTCATAATACTGTGGATGTTCCGACGCTTTTCTGGGCGGCAATCCCCGGCAACGAAGGGGATTTTCCCGCCGAAGAAAGTTTCTATACGTTTCTCGAACAGGGCTTGTGTCTGTTTAACGAAGAGACGAACTATCGCTCATCTTTGTCGCCTTTCGGCATTAAGATGGCGGATCGGGTGAGCGGTATCCCCATTCACCTCGACATCTCCGACTACCCGATGAAAAAAGGATGGATAAGCAACCGGAACCGTGTGGTCATCGGGCCTTCAGGGGGAGGCAAAAGTTTTATCCTCAATCATATATGCAGGCAATATTATGAACAGGGCGCACATATCGTGATTGTCGATACGGGAAACTCCTATCAAGGATTGTGCTCGCTTATCCGGCAGAAAACCAAAGGTCGGGATGGAATATATTTCACCTATCAGGAGGATGCCCCCGTTGCCTTCAACCCCTTCTTTGTCGAAGACGGAGTGTACGACGTCGAGAAGCGCGAATCGCTCAAGGCGCTGTTGCTGACTTTGTGGAAGCGCGAATCCGAGGAACCGACACGTGCGGAAGAGGTGGCCTTGTCGAATGCCGTGAACCTATACCTCTCGCAACTCAAGACCGGCACTGCGGTCACACCTTCGTTCAACACCTTCTACGAGTTCGTCGCAACGGATTACCGCCGTCTGTTGGAAAAAAAGCGCGTCCGGGAAAAGGATTTCGATATTGAAAATTTTCTGAACGTTCTCGAACCTTACTATCGTGGCGGGGAGTACGACTACCTCTTGAACTCTGACAAGCAGTTGGACTTGTTGGATAAGCGATTCATCGTCTTCGAACTGGATAATATCAGCGAAAACAAAGTCCTTTATCCTGTCATTACACTGATTATCATGGAGACCTTCCTTACAAAGATGCGGCGGCTGAAAAGTATTCGCAAAGTAATAAAGCTCGAAGAAGCAAAGTAATCTATAGCCAAGGAGAGCATCAAGCGTATTATCTAGTAATTGTATTAAAACAGCCGCAAGTATTTCGGCGAGTGTATGTGCGTAACGCAGGAGTTGGACGACCTGCTGTCGTCGCCCGTCCTCAAGGAGAGCGTCATCGCCAACTGCGACTGCCGCATCCTTTTGGACATGCGTAAGTATGCTAACAAGTTCGACGAGATTCAGGAGTTGTTGGGATTGAGTGATAAGGAACGCAATCAGGTGTTGTCGATCAATCGGGCCAATGACCCCAAGCGCTGCTACAAAGAGGTGTGGATCGGACTCGGAGGCGTACACTCTGCTGTCTATGCTACCGAAACGAGTCTTGAGGAATACCTCTGCTATACCACCGAAGAGACTGAAAAACTGGAGTTGCAACGTCTCACGGAGAAGCTCGGCGGCAATATCGAGCTGGCCATACGCCAGTTGGCCGAGCAAAAACGCAATGAAGATCATTAACCTAAAACCCGAAAATCATGTTCATATCCAAAAAAGAACTC
>ENA-ORLQ01000048-ORLQ01000048.1-human-gut-metagenome-genome-assembly--contig:-NODE-48-length-12987-cov-5.3271_pt1 | contig 12987 bp, 9 predicted proteins | sample MGYA00243012_ERZ508839 | MGnify/ENA primary metagenome ERZ508839 (study PRJEB26277, sample SAMN04329783) | human gut metagenome | biome: human-associated habitat | host: Homo sapiens | place: USA...
GCGCCTGCCGGGGCGGCGCGGTGGGCTGCGGCAGAGGAGGGCCATGCGGCGGACACGCCGGCCGGGGCGGCGCCCGTGGCGGAGATCCGGGGCGTGGTCGAGCACGGGCGGCGCCTGGGGCGCGAGCTGGGCTTTCCGACGGCCAACCTGGCCGTCGACGAGGCGCTTGCGGCCGAGGACGGGGTCTACGCCTCGCTGGTCGAGGTCGGCGGCGTGCGCTACCGCGCCATGTCGAACCTGGGCCGTATCCCGTCGGTCGGCGGGCAGCCGCGCCACCTCGAAACCCACCTCTTCGGCTTCGAGGGGTCGCTGTACGGGCGCGAGGTGCGCGTCGTCCTGCTGCGCAAGGTGCGTGACGAGCGCCGCTTCGATACGGTCGAGGAGCTGCGTGCGCAGATCGCGCGCGACAAGGAGCAGATCATGAATCTGAAAATGAATCTCAAATAATAGAAGTAAAGCTATGTTTCTGGATTTGACACTGCCCTACAAGGTCGCCGACATGTCGCTGGCCGAGTGGGGACGCAAGGAGATTGAAATTTCCGAGCACGAGATGCCCGGACTGATGGCCGTGCGCCGCAAGTACGGCCCGAAAAAGCCCCTCAAGGGGGTGCGCGTGATGGGCTCGCTGCACATGACCATCCAGACGGCCGTCCTCATCGAGACGCTCGTCGAGCTGGGTGCCGACGTGCGCTGGTGCTCGTGCAACATCTTTTCGACGCAGGACCACGCCGCCGCGGCCATCGCCGCCGCCGGAGTGCCGGTCTTCGCGTGGAAGGGCGAGACGCTGCCCGAATACTGGTGGTGCACGGCCATGGCGATGTCGTTCCCGGGCGGCAAGGGCCCGCAGCTGATCGTCGACGACGGCGGCGATGCCACGCTGCTGATCCACAAGGGCTACAAGGCCGAGAACGACGCCTCGACGCTCGACTGCGAACCCTCGTCCTACGAGGAGGAGGTGATCCTCTCGACGCTCCGACAGATACTGGCCGAGGACGGTGACAAGTGGCACCGCACGGTGGCCGAGTGGCGCGGCGTGAGCGAGGAGACCACGACGGGCGTACACCGCCTCTACCAGATGCAGGCGGCGGGTGAGCTGCTCGTCCCGGCAATCAACGTCAACGATTCGTGCACGAAGTCGAAGTTCGACAACCTCTACGGCTGCCGCGAGTCGCTGGCCGACGGCATCAAGCGGGCCACGGACGTGATGATCGCCGGCAAGGTGGTCGTCGTCTGCGGCTACGGCGACGTCGGCAAGGGGTGCGCACGCTCGATGCGCTCCTACGGCGCGCGGGTCATCGTCACGGAGATCGACCCGATCTGCGCCCTGCAGGCCGCCATGGAGGGCTTCGAGGTCAAGACCGTCGAGAGCGCGCTTGCCGAGGGCAACATCTACGTCACCTGCACGGGCAACTGCGACATCATCACGCTCGAGCACATGCAGCGGATGCGCGATCAGGCCATTGTCTGCAACATCGGCCACTTCGACAACGAAATCCAGATGGCGCGGCTCGAGAAGTCCGATGCCGTGAAGACGAACATCAAGCCGCAGGTCGACAAGTACACCTTCCCCGACGGGCACGCGATCTTCGTGCTGGCCGAGGGGCGTCTGGTGAACCTCGGCTGCGCCACGGGCCACCCGTCGTTCGTCATGTCGAACTCCTTCACGAACCAGTGCCTGGCGCAGCTCGAACTGTGGCAGGAGTCGCTCGAAGTGGGCGTCTACCGCCTGCCGAAGCACCTCGACGAGGAGGTGGCGCGGCTGCATCTGGACAACCTCGGCGTCGAGCTCACGCACCTGACGCAGAAGCAGGCCGACTACATCGGCGTGCCGGTCGACGGTCCCTACAAGGCCGAGCATTACCGTTATTGATCACTTGGTGAACCAATCGGGGCCGACGCTGACACCGGTGTCATTGCTTTTCTTATCGCTGTTACAGTATGCTGTGACGGCGATTTTTTTGTCTGCTTTGGCGTTGTTTTTGATGTGGATGTATTTGTTTATTTGTCTTTTTTGTATATATTTGTATTCACATATTTTCCAGAAAACTCTTCCGGCGTGCCTGTATCATGCGAAGGCGGCGTCCGGAAGAAAATCGTTTTCAACGTGGCGCATTTATGGAATGGACCCGGAAATACGAGGCTTTGCGCCTGATCCTTGCCGTACTCGTCTGTGTGGCAATCCCCGCTGTGAGCATGGCCGAATCCGACGGCAATCCGGTCGAAAAATTCCCCCCCCCTTGTGCAGACTCGCTGCAATGTGATGACAATCAGGTGATAGCGGAGACATTCGCCCTCTATTACTGGCGCGACCGCATCGACCTGGACGAAAACTACCTCGACAACGGCTGGCAGATGGCCCGCATCCGCGACTACCTGGCCCGTTCGCCGCGCATCGACAGCATTACGATCTTCGCCTACGCCTCGCCCGAAGGCGCCTACCGCCGCAATGTCTGGCTCTCGGAGCAGCGGGCCGAAGCGGCGAAGGAATACCTGCTGGCGCATCGTCCCGACAGCTCGGCGCTCGATCCCGAGGATATTCTGCTGCGCCCGATGCATGAGAACTGGGCAGGTCTCGAAGCCGAGCTGCAGGCCAACTACCACCGCCACGACCGCGAAAAGGTCCTTTCCATCCTGCGGGCTTCGGTGGGCAACGACACGAAAAAGTGGCGTCTCGAGCAGCTCGACGGCGGTTATACCTATAAATATATTATCCGGCGGCACATGCCGCGCCTGCGTCTGGCTACGTGGATCTGCGTCTGGCGGGCTCCCGAACCGGACCTGATCGCTCCGCAGCCCCGCTTCACGACCCCGTTCCGGAGCGAGACGCTGACGGCCGTTCCGCTGCCCGAGCCGGGCAAGCGCACGATCCTCGCGCTGAAGACCAACCTGCTCTACGATGCCGCCGCGGCGATCAACTTTGCCGTCGAGGTCCCCTTCAACGAGCGTTTCTCGCTCCTCTATGAGCACCACTGCCCGTGGTGGCTGAGCGACAACAACAAATACTGCCTCCAGTTCCACTCCATCGGCGTGGAGTTCATCTGGTGGTACGCGCCGCGGCCCAGGCCCGCAAGCGAGCGACGCGAGCAGCGCGACGCCCTCATGGGCCAGTTCGTCGGCCTGTACGGCATGGGCGGCAAGTTCGACGTGCAGTTCGACCGCACGGGCTGCTACCAGGGCGAGTTTTTCAGCGTGGGCCTGACCTACGGTTACGCCATGCCCCTGAGCAAGCGGCTGAACATCGAATTTTCGGTCTCGGCAGGCTACGCGCGCATCCCGCACCGCCACTACAACCCCACGGACGACTACGAACTGCTGATCCGCGACCGGGCGAAGTCGGGCACGTGGCACTATTTCGGCCCCACGAAGGTCGAGGTGTCGCTCGTCCTGCCGCTGCTCATCAATAAGAAGAAAGGAGGTCTGCGATGAGACGTCTTGCCGCCTTCCTGCCTGTGCTGCTCTGCGTGCTCCTTGCCGGTTGCGAGCGCCGTCCGCTGGTCGAACTTACCGATCTGCACTATGTCCGGGTCTATATCGACGAGGAGTTGAAGAACGTGACGACGGGATTCTACAACGAGAACCATGCGCGTCCGGAATACGAGAGCCCCGACGTGCTGCGCGTGACACTCAGCGATCCGACGACCGACCAGGTCGTGGCCGAACGCTACCTGCGCGACCGGGGCAGCGATGAGCGTGGCAGTTACTACGAGGGGTATGTTTCGGTGAAGCCCGGGCGCTACAATCTGCTGGCCTACAATTTCGGTACGACATCGTCCATCCTGCGCGGCGAGCATACCTATTCGGATGCCGAGGCCTATACGAACGAGATCGCCTCACACCTGCTCAACAACCTGCCCAGCCGCGGCGACCGCAGCGACGAACGCATCGTCTACGATCCAGACCACCTCATTGTGGCGCGCTGCGAAGGGGTAGAAGTTCCTCTGCGTACCTATATCGATACGTTGCGCACGGCATCGGGCGACTACTTCATGGGACAGAGTATCGTGAAGTCCTATTACCTTCAGATCCGGGTCAAGGGAATCCAGTGGGTGTCGTCTGCCGTCTCGCTGCTGACCGGGGTCTCCGGCTCGGCACGCCTGCATGACGGCGGCGTCAACGAGGACGATCCCGTGACGCTCTATATCGAGATGCGGCGCAGCGACGAACCCTCGCGCACGGACGACACGGCCGTAATCTATGCCACGTTCGGCATGTTCGGCCGGCTGCCCGATACGGACAACAAACTGGAGGTGTCGTTCGACTTTCTCACGCGGGACGGGCGGGCCTTGTCGCACGAGTTCGACATCACGTCGAAGTTCGATGAGCCCGATGCCGTCGAACACCAGTGGCTGCTGCTCGACGACGAGATCGAGATTCCCGAGCCGCCCGAAGAACCGGGCAGCGGGGGCGGTTTTGAGCCGGGCGTGGACGACTGGGAGGATGTCAATTCAGACATAATCATCTGACGAATGCTTTTCGTCGATAGAAAATACATATACAAAACAACAATTCAATTTATTCACCAAAAACCTATTTATCTCTTGCTATGAAAAAGTTTTTCCTTTTGGCAGCAATGGCGGGCGTAGCGCTCACCGGCTGCGTGAAGACCGAATCGGAGGTTGCTGTGAAGTCCGATTCAAACCGGATTGTCTTTGACAACCCCGTGGTATCGTCGGTGACGCGTGCGCTGATTCCAGATGCAGTGTATCCTATGACCGAATCTTTCTCTGTGTTCGCACAGCATGAAAATGGAGGTCAAAGTACGCTCTACATGAGTGATGTGAAGGCAAGTTATGATGGCGGAACCAACAGTTGGATTCCCGAGGGAAGCTACTATTGGCCCAAGCAGGGAACGCTTTCGTTTGCCGCATATTCTCCGGCAGAAGCTAAAGGCAATGTCTTCACTTCGGTAACGTGGAATGCTGCTTCGGGCTTTGTCATCAGCGGTTTCAATGCCGAGACCAATAATGATGCAACAAAACTCTACGACCTGATGTACAGCGATTATGCTGAAGGTAAAACGAAGGATAATCAGTTAGATGATAATCCTGATTATTATGGTGTCCAGCTGAAGTTCAACCATGCTCTTTCGGCACTTATCTTCAAGGCGCAGACCCAGGAGGATTATGCAAATGCCACGATTAAGATTACGAAAATCGAAGTCCTGAATCCTGTAGCGAATGGAAATTTGACAACCGTAAATGGTAATCCTTCCACAGCTTTATGGACGCCTGGCACCGAAGCCGTCTCTATGTCGGTTACCGGTATTGCTGATGCTGCATTGACTTCCACGTCGACACCGCAGGGTAATGCGATGCTGATGATCCCGCAGACGTTTGATGGAGATGTAAAGGTCAAGATTACCTATACGATGCAGATGAACTCCGGTGAGCCTGTTACCCAGACATACGAAAAAGTGTTGAACACGCTTACGGAGAATGGAACAGCAACGGCTCATGCTGATTGGAAGATGGCGACGCGTTATACCTACAACATCATCATCGGTCTGGATGAAATCCACTTCGCTCCGACGGTAGAGGATTGGACCGATATTACGGTTACGGACACGATCGAGTAATTCCGAACCTGACTTTTCCGGGCGCGCGACGCCCGAGTTTAATCTGCGAAGGGGTGACACCCTTCGCAGGTACCAGTTTCAAAACAAGACCTTCGCATGAAACGGCTGATCTGGATTGTCCTTCCGCTCTTCGTGGCGGCGGGCTGTGTGAAGAGCACGGGAGAGACGGAGCGCCCCGTGGCGCTCGTCTTCGAACCGGCCCTCCACACGTCCGTGCGCTCCGACGCCGCGGCGTATCCCGACGTGCGCCCCTTCGGGGTGTATGCCTGGCAGCTGCCCGCGGACCGGGCGTGGCGGGAGGCGGCATCGGAGGCCGTGCCCTACCTTGCGGACGAACGGGTCGGCTATGCGGACGGGGTGTGGAGCACGCAGACGGCGCTGCTGTGGCCCGGGGACGGGCAGCGCCTGACAGCCATCGGGTATGCTCCCTATGGCGCGGCGTCGGGATGCGATGCCGCTTCGGGGGTCCGTATCGCCGGGGGTGACGTCCGGACGGGGGGTGAGGAGCTCTGCTATACCGCCCCACTGGCGGATCTCTCGCAGGCGGACAACGGCGGTGTGGTGACGCTGCCTTTCCGTTCGGCTTTCGCGCAGGTCGACTTCCGGGTCAAGAGCCTGGCGGGGGACGACGTGTCCCTGACGGTGCGCCGCATCGAGCTTGACGCCGCCAGCTGTGTGGGCAACTTCCATTCACTGCCCGAGCCCGAATGGACCCTTGAAGGGGAGGCGGTGCCGGTGCTCTTTTTTGAAGGCGAATGCCTGTTGCGCAATACGCCGCAGGTGGCGGGGAGTACGCTGCCGATGCTCCCGCAGCAGTTGCAGGCTCCCGTCAGCGTGACCTTTGAGGCGCCGGCTCCCTCGGGGGAGACCATCACGCAGCCGATCCGGACCGCGCCGCACGGCACGCGGCTCGAAGCCGGAAGACACTATACCTACACGCTTTCGGTAAGCGTCGATCGCGTGGATTTTCTTTTGCAGATCATTGAGGACCGTATCAAATGATATTCGGATGAACGCATTTGCACGACATACGCGCTGTCTGTTGCTGTTGCTGGCCGCTGCGGCGGGGTGCAGCAAGTCCCAGGCGCCCGATACGCCCCCCGGGCCCGAACCCGGGGTTCAGCCCATCGTCTGGAACGTCGACATGGAGCGCAGCGCCGCAGCCAGCCGCTCGCTCATCGGCTCGCAGGCCGATGCGGGCGACATTCCGATCACGCAGGCCTGCACGCCGACCGCCGACGGCGGTGAGGGCGAGGCCATCGGCATCTGGGCCGACTACACCTACACCGATGCCGACGGCATGCAGACCACGGTGAAGAACCTCTTTGCCGGGACACGCCTGATCTATGCCGACAAGGCGGGCGGCAATCCCTACGACAGCTGGAATTACGAGGGAACGGACCATTACTGGTTTATCGGCGGGCAGTATAAGTTCCGCGGCTATTTCCCGCAGAAACTCGAAGATCAGGTACTCACGACCTCCGATGCCACGACCTTTGCCATGACCTACTCGACCTCGGACTATCAGGAGGACCTGCTCGTCGCCTACAACGAGGTCGACACGACCGTTCCGTCGGTCGATCTCTCGCAGCCCGTGACGCTGAATTTCAAACATGCGCTGGCGGCCGTGCGCTTCCGCGTGGAGGCGAGCTACGACAATACCGATTACCTGACTTCGTGTTACCTCCAGAACGCCGATACGAAGGATTTCGCGTCGATCGGCATCCTGGTGTACGGCACCGAGACTGCCGCGGACGACTTTTTCTGGAGCATGAGTTACAATCCGCCCGCGACCGAACGGATCTATTACTGGAGCAACAGCGGTGTCGAATTTTCGACCGAGACGCAGACCTCGACCGTCCGGCCGGCCCTCGCCTATACGCAGGCCGGCACGACGTCCGGCGAGCAGTTCACGCGCAACGACGGCTGGCTGCTGATCCTGCCGCAGGCCTCGTCCGGGAATCTGCAATTCTGCTTCACCACGCGCAATGCCGAAGAGGGTATTTATCGGGTGAACATTCCGAAGGGAACGGAGTATGACGACAGCGGAGCGGTGATTTCCGAAGAGTACCAGCCCGGAAAACGCTATACATACACGATCCGAATCACCGAAGCGGATGTGGAGTTGACGATTACGGCGGCCGACTGGAACATGCGCGACTCCTCTTACGACATCGAATTGTGACACGATTAACCGGAAGAAATCATGCGTAGGATATCCATATTACTGCTTGTTTCCCTGCTGCTGTCGCTTGCCGGCGGGTGCGGCAAGGCCGAGCCCGGAGCAGGTGACCATACGAAAGAGCCCGGGGTGCGCGAACCGGCCACGCTCGTGCTGACGGCGGACCTTTCGGCGCTTGTCGCCTCGACCGGGACCCGTGCGTCCAAAGCCGATGTGAAGCTGATCGACCACATATCCCTGTTCCTGATCGATTACAACGAAAACCGGCTCGTGGCCTACCGCAACATCTTCGATCCCAACAATCCGGCCTATCCGCAGATAGCCAACGATGCGGACGGGTCGAACGGCTTTGTCAACGATGCCGGGCAGGTCGATCTGACGTTGAGCCAGAGCCGCGTCGTGCGCGTGACGTTCGATTACAACGCCCCCAAGCACGGCGATGTCGAGAAACTCGCGCGGGGCAATTACGTCCTGCTTGCCGTGGCCAACTATTCCGAGTCGGATACCTTCGGCAACACGGGGGTTGCGGCACGGGTCCAGTCGCTGGTCGCGGCTTTCGATCCGAACTCCGGCATCGAAAACTTCAATCCGGGCCGTGCGGATTTTTACAATCTCCAGTTGCGCATTCCCGAGATCGAAGGAGCTTCCTTCCCGTATCTGCGTCCGAGCGATGTGCTGATTCCGCAGAGCTGCTCGGAGAACATCAATCTGGTGGCCGGCGTCAACAGAACGTCGGTCAAGCTGGAATATACGAGTGCCCGCATCCGGATCGGCGTGCGCAACTACAGCGACGTCGACCTGTCGATTTCGGACCTGACGTTCAGCGACAACTTCTCGCAGTCGACCTGCTATCTCTTCTCGCGGCTCGACGGCGACGGGAATTATGCGCTCGCGACCGATTATCACGGCAAGGGCGCCCCGGTCGCCACGCACGAGAATGCGGTTACGCCGTTTGTTCCGGGGCAGCGCATCACGAAGGAGATGGGGGTGAAGACGATCTTCGACGGCCTGATCTACGAGAGCCGCGATCCGGACAACAACTATGTCTACACGTTGGACATAACTTCGGATGTCATCAATTCGTATTACTACGAAGCGAAGAACGGAGGGGCGCGCATACACAACCTTTCGGAGATAGACTCTCAAGGCCCCTTTTTCCTGATCCGGCGCCGCGGAGAGGACAACCATGAGGTGAATTCGTACCTTTATGTGGAGAACGACAAGGTATATGCCTCTCCGGACTACGACTATACGCCGCAGCAGGTGCTCGAAAACTGCAGAGAGCAACGCTATTACAACTATGTGTGGGAGCTCGTAAAGAGCGGTTCGGGCTACTATATCCGCAACGTGGAGACCGAAGACTACATAGAGAAAATCCGGACCAACAATACAAGCGAAGAATCGGCCCGGCTGCAGATGGTCGGGTGGGAGGAGTATCGGACTGCGGCCGATACCTTCACTGCGGAACTTGCCGATCGTAACAACGGATATTTCCTGTTCCGATCCAACAGCTTTCAGAGCAGCAGTGCCTATCTCAATGTCAGTGCCAACAACGTCGTCGGATGGAATGGCTTTGGTGCGTGGTCGCAATTCGTGCTGTTCCCTGTTGAACAAATAAAAGACAACACCCTGCGGGAAGCTATCGTTCTCCGCACAATCGATTCGGAGACGGGCGTAGCGAGCGATGTCCATGAAATCAAGCGCAATGATTTCATTCGTGTGCAGGTCGGGGTGACCTATAATCCCTACCGGGGTAATTTCGACTTCGTCGTCGAAGACTGGACGCCCGGCGGCGGCGAGATAACCTTCAACTGATAACCGGCAAGCTATGAAACGACTGATATACTGCTTTAGTCTCTGCGGACTGCTCCTGTCGGGGTGCATCAAGGACCCCGATCTGAGGCAGGTGCAGCCCGGCGAGGGCGACGTGTGGGTAAACCTCGATTTCGGCCATACCGATTTCGACGAGGTGCAGATTACGCCGCGCTCGACGCTCGGACAGGTGGCCGAGTCGCGTGTCTCGAATCTTTATGTGTTCCTTTTCGATCAGAACGGGAATCGTGTTGCCGGCCATTTCTTTGACAACAGCAACAAACGGGATTCGCATAGTAGCGTGATTTCGGCCAATGTGAACTGTTGGATGGTCGACAATCAGTTGAGCAGCACGGAGCCCAAAACTACCGGTACCATCCGGATGAAGGTCCCGCAACTTACCGGAGGTGAGATTTGTATCGTGGCCAATCTCGATACCGATATTTTCAGCATCTCGTCCGAAATGTTCGGTTTCATCCAGACCCGCGACGAACTGATGGAGATGGTCGGTACGCTGAACCACGACACGACGGACCGCACGGGCCGTTTCCCCATGACGGGCGATGTGAACGGAATTACCATCACGCAGAACGGTATCACCTCGTCGACGGGCGGGACGGTCTCTGTTCCGCTGAAGCGCCTCGATGCCAAGATCGAGGTGCGTGTCCGTGCGGCTGTCGGCAACGAGTCCTCCGTCACGACGTCGGACGGCGAGACCACGCAGCGCATCAAGAGCTTCACGCCCGAGTCGTGGCAGGTGGTGAATCTGCCGCGCGGCAGTTATCTCTTTGAACGCAGTGCCGGCACCGGGAACCATGATGCCGATGCGGGATTCTTCGACACTTATGCAGTGGCCTTTGAGAGCCTGACGTTAAAGACCTTCACCTATGTCAACAGCAGTGGCCAGTCCGTTCAGGTAGAGGATGGCGCGGAGCATGGCTTTTCGTTCTACATGTACGAGAACCGTCCCGAGGCCAAGAAGTCCGTAAATGGAGACTACCACCTGCGTGACAGGCGGATCAAGGATGCGGCTGGGGTGTACGACACGACCGACGGCCTGTGGGAGTATGCTCCCGAGACGGCGACCTATCTGATTATCAAGGGCGAGGTGGCGATGGATGTCGAAGTGGGTGTGGGTGCTCCGGCCCAGACGCTCAACGCCGATGTGGTGTACTGCATTCATCTGGGCGCCATCGGTACCGACATGGATGATTAAGACATGGATGATTATAGCGTGAACCGCAAGAAGCACTACACATATACGATTACGTTCAAGGGCGTGGAGAGCATCCAGGTTGAGGTCTCGACCGATGTGGAGAACGAGTCGGGTGCGGCCGGCCACGTCTACATCGCCAAGGAGTCGGTCTATACGTTCGATGCGCACTACGGGCAGCGTGTGTTCGTCTTCGACCAGGAGAACATCACCCCGGAGGATGTCACCTGGTATGTCAAGACCCCCTTCGGCCGCGAGGGCATGCCCGAACGGGTCAACGGCGTGGAGATTCCCAACGGACTTGATTACAAGTGGGTGTGGTTCCGCGTGAACGAGATCGACACCAGTACGGATCAGTACAGCAAGAGAAACCGGTCGTACCATCCCGATGAGGTGATGGATGTGCTGGAGTTCTGCCAGTATATGCGGGAGCAGAAGACCCTTTTCGACCAGAACCTGCCGAACGATTTTCGGGTGGAGGAGGATCCCGAGCTCAAGCAGCAGTATCCCGATCATCCCGAAATCTACCGGCGTTACCGGATTTATGTGACCATCTTCGTCGACGAGTTCTATTACGACCGCGACCCCATCTCGGGGGAGGTGCGTCCCACGTTGTGGAAGGAGTTTGTCAATCAGGACAACCGCATGATGCACATCCTGTGCGATACGCAGTTCAGTGCCGACGGCGACAGCTCGGCGACGGGCAGCGTCGTGACGATCCGCCAGCGGTCGATCCAGTCCGTTTTCGACAAGCATTTGGAAAGTCTGAATACCGCGTGGGGATGCGAGGTGATTGACGAGTCGGAAGGCATCCTCTGGTTTTACAACCGCAACGAGACATACTCCGACGCGGACGCGGCGATAGCTCGTCCCAATTACGGCAACAACTCCCGCTCGAACGGCCTGTACAATACGGCGCGGTTGTGGCAGTTGACTGACGGCAACGGCGGGTTCAATTACAGGTATTGGACCGATTACCTCGATTATGACCGGGAGAATGATTACAATTTGATTTTCCTTAAGGACCAGGATGACCTGGCAACGGCCCGTTATACGGGCCTGATGCGTAATCGGGACAACAACGGAAACACTGTGATCGACCCCTCGGAAGTCCGTTGGTACATTGCGTCGATTCAGCAGCTGACGGCACTTTATGTCGGTGACGGCGGAATCCATGAGGATGCGTGGCTGTATGACCGGTACAATAATTACGGCGTGAACGAAACGAATGCGAACGGGGCCGTACTGTGGCGTCTGCATGTGGTCAGCAGCACCCTGTGGGGCAAGGATGGCAACTACAGCAATTATCCCACGATGTTGTGGGCGGAGGAGGGCTTGTCGACTAGTGCTTATCAGCAATATGCCAATGTCAAACCGGGACGCTATGCCGTGCGGTGTGTACGCAATCTCGGTATGGACCCGGCAACCGAGCAGGAGGCTGTCGCCAATCTGAACGATGCCGATAAGATGCCCGATTTCTCCGTCGTTTTCGAGACCGTGAATGAAACCAACGACAAGAATTCGGTGTATCGGTTTAATCTCACCCGTATCAATAAAAAATCGATCCGCAGTATTGACGTTTCAGGCGAATTGGACCCCAGTGACGACTATTCCCCCAACTCCCGGCCCTATTCGGCCTTTGAAACGGGCCCGGAGGACAGCTCTGCGCGCAATTATCCGGCGTTGAAGACCCTGCTCGAGAACGGCGAATCCCCGTGTCCCGAGGGTTACCGGGTTCCCAATATCCGAGAGGCCAGCCTTATGTCGAACTATATTACCGCGGATGTGAACAGCAACTGGTGGAGCGAGCATTATACCTTTGTCAGCACGTTCTACTCTTTCGGCCAGTACGGAAAACAGTATGAGGCCTATGAATCCTCCTGGTACTGCAGGGACGGCCATGTTACGATTTCCAGACCCGATGAGGCATCCGTAATCCGCTGTGTGCGCGATATAGAGATCGAGTAATCCTGCAATGTCCTTTAAAGCGGGGCCGTCGTCGATGCGGCCCCGCTTTTTTTACGGGGTAATCCCTGCGGCCGATATGTCCGGACGTTGCTGCGCGCGGTTTCGGAACTCCGGACTGTCGCAACCTCCTTTTCTCTCCGCCGTGCGGCTGACGGCCGGTGGCGCTGTGATGGCATTGCCTAGGTGGGGGCTCTGCGGTCCGATGCAGCGGACGGGTATGGATGGCAAAAGGTCGGG
>ENA-ORLQ01000059-ORLQ01000059.1-human-gut-metagenome-genome-assembly--contig:-NODE-59-length-11832-cov-4.66596_pt1 | contig 11832 bp, 6 predicted proteins | sample MGYA00243012_ERZ508839 | MGnify/ENA primary metagenome ERZ508839 (study PRJEB26277, sample SAMN04329783) | human gut metagenome | biome: human-associated habitat | host: Homo sapiens | place: USA...
GCAGGAGAAAAATAAATAATCAAATATAATAAAGAACAGAATAAGCTATTAATGGCTTTTATATCATATTACAAACTATTTGCGCAAATAAATAAATTATAGAAACTTCAAATAATTCTCCCTGTTCACGACATGGAACTCGGCATGGGGATATGCTTCTTGAAACACCTTCGGGGCATTAGGCATCTTGTCCCCCCATTTGAACTCCAACGCTGTCAGGCTTTCTGCACTCTCTTCGATCAGATCTATTTCCTGCTTGTCATAGGTTCGCCAAAAGTAGAACTCCTTATGCAGCCCTTCGTTGAAATTCGCCTTGCGCCGTTCTCCAATGATGTAGTTCTCCCACAGCGCACCGACATCCTGCCGAATGGCCAACGGAGAAAATGCTCCGATAATCGCGTTGCGGATTCCATTGTCGCAGAAATACCATTTCCCGGCTTTCGTAACCTCCTTACGGAGATTCCGCGAGTATGCTCCCAACCGATAGACAACAAAGACTTTCTCCAACAAGTCGAGGTATTTTTCTACGGTCGTCTTACTCATACCGAGCTGTTTGCCCAACTCCTCGTAGGAGACCTCGCTTCCCAACTGAAAGGCGATAAGCCGCAATAGATCGCGCATCTTGCTCGAATTTTTCAAGCCATCAATCGCCAAAATATCTTTAAGCAGATATGCTCCGACTATATCGCGCAGATAATCGGTCTTACGTTCGTAGTTGTCCATCAGCACCACCTCCGGATAAGAGCCGTAGATCAAGCGCGATTCGAGGTTCTGACGAGTTTCCAGTGCCGTTTCCGTTTGCGCAATTTCCCGTTGAGAGAAGGGCGTCAGCAAAAATTGCGGACTGCGGCCGACCAACGGCGCTCCCGTCTTGTTCAGCAGATCGAATGAAGACGAACCGCTGGCCAATACGCTTATACCCGGTATTTCATCGACAATCAGTTTCAGGATACTGCCGATCTGAGGGATATTCTGCGCCTCGTCGATAGCCAACAGATCGATACCCTCCAACAAATGCCGATAATTGGCGACCGAGCGATTTTCCAACAAAGCTAACGTATCGTAATCCTCGCCGTTAAGCATCATAGTTCGACCCGGGTAACTGTCCACGATCTTGCGCATCATCACCGTTTTACCCACACGGCGGGCACCGAAAATCAATACAGCCTTATTGGGTGCGATTCGTGCCGTAATTTTTTCTTGGAGTATTCTGTTTATCGTTTCCATATCTCTATCAAACCTTTTTGCAAATATACTCATTATTTTTCGCAAATGGCGATTTTTGTATAAAAATCACACTTTATAATGGCGATTTTTACAGCGAAAACATTTGTAGCCACTGTCTACACTTTTGAAGACCAAAAACGGAACCTAAAAGACGTCCGGGCTTTGGTCCGGACGTCTTTTCTCTCAATACGGTTTAACTCCTGGCTTCAGACCACTTGTCGATTCGGACATCCAGTTCGTCGAAAAAGTCATCAACGCCAACGGCGCCATCAGCAAAGGCTTTATCCCATGCGCTCTGTTCCTGTTGCGGAGAAATCTTTACTCCGGGAAGGGCTCGAAGCTGTTCCAGAATCCATTCAATCTCCGGAGTAATATGCGCTATGTCTACAAGGAAACGAGCCATGACAATTGTTCTTGAGAATCCACAATACAAAGATAGCAATTATGGAAAAATACAGGTCAGATCAGCTCACATTATTCTGACATATACACTTCAATTTTCCGCTTAACCGACGCCAACCACTGCCACACCGACGCCAACCACTGCCATTGTTCGCCAGAGCGGGACCGATCGGTCCTCTATCACCTAATTTCGTCCTCGACACCGATGTTGGTGAACTTAAAACAAATGTATTATGGACGAAAAAATCAAGAATGACGAGAAAAATATAATGCTCGTCCGAGACGCCGGCAAAAAAGGGAAAATCGAGGCGGTCTCACAGATCGATGAAAACGGCAACATCCAAACCGTTGCTGTCGCATCATCGAACCTTGCGAATCTGTTCAACGTCTACACGAACGATTCGGCAATCGAGGCTTTTCTGAAAAAATTCATCGAAGAGATGCAGGCTCCGGTCAAGACGGGAATCTCCGACATCTTCATCATGCCGGTCGCCGTACTGGAGAAGCTCTTCAAGGTCGACCTGGATCCCCAACTGATGGAACATTACCGGGTCGATCCTGCGGCGGAACTCTCCCGCATCGAACAGCTCCGCGACGAAGGACAACGGTTTCAACCTATGGACATTTCGAAAATCGACCGGGCCGACATGGAGCGCAAGGGAATTCGCATGGAGGACCTGGAGCCGCATCTGAAAGCCATGTCCTACGGGCACAAATCGCACGGTCTGATCGAGATGTACCCTGAGATGGAGCCGGGAGGGATGCGCGTAACGACCAAAGGGCGTGTCTCTCTGGAGGAACAGCCCGATGGCTCGCTGAAGGTCATTCCGCACTACTATCGGGAAAAATGCGATCTGGACGCTCCGTTCCACGGAGTCCTGCTCGACGAGGAGACCAAACGTAACATCACTGAGACACGCCATGCCGGAAAGGTTCTTGAGCTGGAGCTGAAAGAGGGCAAACTGACGCCCTGCTTCGTCTCCCGCGCCAAGTGGCCCAACGAACTGGTCGCCATGCCCGTCTCGGAGAGCGCCCGCTTCGGCCGCTTGAAGAACGTCGAGCTGTCCGAGGGAAAGCAGATAGACCTCTTTTCGGGCGGCAAGGTTCTGCTCGAAGGCTATACGACACGCTCGGGATACAAACGCGATGCCTACATTCAGATTGATGCCTCGGAGCGCAACATCGAGTTCGACCACAGCGGATTGGATCGCAAACGCTATCAGGAGCAGAACCGTGAAATTTACCAACAGAAGCGGGCCGAGGAGGGAAATGCGCTACCGAGTAAACAGCAAGGCATGTTCATTCCCCAGCGGCTTTTCGGTGTTGAAGTGCCCAAAGAGGCATACATCCAATGGCAGGAGGCGCTGAACTTTCCCGAAAAACAAAAGGACGTAAAAGCCGTCTACATGCGGGGATTGCAGTTCCCGGGCAGTGCGGAACAAGTGGATCGCTGGGTCAAACCCAACTTCGAAGAGCAACGGATCCGCACCTATCGCTGGAACCCGGACTACGCTCGCCGACAGACCACCACGACGCAACAGCAGGCGCCTCAGCAGCCGGCACAAGCTCAGCCCGACAAACCGCGTGAGAGCCAGGCACAACCCCGGCAGGAGGTTCGGCAAAGGCAGGCTCCGCAGCAGCGGAAAGGTCGTTCAAAAGGTGTAGGAGGATTGTAGTATGCTGCTGTTCCTGTTAATTCTGCTTGCGATCGTATGCTCGCTGTCGCTGCTCATTGTCATCGTCCTGTTTCGACTCTGGAGAAACCCCGTCCCGGAAGATATGACCCGGTACGGAGACGAAGAGTCCTACTATGACGAAAACGGCGACCATGTCTACTATGACCGCAAGTTGATCGCCTGCAAGAAGCGCCACCAAGCACAGGGCGCACAAAACAAAAAATAAACCACTGAAAAATCCAACGTCGAACACATGAAAGTCATCATAGCTGAAAAGCCCTCCGTAGCAAGGCAGATCGCCTCGATCGTGGGGGCTACCATCCGCAAAGAGGGATACCTCGAAGGAAACGGATATACCGTCACCTGGGCCTTCGGCCATCTTGTAGGGCTCGCCATGCCTGAATCCTACGGTTTCAAGGGCTTCCACAAGGAGAACCTCCCGATTCTTCCCGAGGTATTCCGGCTGGAACCCCGAAGCACAAAATCAGGCAAAGAGTACAAACCCGACCCCGGAACGCTGAAACAGTTGAAGGTCATCAAAGCGCTCTTCGAACAGGCCGAACGCATCATCGTCGCCACAGATGCAGGGCGAGAAGGAGAGCTGATCTTCCGCTACATCTATCAGTATCTCGACTGCGACAAACCTTTTGACCGTTTATGGATCAACAGTCTGACCGATCAGGCTATCCGTGAAGGATTGCGCAACATCCGCCCCGGGAAGGAGTACGACAACCTCTATTTGTCGGCCCGTGCCCGCAGCGAGGCCGACTGGATCGTCGGGATCAATGCTTCACAAGCGTTGGCCATCGCCGCAGGACGCGGCGTATGGTCGCTGGGGCGTGTCCAGACTCCGACGCTGGCCCTTGTGTGCCAACGGTACCTGGAGAACCGCGATTTCACCGCTCAGACATTCTATCGGCTTAAACTCCATACAGCAAAGGATGCCACGGCATTCAGCGTACTATCTGTCGACAAATACGCTTCGCTGGATGAAGCCACACAACATCGACAGGCTGTTCGCGAATCGTCAGAGGTTCGGGTCATCAAGATCGAAAGCCGTGAGACAACGGAGAACGTACCTTTGCTGTACGACCTTACTTCTCTACAGAGAGATGCCAACCGACGCCACGGCTTCCCGGCCGAAAAGACACTGAACATTGCCCAGGATCTCTACGAAGCAAAGCTGATTACCTATCCGCGAACCGGAAGCCGGTACATTCCAGAAGATCTCTTCGCTCAGGTCCCCGCGCTGCTGAACTCGCTGCAACTCCATCCCGAGTTCGGACGCTACGCCCTGGAACTCGCCGAGAATCCGCTGAACCGACATTCGGTAAACAATGCCAAAGTAACCGACCACCACGCGCTGCTTATCACCGGGAATGTTCCGTCGAAGCTCACCGCCGAGCAGTCAAAAATCTACGACATGATTGCCGGGCGGATGCTCGAAGCCTTCTCCGAGGTGTGTGTCAAGGGCCGCACGACCGTAAGAATCGAATGCGCCGGGCATCTCTTCGAGGTCCGCGCGACAACAATCCTGCAGGCCGGGTGGCGGAGGATCTGGCACGAGAAGGAGGAGACCTCCGACGAGGAGGCTGCAGCTCTGCCGACCTTGCACGAAAACGACGTACTGCTCATGCGGGGTTGCGACCTGCTGGAAAAGGAGACCCGACCGCGTCCCCTGCATACGGAAAGTTCATTGCTGGCGGCCATGGAGACCGCCGGAAAGGAACTCGACAACGAAGCCGAACGCGAAGCCATGAAGGACTCCGGACTCGGAACCCCGGCAACGAGAGCAGCCATCATCGAGACCCTCATCTCCCGCGAATACATCCGTCGGGAGAAACGATCGCTGGTACCCACCGAGAAAGGACTCTCCGTGTACAACATCGTCGCCGACAAACGAATCGCTGACGTAGCCCTGACCGGAGGCTGGGAACTCGCCCTGGCAAAGATCGCTACCGGCGAGATGAATGCCTTCACATTCAAACATGGAATCGAGGTCTTCGCGACACAGATCACCAGCGAACTGCTCAAAGTACAGATCCAGGGATCGGCACCGGCTTCGTGCCCGAAATGCGGAGCTCCGATGGCATTCTACCCGAAGATTGCCAAGTGTCTCAATTCCGAATGTCAATTGGTGATTTTCCGAACGATGGCCGGGAAGGACCTTTCGGACGAGCAACTCAAGACGTTGATCGAGAAAGGCCGTACCGGTGTCATCAAGGGATTCCGCAAAAAAGACGGTGACACCTTCGATGCCTCCGTAGCCCTGAATGCCGATTTCAAAACGGAGTTTACGTTCGAAGAGCGAAAGCAAGCCCGGAAACCCGGTTTTAAACCTCGGAAATAATCCCTATATTTGCCGCTGAATAGACTTGTCATAGACACGTTGTGTTCGGCAAGGATTTATTCAGTGGCTGGCGCTTCGAGGGGACTCGGAGCGCCTTTTTAACCTCATCTCCCAACCACTGAATCATCCAGAACATGTCGAACGGTCAAAACAACGCCCTCGTCGACGGCTTATCCTATTACGGACTATCGCTTCTGTCCTTTCTGCTGGACAGTCATCCGGACCTTGCCGCGGACAGCATTTTAATTCGCACCCGGGCAGATCGTGCCGCCGAGACATACAGTCAGGCGATCCGCAATGGGGAATCCCGCACTGAAGCCGAAGCACAAGCCTCTCAGATCCTTTATCAAGGGCTCCACTTCTCCTTATACAACACCATCGTCAACATCCTTTGGAACGAGTTTGAGGAACTTGTGCCCGAAGACCAGGCACGCGACATCGCACGTAAAATTCTTCCACAGGTCGCATATCTCAAACGGGAATATGACTTAAACGATGATTTCGGCTCGTCGCCCGCATATGAGCGCTTCTACACCGAATTGGTTGGGACGATACAAAATCTGCTCGACTATGGCGTACAATAAAACCGCACATCTGCGACGCAATATCGACGCAATACGTACGGCGTTCCTTCTCGAAATAGAGAGCCGCACGGCTACTGAAGCCGAACAGGAAATTCTTCGTTCATACAGCGGATTCGGAGCCATCAAGGAGGTGCTGGAAGAGTTGCCTCTGAAGCGCAACACCCATCTGACACCCCTGATTGAAGAGTTGCACGCCGTACTGAAAGAGAACTCGGCTAACGACGCTGCCTACAAGCGTTATTTCGACAGCCTCAAGGCGTCGGTACTCACCGCCTTTTACACACCCCCGCAAGTTACGGAGGCAATCGTCCGTATTCTACACGATCAAGGAATCCAACCGCAGAGGCTCCTCGAACCCAGTGCCGGTGTCGGGGCTTTTGTCGATGAGATTCATCGTCAGAACTACCATGTGGAGGCAACATGCTTTGAGAAAGACGCCCTGACAGGTCTTATTCTCAAACACCTGCACCCTGGAGATCACGTTCTGGTTCAAGGTTTCGAAACCATGGATCAGGCCTATGACGGCTATTTCGACCTGGCGATAAGCAACATTCCCTTCGGAGACGTTGCCGTCTTCGACCCTGCCTTCTCGACATCTCGCGATCCCGTGCGACGACAGGGAGCTCATGCCCTGCACAACTATTTCTTCATGAAATCTGTCGATGCTGTCCGCGAAGGCGGTGTCGTTGCCTTTATCACATCGCAGGGTGTAGCCGACGCGGAGCGGAACCGCCCGGTCCGCGAATGGCTCATGCAACGCTGCGACATCATCTCGGCCGTGCGGCTCCCGAACAATCTCTTCTACGAATACGCCGGAACAGAGGTCGGAAGCGACCTGCTCGTGCTACAAAAGAAAACCGCACAGCAAGCACTCTCCGTGCGGCAAAAACACTTTATCGAGACGCGCAAGCTCTCGAACGGAATTTCCGTGAACAATATCTTCCGTTCGTTGGATCGCGTCGTGCAGACCTCGGCGCTCGTTGCAACGAATCCCTACGGACAGCCGGCCATGGTTTTCACACACGCCGGAAGTGTTCAGGGCATTGCCTACGATCTGGAGCGGATGCTTGCGGACGACTGTCGCGAATACCTCGATCTGTCTCTATACCGGAAACATCAGCAGGCCGAGGAACCGGCTATCCAACATCAACATGACAGTCAGGCGCAGGTTCAACATGAAACGCCCACCGAAAGCCTTTCAGAACCAAAGGTTGAGTCTGCTCAAACCCAAGAAACATCCCTGTTTCCGGAGGCTGCCATACAATCCGTCCGAGCCACAGAGACGCCCCGCCAACGTCGAACGGGACGAAACAACGGTCCCCGCCGAGCTGGGGAGGTACTCTCCGAAGTCCTTGCCGATGTCCGACAGCGCATGGAGGCTTACCAGGCGCAGCAAATGCCCGAACCCGCTCCCTTCAACGAGGAACCGGGACCCTTCTGGCACGCAACGGATGAAGACTGGGACGATCTGAACCGATGGATCGACGAACGAGAGTCTGTTACGAACGCTGCAGCGGAAGGCTATCACCTGCATCCAGAAACGGGAGAAATGATACCCCTCGAGGAGGTTGTAGCCGAGGTCGTAAGGGAAGAGGACCCCGCACCCGTGGAAACACCGGCCGAAGAATTGCCGCCACTCGGCTTACAGCAGGACTGGCAGCCCTCCGAACAGGATTGGGCGGAATTCGGAGCGTGGAGCCATGAGCAGCAGCAACAGGTCGAAGAGCAACATCTGCAACAGCCGGAAGAATCGCTTGCCAAAGAATCGGCGGCGATTGAAAATGCGGCGACTCCGGAGCCGGAAGTTCCGAATATCACCGAACCGGAAATCACAGCCTCGCCAGCCGGAAATAAGCCCACACAGGTAGGCTTTACAGGCTCTCTGTTTGACGATATCGCCAATGAAGCCCAACAGCTCGATTCGCCTGAAGAGGGCGTCAAAACGCCGGAAACAGCAGTCGAACCCCTGCTGACTCTTTATGACCTGTTTGGATTCTCGGCCGAGGAGCGAAGTCAGGTAAACCGTCCGCGCCGCAAGAGACCGAAGCCGAAGGTTACAAAACCTCCGGTCGAAGAAGAACGTGTCATCGAATGGCGTGAGGAGTTGATGATTGCCCGTCATGAACGCCTTGAAGCTGAAAAGAGACAACAAGACGAAGACAGCACTTCCGCAAAGCCCCGGCAAGAAGCGGCGGAAACATCTGCGGCAACGGCTCCCGAAGCTCCGCAGACACAGTCAGTGCCGGAGAGAAGAACGGGTTCCAAGTCCTCAGAACCGCGCAAAACCGCCTCCAAGCCTGCGCGGAGCAAAGAAACAAATGCTCCGCACCGTTTTCTTGCGCCCGTCCTTGAACATTACCGCGAAGGGACACTTGTGGCTGACGAAGAGGGGCGCATTGGTAATATCAGAGGGCTTAAAGGTCCCAGAACGATGTTTCATCCGCTGGAACTGCCCGAAGAGCAGCGGATGCAGGCATCCATGTACATCGAGTTGCGCGACACGTATCACCACCTCTACAACAACGAAGCAGACCGTCACGAAGCAAATCCTGCCCTGCGTGAAATGCTCGGCAGGCTCTACGATAACTTTACGGAACGATACGGAGAGCTGAATGCTCCCCGCAATGTCGATTTTATCAAGATGGATCCCGGGGGCGATGCGATTCTCGGGCTGGAGCGATATGTGGACGGGAAACTGCTCAAGGCCGATATTTTCGACCATCCGGTATCTTTCCGAACCGAAAAGATGAAAAAGACCAATGATGTTCACGTCGCATTGGTAGCCAGCCTGAACCGCTTCGCCGACGTGAACCTCGAATATATCGCTCAACTCACCGGAGCCAGTGAAGACAACGTTCTTGAACAACTCCGGGGCCGGATCTTCTTCGATCCCGATACGGATGGATACAAGATCGCCGAGCGGGTAATTGCCGGCAATGTCATCGAAAAGGCGGATCGCGTACAGCGCTTTCTCGACGCCCATCCCGACCACAAGGCGGCCCAGGAGACTCTGGCCGCCTTGCGGGAAGCGACGCCCAAACCCATCGCTTTCGACGACCTGGACTTCAACTTCGGAGAGCGATGGATTCCTGTCGGCATCTTCGAAAGCTATGCCTCATGGCTCTTCGAGACAGAGGTGAAAATTGACTATTTGCCGGATTTGGATGAGTATAACATTTCGGCTCGGGATCCATATAACATCAAAATTCTACATGAGTATGCCGTGAATGCCGAATCACGACGTTACACGGGATTACACCTGCTCAAACACGCTCTGCACAATACCATTCCGGACATTACGAAGAAAATCAGGAAACTCGTAGACGCTGAGATTATAGAAGTCAAAGTCCGCGACGGAGAGAAAATCCAGTTGGCAAACAGCAAGATCGACGAGATTCGAAACGGATTCTCCGACTGGCTCCGCGATCAGTCCATGGAGTTCAAGGACCGACTGGCGGATACCTACAACCGCCAATTCAACTGCTTCGTAAGACCTCACTACGACGGTTCGCACATGGACTTCCCGGGGCTTGACCGGAAAGGGCTCGGAATCGAAGATCTGTATCCGAGCCAGAAGGATGCCATCTGGATGGATATTCTGCTGGGAGGCGGTATCATCGACCACGAGGTCGGAGGCGGCAAGACGCTTATCATGTGCTGCGGCGCGTTCGAGAAGAAACGACTCGGCATGGCACACAAACCGATGATTATCGGTCTGAAGGCCAACATTCACGAGATTGCAAGGACTTTCTGCACAGCCTATCCGAAGGCACGGGTTCTCTACCCGGGCAAGGAAGACTTTACACCCAAAAAGCGGGAACAGATCTTCCGCCAGATCAAGAACAACGACTGGGACGCCATCATTCTGACACACGAACAGTTCGGAATGATTCCCCAGTCTCCCGAAATTCAGCAGGAGATCCTCCAGGCCGAGCTCGACAGCGTTGAGCAGAATCTCATGCTTCTCAAACAGCAGGGGAAGAATGTATCCCGACGCATGATGACCGGATGTCTGAAACGCCAGGCCAACCTCGAAGCCAAACTCCAGAAGGTGCAATATGCTCTCGATAACCGAAAGGACGACGCTGTGGACTTCCGCCGGATGGGAATCGACCATCTCTATGTGGACGAGAGCCACAAGTTCAAGAATCTCACATTCACAACGCGCACCGACCGTGAGGCAGGACTCGGGAACCCCGACGGCAGCCAACGGGCGCTCAACATGCTCTATGCGTTGCGGACCATCCAGCAGCGTACAGGTCGCGACCTGGGGGCCACGTTCCTTTCCGGAACGACCATCTCCAACTCGCTGACGGAACTCTATCTGCTGTTCAAATATCTGCGCCCCAAAGAACTCGAACGGCAAAACATCCGCACTTTCGATGCCTGGGCAGCCGTATTCGCCAAGAAAAGCGTCGACTACGAGTTCTCCGTTACCAACGAGATCGTGCAGAAAGAGCGCTTCCGCTACTTCATCAAGGTACCCGAACTGGCGGCTTTCTACTCCGAGATTACGGACTATCGCACGGCCGAAGACATCGGCATCGACCGTCCGCGCAAGAACGAGATTCTGCACAACATTCCTCCGACGCCCGACCAGCAGGACTTTATCGAGCGGTTGATGCAATTCGCCAAGACCGGCGACGCCGAGCTGCTCGGCAGACCCCCGCTCTCCGAATCCGAAGAGAAGGCAAAGATGCTCATCGCAACGGACTATGCCCGCAAGATGGCGCTCGACATGCGTATGATCGATCCCGTGCGATACGGAGATCACATCGACAACAAGGCGAGTCATTGCGCGGCACAGATTGCTGCCTACTATCGTCGCTACAACGAATTCAAGGGAACCCAGTTCGTATTCTCGGATCTGGGGACCTACAAGTCCGCCTCGGAGTGGAATGTCTACTCCGAAATCAAGCGCAAGCTGGTCGATGAATATGGCATTCCGTCTTCAGAGGTACGGTTCATTCAGGAAGCAGGTTCCGAGAAGGCCCGCAAAGAGCTCATCGACGGAATGAACGCAGGACGTATCCGCGTGCTGTTCGGTTCAACCGAGATGCTCGGAACGGGTGTCAATGCCCAGCGACGATGCGTGGCCATTCATCACCTGGACAGCCCCTGGCGGCCCAGTGATCTCGAACAGCGCGAAGGTCGCGGAATACGTAAAGGAAACGAAGTGGCAAAACTCCATGCCGACAACAAGGTCGACGTGATCATCTATGCCGTTGAAAAGTCACTCGACGCCTACAAGTTCGGACTCCTGCACAACAAGCAGCTCTTTATCCGACAACTCAAGAGCAACAAGCTCGGTATGCGTACCATCGACGAAGGCAGCATGGATGAAGGCAGCGGCATGAATTTCTCGGAATACGTCGCCGTCCTGTCTGGCAATACCGACCTGCTGGAAAAGGCTCGGCTGGAGAAGAAAATCGCAGCGCTGGAGAGCGAGCGGCAGAGCTTCGCACGCAACAAGTCGTCGAGCCGGTACCGGCTTGAGGGGCTACGTACGGAGATGGGACGCTACAAGGATCTGTCCGCCCGGATCGGAACGGCCCTTGCAGCCTTCAACAGCCGCGTCGCAGAGAATGCAGCC
>ENA-ORLQ01000063-ORLQ01000063.1-human-gut-metagenome-genome-assembly--contig:-NODE-63-length-11518-cov-5.05793_pt1 | contig 11518 bp, 6 predicted proteins | sample MGYA00243012_ERZ508839 | MGnify/ENA primary metagenome ERZ508839 (study PRJEB26277, sample SAMN04329783) | human gut metagenome | biome: human-associated habitat | host: Homo sapiens | place: USA...
GGTCCGAAGGCGCTCTTGATGGAGACCTTGTTGTGGTAGGGGCTGTCGCCCACCGGGCGGAAATAGGTGTCGTGGTCGTGCGTGATGCCGCTCTCCATGTATCCGGGCAGGAAGTTCAGCACCAGCAGGTTTTCCGGATTGGCGCTGTTGTTGAAGATGTCGGAGTAGCTCGTCGAGAGGGGATCGTTGGCGTACTGCTTGCACAGATCGGCGGCCTCGACGGCCAGATTCCACTGCTTGGCATAGAGCGCCACGCGCGAGAGCATGCCGTAGGCGGCGGCCTTCGTGATGCGGCCGCTGTTCGCGCCGTCCCACGACTCGGGCAGGTTCTCGGCCGCGTAGGTGATGTCGTCGATCACCTGCTGCCACGACTCGGCCTCCGTCGAGCGGGGCTTGTCGTTGTCGGCCGGTCCGTCGACGGCCTTGCGCAGGACGACGCCGCCGTAGACGCGCGTCAGCAGGTAGTAGCAGTACCCGCGGAAGAAGCGGATCTCGGCCATGCGCGTGGTGATGAACTCCTGACCGAACGACGAGACGTGTCCCGGAGCGTCGCGCAGGAAGATGTTGAGCCGGAAGATGCGGTTGTAGGTGTCGCCCCAGCAGGAGAAAGTGCGGGCGTCATCCGAGGTGAAGTAGGTATCCTGGAGCAGCACGTAGTTGTAGGAGTGGTTGTACTGGTCCCAGGACGAGCTCTTCATGATGTCGGAGAAGGCGTCGGAAAAGAACCCGGCGTTGTAGACGCCGTCCTTCTCCTTGAGCATGCCGTAGAATCCGAAGACGTACTTGTCGACGGCATCCCTGTCGCTCCAGACGCTCGCCGGGGAGTAGCGGTCCGTCGGGTCGATGTCCAGCACGTCCGAGCAGGCACCGCAGAGTCCGACCGTGAGGAGCAGGATGAGGTATGATGCAGCTTTTTTCATGGATGCGTTTTCGTTAGAAGGTTAAGTTGAGACCGATGCTGTAGGTCCGCTGTTGGGGATAGTAGCCGTTGTTGATACCGGGGTTCTCCGGGTCAATGTACTTGAAGGCACTGAAGGTCAGTAGGTTCGTACCGGCGACGTAGATGCTCGTGCGTTCGATGCCGATCTTCGAGAGCAGCTTCTTGGGCAGGGCGTAGGAGAGACGCACGTCCTTCAGACGCAGGTAGGCGCCGTTGCGGATCCACCACGTCGAGGCGTTGGCGTTGTTCGAGTTGGTGATCGCGTGCAGACGCGGGTACTCGGCGTTGGTGTGGTCCGGACGCCAGGAGTTCTCCACGAGGTAGTAGGCCGCGGTGCCGGCGCCGTAGAACGGACGGGTGTACATCGTGTTGTCGGTGTGTCCGTTGCCGTAGAGGCCCGAGAGCTGGTAGTCGCACAGGGCGACACCCTGCCACAGCACCGAGAGCGAGATGTTCTTCCACGCGACGTCCATGTTGAGCGAGAAGCTCATCTCGGGGGTCGTCGAGCGGCCGATCTTCACGTAGTCGTGGTCGCGGTCGATCTTGCCGTCGCCGTCGATATCCTTGTACATGATCTCGCCCAGTCCGGCCCAGCCCGAGGGGGCCGTGGGGTAGTTGTCGACCTGCTCCTGCGTCTGGAAGAGTCCGAGCGCCTGGAATCCGTAGATCGAGCCGAGCGGTTCGCCGAGGATGGACCGGTAGGAGGGGTGGTTGTCGGCGATGCGGCGCGAGAGGACGCGGTTGCGGGCCCACGAGAGGTTGCCCGTCAGGGCGTAGCTCCAGCCGTTGCGGAACGAATTGGCGTGGCGGAGCGTCAGCTCGAAGCCGCGGTTGTCGACGCGTCCCGAGTTGAGCCAGGCCGGGTTGTTGCCGCCCAGCGAGGGGGCATACGTGCCGCACGAGTCACTCTCGAGAATGCGCGAGGTCAGCTTGTAGAACCAGTCGAACTCGATGCCCAGCTTGCCCTGGAAGGCCCGCAGCTCCATACCGAAGTTATAGGTGTGGGTCCGCGACCAGGTGAGGTTGTCGTGGATATATCCGCCCGTGTAGTAGGCGCTCTGGGGCTGCCCGCCGATCACGCAGGTGAAACCCGGAGCGGTCGAGAAGAACGACTGCATGTAGAGGTAGGGCGACGTGTCGTCCGAACCCAGCACGCCGTAGGCGGCGCGCAGCTTGAAGTACTCGATCTTCGGAAGCGCGCGCTTGAAGCCGGCCTCCTCGGACATCACCCAGCCCACGGCCACCGAGGGGAAGTAACCCCAGCGGTTCTTCGGTGCGAACTTGTAGGAGCCGTCGGCACGCATCGTCACCTCGAGCAGGTACTTCTTGTCGTAGGCGTAGCTGATGCGGCCCGCGAAACCGGCCGATCCGGTGTAGGAGTGCGATCCGGTGGTGTAGGGCGACTGGTTGACCAGACCCATCGACAGGTCGATCGGGAAGTCGGCGTAGTAGCCCGTCTTGTAGCCGGTCATCGTGTCGTCGTAGCTCTTGCGGCGCTCGAAGAAGAAGAGGGCGCTGACGCTGTGCTTGCCGAACTCGCGCTCGTAGTTGATCTGCGGACGGATGGTCATCGACCAGCCCAGCGAGTTCGACTTGTTGAAGTTGCTCTCGGGAATGCCCTGCGCGATGGTCTCGGTGACGGTGAACGACTTGGGGTCGAACTTGTAGAGCGAGTACTTGCGCAGGTAGTTGTAGTCGAGCGTCGAACCGACGTTGTAGCCCATGAAGATCGAGGCCTTCAACCCCTGCAGGGCCTTGATCGACCCGAAGTCGTATTCGAGGCGGGCCGTGCTGTCGAACGTCCAGGTGCGCTGGGTCTGGTAACCGGCGTCCTCGAGTGCGGCCAGCGGCGTGTAGGTGTACGAGCCGTTGGTGTAGCCGAGCGGCTTGCCCTCATAGGTCTCCTTGAGCAGCGGCAGCGCATAGAAGGCCTGTGTCACGGGCGAGAACTCCGACTGCGGGGAGATCGACAGTCCGGGCCAGTTGCGCTCGGTGTGTGCGACGCTCATGTTGATTGCGAAGGTGAGGTTGCGCGTGATCTTGGCATCGACGTTCCCACGCATGTTGTAGCGCTTGAAGTCCGTGTTGCGCAGGATACCGTCCTGGTTCATCAGACCGACGCTCGAATAGTACTTCACCTTGTCCGTACCGCCCGACACCGAGATGTTGTGCTGGTGCGTCAGGCCGAACTTCTTGTAGATCTTCGACAGCCAGTCCGTGTCGCCCAGAATGCCCATCTGCTCCATCCGGGCCAGGTTTTCCGGCGTCCAGTAGGGGGCCAGGTTGTCCAGCTCGCGGGCCTTGTTGTGCCAGTAGATGTAGTCTTCGGCGTTGAGCATCTTGGGCATGGCGGTGTTCTGCGTGAAGGTGACCGAACCGTCGTAAGAGATCGAGGCGTAGCCCTGCGAACCCGACTTGGTGGTGACCAGAATGACGCCGTTGGCTCCGCGCACGCCGTAGATGGCGGCCGTTGCGGCGTCCTTGAGCACCGACACCGAGGCGATGTCGTTCGGGTTGAGGTTGTTGAAGGGGCGCTCCACACCGTCGACGATGCACAGCGGGCTCGAATCGTTGAAGGTGCTGAAGCCGCGCACGAGCAGGGTCGAGGCGTCGCCGCCCGGTGCGCCCGAGCCCTGGATGCTGGTCATACCGGCCAGACGGCCCGTCAGCATGCTCTGGAGGTTCGTGCCCGGGGCCTTCATGATATCCTTGCTTGTGACCTGCGAGACGGAGCCGATCACGAACTGCTTTTTCTGCGTGCCGTATCCGACGACCACGACCTCGTCGACTTCGGTGGCATCCTCCTGCATCTGTACGTCGATGCGGGTGCGTCCCGAGACGGGGATTTCAACTGTTTTGTAGCCCAGATACGAGAAGATGAGCGTAGCATCCGCCGAAGGGACCTTGATCGAGTAGTATCCTTTCGAATCGGTGGTGGTACCCGTTGCCGGGTTCTCCTTGACGACGATCGTGACTCCGACCTCGCCCCCTCCCTGGGCTCCGGTAACCAGACCGGAGACCTGAAGGGTTTGCGCCTGGACGCCGGCAGTCCATGCGAACAGGCCGGCCAGCACGAGCAGGGCGGCCCGGGGCATCCACTTCCGGTTGCATGCAGCGTAAAGTTTTTTCATAGGAGCAGGTTAATAGGTTTAATTCACGGACAAATATGATTTAGGTTTTTTCGTCCCGCAGGGTTGGTATGTGAAATATGTTTTCGATCGGGCGATCCGAAACACTGGTTTTTTATTGTCAGAGGGCCGATACCGCCACCTTGCCCGACTGGAGCGGCCGCTCCTGGACGAACTGCCGGGCGGAGCAGCGCTCGAGGATTTTCCAGCACTGGTAGAGCCCGCGCGGTACGTGGAAGCAGCCCTTCCATTTGCCGCCCTTGAGCGGGAGCAGCACCTCGCCGCGGCGGTTCAGGTAGCCGAACCATTCGGGATACTCCTTGTCCTTGAAGTGCGACCAGGTGTAGTCGTGCAGCCGCTCAAACCAGGCCAGGCACTCCTTCGATCCGGTGAGTTCGTAGCCCTTGATCATCGTGATCATCGCCTCGATGTGGACCCACCACAGCTTCTGGTCCCATTCGAGCTGCTGGGGCGGGTATCCGAGCCGGTCCATGAAGTAGAAGAGCCCGCCGTACTGCTTGTCCCAGCCGTATTCGGCCGTGTTGAGGGCGATCTTCACCGCCTTGTCGATCAGGGCGCGGTCGTCGAGCCGCACGCCGAGGTTCATGATGAACCACATCGCCTCGAGCGAGTGCCCCGGCGTGATCTGCCGCCCCTCGAACGAGTTGCAGAGCTGGCCGTCGCGGGTGACGTTCTCGACGATCAGCCCCAGCTCCTCGCGGTAGAAGACCTCCATGACCTCGTGGATGCACTCCTCGATGGTGCGGTCGAGCAGCTCGCGGTCGATCATCTGCTCGGCCTCGAGGGCCATGTTGCAGAGGAGCATCGGCAGGGCGAAGTCCTTCAGGTCGCGCGTTCTCGGCACGGCCTTGCTCCAGCGCCCCTTCGGGCAGCTGCGCTTCTCGAGGATCCGCTCGAAGGTGCGCTTGGCGATCTCGGCGTAGTCCTCGTTGCCGGTGGCGATGGCCACCTGTGCGAAGGCCATCGTGGCGAAGGTGTAGGAGAAGATGTTGTAGGGAGCGACGAGCGGCCGGCCTTCGCGCGTGAGCGAGAAGTACCAGTTGTAGTCGCCGTCGTGTCCGTACCGGCGCAGGAACTCCGCGCCGCGGACGGCGCAGTCGAGCCACTCGGGCCGGCGTTCCACCTGGTTGTAGAGCATGGCGAAGAGCCACACCTCGCGCCCCTGCAGCCAGATGAACTTGTCGGTGTCGAAGACGCTGCCGTCGCGGTTCAGGCAGGTGAAGTAGCCGCCGAACTCCTTGTCCTGCGAATGTTCGAGCCAGAAGGGAAGTACGTTGCCGAGCAACTCGTCCCGGTACTCGCATGCAAGTTTGTTGAAGTCGATCATATTGGGAATCGTGTTTTATTTGCGCTCGTCGAGGTATTCGAGATAGCGGTCGTAGAGATGTCCCGCCTGCAGGTAGGCCGACTGCGGGGACATGAAGTGCGAAAATTCAAACGTGATGGCCTTGTCGATGCCGGCCTCCTCGGCCATGCGCAGCTTCAGCCGCAGCTTCTCCCACTTGATGGGCAGGAACTTGATCGGCATGTCGCGGTCGAAGGTCTCGGTGTTGGTCCAGCACTCCATGCCGTAGCGGTCGGCCAGGCGCTTGTTGACGCGCAGGAACTCGGGCAGTTCGTCGTAGTCGACGTGTCCGTCCTGGAAGGCGACGATGTCGACCGCCCCCTGGATGCCGCGGAAGATGGCGTCCCACTCGGCCTCGTGGCTCTCGGCCGTGACGCCGCCCGTGCGGGCCGTCTGGGCGGTGTACTGGCTGATGTTCTTGCAGCCGTCGATGTAGGGGGAGATCATCGTCGGCAGCCCGCCCGACACCTGCTTGCAGTGGCGTCCGAGCTCGGCGTAGAGGTCGATGATCTTGCCCGTGTTGCGGCTGCACTCCTGCGAGATGTACCATCCGGCGAAGGCCTTGCGGCTGCCGTAGCGGGCCCAGACCTCGTCGATCAGGCGGCAGTTGAGCTCCACTTCGTGGCGGTAGTCGCCCGCGGCCCAGTACTTGCCCGAGTCGTAGAGCCCGAACCAGAAGTGCATGCCCCACTTTTCGCTCAGGCGCAGGAACAGGTCCACCAGATCGACGGGCGGCGCGAAGCAGCGCTCCTCGGCGGTGAGCACCTGCGAGGGGAAGGTCTGCCAGCGGCGGTAGCCGCACCGGATGAGGATGACGTGCTCGATGCCGGCGCGGTGCATGTAGCCGAAGTCGGCGTCCCACTCCTTTTCACCCCAGTTCTGGTGGGGAATGTCGTGGCTGATCTCGTCCAGGAAAGTACCCTTGATCTGCATGGTCTTCAATGGTATATTTATTTGTATCGGCGGGGTGCTTGTGTAAAGTACGGCCCATCCGACAGACAAATGTAGTAATAAAAATTATTATCGCAAATATTTATAATAATAAAATTTATTTAGATCGCTCTTTTTAACAAAAATGTTGATTTTGGCACAGCCGATGGCCTTTTTTTTGTTGTCCCTCTTTTTTGCCGGGGGCTTCGTAAACATTCGCGGCGGCCGATGCGTTGAAAAAAAGAATTTTCATTATCACCCGGATATTGTCGTATTTTATTTGTTCCGTTTGCGCGATTCGCGATTTATTTTTATCTTTACATATCTATGTATGTGCAGCAAAAAATTCGATCATGACCAATTCGTTTCTCAAACTGGCCACGGAGGGCAACAAGAATGCGATTCTGAAGCAGCAGATCATCTGTCAGTATATTCTGTGCGGCGATTCGAGCATCACGGACCTGAGCAAGGCCGTGAATCTGAGCGTGCCGACGGTGACCAAACTGATCGGCGAACTGATCGACGAGGGGTTCGTCCACAATTTCGGCGAGCAGGGGACGGCCGGCGGCCGGCGCCCCAACATCTACGGGCTGACCCCCTATGCGGGCTACTTCATCGGCGTGGCCATCCGCAAGGACTCGGAGGTGATGGCGGCGATCAACTTCAAGGGACAGCTCATCGACGAGACGACCGTGGCGTTCCAGATGGACAACGACCCCCACTCGCTGGACAAGCTCTGCGAGGTGATCCTGAACTTCGTCCGCTCGCACAAGATCACGCGCGACAAGGTGCTGGCCATCGGGGTGAACATCTCGGGCCGGGTGAACTCGCAGACGGGATACAGCTACAGCTACTTTTTCGTCGAGGAGCAGCCGCTCACGATGCTGCTTGAGGAGCGGCTCGGCACGACGGTCTACATCGAGAACGACACGCGCGCGGCGACCTACGGCGAATACATGTACGGCGATGCGCACAACGAGCAGACGATGCTCTACATCAATGCCAGCTGGGGCCTGGGTCTGGGCATGATTATCGACGGCAAGATCTTCTACGGCAAGTCGGGCTTCTCGGGCGAGTTCGGACACTTCCCGCTGCTCGACAACGAGATCATCTGCCGCTGCGGCAAGCGCGGGTGCCTCGAGACGGGCGCTTCGGGCTCGGCCCTGCACCGCATCTTCCTCGAGAAGCTCCGGCAGGGGCGCGTGTCGATGCTCTCGGAGAAGTTCAAGAAGGGGGTGGAGATCACGCTCAACGACATCCTCGACGCCCTGCTCAAGGGGGATGTGCTGGCCATCGAGGTGCTCGATTCGGTGGGCCATACGCTGGGCAAGGCCATCGCGGGGCTCATCAACATGTTCAACCCCGAGATGATCGTCATCGGCGGTACGCTCTCCGTGGCGAAGGAGTACCTGATGCTCCCGGTGCGCAACGCCGTGAACAAGTATTCGCTCATGCTCGTCAACAAGGATACGCAGATCACGCTCTCGACGCTCGGCGAGCGGGCCGGGGTCATGGGGGCCTGCCTGCTGGCGCGCAGCAAGTCGCTCGGGCTGCTCTGAATGCGCTACGCCGATCGCGCTGCCCTGCACGCGCTGCCCTGAATGCGCTGCGCCGACCGCGCTGTCCTGAATGCGCTGCGCCGACCGCGCTGTCCTGAATGCGCTGCGCTGACCGCTCTACCCTGCACGCGCTGCCTGAATGCACTGCGCCGACCGCGCCACCTTGAACACACAGCAAGTATGAAACGCCCCGGAGTCCGTCGGATTCCGGGGCGTTTCGTGTGATAGCGGCGACCTATTTATATATAGGTATGGAGCTTGCAGGCTACGGCAGGGTGTCGAAGAGCGGTTTGTACTTGACGGCCAGCTCGCGCGCCGTTGTCAGGGCGTCGCCCTCCGCGGGCAGCGCCAGCGGAGAGGAGGCGTCGGCCCAGCGGCACTCGAAGTCGCGGATTTCGCGGTCGAAGGCCTTCTGATCGAAGGGGCGTCCGGCGCGGGCGGCTTCGGTCACGCGCTCGATGAAGAGCTCCCAGCGCGGGGCGTAGTAGGTCGAGACCATGCCGGCCCACGTGCGGTTGGCGTAGTCGGTCAGGTGGTAGCTGTCGCCCCAGACTGAGATGAGCGTCCGGGCGTTGGTCTCGTAGTACCTCTTCGAGGCCTCGTCGCTGCCGAAGCTGCGGGCCGCATCGAGCCAGCGGCCGAGCGAGAACTCTGCGTGGCAGGCTGTCAGGCGGTCCAGGTCGGCCAGCACCTCGCGCATGAGCGCCGCCTCGTGCTCCATCGCCGGCAGGTCGTGCCGTTTGTAGGCCTCGGTGAAGCGGTCACGCAGGGTCAGGAAGCTGTCGCCCAGCACCTGCCGGCCGATGTTGACCACGTCGAAGCGGTAGGTGTCGCGGTCGCTCTCCACCGTGAGCAGCTGCTCCCAAAGATGCCACAGCGTGCTGAAACGGTAGCCGACGGTCGGTTTGGTCGTCCAGTGCCAGTTCCCTTCGAGTGAGGGATGGGCGTTGGTCAGCGTCGAGTGTCCGGTCTGCGACGGCAGTGTGTAGACGCTGTCGCAGAGCGTGCGCCACAATGCGCGGGCCGTGGCGTCGCGGTGCCCCGTGCGGCGGTCGGCCAGACGGTCGATCCACTCGTTGTCACTCAGGCCCGTCTCCCACGCCTTGTCGAGCACGAACTCGTACATGGGCTGGTTGACGCCGAACCCTTCGAGCGTCGAGCCGACGCCGCGCAGGTTGTCGCCGCCCTCTGAAAAGGCCTCCTCCATGCGTTCGGCGACCGTGCGGAAGTTGCCCGCCAGCATCGTGTTACTGCCGAAGTTGCCCAGGTAACACCACAGGTAGGGCTGCCCGTAGAAGCGCTCGGTCTGTTTCCAAATCTCGGTAAATTCGCAGAAGTAGTCGAGCATCAGCAGCCGGTCCTGCGGCACGGAGCGCAGGAAGGCGCGGATGTTCTCCTGGGTCCAGTGCGTCGGGTCGGCGTAGAAGAGCCAGCCCATCTGCAGCCAGCCGGCCTCGGGGTCGACGGCCGCCATCGACTCGTAGATGTGGCGCGACATGCTACCGAGCGTCTCGGGGTCCCACGTCGGGGCGTCGATCTCGTTGAAGGGGTCGGCGCCGTAGATGTGATCCGTGCCGAAGAGGCGCGTCTGCTCCTCGAGGAAGGCGCGCTGAATCTTGTCGAAGAGCGGGTCCATCGGATCGAGGAAGCTGCACCGGTACTCGTCGGCGAAGCCGCCCCAGTAGCCCACGCGCGTGATGTGCGCCTCGGGATAGAGCCTTTGGAGCTCCTGCGGGACGTGTCCGGCGAAGGCCGGCAGCACGGGCGTCATGCCCAGTTCGCGTTCGCGGGCCACGATGCGCTGCTGCAGCTCGGCCTGTCCGTCGATCCACTCCTGCGGCAGGGGACCCTGCCAGCAGTCGATGTTCGACATGCGGTGCCAGGGCAGGTGGGCCGGGCCGGTGAAGTAGGCGCGCACCTCCTCGTCGGTCAGTCCGAGACGGGTCCAGACGTGCTGCCAGACGGCCTCCTGTCCGGTGATGGCCAGCGGCATGGTGACGCCCTGAAGCGCCATCCAGTCGATGAAGCGCTCCCGCTCCTTCCAGCCCCACCACGGCATCGAGTACCCGAAGGTGCAGTAGTTCAGGAAGAAACGATCCTTTACGCGGGCCGTGCCGTGCACCGTGCCCTCGATCTTGGGCAGCACGGCCGGCATCTCGACCGGATTGCAGGCCGACCATGAAACGGTCGTCAGGCAGTAGTTCTTCAGGTAGTGGTTCAGTCCCACGGCAATCGAGTTGGAGTTGTTGCCGCGGACGATGATCCGTCCGCCGCGCGATTCGAGCTCGAAACGGTCGGTCGAGTCGCCCGTGTCGGCGAGGTGTTCAAAGCGGAAGCGGGCCTCCTGCTCCGGGATGATGCGGCGGGCCAGTGCCCGGACGGCCGCATCGTCGTCGCGGCGGCAGCCTGCCGTGCAGAGCAGCAGGAGCGTCGGGACGAGAAGTTTCAGCATCTTCATGTCGGATTTTGGTTTGATTAAAATGTTTAGTTTGTTACCTGCTACAAATTTAATAAAATTATTCAACTTGGCATCAAAAGTAAAATGATTTACTTGCTGAGGCTTTCTCCGGCCTCCGGAGACGCCCTGCCGTATTTGGGCCCGAGGACCGGATGAGGTTTCCATTCTCATGGATGATCTGCGATTGTCCTTTTTTGCCGATTGCGTAGTCTGAAATGCCGAAATAGTAAAAATGTTTACTGAAAAAACGAAAAGGGGAGTAATTTTTTTATTACATTTGCGCGTGTAGCATGTGATATGTGGTCACATCGACAACGTCCCGGGGTTTACTCCGGGGGTTAGACACGGTTTTTTGGGGGAAACGGACGGCTCAAGGGCCGTCCGTTTCGTGTCCGGAGTTTCGCTGCGTGTGTTTTGTTTTGTCAAAAGCGGAATAATTTGTTAGATCAGTCCCCGATTCTTGAAGAATCTTTTATATATTTGTGTGCGCAAATTGAAAACGATAATTAAAACCATCATAACGCTATGGAAAACAAACTTCAACAGTTGACCCAGAAACTCTACGACGAGGGGCTCGAAAAAGGGCGCGCCGAGGCCGACCGGCTGGTGGCCGAGGCCCGTACCGAAGCCGGGAAGATCCTTGCCGAGGCGCGTGCCCAGGCCGACGAGATCGTCCGCAAGGCACAGGTGAAGGCCGAGGATGTCGAAAAGAACACCATGACCGAGATCACGCTGGCCGGCAAGCAGGCCGTGGCCAAAATCAAGACCGAGATCGCCTCGCTGATCGTCGCCAAGGCGACGGCGAAGGGCGTGCAGGAGGCCGTCGTGGACCCCGCCTTCATCAAGGAGATGCTCGTGGCCGTGGCCCGCAACTGGAACGGTGCCGATTCGGGCAAGGTCGAGCTCAAGGCCCTGCTGCCCGAGGCCGAGCGTGCGAAGCTCGACGCCGCCTTCACGAAGTGCGCCGCTGAACTGCTCGCCGCAGGCGTCGAGGTGGGTTACTCGAAGGATGTGAAGAGCGGATTCCGCGTGGGCGCCAAGGACGGCGGTTACTACATCTCATTCTCGGATGCCGACGTCGAGGCGCTGCTGGGCGAATACCTCCGCGAGAACGTCTCCGAACTGCTCTTTAAGGCG
>ENA-ORLQ01000067-ORLQ01000067.1-human-gut-metagenome-genome-assembly--contig:-NODE-67-length-11296-cov-4.95899_pt1 | contig 11296 bp, 8 predicted proteins | sample MGYA00243012_ERZ508839 | MGnify/ENA primary metagenome ERZ508839 (study PRJEB26277, sample SAMN04329783) | human gut metagenome | biome: human-associated habitat | host: Homo sapiens | place: USA...
ACTAATCACCTCTTCCATCATCTGCGACATGTCGACCGTAATGCGGTCGGTGGTCCATTCATCGGCCGTCCACTGCTCTTCGGAAACCGATCCTGGAGCGGGCAGAGCATCGAAAGACCCCGCCTGGCTTTCCCAAACGGTGCCGCCGTTGGTCTTCGTGTCATATCGGTGTACGGCAAAATCCCACGTTTCGGGAGCCGCTTCACCCACCGGTGTCGTTGTTACCTGTTTGCCGTGCAAATCGACATAATGCCATTCGGTATAATCCGTGGCGTCGATATAGATCCGTCCCGTGCGGGTTCCTTCGTCGATAAGGATAAACCCATATTCGTTCCCGGTCCCGGATGTGGGCATATCATAGATACCCTCGAAGATGCCGTTGCAGGCCGGGAGCGACAGCAGCAGTGTCGCTCCCGACAGGAACAGCCCAGCCTGTTTGCAGTTCATGGCCAATCTCGCTTTTTCCGTAGAGTTACTCTTCCGTGGTGGGAGCCGTTCCCGGCAGCAGCGTGATGGTCAGTCCGCCCATGACGGCCGGTACGTTGAACACAATCGAGAAGTCGTCCTTGGCGGCATTGGTCCGGCCGCTGAGCGTGAAGTCGTAGTTGCTGGTCGATTCGCCCATTCCCATGGCCACGCTGCCGCTGCCCGTAAAGACGTACTCTTCGCCCTCCTTAGTCGCAGTAGCCGACTCAACGGTAAAGGTTCCCCACGAGGCGGATTCGAAGACAACCTTCACGCTGCCGTCGCCGTTGGCCGTCAGTTTTACGCTTTCGCCATCGGTATACCGATCCTGGAACATCGCACAGTCGGCATCCGTATATCCTTCGTAGGTCCCGGCCAGCAGCAGGTCGGCCGGGGCGTCGCCCGTCTGGAACGTAAGGGTCATGCCGCCCATGACGGCCGGTATCGAAAACTCCATCCGGGCATCGGTCTGTGACTTGATCTCGGCCGTGAAAGTACAGTCGTAGGCCGAGGTGCTTCCACCCATGCCCATCTGCGTCTGCCCGCTGCCCGAAAGGGAGCAGACGTTTCCGCTTATACTCGCCTGTGCATCGGTGATGGTGAATGTACCCCACGTGGCGGAGGTGAACGATACGGAGGCGGAGCCGTCCGTATTTTTCGTGATGACGACGGTTTCGTCCGGTGAGATCATGTTTTGGAAATAGTTGCAGCTGGCCAGCGTATAGCCGTCGTAGTTGCCTGCAAAATCGACCGTTTTCGAGCCGTTTTCATCCTTGTCACACGCCATCATAAAGACTGCGGCGGATAACATCATAAGTACAGATTTGATTTTCATATCGTTTGATACTTTTGTTTTCCAGGCTAAATTACTGGAGTTGTTGTGGTCGGGCAATACCTACTTTTTATGATTTATTATAGCCTGTTCTTTATGTATATTAGGTATTGTTAATGCGCAATCTGAACCATATGTTTTGGTGTAGAGCTTTTTCAAACAGTCAATTACAAGATCATGTTGACAAGATTATCACATTAAGATTATTTACCTTGTTGTGTGTTGACCATCCGGGCAAAGATCCCATTTTGCTGCAGTAAATCATCGGGAGACCCGGATTCCGCAATATGACCGTTGTCCATAACCACAATCCGGTCGGCATGGATTACGGTCCGCATGCGGTGAGCAATAACCAGTACGGTCTTGTTGCGAATAAACTCAGATAATCCCGCATGAATTTTTGTTTCATTCTCTGCATCGAGTGAGGCCGTAGCCTCATCCAACAGCACAATTGGAGCATCTTTGAGTAAAGCTCGGGCGATTGATATGCGTTGTCGTTCTCCGCCGGACAGCGTTTCTCCATTTTCACCGATTACCGTATCGTAACCTTGCGGCATTCGTCGGACGAATTCGTCGCAGCAGGCCAGACGTGCAGCCCGCAGGATTTCTTCTTCCGATGCGTTCTGTCTTCCGATGCGGATATTGTCTCGAATCGAAGCATTGAACAACACGACATCCTGAAAAACGACCGAGTAGTTCTTCAGCAGGGTTTCAGGGTCGATCCCGCTTATATTCTCTCCTCCCAGACGGATTGTGCCGTGCTGAATATCCCAAAAACGAGCGGCGAGTTTGGCTGCGGTGCTCTTGCCTCCGCCCGAAGGTCCGACCAATGCCGTGATCTCTCCTTGGCGGGCCGTGAACGACACTTGCTTCAAGATCGGTTTCCCCGATTCGTAGGAAAAGTCCACGACGTCGGATTCGCTATCAAAATTCTTCGGGTGAAAGTCTGTCCGTACCTGCTGTATGGGCATCGCTTCCATCTCGTTCATGCGGTCGATGCGCACATCGAGGTAAAAGAGCGCTGCCAGATTGTTTAACACCTCATTGACCGGGGCATAGACTCGGAATCCTACGACCAGAAAGAGAAGGTAGGTAAGCAAATCCGTCTCTTGAGCCCCAAGCAGTCCAGCCCCAACCAGGATGACACTCGCAGAGCCGAGCTTCAGAAGGCTCTGTGCCCCATTTACCAAAACTCCGATCAACAACTCACCGCGGGTCTGAACCCGCTCATTCGTATCAATCCGTTCGTTGAGTTCTCGCAAAAATTCCGCTTCACGATTGCAGGCCTTGCTCTCACAGATTGCATCCAGCCCTTCTTGAATCTGTTCGCTGACATCCCGCCGGGTGAAGTAGGCTTTGCGATTGTTCCGATGTAGAACCCGTTTCGCCAGCAGGACGATAGCCAGTGCTACGGGGACTACCCAGAAAAGCGCCAGGGACAATCGCCAGTCATAAACAGACATGCCGGCGGCAACAAGCACCAGGCAAATCAACGAGGCGATAAGCTGCGGCACTGCATGGGAAAAAGTGTGTTCAAGATCGGTACAGTCGTCCATGATTGTGGCTGTCAGATCAGAAAGATCTTTCTCGCCGAAAAAGGCCAGTGGCAGTTTACGCAGTTTCTCGGCCAGCGAGATTCGCCGGATGGCGCTCTCTGCATAGACACTCGTATAGGTGCTCCGATACTGCCGCAGGGCCACAAGAAAAATGACCGCCAGAAACGAAAAGCCCAGCGCGACATAATACCATAGCCCCAGCAGCGGCGAACTCCCCGGGGTGAGAACAGGTCGCAGATAATCTCTGAGGAAGACAAACAGGTAGACCGCCGGCAGCATCAGGGCGAGATCTATTCCTGTCGTCCAGCAAATTCCCTTGCACAGATCTTTGGCGCCCTGTTTCGAAAGGGCGAAGCGGTGTTGAATGATTCCGAACATATGTCAATTTTTTTTAAGGGTCCATTCGGTGGATTGCTGGTATTCATCCCACATCCGCCGGTAAATTCTGTTTTCGGACAGCAGTTTCTCATGTGTTCCCTGTTCGACCAGACGACCCCGATCCATCACAAGAATACGGTCTGCATCCGTAATACTTGACAAACGATGGGCAATCATCAGTACCGTTTTTCCATGCATCAGATTACGCAAGGCCGACTGGATCAGGTGTTCGTTCTCGGGATCGGAGAAGGCTGTTGCCTCGTCCAAAAGCACAATGGGGGCATCTTTAAGCAGGGCCCGGGCGAGAGCTATCCGTTGTTGTTCACCTCCGGAGAGAAAGGTGCCGTTCACGCCAATCTCGGTCCTCAACCCATTCGGCAGCCGTTCGATAATCTCCCGGCAACACGCCGCGTCCGCGGCCTGCATCACCTCGTCGATCGAGGCATCCGGATGTCCGTAGCGGATATTCTCGAGCAGGGTGGCCTTGAACATCCGTGGGCGCTGAAAGACGAAGGAAATTCGCTGCATCAGCTCTGCTGGGGGGATCTTCCGGACATCCACCCCGCCAATCGAGATGCGACCCGCATCCACATCCCAGAATCGTGGTACGAGCCGGGCGAGCGTCGTCTTCCCGCTTCCCGAGGCTCCGACCAAAGCGACGGTCTCTCCTTCCCGGATTTTGAAACTGACGCCATCGACGGCTCTTTGTCGAGCCCCCGGATAGGTAAAAGTGACCCTGTCAAAGTCAATATCGAAATACTGTGGTGATTGGACCGCTTCGGGAACCGGCAATCCGGCGACAGCCGTCAGTTCGTCGAGGCGGGCAATGGCTTCGGAGGCCTGGCCTACCGCTTGGCTCAGATACATGCTTCTCATGATGCATTGCGAGAAGAGTGGAGTCACGAGGACAAAAAGGAAGAAATCGAGTAAAATATCCATATACTCCCCGGTCCGGCCGATAAGCAGAATCGCCACCGGGGCCAATATGTAGACGAAACTGTTGATAAGGACCGTATACGCTGACATGGGATGCTCCCAAGCCTGCGTATATCGGGTGACCATCTCCTTGTAGCACAGAATGCTCTGGTGAAAATTCTTGAATGAAAAGAGGGTCTGTTGGAATACCTTCACTACGGGGATGCCTCGTACATATTCTACGGCTTCGGTATTCATCTCTTCCAATGCATTCATGTATTCCCGCATGAAATTTTGCGATTTACCGCCTATCATGACCGCCATCAATCCACCTGCGAAGAGCATCGGGACCAGACTGGCCGCTCCGAGTCGCCAATCAAAAAAGAAAATCAATCCGAGAGCCGCGACCGGCACCAATACGGTTGCTGCCAGGTCGGGCATCTGATGAGCCAGGAAACTATGCGTGATGCTCGCATTGTCGTCAATGATCTTGCGGATGCGGCCGCTGGTAGTCGAGTCAAAGAATCCAAGCGGCATATCGACGATACGGCGCATAGCCTCCTTGCGCAGGTTCGATTCCACCCGGAAGGCTGCCAAATGTGAAGACATTAATGCTGCAAAATAAAAGACTATGCCGACAACGGATGTCCCGACAGCCCACCATGCGAAGGCGGAGATTCGCTCCATATCAGTCGGCATGCCGCCGCTGATTAATAGGTCTCTAACAATCAACCAAATCAGTGCATATGGAATTATTCCTGTCAATGCGCTCAATCCAGAGAGTATCATGGCAAGAGGCAGTAACCCTCGGCGAGGCCCCATATAGTGCTGCAGTTTTCTCAGAATTTTCATGGATATCCGTATTTATCTTTTAGACAATCCTATTTGATTCTATATCCCAGCATGGAACTGAATCCGAAACAAAGCCGGGGCAGGCGTCCCAGAATCTGCCCGAACAGGAAGCCCCAGCGTGACCGGAAGAACTTCATGTAGTTGGCCTGTTCGATGAGTGCCAGCCGCGCGTCCCAGCGCTCGGGCAGATGCCCGTCGCTGATTCCCGAACGGATTTCGGCCTTGTGCCCACGTAGCGAATCGGGCTTGATCCCGCGTCGGAACATGATCGTTCCGCAGACATCGAACCACAACTCGCTTCCCGGGAAACGGTCGGCAATGCGGTGCACGAACTCCTTGACCTGGTACTCGTAGAAATACATCAACACCCCTTCGGCGACAAAGATGAACTCCCCGTCGGGGAAGACCGTTTTCAATGTATCCATCCAGTCCGTGTCCGTCAGCGAGGCGGAGATATAGCGATCATGCTCCGTTTCGGGAATCAGTTCCCGCCGCAAGCTGATTACTTCCGGCAGGTCGAGTTCGCAGAAAACCGCTTTCGGATTGTTCCCGAGGCGTTGGGCCCGCGTATCAAGTCCACATCCCACATTGATTACAACCGGGTAGTCATGCTGGTCGATGAACCGGCGGACCGCCTGGTCGAAATACCATCCCCGCACCACACAGCCTACCTCACTTAATGGCGCTTCGTCAAAACGGCTGTAATCGTACCTGATACTTTGTATAAGGCGTTCAGCCTCACTGTCGCGCAGGATGGCTGCATCGCCGCGACGGCTCTCCTTGGCCCGCATGTAAAGAGGAATCAGCAAGGTCTCGGCGACAACGTTCTTAAAATCATACGTCTGTTTCATACATCTTTTATTTTTAGTGAACAATGTTCCGTTTTGTTCAAAAAAAGAGGAGAACTGTTAAGCTCTCCTCTGTTCGGTCGGTTCGGTCAGGGCTAACCAACCCGCATATTCAAACTGGAAAAATTCCCGAAAAAACTCCCGGATTCCTGGCCGGTCCAGGCGGTGTGTAACAATCTCTCCCAATACGCTGACCATCCAGGCCGCCATGATATGGATAAAAAACGGTGATACGGATTTTGTTCGGTGGAAATACGAAATTTCCAGTTTTTGATATTCGTGGCTGATGCGCGTGATGTGATCGGTCAAGGCGTCTCGGAAGCCGGATTCCGAAGAGCCGTCTGCTCCATAAAGCAGCAGCCAAATTTCCTCCCGACATGTCCAAACCAAATCAATATATTTTTCCACGACCTCCATGTCATGACCAAAAGGGGCAATCCGGCTACAGGATACATGCTCATTGCTGTGTTGCTCGGCAATGAATGAAAACAGACGATTCCGGACTGGAGTGACAATCGCCCGGAAAATACTGTCTTTCCCTTCGAAATAGTTATATAAATTGCTGGTTCCTACTCCGGCCCTACGGGCAATCGTCCGCATGGATGCATTTTTGTAACCATGGAGGAGAAATTCGCCTCGGGCTGCGTCAAGGATAGCCTTGTATGTTTTGTCTTTAAGCGGTCGCATATATGGATGAACCAGGTTCATTGATAATGCAAAGGAAGTAGGTCGCCGAGAAATATCAAATACCCATTTTTTAGGATTTTTGCTTTTAATGGAAGCAAGGTACAGCCGATCAGCAGGCGCCATGATGAGTGATAGCGTGAAAAAATAGTAGCTCTACGCAATATCCATTTGCTTATTGCAATGGTACTAAATTGCACTGTAAAATGCAAACCTCAACTATATTGGCATGGCCAAATGAGTAGAAGATCGCTTTCCAGACACACTTTTTAATACGTGCCACTTCCCCATTGCAGAAAACGCAGTTAGCCGCTCTTTGTTTCGGATCAGTAGGTATTGGTCATCTCTTCGGGGACGCAGATGTAGAAATCTGCACGTCCGTATTGCTCCTTGGAGAGCTTGTCGATCTCCGACTGTCGGACCGAGGCGATTGTGACCACCTGCGTGCCGGGACGATAACGTTCCAGGTAGGCGATGATGCCGTCGTGGAAGTCGGAGTGGAAATTGCCGTTGAAGTGAAGAAACTGGCAACCCTCCTTCAAGTTGCGGGAGATGAACCAGGCCATCGTGGCATCCTTCACAGCCTGGGCTTCGGCCAACCGCCGTGTATCGCTGCCGTGTCCGAGCATGGCCATCATGCCGAAGGCGGCCTGGCTCTGCGCTTCGTCATATTCGAAGGGTATGGGCAGTGGCGCCAGGTAGCGTTTGGCCTCATCGGAGAGCGAGTCGAGGATTCCGAGGCCGTGGTTGCGGACGCTGTTGGCATAGCGCCGCGGGACGTTCGTGGCCACGAACGGAATGCCCTGCTCCTTGGCAAAGAAGACGATCGGATGATAATCCGTCTCGTAATTGTCCCACAGCCGGGCCTCGGCGCTGAAGCGTTCGGGCGAGATGAGGCGCTGCATGTATTCGTCGAGAATCAGCTGCGTGTCGCTTTCGAGCATCTCGGCTCCCATGACCAGTCTCTTGCCGTGGCGTTCGTAGAGTGCCTGGGCGATCTTCAGTTCGAGCCAGTGGGTTATCGGGCAATTGTGTATCTCGCCGACGAAGACCGTTTCGTATGGGGAGAGCCGGTCGATCAGCTCGTCGAAGGTAATTTCACGGCCTGTACGGTCGTAGAGGGCGTAGGCGCGCAGTTCGTCTTTTGCTTTTCGGGTGTTGTCGGACATCTCCTTCCGGGAGGAATCTGCTCCGGCTCCGGTGTGGAGCGTATGGCCGGCGACCGCGCAAAGCGGTGTCAGTAGTAGGCAGCACAGCAGCCTAACGATCGGTCGTGTCATCTTTCAGGCTCTTTTTACTCAAATACAATAGGACATGATTTTGCGGATCGAGCAACTCGGCAAAGCTTCTGCATAGTTCTTCGTCGCTGATTGAGTCTAGTACGCGAACATAGTTGTCGAAATCTTCGAGTTGTTCTCCATTCTTGATTATGTTGATCAGGATGTTTCTCCAGTTGGAGGAGGCATCGTCAGTCAGCGTTTCGCGCTTGGCGATAAGGAATGAGCGCTTGAGGTTTTCGAGTTCCTGGGCGCTGATCGGACGCTTCTGCAGGTCCGTGATGATCGTCCGCAGCAGTGAGACAATGGCTTCCATGTTGCGGTTGTCGGCCGAAGCGTTGATATCGAAGCAGAACGTACCTCCGGGAATCCCCTCGTAGAAGAGTGAGATGAAGGGTGAATAGACGAGTGACTCGCGCTCGCGGAGGATTGCGATCAGCCGGTTGCGGAGCACGTCGCGCATTAGTTTAAGCTTCAATGTATTGCGCAGAGATGGTTCGTAATGGCCAAGATAGAGGCAGTCGAAAAGCGTCTGGGTCTCGTTGTCGTTGTCGAATCGCTCGACGATCCGGTGATTGGGAGTCTGTCCGGTCCGGTACCTGAATTCGGAATCGTATCCCGAGGCCGGGATTGATCCGAAGGCGGCCACGAAGTGGCAGAGCAGCGTATCGGGATCGAAGTCGCCGGTGACCACCGCACAACATCCTTCGGTCGGAGTGTAGAGCCGATGATAGAATGCCGCGATGGTATCGAGATTGAGCCGGTTGGCGATCTCCTTGTTCGAGATCTTCGGGGCGTGACGTGGTATGGTCGATCCGGTGAGTTCGTCCATTCGGGCCGAAAGTTGACGGTCCGAGGCACGTTGCAGCATGCGGCTCAGCAGCGACTCCTCCTCCTTCTCCTGGAGCATTTCGCGACGGAGCTCCTCGAATTCGTCGTATCTGAGTTCCGGATCGAAGATCTTTTCACGGATCAGGTTGAAGAAGACCGGTGCGGTCTGAGCCGGGGTCGTGCCGATGAATCCGTGCCAATGGTTCTCCAGCGTCATCGACAGCGCGATGTCGTTTTGGTAGAGGTATTCCGAGAGCTTTTGCTGGTCGGCCTTGGCGATGCCGCCCATTTCCAGGTATCCGGCCGTTCCTTCGAGCAGCGGGTATTGATTGTCGGGGATCGCAGAGGTGCCATAGGGGGCGATCAGCGTGAAGAGCACATTGCCGCCTCCGGGCGTGGGACGCATGATGACCCGCATGCCGTTCTGCAGAACGGCTTCGCGAACACCGAGACCGGGGTATTCCCGGGTCGAGACGATCATGGCCTGATCGAACGGCGGCCGGACGGCCAGACAGTTCGGAGTCTCGACCGGAATCTCTGTTTCGCTGCTTTCCCGCGGCTCATAGACATAGCGCTCGCAGGGAGTTGCCGCACCCTTGTGCCAGGCATCGTCGACCTCTTCGGCTGTCAGCGGGGCCCCGAGTCCCGGATGGCTGTGGCAGGCAATTCGGGCTACGGAGTCGTAACCGGCCAGGCGTTGGCGGAGCATCTCCTGCAGCAGGGCGCCGGGCGTTGCCGCCACGGAGTCGATGATTTGGCGGTAGAGGAGCGTGTCACGGATCGTGCGGTCGCCGGCCAGGATGTAATCCGCGAAGTCGTCGCACCAGGCCGAGGAGCTCTGCGGGGCATCGACCTCGTAGTGCGCCATCCGGTTGCAGCGGCGAGTGCGGATGTCGTCGAGTTCTTCCTCCTCCCAGCCGACCGTTGCCAGATCGTGCAGGGCCGAGGAGAGATTCGCAAGAGCCTCGAGCAACTCTTCGCGCGTGGTGCCGGCTGTTGTCACCGTGAAGTGGCTCTTGTCGCTCAGATACCACGTATCGGAGATCGTCGTGCGGATTTCGCGGCCGCGCATCCGGGCCGAAACGGCCTCGATGAGCAGCTCTTCGCGGGCTTTGGCTACGGCGTCGCTCAGCGTTCGGACGGTGATGCTCCGGTGGGGGATCATCACCTCGAGTTGGGTGCGGCTGTAGAGCGAATCGCAGATCTCGAGCACCCGGGTTCCCGGGGCGTATTCAAGCGGATAGACCTTGAAGTCGCGGGCCTTGCGGGGTGCGATCGACGAGAACTGTTCGCGGATTTTACGCTCCAGTTCCGCCGTGTCGAGGTCTCCCACGGCCACGATTGTCGCCAGTTCCGGCACATACCATTTCCGGTAGTAGTTTTCGAGTGTGGCGGGCGAGATGCGCCGGATGTCCTCGATCGTGCCGAGCGGCAACCGCCGGGCATGGATTCCCTCGCCGATTTTCAGATCGTAGAAGGGGTCTCCGACGTCGTATCCGCGCAACTCCTCGAGGATGATGCCGCGTTCGGTTTCGACCCGTTCGGGGCTGATTTCCAGACCGTCCAGCCAGTCGCGCAGGATCAGCAGGGCGCTGTCAATGACCCCCTTGCGCTGGGAGTCGGTCGGCACGGCGAAGAGGTAGATCGTCCGGTCCTGACTCGTGAAGGCGTTGATGTCCACGCCGTACTTCATTCCGAGCGTTTCGAGGTAGCTTTGCAGCGACTTGTCGGGGAAGTGGCGCGAACCGCCGAAGGCGACGTGCTCCAGAAAATGCGCACAACCCTTCTCCCGATCAAGCTCCTGGACCGATCCGGTCCTCAATACAAGCCGGAATTCGATGCGCGAGGCCGGGAGGTCATTTTGGCGAAGGATGTAGTGCAAACCGTTGGGGAGTACCCCTTCGCAGGTTCCCTGAGGCAGCGGCAGTGTCTCCGGCTGAGCCTGTAACAAAACCGGAAACAGGGCTGCCAGCATGCCGACAGCCGAGTTCCGGATAATTTTCTGAATACGTCCGCCCATAATGATTCGGGGTTAACGGTGTTCTTATTTTTTGTAGGTGACGTGTACGCGGGTGTAGTCGCCGGCGTAGGCGTGGTCTATGACGAACTGGAAGGTCATCTCGCCCTTCTCGAAGTCGATATGGCCCTTGCTCTCGAGCCAGTTCTCACCTTCCCATTCGTTCGTATCGGCACCGCAGTAGAAGAGGTAAAAGGTCGGATTGGCAAAACCGCCCTGGTCGTAGATCTCCTGCATGTCTGCGTCACCCTTGTCGAGCAGCTCTTTCTGGCGGTCCCAGGCCGTGAAGGAGTAGTCGAAGGGTACGACCATGTAGGTGTCGCCGTAGGAGTCCTCTTTCGGGCCGAGGATTTCTAGGTCGGCGCCCGTCGCGGAGAGGTTCTTGCACCGGATGCCGTCGAGCGTGACGTTGAAGGTCTCCTCGCTCGTGGCTGTCCATCCGATGCGGTCCATCAGGCGCTGGTTGGCGCTCTCTTCGCCCTGCTGGGTCCAGATCTCGTCATCGTCGACGGTATTCTGGCGGAAGACCCAGTAGAGGTATTCGGTCAGTCCCTTCAGGTTGTAGACCATCTTCTGTAAGGGAATGTCGTCAGTCTATGCCTCGATGAGGGTGATGACCGTCAGGCAAGGGATATACGCGG
>ENA-ORLQ01000068-ORLQ01000068.1-human-gut-metagenome-genome-assembly--contig:-NODE-68-length-11246-cov-5.08694_pt1 | contig 11246 bp, 9 predicted proteins | sample MGYA00243012_ERZ508839 | MGnify/ENA primary metagenome ERZ508839 (study PRJEB26277, sample SAMN04329783) | human gut metagenome | biome: human-associated habitat | host: Homo sapiens | place: USA...
GTGGCGGGCAAGGCGACGGCCATGACCAAGTATTCCAACCTGATCGTCGAGTCGACGACCCCCTACCTGTGGTTCAACGCCGCGGAGGCGACATTCCTGCGCGCCGAATACGAGCTGCGCTGGGGGTCGGAGGAGACGGCCCGCGAGCTCTACGAGGAGGCCATCCGCCTCTCGTTCGAGGAGCGGGGCGCGAGCGGCGCCGACGCCTATGTGGCCGCTGCCGCGAGCCGTCCGGCCGCCTATACCGATCCGCTGGGCATGTACAGCGCCGCGGCGCAGAGCACGATCACAATCGCGTGGGCGCCCGGAGCGGACAACTTCGAGGAGAACCTCGAGCGCATCATCACGCAGAAGTGGATCGCCATCTTCCCGCTGGGCGTGGCGGCGTGGTCCGACCCCCGCCGCACGGGCTCCCCGCGGCTGCTGCCGGTCGTGGCCGACACGTCGGGCGGCGGGGTCGACGTGGCGCAGGGGGCCCGACGGCTTCCCTATCCCGTGGAGGAGTACCAGCAGAACAATGCGAACCTGCAGGCTGCGATCCAGCAGCTCAATGCCGAGCAGACGAACGGCAACCGCACGGGCGACCAGATGGGTACGCGCGTATGGTGGGACTGCAAACCCTATAACAACTGACCAACATGAAACAGACAAGAACATACCGGATGATCCTCCCGCTCGTGGTGTTGCTGCTCGGGGTCTCGTGCAGCGACTGGACCGAGACGGAGGCCATAGAAAACACGGTCTACAAACCGTGGGAGCAGGACCCGGCGCTGTGGGCCGACTATACGGCGGCGCTGCGGGCCTACAAGCAGTCGGAACACTACCTGTCGTATGCACGGCTTTACATTTCGCCCGCGCAGGCCACGAGCGAGCAGGACTTCATGCGCTGCCTTCCGGACTCGCTGGACATCGTGACGCTGACGAATGCCGACAACTTCTCGGCCTACGACGCCGAGGACATGGCGGTGATGCGCGAGAAGGGGACGAAAGTGCTCTATCAGGTGGACTATGCGGCCCGCAAGGCGGAGTTCGCCGACGCCGCGGCGCTCAAAACCTACCTCGACGGCGTGATTGCCGCAGTCGCGGCGAACGGTCTGGACGGCTACTCGTTCACGGCGGACCCGCTGGATGCCGCGGCCACGGCCACGATCGTCGCGACGCTCTCGTCAGCGAAGGGGACCGGCCAGCTGCTCGTCTTCGAGGGCAACCCGCTCTCGGTGGCTGCCGCCGACCGCGAAAAACTCGACTACGTGGTTCTCGACACCGAGACGGCCGCGAACACCACCGAGGTGCAGCTGCAGGTGCTTAATGCCACGGGCTATGCGGGCATTGCGGCCGATAAGTTGCTGCTGGCCGCCGAGATCGACGCACCGCTGCAGGACGCCGACCGCACGGAGTATGCCGCCGTGGAGGCGATGGCGCGCTGCGTGGTGGAATACGGGCCGCTGGCGGGCTTTGCGGCCTACAACATTGCCGGAGACTACTACCACGCCGACCGGAACTACAGCACGATCCGCGAGGCCATCCAGACGTTGAACCCTTCCAAATAAGAGAGCCATGAAACGATCTATCATAACGCTTTTTGTGCTGCTCGGGGCGCTGACGGCCTGCGAGCGGTACGATGCCGACGACCACAAGTTCGGCAACGTGGTCTACCTCGATGTCTCGCAGACGAGCCCCGTGCAGCTGGCTACGTTCAGCAACAACCGCGCGACCTACGACTGTACGCTGCAGGCGGCGCTGGCCTATCCGGCCGACGGCGACGTGCAGGTTTCGCTTGAGGTCGATCCGTCACTCGTGGCGGCGTACAACGCCCGCTACGGCACCGCATGGCCGATGCTCGACGAGAAATACTACACGCTCTCCGCCCCGGAGACGACGATCGCCGCCGGACGCACCGTCTCGGATGTCGTGACGCTGCAGCTGCGCGGGCTCATGGGTGAGGGCGAGGAGCAGACGGGCGCTCTGCCGCTCGACGAGACCTTCCTCGTTCCGGTGCGCATCAGCGGAGCGTCGATGGATGTGCTGCGGGGCTCCGACGTGGCCTACTACGTCGTCAAGCGCTCGTCGGCGATCACTGTGGCGGCGCAGCTCGGCGAGGGCAACTGGATCAACTTCCCGACGCTGGACAAGTACGGCACGAACAGCAGCGCGTGGAACGGCCTGACGGCCATGACCTACGAGGCGCTGATCTATATCGACGAGTTCGCCACGACGGATGCGGAGGACATGCCGGTGAGCATCTCTTCGGTGATGGGTGTCGAGCAGTACCTGCTGCTGCGCATCGGCGACACGAACTTCGAACGTCAGCAGCTGCAATTCGACGGCTCGGGCAGCGGCTCGCAGTTCGGCAAGTTCCCGGGCAAGGATGCCACGAAGAACCTCGAGGCCGGGCGCTGGTACCACGTGGCCTGCACCTACGACCAGGCGACGCAGACCGTGCGCATCTATGTCGACGGCCGGATTCAGAGCGAGGAGAGCGGCGTGGGCATCGCAACGCAGAGCGAGGACAACCGCATCAACCTGGCCATGCGTGCGCTGTACGACTACTACCTGAACAACCCGACGCCGGACAACGAGAAGAAATACGGCGGCTTCGTCGACGCCTACCAGTTTTTCATCGGCAAGTCCTACGACGAGAAACGTCCGCTGAACGGCAAGATTGCCGAGGCGCGCGTCTGGTCCGTGGCACGGACGCCCGAGCAGATCTGGGAGAACATGTACAACGTCGAGAATCCGGCCGACGACCCGACGCTGCTGGGCTACTGGAAGTTCAACGAGGGGGCGGGCAATACCGTCCGTGACTACTCGATGTACGGCAACGACGGTGTGGCCGAGAGTGACATCACGTGGCCTGCGGGCATCGAGATTCCGAAAATCAACGAAACGAACGAATAATTATGAAAACGAGGAATATTTTGAAACAAGGATTGGTGACGCTCCTTTGCACAGCGGTATTTGCAGGCTTTGCGGCCTGCAGTACCGATCCTGTGGAGCGCGAAGGCGGCAAGCTGCCCGACAAGGAGGCCATCGAATCGACCTACGGCATGTTGCGGAGCAATGCTTCGACAGACAATACGGTAGATGTTTTGCTGACGGTCGGTGCGGGATTCGTAACCCGGGATTTCTATTACCAGCAAACGAAACCTGCCGCTGCAGGAACGACGCTCACGTTGCGGGTGGATGAATCGTTGGTTGTGTCCTATAATGCGGCCAATGCAGAAGAACGGACGTTGTTGCCGAGCGGAAATTACGAATTCCCGGATGGTGAGACGTTGGAACTTGCCGCGGAAGGACAGCGATCGGCAGCCAAACGTGTTCGTATTTTGGCCGAAGGTCTGAATGCCGGAGAGTATGTACTCCCGGTGACGGTGGCAGCCGAAGGATCGACTGATGAAAATCAGACGCTCTATTATACACTGACCGTTCGTGATCCTCAACCCGGCGACAATGAACTCCACGATGGTAGTGACTTGTTTTTCGTTTTATATGTTAATACGGAACAATATCAGCCATTAATTGTCCAAGATTACATCATGGAAAAATGGGATGCAATGGGAATGACAGAATGGCATAATACAATAGGAAATATTGTCAATTTGCGCACCGTGACTGTCAAGTACGATGATTCGTCGGGGCGGGCCATGCTGAATTTGGGATCGGATATGACCTATGTGCTCGGTCATGCGTCGAAATATATCTGGCCGCTGCAGGAGGAGGGCCGCAAGGTCTGCATCAGTCTCGAAGGGGGCGGAACCGGTCTTGGTTTCTGCAATATGACCGATGAACAGATTGCCGATTTCGTGGCGCAGGTCAAGGCCGTGGTCGAGACCTACAATCTGGACGGCATCAATCTTTGGGATCGCAATGCCGGTTACGGCAAGGAGGGCATGCCCGAAACAAATACCACTTCCTATCCGAAACTGATCAAGGCCATGCGCGATGCGCTTGGCACGGATAAACTGCTGACACTGACCGTTTATGAAGAACCTACTGCAACTTTCTGGGATATGGAGGCTACGGGCGGAATCGCGGTCGGCGAATACCTCGATTATGCTTGGTCGGGTTACAATGATAATACTGATTATGTTCAGTTACTCGATCCTTGGCATCCCGAAGAGTCCTATGTTTCAGCTTATACCCAAAAACCGATTGCAAAATTGTCACCCTCGAAATTTGGATGTATAAATTTTCCTATTTATCCGAATCCGAAATCATCAGAAGAATTAATGATGAGGGATCCATATTTTATTATGGACTGGATCTTATTAGGTTATCGTCCTAATAATATTATTGTTTTTGCCGATGTGAGAACAAGTTTGCAGGATGAATATGAGGGAGTGTGGAATTCATATTTTGAAATGTTTTGTATTTATTATGATGCAAACAGTTTGTTCTATGATATGGAAGGTGGTTCTTATTTATTTGATAATAGCTCTCTCTCTTCAATCCCTGGTTTAGGTAAGGGGTATGGTAAATGGTTAAAGGATTGGTAATAAGCGAACTTCCGGATAACAGATACAGTCTTCCTTCTACTCTCTCATGGCTCCCGTATGGGAGCAACCACAAAACAAATTAACCTAAAAACTTAATGCGCTATGAAAAAGACTTTGAAACTTATGGCCGCTCTGTTTGTCGGAGCAATGTTTATGGGGCGGCCACTACATCACCATGGATGACGTCAATGCTCAGTAAATTCCACGACAGGAAGTCTGTTTCTGTTGTTTGGAATCGGCTGCTTGAGTAATTCGTCGCGGGTATTCTTCCGGCAGGGAGGATACCCGCTTTTCGTGTGCCGGGAGGCTGGCAGGACGGTCTTTTTGTGGCACCCTTTGTCGTAAGGCGGCAAAAACAGGGGCCGGGCAGGAAATCCTGCCCGGCCCTTGCCGTGGGGTGCCGGATGCCGAATAGCCGGCTGGCGCATCACCGGATCAGAAGCCCCGGACGCACCGTACACTGCAACCCGAAGCCCGCATGATGGAGTTGTCCATCACGTAGCTGGCGATGAAGTCGCCAATCTTGGAGCGTCCATCGTCTCCCGAGGAGGTCAAGTAGAATCATTCTCGTCCCTGGGGTCCCGGAATGAGGCGGAGGACACCCGAATTGTTGGCCATCTGACCCGCTGCGGGGAAGAACGAGTTGGCGTTGGTGAAGGTCCAGCCGTCGTTGAACGAACCCTCGGAGAGGATCGACGACGAGTCGAAGACCATACCGCCGGTTGCCGTGAAGCCGGTGAAGACCTTTACCGGGGCAACCATGTAGCCCTCCGGACACGGGTCGTAGATTGTCTTCACGGGTGACGTCTCGTCGGGATTGCCCCACAGGTAGTCGTTGCGGTGGGAGAGCGTCTCCGCGTCGTCCGAACCGCCCAGTCCGTACCAGTCGAACATGTTGGTGTAGTTGCCCGTGAAGAACATCTCGGGGAACTGGATGGCCTCGCGCAGCGTGGCCGCATCCGATTCGGTCGAGGTGGCGAATCCGACCATCGGCTGGTAGTCGGGGTCCCCGTAGACGATCGAGCCGTCCAGAATCGCACCGGCGCTGCTGAATCCCACGTAGGGGTCTTTCCGGCCCCACTGGTACTTGAGTCCGTCGTAGGAACTGAGGCTCCCTGCCGGCTGGTCCCACTCGCCCAGGTTGCGGTCCATGATGGTGAACTGCTCGCCGTCGTAGTTGGTGCAGGCGACATCCTTCACGCCGGACGTGGCCCAGATGTGCCAGCTCCAGAGGATCGTGCCCCGCTTGCGCGGATAGGGCTCCGTGACGGGCACGCCGTCCGTTACCGCGATGACGGCATTTCCGTTGACGGTTCCCGACGTCGTGAAGAGCACCTTGCCGTCACCGGTCAGCTCGACGCTGGCGATGACGTTCCCGGCTTCCGAGCCGGTCTCCCACAGCACCATGACCTCCTTGGGTTCGATGCGCGTGGGGGCGTCGAGGCCCGCCGTGGCGATGCCGTTGCCCATGACCGTGGCATCGAAGAGGTAGGTCGTGTTGGGTTCAGTGACGATGTAGCAGTTGGCATAGGTGCCGTTGGCGTTGAGGTCGACGGCCTCCACGGCGGGTGCAGTCACCGAGACGCCGATCTCCGCATAGGCGCTCAATCCAGCCTCCGAGAGGGCGATGACGGAGACCTTGCCCTCCTTTTCGGCATAGGTGTTCTCCTCGACGGGGGCCGTAATTTCGAGCTTGTCGCCGTTGAAGGCTACCTTCCAGCCGGCGGGCTTGCCGATCTGGGTGTGGACGGCGCCCGTCATCGTGTAGTCGACGGCCAGCGTCTCACCGTAGGTGAACTCGAGCGGACCCGCCGTGTCGAAGGTGAAGCGCAGCTCTCCGGTAGCCGGAAGGGTGATGACGGTGCCGTCGACGAGCTCGACGACCAGCATGCCGTTCTCGAAGCGGACGTCGAGGAAGAAGCCGACCTTTTCCTCTTCGGTGGCGCGCACGCCGGTGTCCTCCCACGTCTTGCCGCCGTCGGCGGAGATCTCCCACCGCTCGGTCTCGGGGTTGATTCTTACCTGGGGTGCCACGGCTGCGGCGCGGATCCGGTTGCCGTCGGCATCGGTCACGAAGACGACGTTGCCCTCGGCGCTCTTGTAGGCCCACCAGAAATCACCCTCCTCCTCGACGATGATGAGGGCCGGCGACCAGCTGCCCGATCCGCCCTTGGCGATCTCGACCGAGGTCCCGTCGGAGAAGGTGATCGTCCAGCCGGTTGCGGTCTCGACGGCCGAGTCTACGGTGACCTCCTTCTGATTGAGTTTCTCAAGGATGGTCTTCAGCGAATTGATCTCCTGCTGCATCGAGCTCTCCAGCTGGTCGAGGCGTTCCGTCAGCCCGTTCACGGAGCGCCAGAGATCGGAATCGTCGTAGGAGCAGGACGTCATCGTCTGCATCAGCAGGACCGCCAGCAGGCAGCCCAGCAGTTTCATTGGAGCGAATTGTTTCATGTTTTTGTGTGTGGATATGTTTACGGCATACAAAGTAAGGATTTTAATCGCGAAAAATCGTTAACCTAAATTCATGGTTTCATATTTTGCATTTCCGGCAGATTATGGTTAATATTGCGTACATGAAAAAGGATTTGAAACAGCTGCTCAAGGAGGAGTGCAATTTCACCCCTTCGGATGCGTTGGTGGAGGAGTTTATTGAAGCGATGGAGGAGACGCAGGTCAAGCCGCGCAGCCGTATCATCGAGTTCGGAAAGGTCTGCTCCGACGTGTTCTGCGTCAAGAAGGGGATCGTCCGGCTCTTTCATGTGGACGATGCCAAGGAGACGACTTTCGGCTTTGCCTCTCCCGGTACGATCTTCATGTCGCCGCTCTCGTTTTATCTCGATGCGCCCGCCTTTTTGATGGCCGAGACCTGCAAGGTGCCCGTCACGCTGCTCCGAATGAGCCGCAAGACCTTCTACGACTTCATCAACGGCTCGGACGAGTTCGCCCGCTGGATGTTCAGCCTGGCATCGGCCCAGATCTGCATCTGCGAGCGGAAGCTCTCGCTCATCAACGGCACGGCCATGGAGCGCTATCAGGCCGTACTGAAAAACCGTCCCGATATCGTCGAAGCCGTCACGAGCCGCGTGCTGGCCTCCTATCTGGACATCACGCCGCAGCACCTGTGCCGGCTCAAGCAGCAGCTCCGCATGAGCCATTGATGTGCCGCCGCGCGCGGCAATGTGTCGTCCGTGAGCATTCGCATGTCCATGTGCGCCAACTGACCGTGGCGAAGACCGCCGCCCATGGTCCGAAACGCGATCCGTTACGAATGCAGGTGCGCCGAGCCGCGCCAGACCCTGGCCCCGAGTCTCGCCGGGCAGCTCCGTCGGCAGACGCCCCGCCCAAAAACAAAAAACCTGTAAACTTGCGGTTTACAGGTTCCCGGCCTCTTCGCGGCCTTGTCTTGGTGGAGAATACGATAACTGAACCCATATCGTAATCACCAATATGTCAACGTGTTAAGATTGTAAAAATTTTTAGATACACCGAATAGGCCACAACCTATTTTCGCTGTTTTCCCTTGTATTCACTTGGTTGTTACAAAGTTACGAAAAATTCCCGGATTTTGCAACCGAATTGGAAACGAACCTGCGGATTTTTTTATCGTTTTTGAGAATGTTATGACGTGTATAAACGTTTGTAAATCAATATATTATATACAACGGTTGGACCCGGTGCCCAATCTGATATTTTCAGCCCTTGTAACATTCCCGGAAGGTGACACGGCGGTTCAGTAGGGGATTCGGAAGTAGTCGAGCGTGGCTTAACGGTTATTTTGTGTTGGCGAGCATTAAAAGATCGTGTTACTCATCAAGTTTTGGGTAATGATGTTTGTGTCGTTATCTGTAATAATGATCTTTATAATGCAAGTAATAAATATTAATATATAAATTGTAAAATAGATTATTATCATTATATTTGCATCGTTATCGCTTGTGTTGATAATAATGCATATTATGGAAAATGAAGAGAAATGCTGAAAACAATATCTATTGCAGGTATTCCTGTCAATCTTGATAAAATTGGTCGGGATAAACTGAAAGGGTTAACTCTTGATCTAATATTGAGTTTCCGGTTTTATTGTGCGGAATTCAATAAGCATCCGTTGTGCCTTGTTGAAAATGCTGATTTGGCCCGTACATACACGCCGATGCGGTATGCTCGCATGGCTAATCAGATTGAGCGGATTCTGGAAATTCCGGTTGTATTCATCTTGCAGTCTGCGCCATTTTATATAAGACAGCGACTGATTGAGCAAGGGGTTTATTTTGTCGTATCGGACCGTTATGTGTTTCTCCCTGGTATGCTAATCAATGAACGGATTCGGAAAAAAGAAGATCCGGAGCATCAACTATCTCCCGTAGCTCAATATGTCTTGTTGAATTATTTGCTTCATCCTGATCTGTGCGAATTTACCTTGCAAGAGCTGCAATCGCGTATTCCGTATAACTATTTGGCTGTATCTCGAGCCGTTGGTGAATTGGAAAGAAAGCAATTGCTGCAGGCTCGAAAAGACAGGAAGACAAAATTGATCTATTCCACCATGTTGCGAAAGGATCTATGGAATAAGGCGATGCCCTATTTTGTGTCGCCAGTTAAAAAGATCGTTTATTCGGACGAGGTAGGAGGTGATTCTTTTTACATCGGAGGTGTCAGCGCCTTGTCACACTACTCATTTCTGAATGCTGACGACCAGACCACATTAGCTATTTGGGAACGGGATTATATTTCGGGATATTATTCCTACTCGGAGTGGGAATCGACTGATTTCCAGTTTAAGTTTGAAATCTGGAAATATTCCCCTGAAATGAAAATTGGGCAACAGGGATATGTCGACAGATTGTCGTTGTATTTGTCTTTGCGCGAAGACAGGGATCCGCGGGTAGAAAAAGAATTGGAAAATATAATTCGTGAAATATGGCAGTAAGGGGTCTGGATAAGTTTAGGGAGTATTTTGGAGATTTCCAGGAGAACTATGTGATTATAGGAGGTACGGCATGCAGTATTATGCTGCGTCATGCAGATATGAAACCTCGAGCCACGAAAGATATAGACATGATTCTTGTTGTGGAACGGATGACACCTGAATTTGGCCGTCGATTTTGGAGTTTTATCCATGATGGGGATTATGAACAGAGAGAGAAAAAACGAGGTGAGGGGAAAGAGCCCGAGCCTGAATTGTTTCGGTTTTATAAACCTCGGAACGAAGAGTTCCCTTATCAGATAGAACTGCTGTCCAAACAGCCGGAAGTGCTGACTGTTCCCGCTGGTTGTCATCTGACCCCGATTCCTGTCGGTGAAGATGTGTCGAGTCTGTCTGCAATCCTGATGGATGAAGAGTTTTATCAGTTTGCATTGGCCCACAGTACGATGGAAGAGGAACTGCATGTTGTTGATACGGTAGGTCTGATATGTCTGAAGATGAAGGCATACCTGAATCTTTCCGAACAGGAACCGCCTGCACATAGCAATGATATTCGAAAACATATGTCCGATGTTTTCAAGCTAATGGCAAGCGGTTATATTGCAGAGCCGATAGAATTGTCCGAAAAGATGAAGAGAGACGCAGTTGCCTTTGTGACGAAGATGGAATCATTGATGCCTAATCAACCGTTACAGGCCAGCATACAAAGAGATGCTGCCTTCATCGAGCAAGTATTGCTGGAAATGAGACGCATATTCGCTTTATCATGAAAATACAATACGCTTCCGACCTCCATTTGGAATTCAAGGAAAACAGCAATTTCCTGAAGCATCATCCATTGACTGTTTCCGCAGAGGTTCTTGTGCTTGCCGGAGACATCGGGTATATTGGGGATGATAATTATTCGAGGCATCCTTTCTGGGACTGGGCATCGGAAAACTACAGACAAGTAATCGTTATCCCGGGGAATCATGAATTTTACAAGCAGTTTGATATTAGCAAACTCTATGATGGATGGTCTTTGCAAATACGAGAGAACATATTGTGTTGTTACAATTCCATAATCCCGTTAAACGATGAAACGGAGTTAATCGCAACGACGTTGTGGGGGCGTATCGGATTGCAGGATGCCTTCCGAACAGAATCCGTCATTAGCGATTTTCGCCGGATACGTTGGGCTTGTGAGCCTTTGGATTGGGTCAGATTCAATGAAGAGCATGATCGGTGTTTCCGTTTTCTGGAGCAGCAAGTGAATCGAAGTACGGCAAAGCACATTGTTGTCGTTACCCATCATGTCCCATCGTTCGAATTGGTGGCTCCGGAATTCAAGGGTAGTCCGTTAAATGGTGCATTTGCGGTAGAATTGGGAAACTACATTGCCGCAAGCCCAATCGAGTACTGGATTTATGGACACTCTCACCGTAACATAGACAAAGTAATAGGGAATACACGATGTGTCAGCAATCAATTGGGATATGTTTTTGGTAATGAGCATTCGTCGTTCAATACAAGTGCCTATATTGAGATCATTGATTGAAAACCCGACATGACGGCGAATGAGTAATTCCTCGGATGCGTTGCGGTTTGGTGTCGCATAATACCGTGTTCAACGAGATGTGGGGGTGTCACGGTGTGGCGTAATATCATCCTGCGTTTGAAGGGCTGTGGTCAATAGGGCGTATGGAGATAAAACTTGTTCGTTATCTGCATAAGAGATTACAGGCCCCTTTATTTTGCTTGCGCAATGATCTCCTCGAATAGCTCATAAATGACTTTGAAGTAGGTGAAAGAGACCTCTTTGAAAGATCCGGTTTTGTGGAAAA
>ENA-ORLQ01000078-ORLQ01000078.1-human-gut-metagenome-genome-assembly--contig:-NODE-78-length-10308-cov-4.99893_pt1 | contig 10308 bp, 8 predicted proteins | sample MGYA00243012_ERZ508839 | MGnify/ENA primary metagenome ERZ508839 (study PRJEB26277, sample SAMN04329783) | human gut metagenome | biome: human-associated habitat | host: Homo sapiens | place: USA...
CCTGATCCAGCAATTAGCGGAACATTTCAACACCAGTTACAACAGACTTTTTGTCTTCACCCAAACCGAGGATTTCAACTTCGTCACCTACATGGATAACACCAGCTTCGATACGACCAGTAGCTACAGTACCACGACCAGTGATTGAGAATACGTCTTCAACCGGCATCAAGAACGGTTTGTCAATATCACGCGGAGGCAGAGGAATCCAAGTGTCGCAAGCATCCATCAGCTCCATAACCTTCTCTTCCCACTTTTCAACGCCATTCAATGCACCAAGAGCAGAACCACGGATGATAGGAGTATTGTCACCGTCAAATTCGTATGCAGCCAACAGTTCGCGCATTTCCATTTCAACGAGTTCCAACATTTCTTCGTCATCAACCATATCGCACTTGTTCATAAATACAACAAGCTTCGGTACGGTTACCTGACGAGCCAGCAGGATGTGCTCACGAGTCTGAGGCATCGGACCATCAGTAGCAGCAACTACGATGATAGCACCGTCCATCTGAGCAGCACCAGTTACCATGTTCTTTACGTAGTCGGCGTGACCCGGACAGTCTACGTGAGCATAGTGACGGTTAGCTGTTTCATACTCTACGTGTGAAGTATTGATAGTAATACCTCTTTCTTTTTCTTCAGGAGCGTTGTCGATCTGATCGAATGATTTTACTTCAGAAAAACCTTTTTCGCCTAACACTGTAGTGATAGCAGCAGTCAACGTGGTTTTACCGTGGTCTACGTGACCAATTGTACCAATGTTTACGTGCTGTTTGGTACGTTCGAATTTCTCTTTAGCCATAGCTTTACTTGTTATTTATTTGATTAATAATCAGCATTTACATATTTATGAGCTGTTACCGGGACTTGAACCCGGGACCTCTTCCTTACCAAGGAAGTGCTCTACCGCTGAGCTATAACAGCAAGGAGAAAAAGAGGTGTGGGCAAAGATGGATTCGAACCACCGAAGGCGTAAGCCAGCAGATTTACAGTCTGCCCCATTTGGCCACTCTGGTAACTTCCCTTGTGTTGTCTGCCGCCGTCAGCCGGAGCGGTCTGAACCCCTCCTCCTCCGAATCGGCATTCCGAGCCGATGGGGGGATTCGAACCCACGACCAGCTGATTACAAATCAGCTGCTCTGGCCAACTGAGCTACATCGGCAGTATTCACCGTTTTGGATTGCAAAAGTAGGCATAAAAATTTTATCTCGCAAATTATTCGGGATAAAATTTCCACTTTTTTCGCTCTTCTCAAAGAACCCGGCAGGACCACCCCGCAATCGGAGGTGAAATCGGGTGCAAAGATAGGAAAAGTTTTGAATATCACAACAACTTACCGCAAAAATATCGTCTCCGGGAGGAAAGAGCGCCCGTTCGGGAACGACACCCCGCGCAGCCGGCGGTCCCGCAGAAGCCCGGTTTTTGCCGATCGAGCCGCCGCTCCGTCGTTGATCCGTTGCTGTTTTCGGCCGCACCTATATATATAGAACCACGGGGCGACAAGTCGAGGCTGCGACCGTCATGCCGGAGCCGCCCGACCGGATGCCCCCGCACCGGAAACAGGTGGAAAGGCGACGGGCAGTGCGGGGACCGACTGGCACGGGCAGCGCAGAGATAAACGGCGACGGGCGGGCATGGGCTGCACCAGAATGGACGGGCACGAGGCAAAAGACGGGCGAGCACGGAGTAAAGGGACGGACGGAGCGGACAGCAAGGGGTCGGGCGGCGCAGACAACATGGGAACGGGCGCAGACAACACCAGGCCGGTCGCAGACAACAGGGAAACGGGCGGCAAGTCGAGGCCCCGGCACCGAAACAAAAGGCCCGCTCCGCAGAGGCGGAACGGGTCATCGGAACGGTCGGCTCCCCCACCCCGGGCGGGCGGAGCGGCGGCACGGAGCGTCAGCCCTTCTTGATCGAGGCGATCAGCTGGGCAGGGGTCGCGTGCAGGTAGTTCTTGCAGAAACGGCTGAACTGCGTATAGTGATGGAAACTGTACTTGTTCATCAGTGCCTTGGTGCTGTCCTCGCCGTCGCGGATGTCGGCGAAGATCTTGAGCGCCTTCTGCCGCATCATCCAGTGGTAGACGCTGTCGTTGAAGTGTTCGGCGAAGCGCCGCTTGAAGACCGAAAGGCTCATGCCGGCCAAAGCCGCCAGATCGGCAACCGACTGCGCCTTGTCGTAGTTGTTGCAGACGAAGACGCGGAAGTTGTCCTGAGGCTGGATCATCGACTGGAAGAAATAGGCGTGTTCGGTCGACGTGTAGAGCACCTTGATCATCATGAAGAGTTCGGTGGTCTTCATTTTGTGATAGCGTGCACAGTCGGCCAGCTCACGGACCGAGAAGAGCTCGCCGAGCAGCCGTTCGATGGCCGGATGCATCGAGAGCACGGGCGCCGCCTCCGTCGGGACAGTCGAATCGTAAGGCATTGCCTTGTTGAAGAGGTCCTGTTCGCAAAACTCGATGCGATGGATCAGCGAGAGGGTCACGACATGCGTTTCATCGTCCTGTGCCGTGACGACGTAACGCTCGCCGCGGGCCAGACAGACACACTGTTTCGAGGTCACCAGACGCACGGGATCGGATGCGTGCTCCAGCTTGAGCGACCCCGACATGACGAAAAGGATGTGCACCATACGATCACCCGGGAAGGTGACACCTTCACCGGCCGCGTAGGATGCGGATGTGAAACGGCAATAGCTCGAATCGCCGATACGGCGAAAGGGCGCAGGAAAGGTAGGACAACGACTACAATCCGCAGGACAATTCTCCTTCAATGCCGACTCCACAAACTGCGGTTTGGGTTGATAATCCATAAAAGAATGAACGATTTTTTTAATCGTACAAAAATACAAAAAAAACAACAATCGCAAACACCCGGATGGCATTCTGCAAAAAAACTCCCCGCCCGAGGGCAGGGAGCGCATACCGTTTGCCGCACGGCCGGCGGCAAGGGTTGTCCGGGCAATGGCGGCGGGGCGGATGCGCCCGGCCATCCTGCCGGAAAATAGCTTATTTATAACTGATGATCAGCACCTTCGAGGATTCCCAGAAGCGGGCCGGATCGGTGATCACAAGGCGCGAAACAACCTTGCCGTCGCCCTCGAGCCGGTAGGAGTCTTCGGGGTGTGTCGTGACGACCGTCACGCGCTTCTGTCCCACGGGTACCTCCGTCAGCAGCCGCGCATCGGCCTGCGTGAAGCTGTCGAGCCGGCGCTTCTGGTTGGCCGGCAGCGTGCGTCCGATGAAGCCCTGCTTGTTGATGATCTGCGCGTCGCGCAGCTCCTTCTCGGCCCCGACGATGTAGTAGACCGTGTTGAGCTGATTCTCCAGCTCGGTCTTCTCGCCGCTCAAAGTCTCCACCTCGGCACTGCGCTCGGCCACCGTCTCCGTCAGAGTCTTCACCTCGAGGCCCATCTGCGCCAGCTCGCCGCGCAGCCGCTCGATCTCGCCCGTCTTCTCGGCCAGCTGACCGTTCAGGTCCGAGATCATCCTGTCGAGCCCCTCGATCCGCTGGTTGGCCTTGCGCAGCAGCGCCGACGTGCGCTGCAGCGAGGCGATCTTCTCGCGGTTCTCCTGCAGCAACCGGTCGATGGCGGCAATATCGTTGTTGATCTCCTGGATGGGCCGGCGCACGCCGTCCTCCTGCCCGGAGACCGAAATCAGGTTCTCGCGCGACTTGATCTGGGCGAGATTCTCCGAGATGGCGTTGATGTCGGAGAAGATGCCGTTGATGAGCGAATCCTTGGCGCTGACCACCAGGGCAAGCGAATCGCGCTGACTTTCGGCCTGTGCGGCGACCTGACGGCGCACGCACGAGGTCGGCATGCACGCGACGCACGCCGCGGCAAGCACGAAGAGGTATTTTACAACATTTTTTTTCATGGCTTCGATTCTTTTTGATGGTTTTTTCTTCTTTTCTGTCTGCCTGTGCCGCAAATATAAATATAAAAACGACAGTGTGCACCATTTTTTCACTTCCCGCCACAAAAATCCAATACCACCCGACAGCGGCCGGCAATCGGGTGACAGAGCGGCCGCAGGCAGACAGGCAAACCCCCGACGGGAGACTGCGGAGGAGGCGGGCCGGCCCCGTCGTTCACCGGTCGTCGGCCGGGCCGGAGAACGCCGCAGGACGGAGCCCCGGGACAAGGTCCGGCAAGGGATCGCCAGACGACAGGAAACCGGACAACGCCCGCAGGGCGGAAAGCGACAGGACGGAGCTCACAGAACAGGCCACGCGCAACGGAGCGCGCAAAACCGGCGCAAAACCTGACACGCAGAACGAGAACCCGGGCAGAGCGGGACGAGAGCCCCGGGCGGAGCGGGACAAGAAACCCGGGCGGAGTGGGACGAGAGACCCGGGCGGGCACAAAAAAACGGACCGCAATCTTCAGATTGCAGTCCGTCGTTTCGGGAGCGGAAGTCTTACTTCGCGTTTTTCTTATCGTAGCGCTTTGCGTAACGGCTCATAAACTTATCGACGCGACCGGCGGTGTCCACCAACTTCATCTTGCCCGTGTAGAACGGGTGCGACGTGTTGGAAATTTCCATCTTATACACGGGATAGGTTTCGCCGTTCACTTCGATGGTCTCTTTTGTCGAAACGGCGGACCGACACAAAAACACGACGTCGTTGGACATGTCCTTGAACGCCACCAAACGATAATTCTCCGGATGAATACCCTTTTTCATTTCGTTGTTTTTGTTTTAATTAGTGCTTAAGCGGGACAAAGGTACGAATTTATTTGCAACAAACAAGCCCCCGGCTCAACTTTTTTCTCCGCGCGGCCGCCGAAAGGTTGCGCATTCTGAATTGTTTTCGTATCTTTGCGCCACGCAAGTCCCCGGAAGGGGTGCCGCGAGGGCCCATAGCTCAGTTGGTCAGAGCAGCGGACTCATAATTCGAAGGTCGTGGGATCATGCCCCTCTGGGCTCACCCGACAAGCCGGAGTATCCCGAAGGATGCCCCGGCTTTTGTTTTGCCCGGCAGGGAAAGGGCCATGCCGTCCACCCGCCGGGAACTCCTCCCGCCCGCACAACACGTCCGCCGGAGCCCCCCCTCCCGCACGACACGTCCGCCGGAAACTCTCCCTCGCCCGCACGACACACGAATTTCTCCCTCCCGCACGACAAGGCCCCGGCCACACCGGACAGGGCGGCACCAGCCAAAGGTCGTTTCACCGCCTCTTTTTGCCGTTTCACCGACCGCACGGACTCTCCGCTTCCGGAACAACCTTGTTCCATTTGGGATTTTTCGTATCTTTGTACACTTCCTTCACACGAACCGCACTTTTCGTCACCATGAGCAAAAGAAAGAAATGGATCGCCACGGCCATCGTCCTCGTGGTCTTTGCCGCAGCCCTGGCCATCTACAACCACTACGGCCCGGGAGGCGCCGCCTCGTCCGACCTTCCGGTCGAGAAGGGGCCCCACAAAAAGAGCATCCTGAATGTCAACGGACTGGTCATCCGCCCGACGTCGCTCACCGACGGCATCACGACCGTGGGCAACCTGCTGCCCGACGAGGAGGTGGACCTCTCGTTCGAGACCTCGGGCAAGATCGTCGCGATCAACTTCCGCGAGGGCACGCCCGTCACGCGGGGCGAGCTGCTGGCCAAGGTCAACGACAAACCCCTCCAGGCACAGCTCAAGCGCTACGAGGCGCAGCTCAAGCTGGCCGAGAACCGCGTCTTCCGCCAGAGCACCCTGCTCGAGAAGGACGCCGTGAGCCAGGAGGCCCTCGAACAGGCCCGCACGGAGCTCGCCACGCTCAACGCCGACATCGACATCGTGCGGCAGAACATCGCCCTCACCGAGCTGCGGGCGCCGTTCGACGGCATCATCGGCCTGCGCAACGTCAGCGAGGGAGCCTACGCCTCGCCCGACGTCGTGGTGGCCAAGCTGACGAAGATCTCGCCGCTGAAGATCGACCTCTTCGTGCCGGAGCGCTACGCCAACCAGATCCGCCCCGGCACGCCGCTGTCGTTCACCGTCGAGGGGCGCAGCGAGACCTTCCACGCCCGGGTCTACGCCACCGAATCGAAGGTCGACATCGCCACGCGCACGCTGGCCGTGCGCGCCTCGTTCCCCAACACCGGCAGCCGGCCCCTGCTGCCGGGCCGTTTCGTGAGCGTGCAGATCCGCATGCACGACATTCCCGACGCCATCGCCGTCCCGACCGAGGCGATCGTCCCGGAGATGGGCGTCGACAAGGTCTATCTCTACAAGAGCGGCAAGGCCCGCGCCGTGGAGGTCCGCACGGGCCTGCGCACCGACCGCAGCATCCAGATCATCGAGGGGCTGCACGTCGGCGACACGCTCATCACCTCCGGCACGCTGCAGCTGCGTACCGACCTGCCCGTCCAACTCGACGTCGTCGAATAACCCCGCCGCCGCATGAACATCTCCGAACTGAGCATCCGGCGCCCCGTGCTGGCCACGGTGCTGACGATCATCATCCTGCTGTTCGGCCTGATCGGCTACGGCAGCCTCGGCGTGCGCGAGTACCCGAGCGTCGACAACCCGATCATCTCGGTCTCGTGCTCCTACCCGGGCGCCAACGCCGACGTGATCGAGAACCAGATCACCGAACCGCTCGAGCAGAACATCAACGGTATCCCGGGCATCCGCTCGCTCTCGAGCACCAGCCGCCAGGGACAGAGCCGCATCACCGTGGAGTTCGAGCTGTCGGTGGACCTCGAAACCGCGGCCAACGACGTGCGCGACAAGGTCTCGCGCGCCCAGCGCTACCTGCCGCGCGACTGCGACCCGCCCACCGTCTCGAAGGCCGACGCCGACGCCACGCCCATCCTCATGGTGACGATCCAGAGCGACAAGCGCTCGCTGCTCGAGTTGAGCGAGATCGCCGACCTGACGGTCAAGGAGCAGCTCCAGACGATCAACAACGTCAGCGGCGTGGAGATCTGGGGCGAGAAGCGCTACTCGATGCGCCTGTGGCTCGACCCGGCGAAGATGGCCGGATACGGCATCACGCCCGTCGACGTGAAGAATGCCCTCGCCCGCGAGAACGTCGCGCTGCCCACGGGCAGCATCGAGGGCAACACCACCGAGCTGACGATCCGCACCCTCGGGCTCATGCACACGACGCAGGAGTTCAACGACCTGGTGATCCGCGAGGATGCCGACCGCATCATCCGCCTGAGCGACGTGGGCCGCGCCGAACTCGGGCCGCAGGACACGCGCAGCTACATGAAGATGAACGGCATCCCGATGGTGGGTGTCGTCGTGATCCCGCAGCCGGGCGCCAACCACATCGAGATCGCCGACGCCGTCTACGAGCGCATGGCGACCATGAGGAAGGACCTGCCGGACGACGTCGTCACCGGATACGGATTCGACAACACGCGCTTCATCCGCGCCTCGATCGACGAGGTGAAGCAGACCGTCTACGAGGCCTTCGTGCTGGTCATCATCATCATCTTCCTCTTCCTGCGCAACTGGCGCGTGACGCTCATCCCGTGCATCGTCATCCCCGTGTCGCTCATCGGCACCTTCTTCCTGATGTACGTCGCGGGCTTCTCGATCAACGTGCTCTCGATGCTGGCCGTGGTGCTCTCGGTGGGTCTGGTCGTCGACGACGCCATCGTCATGACCGAGAACATCTACATCCGCATCGAACGCGGCATGACCCCGCGCGACGCCGGCATCGAGGGGGCCAAGGAGATCTTCTTCGCCGTGCTCTCGACCTCCGTGACGCTCATCGCCGTCTTCTTCCCGATCGTCTTCATGGAGGGCATGACCGGGCGGCTGTTCCGCGAGTTCAGCCTCGTGATCTCGGGCGCCGTCATCATCTCGACCTTCGCGGCGCTGACCGTCACGCCGATGCTCGCCACGAAGCTCCTGGTCAAGCAGGAGCGGCAGAGCTGGTTCTACAACAAGGCCGAGCCCTTCTTCGTGTGGCTCAGCTCGTTCTACAGCCGCACGCTGGCTTCGTTTCTGAGGCGGCGCTGGCTGGCGCTGCCCCTCACGGCGCTGACCCTCTTTCTGATCGGCTGGCTCTGGAGCACGATCCCCGCGGAGATGGCGCCGCTCGAGGACCGCTCGCAGATCACGATCAACACGCTCGGATCGGAGGGCGCCTCCTACGAATACCTGCGCGACTACACCGAGGACATCAACCTGCTCGTCGACTCGCTCGTGCCGGAGGCCGAGGCCGGCACGGCGCGCGTGTCGAGCGGCCGCGGCAACATCCGCATCGCCCTTACGGACATCGCCGCGCGCGACCGCAGCCAGATGGAGATCGCCGAGGAGGTCTCGGCGGCCGTGCGCCGCAAGACCAAGGCCCGCTCGTTCGTGCAGCAGCAGAGCACCTTCGGCGGACGCCGCAGCAGCATGCCCGTGCAGTACGTGCTGCAGGCAACCGGCATCGAACGGCTCGAGGAGGTGCTGCCCGAGTTCATGACGAAGGTCTACGAGAGCCCCGTCTTCCAGATGGCCGACGTCGACCTGAAGTTCAGCAAGCCCGAGGTGCGCATCGAGATCAACCGCGACAAGGCCAACCTGCTGGGCATCAGCACGCGCGACATCGCCCAGACGTTGCAGTACGGATTGAGCGGCCAGCGCATGGGCTACTTCTACATGAACGGCAAGCAGTACGAGATTCTGGCCGAAATCAACCGCCAGCAGCGCAACCGCCCGGCCGACCTGCGGTCGATCTACGTGCGCAGCAGCAAGGGCGAGATGATCCAGCTCGACAACCTCATCGCCCTGTACGAGGATGTCGCGCCGCCACAGCTCTACCACTACAACCGCTTCCTCTCGGCCACCGTGTCGGCCGGACTGGCCAAGGGGCACACCATCGGCGAGGGGCTCGACGAGATGGACCGCATCGCCGCCGAGACGCTCGGCGACGACTTCCGCACGGCGCTGGCCGGCGACTCGAAGGAGTTCCGCGAGAGCTCGTCGAGCCTGATGTTCGCCTTCCTGCTGGCCATCCTGCTCATCTACCTGATCCTCGCGGCGCAGTTCGAGAGCTTCAAGGACCCGCTGGTCATCATGCTCACCGTGCCGCTGGCCATCGCCGGCGCGCTGGTCTTCATGTGGGCGACCGACCAGACGATGAACATCTTCAGCCAGATCGGCATCATCATGCTCATCGGCCTGGTGGCCAAGAACGGCATCCTGATCGTCGAGTTCGCCAACCAGAAGCAGGAGGCCGGGCTCGACAAGCTCCACGCCATCGAGGAGGCGGCTTTGCAACGCTTGCGCCCGATTCTGATGACGAGCGCCTCGACCGTGCTGGGCCTGCTGCCGCTGACCGTCGCCACGGGCGAGGGCGCCAACGGCCGCATCGCCATGGGCGTGGCCGTCGTGGGCGGCATGGTGGTCTCGACGCTGCTGACGCTCTACATCGTCCCGGCCATCTACAGCTACGTCTCGACCAACCGCATCCGCCGAACGAAAAAGAAAGAGAAAGTCTCATGATACGACCGATCCTTACCCTGCTGCTCACCGTCCTCGCCGCCCTGCCCGCCGCGGCGCAGGAGGTCCTGACGCTGCAAAAATGCCTCGAACAGGGGCTCGAACGCAACTACGACATCCGCATCGTGCGCAACGAGGAGCGCATCACCGACAACGACGCCACGGCGGCCAACGCCGGGATGCTCCCGACGGTGGACCTTTCGACGGGCTACACCGGGGCGCTGGACAACTACCGCCGCACGCAGCCCGACACGGGCGACGCCACGACCGACCGCGGCATCTACGACGGGACGTTCGACGCGGGCATCGCCCTGAACATGACCCTCTTCGAGGGCTTCCGCATCCGCACCGACTACAAGCGGCTCAAGGAGATGCAGACGATGGGCGCGCTGCGCACGCGCATCACCATCGAGGACTTCATCGCCAACCTCACGGCCGAGTACTACAACTTCGTGCAGCAGACGCTGCGCCTGCAGAACTTCCGCTACGCCGTGTCGCTCTCGCGCGAGCGCCTGCGCATCACCGCGGCCCGCTACCGCATCGGCGACTTCTCGCGCCTCGACCTGCTGCAGGCCCGCGGGGACTTCAACGCCGACAGTTCGAAATACATGTCGCAGCACGAGCTGGTGACCGCCTCGCGCATCCGCATCAACGAGCTGCTGGCCAACGAGGACCTCAACGAGCCGCTGCTGATCCACGACTCGGTGATCCGCGTCAACGCTTCGCTCACGTGGAACGCCCTGCTCGAGCGGACCCTGCGCACGAACGCCTCGCTGCTGCTCGCCGAGCACGACCGCCCGCTCACCGAACAGGACCAGAAGAGCATCCGCTCGCGCAACAACCCCTACCTGCACCTCTCG
>ENA-ORLQ01000081-ORLQ01000081.1-human-gut-metagenome-genome-assembly--contig:-NODE-81-length-10166-cov-5.26901_pt1 | contig 10166 bp, 9 predicted proteins | sample MGYA00243012_ERZ508839 | MGnify/ENA primary metagenome ERZ508839 (study PRJEB26277, sample SAMN04329783) | human gut metagenome | biome: human-associated habitat | host: Homo sapiens | place: USA...
CGCGCGTCGGCGCTCTCCGCCGTTTTCCCCCTCCCTAGCTCTCCCTTTGTCGGTGGTCTCTGTGCCCCCCGTGCCTCCTGTTGGCGCCCCACAGCTCGGGGAGCCGATCGAGCGTGTTTTCAAGACGCTGGTGCTCAAGGGCGACCGGACGGGCTATTTCGTCTGTGTCGTACCCGGAGACCACGAGGTCGACCTGAAGGCCGCGGCCCGCGTCTCGGGCAACAAGAAGGTCGACCTGATCCCGATGAAGGAGCTGCTGCCCGTGACGGGCTACATCCGGGGCGGCTGCTCGCCCGTGGGAATGAAAAAGGCCTTTCCGACGTGGTTTCACGCGACGGCGGCCGACTATCCCTTCATCTACGTGAGTGCCGGTGTGCGCGGCCTGCAACTCAAGGTCGCACCCTCGGAGCTGATTGCCTACGTGCATGGCTCGCTGGCCGACATCAGCCGCAAGGCGTGATGCGCCGGGCCGGCCGGGTGTGAGCAGCGGCCCCGATTTCAGGCGGCGCAGGTCGGCCCGAGATCGGGGTTGATTCCGGTCATGTGCTGCCGTGAGACGGCCGGCGCGCGGTGCGATGCCTTTTTTGGGCGGCGCGTGTCGATGGGTGAACGCGCATCACGACAGCCGGACTTCGGACGGCAAGCGGCGCGGGTGCGTGGTGCTGGCCCCGGACTTTGGACGGCGAGCGGCGGCGGGTGTGCGGCAGTTACTGGCCCCCTCTCGGACGACGTGTGTCAGTGGGTGAGTGAGCGGGGCTTCATCAGGTGGCTGCGCACCTGCACGAGGAAGGTCCAGAGCAGTCCCTCGCTGTAGACGATGCGGTGCTTCCAGCGATTGCACCACCAGCGGCGCGTGCGGAACCAGACGGTGCGCAGCAGCCCTCCCGCGGGCGGCGTCTCCGAAAACTCCGGCTGCAGGATGTCGGCGAGCACCCGCTCCTCGAGTGCCGGGTCCCGGTCGAAGGCGGGGATCATCCCCGCGTCCACTCCCAGGCGATCGATCGCTATGGCATTCAGACAGTTCAGGAAACGGTGCATGTTCATGCGCCGGGCCAGGACGTACAATGCTTCCCAGTCGATCCCGTTGTGGCTGTGTTCGATGAACATCGCCCAGTCGGCGACGTGCCGCATGCCGATCTCCATGGCGGCAAAGTGCGAGGCGGCATGCCGCAGCAGGAAGAGGGCGTTGAAGTTGGCCGGGGGCAGCTGCACGGGGGCGCCGTCGACCTCGACCTGTTCGGACGGCTCCTCGCGGGCGCAGCGTTGCAACTGCTCTTCGATGGGGCGGTTGGAGAGGTGGGCGTGGATGTTCAGGAAGTCGAAATGGTTTTCGATCAGAATGCCGTCGAGGGTGAAGGTCGTGTGGTGGTGGACGTCCTCGTCGAGCTGCACCTGCCGCTCGCGGCGCAGCAGCTCGTCGGCCTCCTGCTGGCGGCCGTAGAACCAGACGTCGATGTCGCCGCACGGCCGGTGTTCGGGCCGCGGGTAGGAGAGACTCAATCCGTACCCCTTGAGAAGCATCATCGGAATGCCGTGCCCGTGCATGAAGGCCGCCAGGCGGCCGATGACGCGCCGCTGCCGGGCGTAGAGCTGTTCGATGCGCTCGACGTTGAGGGCCCATTGCAGACGGATCGTGCGCGGCGGCATCGCCTCGTCGGCGAGGAGCCCCTGCGTGTGCAGCGTCTCCAGCCCGTCGCGGACGATGGCCGAGACGCCCTGTGCGGCGGCCCGGCGGCAGAGCGCCGGCCACGGATTGCCCGCCGGGAGCGTGACCGGTCCGGCCGCCCGGTCGGGATGCAGCCCGGCGCGCAGCAGCGCGAAGAAGAGTTCCCGGATGGCGGGCGGGATACCCCGGCGGCTCTTATCGGTTGCCATACATCTGTTCGTAGTAGTGTTCATACTCGCCGGAGGTGATGCGCTCCATCCACTCCCGGTTTTCAAGATACCAGCGCCCGGTCTGATAGAATCCCTACTCGCAGCGGAACTCGGGTTCCCAGCCCAGCTCGCGGCGCAGCTTCGAGGAGTCGATCGCGTAGCGCAGGTCGTGGCCCGCGCGGTCGGTGACATAGGTGATCAGCCGCTCGGAGGCCCCCTCGGGTCGTCCCAGCAGGCGGTCCGTCGTGCGGACGATCAGCCGCACGAGGTCGATGTTGCGCCACTCGTTGCCGCCGCCGATGTTGTAGGTCTCGCCGCTCTGTCCCTCGTGGAAGATGAGGTCGATGGCCCGCGCGTGGTCCTCGACGTGGAGCCAGTCGCGGACGTTCTCGCCGCGGCCGTAGACGGGAAGCGGCCGTTCGAGCCGGATGTTGTTCACCAGCAGCGGGATGAGCTTCTCGGGAAACTGGTAGGGACCGTAGTTGTTCGAGCAGTTCGTCACGACGGTCGGCAGGCCGTAGGTGTCGTGGAACGCCCGCACGAAATGGTCGGACGACGCCTTTGAGGCTGAATAAGGGCTGTGGGGGTCGTAGCGCGTTCCCTCGTTGAAAGGCTTGTCGCCGAAGCCGAGGGCCCCGTAGACCTCGTCGGTCGAGATGTGGTAGAAGCGCTTGCCCTCCCAGTCGCCTTGCCTCGCCGCGCGGGCCGCATGCAGCAGCGTCAGCGTGCCGAGGACATTGGTCCGGGCGAAGGTGAACGGATCGCGGATCGAGCGGTCGACGTGGCTTTCGGCCGCAAGGTGGATCACCCCGTCGATCGCGTAGCGGCGGAATACCTCCCCGACGGCCTCCGCGTCGCAGATGTCGCCCCGCACGAAGGTGTAGTTCGGGGCCTGCTCGATGTCGCTCAGGTTGGCGAGGTTCCCGGCATAGGTCAGCAGGTCGAAGTTGACGATCCGGTAGTCGGGGTAGCGCGTAACGAAGCGTCGCACGACGTGCGAGCCGATGAAGCCGGCGCCGCCGGTAATCAGGATATGGCGTTTCATCTTATCCGTTGTTTTTCTTCAGACGCATCAGGCAGTAGAGCATCGACTCCCGCCAGTGGGGAATCTCGAGGCCGAACGTGCGGCGCACCTTGCTCTTGTCGAGCAGCGAGTAGGCCGGGCGCAGCGCCCGCGTGGGGTAGTCGGCCGTGCGGCAGGGCTCGATGCGGCACGTGTCGTGGCCCGCGGCGCGGGCGATCTCGACGGCAAAGTCGTACCACGAGCAGGCCCCCTCGTCGGTGAAGTGGTAGATGCCCTCGCGGCCGGCGTAGTAGCCCCCCTCGACGATCGAGAAGAGCGCCAGGGCGAGGTCTCCGGCGTAGGTCGGCGTGCCGATTTGGTCCGCGACGACGTTGATGTGCTCCTTCTCGGCCGTGAGCCGCAGCATGGTCTTCAGGAAGCTGCCGCCGAACTCCGAGTAGAGCCACGCCGTGCGGAAGATGAGGGCACGGCAGCCCGTCGCGGCGATCTCCTCCTCGCCGGCGAGCTTCGTGCGGCCGTAGGCATTCAGCGGCCCCGGTGTGGCCTCTTCCGTATAGGGGGTCGAGGCGTGTCCGTCGAAGACGTAGTCGGTCGAGATGTGGATCAGCGTCGCGCCGGCCGCGGCGGCAGCCTGCGCCAGGTGGCGCACCGCCAGGCGGTTCAGCCGGTCGGCAGCCTCCTCCTCGGCTTCGGCCCGCTCGACGTTGGTGTAGGCCGCGCAGTTGATGACCACGTCGTAGCGGTGCTCCCCGAACTGCCGCCGGACGGCGTCGGCATCGGTGATGTCCAGCTCGGCGACGTCGGTGAAGGTGTAGCGGTTGGCCCCGGCGGCCCCGAGGCGGCGCAGCGAGCGGCCCAGTTGGCCGTCGGCGCCCGTAACCAGTATATCAAGCATAGTAGTCGATGTTGTAGTCGAACAGCTCCGCGGCCTCGTGCAGGGTCGGGTGGTGGCGATCCTTCTCCGAAAGGATCACCTCGCCGGGCGTCAGGCGCCAGTCGATGCCGAGCGCGGGGTCGTCCCACGCGATGGCCCCCTCGGCCTGCGGAGCGTATGGGTTGTCGCATTTGTACTGAAAGAGCGCCTCGTCGCTCAACACGGCAAAGCCGTGGGCGAAGCCGCGCGGAATGAACATTTGGAGGCGGTTCGTGTCGGTGAGTACCGCGGCGACGTGGCGTCCGAAGGTGGGCGACCCGCGCCGGATGTCGACGGCGACGTCGAGCACGCATCCCCGCACCACGCGCACGAGCTTCGACTGCGCGTCGCACCCCCGCTGGAAGTGGAGCCCGCGGACGACGCCGCGGCGCGACAGCGACTCGTTGTCCTGCACGAAGCGCACGGGGCGCACCCTGGCGTCGAATTCCCGTTGCGAATAACTCTCGAAAAAGTAGCCGCGTGCGTCGCCGAACACCTCCGGTTCGATCAGCACGACTCCCTCTATTTCGGTTTGCAGCACCCTCATCGCGTCGTCTCCTCCAGTATCTTGAGCAGGTATTGTCCGTATTGGTTCTTGCGCATCGGCTCGGCGATCTCGCGCAGCCGTTCGGCTGAGATCCACCCTTCGCGGTAGGCGATGTCCTCCAGACAGGCGATCTTCAGCCCCTGCCGCTTCTCGATCACCTCCACGAAGATCGAGGCCTCGGCCAGCGATTCGTGGGTGCCCGTATCGAGCCACGCGAAGCCCCGCGGCATGGGCTCCACGTGCAGCCGCCCGGCCTTCAGAAACTCCTGGTTGACGCTCGTGATCTCCAGCTCGCCGCGTGCCGAGGGGCGGATCCGCGAGGCGATCTCCACCACCTCCGCAGGGTAGAAGTAGAGCCCCACGACGGCGTAGTCGGATTTCGGCTCGGCAGGCTTCTCCTCGATCGAGAGGCAGCGGCCCGCGGCGTCGAATTCCGCCACGCCGTAGCGGCGCGGGTCGTCGACCCGGTAGCCGAAGATCGTGGCGCACCGCTCCTGCTCCGTGCGCCGCACGGCCTCGCGCAGCATGCCCGTGAGGCCCGAGCCGTGGAAGATGTTGTCGCCCAGCACCAGACACACCGAATCTCCCGCGAGGAACTCGCGCCCGATCAGGAAGGCCTGCGCCAGTCCGTCGGGCGAGGGCTGCTCGGCATAGGCGAAGCGCACGCCGAAGTCCGAGCCGTCGCCCAGCAGGCGCCGGAAGGCCGGCAGGTCCTCGGGTGTAGAGATGACGAGGATGTCGCGGATGCCCGCAAGCATCAGCACCGAGATGGGGTAGTAGACCATCGGCTTGTCGTAGATGGGCAGCAGCTGCTTGCTCACCCCCTTGGTGATTGGGTAGAGGCGCGTGCCCGTGCCTCCGGCCAGAACTATTCCTTTCATCGCGATGCGGGTTTGTCGGTTCAAATTCGATCAAAGGTAGCTTTTTTTTCGCAAAAAGTGTGACGGGGAAATTTTTTTTTGAGAAAATGCCCCTTTTTGTTCGGTACTTCGGGTCGAAAAGTCGGATACAAGTGTGTAATTGCGGTTTTAAGCGTCTCCGGGGCCGTTTTCCGTCGATTCGGCTTGTCGGAGAACGAATTTGCCGTCCGAAAAGTTGCATAAATAAGACTTTCTTCCTACATTTGCGTCTGGGTTTCATGGGCGGATTCTTGTGTAAAGAATCGGCTCGAAGGCCGGAGTGCGGACGTCTTGCGTGTCGTGCGGAGCGGCGGAAACTTGATTGATCACTGGCGCAATTGCCGGTGGTATCCCTGAAATACGCGCTGTCGTGAACGGATTGAATGAGATGCAACAAGTTGATTATCAAAGATGGACAACGATCTGACAGGCTGGTTTGCCGTAAGGACGATGTATCGCAACGACCTCAATGTCGGGCGGTACCTCGAGGCGCAGGGCGCCGAGGTGTTCATCCCGATGCACTACGTGGATGTGAAGCGCGGCGGAGCGGTGAGGCAGGTGCTCGAACCGGTCGTCCGCAACATCGTTTTCACCCGGACCTGCCGCTCGCTGCTCGATCGCGTCAAGAAGGAGCTGGAGTCCAAATGGGCCATCCGGCTCTTCATGAACCGCGAAACGCATGAGCCGATCCTGATTCCCGAGGAGCAGATGCGCAGCTTCATCGCCGTGGCGGGGAGCTACGACGAGCAGCTGCTCTTTCTGGGGACCGACGAGGTGAACTACAAGGTCGGGGATCGGATCCGTGTCATCGCCGGCCCCTTTCGGGGGGCACAGGGACGGCTGCTCCGGGTAAAGGGTCACAAGCGGCTGGTCGGGGAGATCGAGGATGTCATGGCCGTGGCCACGACCTACCTGCCGCCCCGGATGAGCGAGCGGATCGGATAGCCGCTTTCCGCGCTTTGTCTTCATGCCGTCTTGCCCGACCCGCTATCGTCATCCGCTCCGTCAAATGGATCGGCGGTGGAAAAACTGGCCGCATTCTGCGTCGCAGCGACGTCGGAACGGCTACCCGATTTTGAAATGTCATTCAGGTTATATTTATGTATCGACTTATCCAAAAATTTCATCTGGACCGTTATCTGAGCTCGAAGCTGGTTCTCCTGATCGACTCGGCCGTTTCGGTCGGATCGACCCTGCTGGCCTATCTGCTGGTCAGGAGTCTTGTCGTGAGCAGCGTGTTCTCCGTGCGTTACGGATTGCTGCTGCTGTTGGGCTCGTTGATCTTCAGCGTGCTGTCGTTCTATCTGTTCGGAACGCAGCGGACGATTATCCGTCACACGACGCTGCGCGAGATGTGGAAACTGGTCGCCGCCGTGGCGCTGAAGGATGCGCTGCTGTTCGCCTATGTGTTTTGGGTGCTGCCGCACGACGCACAGACCGGGCTTACGGCCGCGTCGCTGGGATTCATGATCGACATCCTGCTCACGCTCTTCCTGCTGCTGTCGATGCGGCTGATGATGATCGTGCTCTATGATCTGATCAAGTACAAGTCGATCCGGCGCGAGAACTGCAAACGGGTGCTGGTCTACGGCACGGGAGACAAGTCGGTGGCGCTGGTCGGACGGCTCCAGAACTCGCCCCACTACCGGATCGTGGGCTTCCTGACCTATGGCAAGCGGCTCAAGAATCATATTCTCGCCGACTATCCGGTCTACTATTTCGAGACGAACGACAACGTCAAATACCTTCAGGATCGCTACGACATCGACGCCGTGCTCTTCGCGACGAACGATGAGGCACAGCACGAGCAGGAGCGGCTGATCCGCCATTGCACGGAGGACGGTCTCAAGGTGCTCATCGCTCCGCCCATCGACGAGGTGATCGACGGCAAGCTGATGAAGCAGCCGATCCGCGAGATCAAGATCGAGGACCTGCTTGGCCGTGAGGAGATCAAGATCTCGATGAACGAGATCATCGCGAATTTCCGCGGCAAGACGATCATGGTGACGGGAGCCGCCGGCTCGATCGGCTCGGAACTATGCCGCCAGCTGGCGACCTTCGGAGTGAAGCAGTTGATCCTGTTCGACAACTCCGAGACGCCGATGCACAACATCCGTCTGGAGCTGGAGGAGCGCTATCCGGAACTGAATTTTGTTCCCGTGATCGGTGACGTGCGGATGATCCCGCGCCTCGATTATGCCTTCCGGACCTACCGTCCGCAGGTGGTCTTCCACGCCGCGGCCTACAAGCACGTGCCGCTGATGGAGGAGAATCCGTGCGAAGCGGTGCTGGCCAACGTGGCCGGCTCGCGCAACGTGGCGGACAAGTGCATTGAGTACGACATCGAGAAGATGGTCATGATCTCGACCGACAAGGCCGTCAATCCGACCAACATCATGGGCTGCACGAAGCGGCTGGCCGAGATCTATGTCCAGTCGCTCGGACTGGCCATCGAGGCGGGCAAGATGAAGGGGCGGACGAAGTTCGTGACAACGCGTTTCGGCAACGTGCTGGGCTCGAACGGTTCGGTCATTCCGCGTTTCCGCGAGCAGATCGCCAACGGCGGTCCGGTGACGGTGACGCATCCCGACATCACGCGTTTCTTCATGACGATTCCGGAGGCGTGCCGTCTGGTGATGGAGGCCGCGACGATGGCCACGGGTACGCAGATCTTCGTATTCGACATGGGCAAGTCGGTCAAGATCGCCGACCTGGCCCGCCGCATGATCGAACTGGCCGGTCTGGAGGTGGACAAGGATATCAAGATCGAATATACGGGACTGCGTCCGGGCGAGAAGCTCTACGAGGAGGTGCTCTCCAATACGGAGAATACGCTGCCGACGTCGCATGACCGGATCCGCATCGCGAAGGTCCGCCAATACGATTACGAGGAGGCCCGGCAGGCCGCGGCCGAACTGGAGACGCTCTCGCGGGCTGTCGAGATTCCCGACATGGTCCGTCTGATGAAGCGGACCGTGCCGGAGTTCAAGCCCAGGAACTCGCGCTTCGACGTGTATGACAAGGAGATTGAGGCGTTGGAAAAATAAATATGAAGATAGCAGTTGCCGGAACCGGCTATGTAGGCCTGTCCATCGCCACGCTGTTGGCCCAGCATCATGAAGTTGTGGCCGTGGATGTGATTCCCGAAAAGGTCGATTTGATCAATCGCCGCCAGTCGCCCATTCAAGACGAATACATTGAGAGGTATCTGGCGGAGAAATCGTTGCATCTGAAGGCCACGCTCGACGGGGCGGCCGCCTATCGTAATGCGGAGTATATAGTTATAGCTGCTCCGACAAATTATGATCCCGTAAAGAACTATTTTGATACGAGTCATGTCGAGGAGGTGATCGATCTCGTATTGTCGGTGAATCCCGAGGCTGTGATGGTCATCAAGTCGACGATCCCGGTCGGTTATTGCCGTTCGTTGTACATCAAGTATTATCGTCAGGGCATCAAACGCTTGAATCTGCTTTTTGCTCCGGAGTTTCTGCGTGAAAGCAAGGCCTTGTACGACAACCTTTACCCGAGCCGGATTATTGTCGGTTATCCGAAGATCATCGACAATGAGCAGTTCCGCGAGGAGAACGAAGCCATCCGGGCCATTGACGACATTCCGTTTCTGGAGCAGGCGGCGCATCGTTTTGCCGATCTGTTGAAGGAGGGTGCCATCAAGGAGGATATCCCGGTACTTTATATGGGTATAAAAGAGGCTGAAGCGGTCAAGTTGTTTGCGAACACCTATTTGGCGCTGCGTGTCAGCTATTTCAACGAGTTGGATACCTATGCCGAGGTCAAGGGACTGGATGCAAAGGCGATCATTCAGGGTGTGGGACTCGATCCCCGTATCGGCACGCACTACAACAACCCGTCGTTCGGTTACGGAGGGTATTGCCTGCCGAAGGATACGAAGCAGCTGCTGGCCAACTATCAGGATGTGCCGCAGAACATGATGACGGCCATCGTCGAGAGCAACCGCACCCGCAAGGATTTCATTGCCGATCAGGTGCTCCGCAAGGCGGGCTATTATAGTTATGGAGATGGTCTGTATGATGCTACAAAGGAAAACTACATTACGATTGGAGTCTTCCGTATGACGATGTAGTCGAATTCGGACAATTTCCGGCAGAGCTCGATTCAGGGCGTCATGAAGCGCATCAAGGCCAAGGGGGCCACGGTAATCATCTACGAGCCGACGTTGGAGGACGGGACGACCTTCTTCGGCAGTACGGTGGTGAACGATCTGGCAAAATTCAAGCAGGAGAGTGCGGCCATCATTGCCAACCGTTACGATTCGTGCCTGGATGATGTGGCCGACAAGGTTTATACACGGGATATTTTCAGAAGAGATTGAACTTTTTTAATACAGGAGCACACCCAATTGAAGGCCATGATGGTCGAATTGCCTGAGAGTTGTGATTTCGAAATGTATAAAAAGTTCGCACTGATTCAGTCTGCTATGTCTTTTTCACTGAGAATTTAAGAAGAGGAAAAAGATGTGTAAGGTTCAAATAAAGACTTTAATGCCGATTAAATACTATTTCATGCCTTGGAATAGGTAAGATACTATTGATTAGTTAATAAGAAATAATTATAAGTTTATAAGTATTATGAGTATTTTCAAAGACAAAGTCCTGTTGATAACAGGCGGTACGGGAAGTTTCGGTAATGCGGTTTTGCGTCGCTTCCTCAATTCTGATATCAGAGAGATTCGTGTTTTCTCTCGTGACGAGAAGAAACAGGATGATATGCGCCATTTCCTCCAGGCAAATCGCCCCGATGTTGCACACAAAGTCAAGTTCTATATAGGAAACGTGCGGAGTCGTGAAGCGGTGGATTTCGCAATGAACGATGTAGATTATGTCTTTTCCGCTGCTGCGCTTAAACAAGTGCCATCTTGCGAATTCT
>ENA-ORLQ01000088-ORLQ01000088.1-human-gut-metagenome-genome-assembly--contig:-NODE-88-length-9695-cov-4.54606_pt1 | contig 9695 bp, 9 predicted proteins | sample MGYA00243012_ERZ508839 | MGnify/ENA primary metagenome ERZ508839 (study PRJEB26277, sample SAMN04329783) | human gut metagenome | biome: human-associated habitat | host: Homo sapiens | place: USA...
GAATAACTTTGGTAATAAGGGATAAAAACACTACTTTTGCAAATAAGAAAAGCGTTCTTTTGATTAGTGCAGAACATTGTAGAATATAGAAGCCCGCTGGTTTCCATATCGTTACCTGTTAAGCTGACAATCTTTGTAAGTTCCTTGTTTTCAATGGGTAAGAAGACTTGATATGTCTTGCGAGGTGGAAGGTGATGTGCTTCGTGATGCCCGCCTTCATGCACCATTCGCGCAGCGCGAGGTTGTGCCAGGCGGAGTATTTCAGCCCCGAGAAGACCCGCTCGTCGGCCCTGCCGCGCGGCCCCATGTAGCGCACGGCCTGCTCGGCGATGTCGAGGTACTCCAGCCCGCGGGTCTTCTTCTGGCGGAAGACCACGCGCGTGCCGCCGTCGAACTCCTGCACCTCGCCCCACGTCAGCTTGTTGATGTCGCTCCAGCGCATGCCCGTCAGACACGAGAAGATAAAGGCATCCTTCAGCACCGGGTAGGAGCAGTCGGTCTTGACCAGCCGCTGCAACTCCTCGACCGTGAGGTATTCGCGGTGGACATCCTCCGTCCGCGTGGCCTTGACCCCCATGGCGGGCGATTGGGGGACGATCCCCTCCTCGACGGCCCGGTTCAATGCCGCCTTGAACTTCAGAAAGTAGCTGTTCTGGCTGTTGGCCGAGAGGGCGGTGCCGCTCTTCGTGCGGGCCTCCTTGGCGAGGTAGTTGCGGAACCCCTCGACGAACCTTCGGTCGACCCGCTCGAAGGTGGTCTGCGTGCCCGCGTAGGCAATCAGGTGTTTCAGCATGCTGTCCCAGTTGCCCCAGTTACCGGGTGAATCCTTGCGCTGCTCGACCATCCCGCGGATAAACTCGACCAGGTTGGTGCGGATCTTGAACGGCACGGCGAACCCGTACTGTTCGTTCTGCTCGTCGAGCAGCCGTTTGGCCTTGACCTTCTCGGCCATCTCAAGGTTGATCTTGTCGTGGTAGAGGAAGTATTCGAGGGTCTCGAATCTGCGGCGGTGTTTGATCCGCCCCTCCTCATCGCGCGTGTAGCCATAGTAGTACTCCAGCACCAGCGAGGTGAGTCCCGTCGAGCGCTGCGGTTTCTGATGAAGTTTGATTTCCATGGTGTCGAGGTTTTGGTTCAGGGCAAAGATAGGAAAATATTTTTTACACTTTTTTACACCTCGGCGTTTCCAAGGTGTAAATGGAGTGTAAAATTTACACCTCGAAGGCTAAAATGAACTCTAGAAAATCGCTCGATTTTCTGTTGTAATTTGTTGATTTATTGATGATTATTCTGCGTTTTGCTTGATTTTTCTTCGGTCGAGTTACTTTCCGATGCAAAACGTGAAATTAAATCATTATATTGCTGTATTTGAACGTGTTGTTTTACTCTGTAAAATCTGTGAGCAACAAACCAGCAACAGAATTGAAAGCCTTGCTATTGAAAGCGGTTGCATTAGGGAATAAAGATAGCAATTTCAAAGTTACTTGTATAACGTTCGTGATTATTTCACCGATTGTTTCTCTCCAATGTCGGATGCAGACACGAAAAAGGGCGGTCGCCGCCGCCCATAGTTTTATTTGTAACTTGTCTTCTTGTCTGCCGTAAATAGGTTTTTATAAACGTCAAAAGCAACTTCAAAATAGCAACTTTCGATGAGTTCTCTTCAAAATAGCAACTTTCGATGAGTTCTGACATAGCGTGAGGATATAATAGGAACCGGACAACATCACGCCCGTCAGACCCGACTACACGTTTTAATACGATAAAGTATAGCAGGGGATATTCCGATTTCCAATAACGCTCTGCATAATCCTCGCCATTGGTTCGTGCGTATGATTTATACATTGTTTCAGATGACGAGCAAAGGGTTTCGCCGAGCGATAGGAAAAACGGGAATGAATATTCGGCATGGCCTTTGAACATTTTATGATAGAATCGAGGTGTGATTGTAATTACCTGTCCGGGTTCAATATTGCTCATGCTGCTATAATCGGCTTCGGATAAAAGAGCAGCCATTATCATTCGTGATACAATCCATTCCGTTTGTAAAACAGGGTAACGCCAGCTGTATTCTTTGAAATCACAAAAAAGGTATCGTCGTCCTGCATACTCTCCGATGAATAGGCTGTTGAAATTATCGACAGCAACACCCTCGCCAAGATAAACGAGTGTCGTGTTTTTGCGGCTTTCCCATTTCCCTGTTTTTCGGTCTTGCTGCCAATATAAGGCCGATTTTATTTCCTTTGATTTTGTCGCCAGTTGTGCCGGAGCTGCATTGTTTCTATCCTGCGCCATACAGTTTGTAGAGAATGCAATTACGGCCAAAATAATTATGGACAGTTGTTTCATATTATATACCTGATTTTAAGATTAAATATTCGACTTTTCTCAACCGGTCGAGGTATTCCATTTCCGCAGGGAATACCTCTAACGCCCTTATAATTACTCGCCTTTCGTTGTGGTAATCTTTCTGTTTCCGGTATAATATCATCAATCGTTTGTATGCGTGGTGGGCTGTATAACCGAGGGATATATTGATTTCATACGTGGCTATGGCATCTTCTATTTTCCCCATTTTTTCATAGGCAATACACCTGTTGTTGAGTTCTACACAATGTTGGAGAGCTGTTCCACGCTTGCGGTTCTCTGCTTGAATATGGGATAATTGTTCCCGTGTGATTGAACCTCCGAGGCTAAATTTTTTGTTTAGAGGAGGTGGGGATTGACGCTTTGAGTTGTGGATGCCTTGCAACACGCCGCCGATAACGGCGACAACCAACCCGAATAATATGAAATAGAAGAATGCGCCCATATTTTGTCGTTTTGGCGATACTATCGCCTTGACAGAGCGCACGCAAAAGAAGCGTGGGCATTCCTGTTGGTTTAGAGGTATCGCCAAACACCTGAAGCCCTAACAAGGAAAATGCCCACGCATATACGCAGGCATCTACCATTGCTTTTAAGGGCTTCGATGAAATTGGCGATTTCCTAAACCTCAAAACAATAGCAAACGCTATATTACAATATTTTGCCCCAAATATAAACAAAGTTTTTGATATGGACAGGGGTTCCGGTTTAGAATATTGTTTGTTGTTCAATCAGATAAATCGCCGGACAACGGCAAAAATCTTTTTCCGATACACGACCACAATAATTGCCAGCACAATCCAAAAGACTCTCATCTGTGTTTGTTGCCACCAAGTCAATTCTCGTTCGACCGCTCTCATCTGTGTTTGTTGCCACCATGTCAATTCTCGTTCGACCGGTACGGCCTTTTCTACAATTTTGTCCCTATACACAAGACTATCTCGGTAGACTACCTCTTTTTCGGTCGGTACGGGCTTTTTCTGCGGCTTGTTTGCCAGCGAGTGGAACAATGCCCCGTCGGGAGTTATTCGAGCGTCAGAAACGGCGTATGACGTTTCCAAATGGCTCGTTGTATCTCGGACTGTCTGACGCTCGCTTTCAATCGGAACCTCGACAAACACCGTGTCAGGGATATACTCGGTACGGACAACTGTTTCCACCCGCACGCTGTCTTGTGTAGAGGAGGTAAGGTGGCGGGTCGGGCAACAGCCGACTACCGCCAGCAGGATTATAAAAAATACTATAATTTGAAGTCGTTTCATGTTTGTTTGTTATTTTTGTGTCATTATGGAAACAAAGGAGTTAAATCAGTCGATTATGTCTGTAATCGAATACAATGCGGCTGGGAATTCGGAAGATACTTGCTAAAAAGGCGAGTATCTATCCCAGCGGTGGCGATTTCCATATTACTCAGCCCCAATACCTCAGTCCTATTTACGCCGATTGCGGCCATGCCCTCGAAGAAATCGGAAAGAGGGAAGCGGACAGGCAACTTGATAATAGGGTGAAAGAATCCAATATCAAATATGCCCGTCGAGCCTTTTGGATTTCAGTAGGGGCACTCATAGTGGCTGCGACCTCGCTTGTTTGGCAACTCATCCAAGCGACAGCATGAACGATAGGAAAGCCAATGCTAATGCTGTCAAAGCTATGATATATGCCCTATCTACAATCTGTTCGTAGGTCGGTTTCTTTTTCTTCACGTTTCTCATACGATTTCGATTTTGATAGGCTCCCCTCTGTCGGAGGCTGCTTTGAGTATCTCGTACACCTTACGGAACGTGGCCGTCGAGTTCAGTACCTTGCCGACCTCTTTGTTTTCGCCGACCAAGATGCATCCTGCGCTGTCCTTTGCCGTGTTCCCGATGTGGATTAGGATGCCGTCGAAATGGGGAACGTCAAGCAGTCTCGGCAAGTATCCGTCGCAGAACTTGTACTGCGCCTTGTCTTTGTACTTCGGCGACTGTACTTTCAGCGTGATGTCGTATGTCCCGTATGGGATAGCGGTTTCGGCGTACACTTTCTTTTCCCCGTTGTCAAAGACCCCGTTTTTGTTCAGGTCTCGCACGGTGTCCTCAATAGTGTCGCATACTTTCTGCCCGTCGATATATAAATGGCCGATAGTGTAGGCCGGTTTCAGGGCAATTCGTTTGAGTGTAAGTTTCATATCTTAGATAGTTAGTTGGATAGTAATGTTGCGATTTGAACTCCGCACTTTCGGATAGTTTTCCCTACGGCAGATGCGTCCATTTGTTTATCTCCGCAGAATGATATTCCCAATACGCCGAGCGGTTTATCACCTTGATATAAGGCAAGTAAGGCTATCTCGTTTACGTCGTTGGACTTGAATTTGTAATAAAGCCGTTCGTCAAATTCACGCATTGATTCTATATGTCCGTAGAAATATCCGTCCTCGAAAATTTTAGCTATAAAAGGGTACTTTGATAAACTGAAATCGGTATATTCTTCATCTACATTCAGCACACCGTCGGAAACCGCTTCAATACGCATATCGCCGTACAGGAATGGCAATCCCGTAGTGAGATTTTTCGCTCCGTTGTGTAGTTCGATGAGCCAGACCCGGTCAGCATCGAGCGTTGGTAGTATGCGGTTAAATATCATCCGTATATTTGCATCGGCACTCATACGGCGTGATACAGCGTCGTTGTGTTGCTCTGTTTGCACCTGTTCCATTTTGTCGAGCAGGTAACGAGGATTCAGGGCAAAAAATACGACATATCCCGTGATTAGTAGGATAAATAAACTTTTCAAAATGGAGAAGAAGCCGAACTTCTCTTGCAAGTGGAGTAGCTTTTGAAGCCACCCGATACCCTTTTCGATTTTTTCCTGCATATCGTTTTGTTTTTAATGATAAGGCAAAGGTAAATAAAGTGATTGTATTATAATCATTATTGCGCAAAAATTAAAGCACGAGCCAATCATTAAGGTTGATGATTTGAAACATGAATGAACCGTCATTGGCGGAGGAATCATCGCTGACCTCTGCGATAAAATACGACGTTCCAGCTTCGAGTAAAGTAGCTTTCATCAGACCGCTGCCATATCCGGTCATCATCACGATATAACTCCCGGTTATCAGCCCCCAATTTGACGGAAAATTTACTCGGTATTTCCCTGTTCCTTGACGGCTTACGCTCAATGTACTTGCATTGTCGTATGACTTGTAGCTAATAGATGCTCCCGATGAATATCCGGTTACAATACCTTGGGCAAGCACGTTCAATTTTCTGCCGTATTTTGATGTGGTCATCAAATTGATTCGGTTCAATACAATCCAGCCATAAAACTGCGTCGATGTACCATATCCCATCAACTCTACACACTCACGAGATAGCGATATGGCCTTTTTTTGTGTTCCGTCTTCATAGAAATACTTGCCACTTGGAGCCGAATATTCTATCGATCCCGTTGTAATTTCACTGCCCCACCTATAATTGGCGATGCACATACGCCTACCGCTTTGTTCTACTCCCCATTCCAAAGTACCAACTGTAACCCAACCGCCGCCGGAGGCAATCGGCACTACGTTGTCGTGAGTGGATTGTTTGCCGCCTATCACGATAGAATCAGTTTCCCTGACAAACGGTGAGCGGAGAGAACCTTGTATCAGTATGTCTGTAAATGTTCCTCCGTTGGCTTTGATGTTTCCAGCAGAATCCCATGTGATGTTCCCTTTGGCGAGTTGGCCGGAACCGTCCACGCCGCTGAAATAAATCATCGTTTGCCCTGCGGTGTTTGCAATCTGTATGGTCGCATTTTTCATCGACAGCACATTGGCGACTGAGGCGTTCCAATCTATGTAGGTCTTGTCATTGCCGATGCGGAACGCATTGTTCAGAAAATCCATGAAATTCTTGCCGTTGGCCGATGCCACTTTGTTCGTTATGACTTGCCCCGGCAATACCTCCGTAAAACCGTATAGAGAAACGTAGCTGCGCTCTCCGTCATACTCGCTGTTCAGTACGCCCATGAGCAAGTGATAATATCCGGCCACGCCCTCCATTGCGATAGCCTGTTCGCTGATGTAAAACGTGCCGGTCTTGGCCGTTTTGCTGACTTTTGCGTAGAGGTAGTATTTTTTTGTTCCGTCGGTCAGCGTCGGCGTGGTAAAGGCGGGGAGCGACCAAAACTTATACTCGTCGGCTGCATGGCTTGACGATATGGTGTCGATGCCGAGCGTGTAGTGCTGGATGATACCGGCAGGAACAGACAGCACCTTTGTCGCCTGATTGTACGTTACGTTATGGACAACGGGGGACGGGTTCGTCATGCTATTGACGAACTCAAATTGCAGGCTCTTGTCGCCGATAAGCATAGCCATAGTTTTTACGGCTATGGGGTTTATGGAGTTCGAAAAATTATCGAGCAAGGCATCGCCTAACATTTCGATAGTTTCCATAGAATCCCGATACCGGCGTTTGGTGAACTGCAAAGCCTCTTTGTGGAGGGTATCCATAACCACCTCGTTACTTTCGATTTTCCGCAGATCACTCGATACCGTTCGCCCGACGGTAGAGTTTGACAATTCTATTTCGGGGCTGTGGGGATTATTGATGTAATCCTTTATCCCGATAATCCTGACAAGCACTCCCTCCGGCTGGAACCGCTCGTCGGAGAATTGAACGAACCCGCCCAACTTTATCATACCGCCGATATTGAGCCAATCTTTCTTCGCCCATATCCCGTCCAATTCGCCCGTGAACGTGAATTTCTGTTCTTCGTTATCGTACAGGTATTTCACCCCCTGCCGGAACATGTCCCACGATGCTCCGGTTTTTGTGGCGTTGTCGCAGATGTACGCTGCAGGCAGCATACAATGAAATACGGCGTATGTATCTCCGACTTGGGGGATATAATTTCCGCCTGGCATCGTTTGTCCGTCTATATCCTGCGGGACGATTTCAAACCGGCGGGCGGCTTTCCCTTCTTTGGCATTGTGGATATACTTTGCCTCGAATTCCTTTCCGGCCAACATTCCCGTCTGTGGAATAATTGTCAGCGTTTCGCCCTCAATCAGACAGTCCTCGAAATTCAGCGATGCCGGTATGCTGCTATCTACAATGTCGTAAAAATGCTTGCTGGCATCAACCACCGTAACGGCACTTATTGTCCCCACACGGGAGGGGTATATTTCCGAACAATCGAGGCTATCTTCTGCCTGTGAGGATAACGGTTTATCGGCACGGCGTATGGAGAACCCGTCCGCATCCGTTTGATAGGTTCGAGCCTTACTGCTGTCAAATCCCTGTTCGCCTTCGAAGTGTTCACCGTCGAACCGGATTGTTTGGCTTTTGGGCAACAGCAATTCGGAACTTCCGTATTGGCTGGCGTCGATGTTTTGTTCCCCGCCCTGAATATATAGAATTTCGATAGGCGTAGAATCTTCGTAGTTGGAGCGTCCGATGCCGGGCTTAAATCCGTTCCCTTTACCATACGATAACGGCAGCGGGTTGTCCCTGTTGTACTCGACTTTCCACAACGACACCTGCTTACCGACAAATTCGTACTCCGTTTCCCATTCATCAGCCATTTGGGATAGTGCGTCGATGCAATACGCATGATTGTACGATATGGTCTTTTCGGGAGCGTCAATGCACCGTCCGATAGTCCAACCGCTGTCCCGCTGGTTCATATTATCCACGAACATTTGCAGGTGTTCGATAGGTTTGGCCGTCAGCGGGAATTTCAGCCGTCTATCTACGGGGTTCCTGAATTTCCACTTGCCCGCCTTTGCCTGCGGTGAATCGAATACGACGGTGTACTCGAAATAGCGGCTGTGCTTCATCGTCAGGCTCTCGGGCTTTTCGAGCGTGTAGGTCTCGTTCTCATAGACACAATACGCCCCGATAGGTATTTCGACGTGTTCCGCCAGCGAGAAATAGAGCGTCAGATTATGGTCGCCCTTTATAGCCCGATAGCGGTAGCTGCTGTCATCGACCTGTATGTTGAGTATTTCGATGTTGTTATGGAGAATTTTCATCACGTAAATTGGTATATCTTCCCGTTGCCACACTTGGTGCAGCGGATTGTGGTTATAAACGGAAATTCCTCTTTAGGAATTTGATCGAGAACACTTTTAATGGCGGATGAGTTTGTGAAAAACTTACCCTCCGTACCGTTCTGCGTGAACTTAATGAGATACCGACCTTCCCCGTGTTGTGTTTTCATTCCGGGGATAAAGTCGATAACTTCTATTTCGCTGTTCAGAACGTCCGTGATAGACACCTGTTGGCAGTTGAAAATCTTGCGGTCGTCCTGCTGCTTGATACCGAGTTCGCTGAAACGCTTTGCCATATTACTGGATATTTAGGGTTGCACAATCGTCGGCGATTTGACGGTTGATAGCTGCCCGCTCGGATAAAGATATTTAGGGTTGCACAATCGTCGTCGATTTGACGTTTGATAGCTGCCCGCTCGGATAAAAAGGCTTTGTATGCAGCGATTTTCGGCTGGGCATCGGTACTCGATTTAGCCCCGTATATCCCCATTGTCGCAGCGTTGTACTCGTTGATAAGTTTCTGCTCGTAATCCCTCGGCCATAAATGGTTGATTACGGCCTCGGTCAGTTTGTCGCTCGTTACCGTACCCCACACGACAACCTCCTGACACTCCCATTTCGTTGTGGTTTCCTCCGTGTCAGCTCCGGCGGGTATTTCGACTTCTTTAATGTCCCAACGGTAGGTGTAAGAACCGTCCCCGTTTGCCTCGTAGATAGAGGGCTTTTTGTCATAGATTGCCATAGAAACTCGGTTTAATTATGGTTTTCAATAAATGTTTGGAATTGCTGTGTTTTGCCCAGCCGAGCCAACTGCACACTCCCTGTTTGTAGTCTTTGGCAGATAGGTTGGGCTGCTTGTTAAGCCGGGCAACGGCACGGCAAAAATTCTTCTTGATGCTCATGCGGATTAGCTTGTGTTCGTGGTAGAAAACGAACCCGACGAAAACCAGCCCCCGCCCGTGCTTATCGCTGCGAATATTAGCGATAGGGAATACCTGGTAATTTGCTTGTGTTCGTGGTTGATAACGATCCCGACGAAATCCAGCCCCCGCCCGTGCTTATCGCTGCGATTTTTAGCGATAGGGAATACCTGGTAATTTGCCTTTATCGTCAAATGCAGGTTGTCACGGAGATAGGCATCTATCTGTGTGAGTAAATCATGCAGGAACGCCTTGTCCTTGTGCAGAAAAACCATGTCGTCGGCATACCTGAAATAATATTTGACACCGACCTCCTCTTTTATCCAATGGTCTAAGTATGCGAAGAACAGGTTGGCGGAATATTGGGTCAGGAAATTGCCGATAGGGGC
>ENA-ORLQ01000089-ORLQ01000089.1-human-gut-metagenome-genome-assembly--contig:-NODE-89-length-9600-cov-5.21781_pt1 | contig 9600 bp, 9 predicted proteins | sample MGYA00243012_ERZ508839 | MGnify/ENA primary metagenome ERZ508839 (study PRJEB26277, sample SAMN04329783) | human gut metagenome | biome: human-associated habitat | host: Homo sapiens | place: USA...
GATGATGACCGGGTTGGGCAGCCGCTCGTAGTAGCGCGTATGCTCGATCTGCTCGCGGTTCTCGAAGGGCTCCTCCTTTGTGTCGGTGGGCGACGAGAAGTCGGCGAGCTTGCGGTTGAGTTCGGCCTTGAGTTCGGTCGAGATCTGGTTGGCGCGGCGGGCGATGATGTTCACCGTCTTGTAGATGTTGCCCGTCTCCTTGTCCAGATCCACCAGCTTGCGCGTGATGGTGTTGTTGGGAATGTTCTTCTTGATTTCCATCTCTATATGTTGTTGTCCTTGTTGTTGCGGTCGAGGTAGTTGCGGGCCTCTTCGGCCAGCCGGTCCAGACGCCGGATGTGCGTCGATTCGGGGAACTCCTCCTTGAAGGAGAGGTACGAGTCGAGCATCGAGAGGTAGCGGTCCGTCTGCTTGCTTGCGATGGAGTTGCTGGCCAGGCGGTAGCTCGAATCGACGATCAGGTACATGATCTCCTCGCGGTGCTTGCTGTCGGGGTACTGCTTCAGGGCGTTCTTCAGCGCCGTGATGGCCGACTTGTAGCGTCCGATCTTGTAGTAGGTGTAGGCGTTGATGTAGACCTTGTCGTGGAGCCGTTCGGTCAGCTCTCGGTTGATCTGCTTGAACTGCTCGATGTTGTCGCTCAGGGGGTAGTGCGACATGAACTCGTTGATGGCGATCAGCGCCTGCCCCGTGACGGTCTGGTCGCGCGAGGGACCCGGAGCGAGGTAGTAGAAGCAGAGGGCGTACATCCCTTCGGCATCCTCGATGAAGGGGCTGCGGCCGAACTTGCGCCGGAAGTCCTCGAACAGGGTCGACGCCGTTTCGTAGTCGCGGTTCTTGAACTTGCAGCGGGCGTTGTAGAACGAGATGGTGTCCTCGCGCATGGTGCCGGCATAGTAGTGCTGCACCCCCTCAAAGAGGGTCGAGGCCCGCTGCCACTTCTCCTTTTGGTAGTACTCCAGCGCCTTGGCATAGATCGGGTCGGGTTGTCCGCTCTTGAGCAATGCGTTGATGCCTCCGCAGCTGCTGAAGAGTGCGGTGGCCGCCACGGCGCAGAGGGCGTATAAGAAGTTCTGCTTCATCGGAATGAAAAAGTTTACGGCGCTTTATCGCGCAAAGTTACGCATAAATTAACGAATTGCAAAAAAAATTATTGCCTGCGGCCGGGCGGCGGAGCGGGGCGGCAACGGCTAATTTTCGACTCTTTGCTCCTTTGACCCTTCGCCTCTTCGCCTCTTCGCCCCTTTGTCCCTTCGCACCCCGGACGGCCGGGGCCCGGACTTCGTGCGGAGCCGCCGTCCTCCGTTTCCGGGTTCGGGCCTTCTTTTCCGACCCGCGTGCCTCGGCATCGGACGGCGCTTTCCGGTGTGGAGGTCGTATTTGTGGTGCCCCCCTCTTGCGGAGGGCCTCTTGCCCTCATCCGTCGCTCTCCGGTGCGGCACTACTCTCTCTCCGTCTCTCCCCGGTGCGGCTGTACTCTCTCCCCTGTGCGGCGGCGGCCGACCGTTAGGCGAAGAGCGTCGGGCGGGGCGGGGCGTCGGCTCCTCCGCCAGCCTTCGCATGCCCGCAACCGCCTGACGGCCCGAAGGTCCCGCCCTGCGGATGAAAGGCGAAAAAAGATTTGGAAATTCGGAATATCCTTTCTATCTTTGTCCAAGCAATGCAACGGGGTTCTGGCCTTCACCGGCCAGGATTCTTATTTTTATGTAACTTGAATTATGGCAAAAGAGACTATTTATCTGACGGCGGAAGGGTACAAGAAGCTCAAGGAGGAGCTCGACCACATGCGTTCCGTCGAGCGCCCGGCGATCTCGGCAGCCATTGCCGAGGCGCGCGACAAGGGCGACCTGTCGGAGAATGCGGAGTACGACGCCGCCCGGGAGGCCCAGGGCCTGCTTGAGATGCGCATCGCCAAGCTCGAGGATACGATCGCCAATGCCCGGGTGATCGACGAGTCGAAGATCGACAAGAGCAAGGTGCAGATCCTGAGCAAGGTGACCCTGCTCAACCACAACAACAACAAACAGATGGTCTATACGATCGTCGCCGAACACGAGGCCAACCTGCGCGAGGGCAAGCTCGCCATCGGCACGCCGATCGCCAAGGCGCTGCTCGGCCACAAGAAGGGCGATCGCGTGGATGTGCAGGTTCCGGCCGGCACGATCCACTTCGAGATCCTCGACATCAGCATCTGATGCGCCCGTTCGCGGGGACGGGCGCCGCATTGCCCGCCCTCCCCGTGCGGAAGCGGGTGTGACAAATATCCCCATTTTCAGGTTTTTTTACGGGGCCGCCCTTGTGCGGTCCTTTTTTTTGCTACCTTTGCCGTCAAACGCGGAAAAGACGCCCGCGCCGATGTGCGGCCGCAGCGTTACCGCCCCGAACCATGACAGGAACCCCGCTCCAACGACTTTTTGCCGGGCTGATGCTCGCGATCCTGTGTGCCGCCGGCACCGGGCAGCAGATCCACATCTACACGGAGGATCCGCAGCACTTCGCCGCCTTCTGCCCGGCAGACGGTGCGGAGACGACGGACGACGGCGCTTTCTCGGCGCGGCACGACGTCGACAACTTCTGCTTCTGCCCCTACATGGGCGCTGCGGTCGCCGAACCGGAGTTCCGTGCCGTGGTGCTCGGCGTGCTCGAGACGTTCGTCACGAGCTGCCGGTGCGGCGCGGTGCAGCGGGTGCTCTCGCTGCGGGCCCCTCCGGGTCTCTGACCCTGCCGAAAGTTCTTTCGGACGGTCCTTTCCGAGCCTTTTTATTTTCCGATTCATGCCGCGCGGACGATTCCGTGCGGTCCACCCCTTTCAACGACATATTTCTACTTTATGAAACCGCATATCCTGCTGGCACTCCTTGCCGTGTGCCTCTGTACGGGTGCGTCGGGCGCCGAGGCCCCCACCCGGAAAAATACCGATGCCAACCTCTTCGGCCATGTCGTCGACCGCGACACGCACGAACACATCCCCTATGCCACGGTCGCCGTACAGGGCACGACCTTCGGCACGACGACCGACGCTTCGGGCCACTATTTTCTCAAGAACCTGCCCGAGGGCGGCCTGACGGTCGAGGTCCGCGCCCTGGGCTATGCGCCGCAGCAGGTGACGGTCACGATGCGCCGCGGCGAGAGCCTCGAACAGAACTTCGAGGTCGAGCAGAGCGGCATCTCGATGGACGAGGTGGTCGTCTCGGCAAGCCGTTCGGCGACGCTGCGCCGTGAGGCCCCGGCGCTCGTCAGCGTCCTCGACGCCGACCTCTTCGCGCGGAGCAACGCCGCCTGCCTGGCGCAGGGGCTCTCGTTCCAGCCCGGCGTGCGCGTCGAGGACAACTGCCAGAACTGCGGCTTCACGCAGGTGCGCATCAACGGGCTCGACGGCCACTATTCGCAGATTCTGGTAGACTCGCACCCCGTCTTCTCGGCCCTGACGGGCGTCTACGGACTCGAGCAGATCCCCGCGAACATGATCGAGCGCGTCGAGGTGCTGCGCGGCGGCGGCTCGGCGCTCTTCGGATCGTCGGCCATCGGTGGCACGATCAACATCATCACGCGCGAGCCGACGCGCAACTCGGCGCAGCTCTCCCATACGCTCACGTCGCTCGGCGGCAGCAGCTCCTACGACAACAATACGATGCTCAACGCCTCGCTCGTCTCGGAGAGCGGCCGTGCCGGGCTCTGCGTCTTCGGGCAGAGCCGCCACCGCTCGGGCTACGACCACAACGGCGACGGCTTCACCGAGCTGCCCGTGATCGAGAGCAGCTCGGTGGGCATGCGCTCCTACTTCCGCACGGGGGCCTATTCGCGCATCACGGCGCAGTACCACCACATCGGCGAGTACCGCCGCGGCGGCGACCGGCTCAACCGCCCGCCGCACGAGGCGCTCATCGCCGAGCAGGTCGACCACGCGATCGACGGCGGCAGCCTCTCGTTCGACGCCTCGTCGGCCGACCGCAGCAACCGCGTGAACGCCTACGTCTCGTTCCAGAATACGGCCCGCAAGAGCTACTACGGCAGCAAGCAGGACCCCGATGCCTACGGCACGACGCACGACGTCACGGTCGCCTCGGGCCTCCAGTATGTCCACGCCTTCGAGCGGCTGTGGTTCATGCCCTCGGAGCTGACCGTCGGGGCCGAGTACAGCTACGACGGGCTCTCGGACCGCTCGATCGGCTACGGCATCGAGACCGACCAGCGGGTCCACATCGTCGGGGCCTACCTCCAGAACGAGTGGCGGACGAAGCGCTGGTCGCTGCTCCTGGGCGGGCGGCTCGACAAGCACAACCTGGTCGACCACGTGATCTTCAGCCCGCGCGTCAACGTGCGCTTCAACCCCTCCGAAGCGGTGAACCTGCGTGTGAGCTACGCCGGGGGCTACCGCGCCCCGCAGGCCTTCGACGAGGACCTGCACATCGCCATCGTGGGCGGCGAGCGGGTGCGCATCCGCCTGGCGGACGACCTGAAGGAGGAACGCTCGCACAGCGTGAGCCTCTCGGCCGACCTCTACCACGCGTTCGGCAGCGTGCAGACCAACCTGCTGGTCGAGGGCTTCTATACGCGGCTCGACGACGTCTTCGCGCTGCGCGATCTGGAGGATACGGCCGACGGCGGCAAGATCAAGGAGCGCTACAACGGCTCGGACGCCACGGTCGCCGGCGTGAATATCGAGGGGCGGGCGCTCTTCACCCGCTGGTTCGAGCTGCAGGCGGGCATGACGTGGCAGCGCAGCCGCTATGCCAAACCCGAGCAGTGGAGCGAGGACCCCGACGTGCCGCCCGTGCGGCGGATGTTCCGCACGCCCGACCTCTACGGCTACTTCACCGCGGCGCTGAAGCCCGTGCGCCGGCTGGCGGTCGACGTGACGGGCACCTGCACGGGCGAGATGCTCGTGCAGCACATGGCCGGCTCGGGCGTCGCGCAGGATGTGGCGGTCACGACGCCGCGTTTCCTCGACCTGAACGTGCGGATTGCCTACGACGTGCCCCTTTACCGGGAGGTGACCATGCAGCTCTACGGCGGCGTGCAGAACCTCTTCAATGCCTACCAGCAGGATTTCGACCGAGGCGCCGACCGCGATTCGGGCTATGTTTACGGTCCGTCGCTGCCGCGCAGCTGGTTCGTCGGCGTGAAGTTGAGCTTCTGACGCTCTGCTCCGGCCGCCGGCCGCCGGGAGTGTTTCCCGGAGCGCCTCCCGGGAGCGGCGCCGGAGCTTTGTCCCGCCCGGACCCGGTATGAAAAAGGCGGCCCCGACACAGCGTCGGGGCCGCCTTTTTTGCGGATTGCACGGAGCGACGCCTTACAGGGCGTTGATCTCGTGCAGGACGTTGTTCGTCTTGCGCACGGCGGCTGCCGAGGCGGCGAACTTCTCGGCCTCCTCCGTCGTGAGGTCGAGCTTGCCGATCTTCTCGCTGCCCTTGCGGCCGATGATCGCCGGCACGCCGCTGCAGATGTCCGACTCGCCGTACTCGCCCTCGAGGTAGCACGAGCAGGGGATCATCTTCTTCTGGTCGTTGAGGATCGACTCGACCATCATGGCTGCGGCGGCACCCGGAGCATACCAGGCCGACGTGCCGATGAGCTTGGTCAGCGTCGCGCCGCCGACCATCGTGTTCTGCACGGCCTCCTGCAGCTTCTTCTTCGAGGCGAACTGCGTGACGGGCACGCCGTTGACCGTCGCCTTCGACAGCAGCGGCAGCATCGTCGTGTCGCCGTGCCCGCCGATGACCATGCCGTCGACGTTGTTGATGTTGGCACCCGTAGCCTTGGCCAGGTAGCACTTGAAGCGCGACGAGTCGAGTGCGCCGCCCATGCCGATGATGCGGTTCTTGGGCAGGCCCGAGCTCTTGAGCGCCAGGTAGGTCAGCGTATCCATCGGGTTGGCCACCACGATGATGATGGCGCGGGGCGAGTACTTGATGACGTTGCCGATCACGCCCTTCATGATGTTGGCGTTCGTGCCGATCAGCTCCTCGCGCGTCATGCCCGGCTTGCGGGGGATGCCCGAGGTGATGACGACGACATCCGAGCCGGCCGAAGCCTTGTAGTCGTTGGTCGCGCCGACGAGGTTCGTGTCGAAATCCATCAGCGTGGAGGTCTGGTACATGTCGAGCATCTTGCCCTCCGAGAGACCCTCCTTGATGTCGATGAGAACCACCTCGCTCGCCACCTCGCGGCAAGCCATCACGTTCGCACAGGTCGCACCTACGGCTCCTGCGCCCACTACGGTAACTTTTGACATAACGGTTGGTATTTTATGAAGTGTACTATCTGCTTTGCGGCGGCGGTGTGTGCCGCCGTCTCCCCGCCGGGGTCCGGCCCGCAGCGCGGGCCATCCGGTGCGGCCGGGGCGTCAGCCGATCAGCTCCTCGTACTGAGCGGGCGTGAGCAGCGCGTCGACCTCCGCGGGGTTTGACATGCGGACCTTCACGAGCCAGCCTTCGCCGTAGGCGTCCTTGTTGACGATCGAGGGGTCGGCATCGACGGCCTCGTTGAACTCCAGCACCTCGCCGCCCACGGGCAGGAAGGCGTCGCTGACGGTCTTCACGGCCTCGATCGAGCCGAAGACCTCGCCTGCGGCGAGCGTCTCGCCCACGGTCGGCACGTCGACGAAGACGATGTCGCCCAGCTGGCTCTGCGCGAAGTCGGTAATGCCGATCACGGCCACGTCACCCTCGACACGGCACCACTCGTGGTCGTTCGAGTATTTCAGATTTGCAGGTACGTTCATGATGTTGTTGTGATTTGGTTTGAATTTTACGGTTCACTGATGCAAATATAACTGTTATTTTTGTAACAGCAAAGGAGTTCGCCGCTATTTTCTCGGATATTTTTCGATGACAAGTTGGTATTTTCGTTCTAATTTCGTATTTTTGGGAAAACCGTCCGGATCGTGTGTTGAAAATCCGCCGCGGAACCCCGGTCGGGGGTTGCGGCCTGGCTTTGCGGGGAGGGGTTCCGGGCTCGAAACGTGGAAGCCATGAAAAGAACGATCTTGCTGCTGTCGCTGCTGCTTGTCGCGGCGGGTTATGCCCAGACGCCGGAGCCGGCGGTGAACTACTATGCGAAGGATGGAATCGTTAGTGCAACGGACGGAACCGTTTATTGCATCGATGGGGCAGATTCTTCGATTATTACCATCAGTAATGCTGAAAATCGCTACTCGACGGTGGATGCGTCTCCCTCTCTTTATTACAAGGACGGCCGGAGGTTGGAGACCTTGGAAGAGTATGGTCGTGTGGACGGAGCGGTGGCGGATCAGGAGATTGTTAACCGGATATTGCGGGATATGTTTACCGATGAGCAGATCGTCGCGCTGCGCAACCTGCGCCTGCCGTTGGCGGTTGGATGTGCGGTGAATCCGGAGGATGGTGTCCAGTTGGAAGTGTCGTTCGTTATCGGAAACTATCCGGAACTGACAGCGCTGCCGCCCGATTTCTATCGGACGCTCGAGAAACGGCTGAAAGAGGAGGTCCGGTGGCATGTCAATGATTTTGCGAAACAGCTGAAATATATGTTCGGACTGACGATTTTTAATTTCAGGAAGCTGCCCCTGACAAGCGAACTGGAAGAGACGCCCGCCGAATAGAAGTATTGAACCGCAACCACATACGGACATGAAAAGATTGATTATCCTGTGCTGCCTGCTGCTTGCTGTGGCGGGTTACGGCCAGACGCCGGAGCCGGCGGTGAACTACTATGCGAAGGATGGAACCGTTCAGGCGTCGGACGGAATCGTTTATTCCATATATGGGTCGGATTTCCCGAATATCTCTATAAGCAATGCGCAGAACACCTGTCTTGCGTTGAATGCCGACCCCAATCTTTATTATAAGGATGGTCGTGTCGTGGAGACCGTAGAAGAGTATGAAAGTACCGGCGGAACGGTGACGGAGAAAGGGGTTTTTGCCCGGGTGTTCCGTGAGTTGTTTACCGATGAGCAGATTGCCGCGCTGCGCAGCCTGCGCTGGCCGATGACGGTCGTGTATGCGGTGAATCCGGAGGACGGCACCACGTTTGAGGTGTCGTTCGTTATCGGGAACTATCCCGAGTTGACGTCGCTGCCGCCCGATTTTTATGCAAAGCTTGAACGTCGGCTGAAAGAGGAGGTCCGGTGGCATGTCAATGATTTTTCCAAACAGTTGAAATATGTGTTTGGTACGACGGAAGTGAAATTCAAACAGATCCCCCTGACAAGCGAACTGGAAGAGAAGCCCGCTGAATAGAAATGTTGAACCGCAACCACATACGGACATGAAAAGATTGATTATCCTGTGCTGCCTGCTGTTTGCTGCGGCGGGTTATGGCCAGACGCCGGAGCCGGCGGTGAACTACTATGCGAAGGATGGAACCGTTAGTGCAACGGACGGAACCGTTTATTGCATTGATGGGGCGGATTCTCCGACCATTACCATCTGCAATGCTGAAAATCGCTACACGGCGGCAGATGCGTCTTCCTCTCTTTATTACAAGGACGGTCGGAGGTTGGAGACCGTGGAAGAGTATGGTCGTGTGGACGGAGCGGTGGCGGATCAGGAGGCCTTTACCCGGATATTCCGGGATATGTTTACCGATGAGCAGATCGTCGCGCTGCGCAACCTGCGCCTGCCGTTGGCGGTTGGATGTGCGGTGAATCCGGAGGATGGTGTCCAGTTGGAAGTGTCGTTCGTTATCGGAAACTATCCGGAACTGACAGCGCTGCCGCCCGATTTCTATCGGACGCTCGAGAAACGGCTGAAAGAGGAGGTCCGGTGGCATGTCAATGATTTTGCGAAACAGCTGAAATATATGTTTGGGTTGACTGTTTTGAATTTCAGGAAGCTGCCTCTGACAAGCGAGCTCCATCCGGTCAAGCCGGGGCTCGGACGAAATGATCAGAACCTCAATCAGGGCGAGGATGTCGGATCGTTTCACTGACAGAAGAAGGACTGGCCGCGGGTGACGCGGACCGATATAACAAGGAGGACCGGCGGCAGTTCCGTCGGTCCTCCTTTGTGCTGTGGCCCGCAGCGGGTGCGGGTCGGATCGTTGCGTATTCCCGCGGCGGGGTGTCGGTCGGGCCTTTGTGTGACTTCGCGGCGGGTTGTCGGTCAGCCCTTTGCGGCGATGACGAACTCCACCTCGCGGAAGAGGTATTCGCCGAGCGAGCCGTCCGTGCGGCGCAGCAGCAGCGCTCCCGAGGGGCGGACCCCCTCGATGGTGGCCTCGAAGAGGGTGCCGTCGGGCAGCCGGTAGGGGTGGCGCTCCCCGAGGCGGTACATCCGCAGCCGGTAGTCGTGCTGGATCGCCTCCTTCTCGCCGCGCTCCAGCTGGGCGTAGCGCGCCATGAACAGCTCGTGGAAGCGTCCGAGCACCTCCTCGCGGTCGAACGTGCGGCCCGTGGCCGTGGCCATCGACACGGGGTTCGGCAGCGAGGGGTCGAACCTCGTCTGGTTGACGTTGATGCCGATGCCGGCAAGCGTGCGTGCCAGCCGCCCGCCCGCAAGGTCGTGCTCGATGAGCATGCCCACCAGTTTGCGGTCGCCCGTGTAGATCTCGTTCGTCCACTTAAAAATCATATCAATGCCGTAGCGGTCGAACATCTCCGTGCGGGCCAGCGTCTCGATC